>ENA-ORCR01000668-ORCR01000668.1-marine-metagenome-genome-assembly--contig:-NODE-668-length-15319-cov-3.436622_pt1 | contig 15319 bp, 16 predicted proteins | sample MGYA00237782_ERZ508514 | MGnify/ENA primary metagenome ERZ508514 (study PRJEB26185, sample SAMN06268960) | marine metagenome | isolation source: Eden Landing Ponds, San Francisco, CA, USA | place...
GGCAGCCCGTGCGTGAGGACCTCCGGGACGTGGAGGACCGCCTCGACGACGCCCGCGACAAGGAGAGCGACGCCGCCGAGCAGGTCCGTGACATCGAGACCGACATCGAGCGCCGCGAGACCGAGCGCGAGGAGGTCCGCGAGAAGATCTCGGACCTCGAAGACCGCCTCGAGGAGATCGAGGGCGAACGCGACGAGGTCTCGGCGGACATGGACGCCATCGAGGCCGATATCGAGGACAAGACCGCCGAGATCGACGACCTCGAAGGCGAGATCGACGAACTGGAGAGCGAAGTCGAGGACTCCGAGCTGCCGGACCTCACGAGTCGCGCCGACGAAATCAACGCCGCCATCGACGACCTCCAGGACCAGATCGACGACCTGGACGGCGAACTGAACGAACTCCAGCTGGAGAAGGAGTACGCCGAGGACGCCATCGACGACCTCCAGGAGAAAATCGAGACGGCCCAGAACCGCAAGGCCGAACACCAGGAGCGCATCGAAGGGTTCGAAGCCGAAATCGCAGAGAAGGAGGAAGTTCTGGCGGAGAAAGAGGAGGCGGTCGCCGAACTCGAATCCGAGCTGGCCGACCTCAAGGACGAGCGCGAGGAGCTCAAAGAGGATCTGAAGGCGGCCCGCGCCGAGCGCGACGAGATGAAAGACGAGGTGGGCGCGGTCGAGAGCGATCTGGACGAGCGCCGGGACGAGGCCGACCGCCTGGAGTGGGAGGTCGACGAACTCGAAGCCGCCGTGGGCGACTACGACCCGGAGGAGATCCCCGACCACGACGAGGTCGAGTCCGAAATAGAGCGACTCGAGGGCGAGATGGAGGCGCTAGAGCCGGTGAACATGCTCGCCATCGAGGAGTACGACCGCGTCGAGGACGAACTCGACGACCTGCAGGACAAGAAGGGGACCCTGGTCGAGGAGGCGGAGGGCATCCGCGACCGGATCGACCGCTACGAGCGCAACAAGAAGGAGACGTTCATGGAGGCCTACGACGCCATCGACGAGCAGTTCCAGGACATCTTCGAGCGGCTCTCGAACGGCAGCGGCCAGCTTCACCTCGAGAACGAGGATGACCCCTTCGACGGCGGGCTGACGATGAAGGCCCAGCCGGCCGACAAGCCGATCCAGCGACTCAACGCCATGTCCGGCGGGGAGAAGTCGCTGACCGCGCTCGCCTTCATCTTCGCCATCCAGCGGCACAACCCCGCGCCGTTCTACGCGCTCGACGAGGTCGACGCCTTCCTCGACGCGAAAAACGCCGACCTCGTCGGCGAGATGGTCGACGAGCTCGCCGGGAAAGCCCAGTTCGTCGTCGTCAGCCACCGCTCGGCGATGCTCGAACGCTCCGAGCGGGCCATCGGCGTGACGATGCAGGGCGACAACATCTCCGCGGTGACGGGCATCGACCTCAGTTCGGAGGGGGTGCCTGCCGATGACTAGCGAGCCGCGAAGCGGCTCGGAGAAGTCGAGCGGGGAGCGGAGCGACCCGCGAGACGGCGAGGACGCCGAGGAGATCCCGCTGAACATCGCCGGTCACGAAGACCGGACGCCGCCCGGCGAGGACGCCGGAGACCTGTTCGGCGACGACGACGGTGGCGGCGAACCGGAGGCCGACGCCAGCGACGACTCCGGCGAACTCGTCACCGGCGACCCCTCGGTGGACGGTCAGCCCGACCCGACCGTCGACGCCGAGGCCGACGCGGCCGCCTCGACCGCCGGGGACGGCGACGACGAGGAGAACGTCGAGCCGGTCGAAGTCCTGGTGAACCTCGCCGAGGACGGCGAGATCGACCCGTGGGACATCGACATCGTCGCGGTGACCGACAAGTTCCTCGACCGGCTGGACGAGGGCGACCTCCGCACCTCGGGGCGGGCGCTGTTCTACGCGAGTGTCCTCCTGCGGATGAAAAGCGACGCGATGCTCGACGACGGCGAGGACGACGAGGAGGAGCCGTGGGAGGAGCCCTGGGAGCAGGGCGGCGAGATGGCCGACGACGGCTTCGAGGGGCCCGATCCCTTCGCCGCGCTGGAGTCGGAGATGGACCGCCGGCTCGAGCGGCGGCGCGCCCGCGGGATGCCCCAGACGCTGGACGAACTCGTCCGCGACCTGCGGGAGGCCGAACGGGACAACTGGTGGAAGGAATCCCGGGAGTACGACACCAGCGACTCGCCGGGCGGCTTCGACCGCGGCACCCAGGAACTGGACTACCGCAGCGGCGACGACTTCCGGATGGACGAGGAGCCCAGCGCCGCCGACGTGACCGACACAGCCCACGAGGAACACGTCGACGAGATCATCGACGACGTCCACGACGCGCTGCGCGAGCAGTACGACAAGGGCCGCGAGGAGGTTCTCTACCGCGAAATCTCCGAGACCGGCGGCTCGCGCGTGCTCACCTTCCTCGGCCTGCTCTTTCTGGCTCATCGGGGCCACGTCCGGCTCACCCAGGACGAGATGTTCGGCGACCTGTGGGTCCAGGACCCCAACGCAGCCAGGGGCTCCGAGGAAGCCGTCGCCGACTGACCGTCCAGCCACCCCCGGCCGGCCGCCACGGATATGTGTTCGAGGCGCCGATACGTCGACGTGAACGTCCCCGACCGCGCCGAGTACGCGCTCGCAGTCGTGGGTGTCGTCCTCTGCGGGCTGGCCGCGCGAATCGGCGGTTCGACCCAGCGGGCGTGTCCCGGGATCGACAGCGCCGTCTACGAGGCGGTCGGCGTCGACCCCTGGGGGATTCGACTCCTCGGCGTCGACCTCCCGTCGCTGGCGCTCTCGTGGTACGACGGCTGCAACTGGCGGACCAACTCCCTCGTCCCGCTGGCGCTCGGCTGTCTCTGTCTGCTCGCCGCGGTGGCGGTCCGCCGTCGGCTCGACTGAACCGCCGCGACCGCCCGGTGACTGCGCGCCACGACCGACGGAACGCTTATCACTATTCGTGTCGTACGTTAACGTTGCCCATGACACCGACCAAATTCCGGGAGCGGCTGCGGGAGGTCGACGGGACGGTCGATATCGAGGCCTTCTACGGCGCGCTCCGGTACGTCCGCGAGGACGGACGCGAACGCGGGCGCCGCGAGCGTCGCCGCTGACGCGAGTCGCCCACGCTGTTTTCGCGCGCTGCGCTACCGGTCGGTAGGGGACGAGCCACGGCAGGCGGGCCTAGACGGAGAGGGCGGCTTCGGCCACCGGTGACGGGCCCGACGAGCGCCGGCGGAACCGTCCGAATCCGGGCGCTCGCGGCCCCGACCGTGACCTGTTCGCGACCGGCCGTCGGGCACCCACCGAGCGCTCGCCGGTCGGTTGCGGGTTCGCTGCGTGTACCGTGCGGACCGGCGCTCCCTCGGGTGGCCCGTCGGTGGGAGTAAGCCGGCGTTGCGGATCCGCCGGCGGCCGAAAGCGGCTCATAGTTAACGAAACCCCCGCCGGACGGGCGTACATGAATCTCGCCGTGATCGGCTTCGGTAACGCCGGGGGGAAAGTCGTGGACAAACTGCTCGCGTTCGAGTCCGACACCGGGCGGTCGCTGTGTCGGTTCGCGCTCGCGGTCAACTCCGCGGAGATCGACCTCGCCAAGCTCGACTACGTGCCCCGCGACAACCGCATCCTCATCGGGCAGACCGACCAGCGCGTCAAGGGCCGCGGCGCGGGCGCCGACCCCGAGGTCGGCGCGACCATCGCCCGCCAGGACCACCACGAGATCGAGCGCGCCATGGACGGCGTGCCGATCCACGACATCGACGGCTTCCTCGTCGTCGCCGGCCTCGGCGGCGGCACCGGCTCCGGCGGCGCGCCGGTCCTGGCCGAGACCCTGAGCGACCGCTACGCCGAGCCCGTCTACGGCCTGGGCGTCCTCCCCAGCGCCGACGAGGGGGGCCGCCCCGCGTTCAACGCCGCCCGCTCGCTCACGTCGTTCACCGAGGCCACCGAGAACCTCGTCCTGTTCGACAACGACACCTGGCGCAAACACGGCGACTCCGTCGAGATGGGCTACGACCGTACCAACGAAGAGATCGCCCGCCGCGTCGTCACCCTGCTGGCGGCCGGCGAACTCGACGGCTCGCGGATCTCCGAGGCCGCCATGGACTCCTCGGACGTGAAACGCACGCTGGCCACCGGCGGCGTCAGCTCCATCGCCTTCGCCTCCTCCAGCCTCGAATCGACCACCCGCGAGGAGAAGGGACTCATCAATCGGTTCACGAACGGCCACGATGAGGGCACCGACGAGAGCGACCTCACGATGAAGGTCCACGGTCTGGTTCGCAAGGCCGTCAAGTCCCGCCTGACGCTGCCCGCCGAGATCGATTCGGCCGAGCGCTCGCTGATCGTCGTCTCCGGGCCGCCCTCGGAGTTCTCCCAGAAGGGGCTGCGCCGCGCCCGCGAGTGGCTCGAACGAGAGACCGACAGCGTCGAGATCCTCGCCGGCGACGACCCCCGCGATGGCGCCGATACCCTCTCCGTGGCGGTGTTGCTCTCGAACGTCACGCGGGTCGACCGCATCGACGCCCTCCAGGACCAGGCCGTCGACGCCAAGTCCAACATCCAGCAGCAGGCCGACACCCGCGAGGACGAGATCGACGACCTCATCACCGACGACGCCGGCGAACTCGACCCGATCTGATGGCGTAGTTAGGGTCCGTCGAAAAGCGAGCGACAACACCAACACCGCGACCGCACACCGCGGAGTGACCGGTGCGACCGCGAACAGCGTGAAAGCCCTCGCTCGTTCCGGTCCCGGGGCTCGCTGCGCGCTTCACTCACTGCGTTCGTTCCAGTGCTTGTGTCGCCCGGGTCCCCGGAACGAGCGACCCCTTTCATTCCCGCCCGTGTCGGCTGGCCGGACAGTCTGTGCGGGTGGGAATGAAAGGGGCGGACGGTTCGACGATGGCGGACGAAGCAAGCACCGCAGGGCGAAGCCCGAGGAGCGCAGCGAGGTCGTCGGGCGGCACAGCCGCCCGACTACCCGAGGGACCGGAGGTCCCTCGTTGCCCCCGAGTCGAACCGGCCGGGGCTTTCACGCTGTCTGCGGCACCGCCGAGAGTGCGGTTGCGTGCGGTCGCGGTCGCAGTGGCGTCGGTACAGTCGCGCTCCGTTCACCCGGTATCTTATTGTGCAGGTAGGCGACGGGAAACACATGACCGACACGCGCCGCGTCCAGCTCGTCGACGCGTTCACGACGGAACCGATGGCCGGCAACCCGGCGGGCGTCGTCGCCGAGGCCGACGACCTCGCCGACGACCAGATGGAAGCCATCGCGTCGGAACTCGGCGCGAGCGAGACCGCCTTCGTCCGCGCCTCCGAGGGGGCCGACTATCGCCTGCGCTACTTCACGCCCGAACGCGAGGTCGATCTGTGTGGCCACGCCACCGTCGCGGCGTTCGCGTCGCTGGCCGACCGCGACGAGGTCGACGACGGCGAGTACACCGTCGAGACCAACGTGGGCACCCTCGACGTGGCAGTCGAGCCCGACGGTACCGTCTGGTTCACCCAGTCGCCGCCCGAGATCCGCGAGGTCGACGTGGACATCGAGGAGGTCGCCGACGCGCTCGGCCTCGACACCGCCGCCCTGTCGGAGGTCGGCGAGGACCTCCCGATCGCCCGCGCCTCGACCGGACTCCCGTTCCTCGTCGTGCCGGTGGGCTATTTCGAACAGCTCTCGGCGATCGATCCCGACCAGGCAGCGATCGAGAAACTGTGCAAGCTGAACGGCGCCGAGGGGCTGTACGCCTTTACCTTCGACACGCTGGAGGGGGAGGCGACGCTGCACGGGCGGTCATTCGCCCCGCTGGCGGGCATTCCCGAGGACCCGGTGACCGGGACCGCCAGCGGCGCGGTCGGTGCCTACCTGCGCTACCAGGGCGCGCTCGATACCGAGGACCCCCTGATCTTCGAGCAGGGCCACTTCCTCGACCGACCGGGCCGGGTGCTCGTCGACACCCGCGAAGGCGAGGAGGGCGCGACGGCACCGCGGGTCGGCGGCCGGGCGGTCACGACCCTCGACGGCGATCTGACGACCCCCGAGAGCGACGAGGACGACATCATCGAGGCCTGAATCGGCTCGATAGGGCGACCGACCGCGGGGCGACCGGTGGCGTGCGACCGACGCCCGTGAGAGGGTGCCACAGGTACTCGGAATCGAAACAATATTCGATAGAACGACGCCGTTACCGCCTCTAGCGCAAGGTTTTTATCGATACCGGGGCCGGAAAGTTCTTGAGCGTCCTCGGCGACACTGTGGGTACGGTCATGGCATTACTCTGGCTGGACGACGTTACGGCCGAGGATTTCGACTCGGTCGGAGGCAAAGGCGCATCCCTGGGGGAGCTGACATCGGCGGGGCTGCCGGTTCCGCCCGGGTTCGTCGTGACGGCCGAGACGTACCGGTCGTTCATCGAGGAGACGGGTATCGACGAGGAGCTGTTCGAGGCCGTCGACGTCTCCGTCGACGACTCACAGGCGCTCGCGCGGGCCGCCGAGCGCGCCCAGGAGCTCATCCAGGAGACCGAGATGCCCGACTCGATCCGCGCGGAGATCCTCGAAGCCTACGACTCCGTCGAGGACGGCGACGCCTCCGTCGCCGTCCGCTCGTCGGCGACGGCCGAGGACCTCCCCGACGCCTCCTTCGCCGGCCAGCAGGAGACGTTCCTCAACGTCACCCGCTCGGGCCTGCTCGACAAGGTTCGGGACTGCTGGGCCTCTCTCTTTACGCAACGCGCGATCTACTACCGCCAGGAACAGGGCTTCTCCCACGACGTGGTCAACATCGCTGTCGTCGTCCAGCTGATGGTCGACGCCGAGAAGAGCGGCGTCATGTTCACGAGCCACCCCACCACCGGCGCCCCGCAGGCGATCATCGAGTCCGCCTGGGGCCTGGGCGAGGCGGTCGTCTCCGGCGCCGTCTCCCCCGACAAGTACGTCCTCGACCGCGAGACGGGCCAGCTGCGCGACGCCACCGTCGCCACCAAGAAGGTCATGCACGTCCGCGACGAGGAGACCGGCGAGACCATCGAGCGGCCCGTCCCCGAGGACAAACGCGACGAGCAGGTCCTCTCCGAGGAAGAACTCGATCGGCTGGTGGGTCTGGGCGACGAGATCGAGTCCTACTACGGCGACCCCCAGGACGTCGAATGGGCCATCGCCGGCGGCGAGCTGTACGTCCTGCAGTCCCGGCCGATCACCACCATCGACGAGGACGCCAGCGAGGTCGAGGGCGCCTCGAACGGCGTCTCCGACATGGGCGTCGCCGACGGCGGCGCGGGCACCGACTCGGGCGGCGACGCGAACGACGGGAACGTCGTCTTCTCCGGTATCGGCGCCAGCCCCGGCCGCGTCTCCGGACCGGCCCGCATCGTCCGGAAGCTCGACCACCTCGACAAGGTCGAGGAGGGCGACATCATCGTCGCCGAGATGACCACCCCCGACATGGTGCCGGCGATGAAACGCGCGACCGGCATCATCACCGACGAGGGCGGCATGACCAGCCACGCCGCCATCGTCTCGCGCGAACTCGGCGTCCCCGCTATCGTCGGCACCGAACAGGGCTCGGAGACGCTCCACGACGGCCAGGTCGTCACCATCGACGGCGACAAGGGCACCGTCGAGCAGGGCGACGCCACCGGCGGCGACGAGCGCGAGCCCGTCGAGGAGGTCCGCCCGCAGGCGCCCGTCAAGCCGATGACCGCGACGGAGGTCAAGGTCAACGTCTCCATCCCCGACGCGGCCGAGCGGGCCGCGGCGACCGGCGCCGACGGCGTCGGCCTCCTGCGGATGGAGCACATGATCCTCTCGACGAACAAGACGCCCGAACGGTACATCGAAGACCACGGCGAGGACGCCTACGTCGAGGAGATCGTCGACGGCGTCCGCGGCGTCGCCGAGGAGTTCTACCCCCGCCCCGTGCGGGTGCGCACGCTCGACGCCCCCACCGACGAGTTCCGCCAGCTGGAGGGCGGCGCCGACGAGCCCGCCGAACACAACCCCATGCTCGGCTATCGGGGCATCCGCCGCAGCCTCGACCGCCCGGACCTGTTCGCTCACGAACTCGCCGCCTTCCGCCGGCTGTTCGACCTGGGCTACGACAACGTCGAGATCATGTTCCCCCTCGTCAACGACGCCGAGGACGTGCTCCAGGCGCGCGAGCTCATGAAAGAGGCGGGCATCGACCCCGAAAAGCAGGACTGGGGCGTGATGATCGAGACGCCCGCCGCCGCGCTGGGCGTCGAGGCGATGGCCGACGCGGGTATCGACTTCGTCTCGTTCGGCACGAACGACCTCACCCAGTACACGCTGGCGGTCGACCGCAACAACGGCCGCGTGGCCGACATCTTCGACGAACTCCACCCCTCGGTGCTGAAACTCATCAGCGAGACCATCGAGACCTGCCGCGAACAGGGCGTGGCCACGAGCATCTGCGGCCAGGCCGCCTCGAAACCCGAGATGGTCGACCACCTCGTCAACGAGGGCGTCACCTCCATCTCCGCGAACATCGACGCCGTCCGCGACGTGCAACACGAGGTCAAGCGCGTCGAGCAGAAACTCCTGCTCGACGACGTGCGCTGAGCGCGGTACGCTCGCGATACCGCCCCATTCGACCCGCTTTTCCCCCCACGCACTCGACGCCGTTCCGGCGCCGACGGACCGGTATTGTCCCACGGTAACAATGCCCATGCGCCGAGACGCCGGCGCTCCCGGTCGGACGGCGGCGACGCTCGCGGGCGTGCGAACGACGAGTAGCGCGACGTTGCGGGCGCGAGCGGGTGGATATCTCGCTGATAACAAAGCGCCGCGGGGGCGTCGGATCGACCGGGATGACACCAGACAACCCAGGCGCTTCACGACGCGACGTGATGAAGGCGGTGGGCGCGGGGACGGTGCTGGCGGCGCTGGGCGGGACCGCCGTCGTCGGTGGACGGGACGACACCGCGGGAGGCAGGGCCGCAGACGGGGACGTGTTACAGCAGGAGGCGGCGGTACACACCGTACAGACGGTGATCAGTGCTCCGTCGACCAACCCCGAGCGGCCGGCCGATTTCTACTACCAGCCCACGGGGCTGGCCGTCCAGCCCGGCGACGTGCTCCGCTTCGAGTTCGTGACGCCCGACCACAACGTTGTCTCCTACCACCCGGCGTTCGGGATGCGACGGCGCGTCCCGCTCGGCGTGACCGCGGTCTCGTCGCCGCTGCTGGGATTTCGGCCCGAATCCATCCCCGGCGACATGGTCGATCCGCCCGCGCCGGTGGGCGGCGAGGAGCCGACCGGGACCGCCACCGGGACGCCGACCGAGACGGCCGTGCCCGACGGGAACGTCGGCGAGACCGCGATTGCCACGGCTACCGCGACCGAGGGGGCCGGGACGCCTGACGGCGACGCCGGCGGGCCGGTCCCGGACCACTGGCTGCTCGCGCTCGACGAGCCGGGCGTCTACGACTTCCTCTGTTCGCCTCACGAGCACTTCGGGATGGCGATGCGCGTGGTCGTCGGCGACGAGACCGAGACCCCCTTCGAGACCGAGGACCCCGAGGCGCTCCCGGAACCGCGCGTCGGCCCGGTGGGACTCGCGCGGGTCACGCTGACCGACTCCGCCCTGGCGCCCGAGAACATCGTAGACCAGGGTACCGTCCAGTGGAGCGCGCTGGAGTCCGTGCAGGACGACGGAGACGAGGGGACGGCCACGGCGACCGCCGAGGCGGAGACGGAGGCCCCCGGCGGGAACGTCGGTGAAACGGCGGTAGACACCGAGACCGACGGGTGAAGGGCCCGCGCCGTTCTCCCGCGCGAGAACGGACGGCGCCCGCCCCGCTCAGAAGAAGGTCAGCTTGTCCCGGCGATAGAGGTCCATCTCGGAGACCATCGAGGGGTCCTGCTTCGCGGCGAACCGAACCGCGTCGGCGATCTCCGTCGGTTCGGAGGCCTCGCCTTCCTCGAATCGCTCCTCGAAGGACTCGCCGCTCTCGCTGGCGAACTCGCTGCGGACCTCGGCGGGGTTGATCGTCGTGACCGCCACGTCGTCCTCGCCCACGTCGGCCGAGACGCTCTTGGCGAACCCGCGGACCCACCACTTCGTCGCGGCGTAGACGGGGTTGAACGGGCGGGGGTACTGCCCGGCGAAACTGCCGATGAAGACCACGGTGCCCGACGACTCGCGGAGGTGGGGCAGCGCCGCGCGCGTCGCGAAGAAGTAGCCGTCGACGTTGACCTCCATCATGGTGCGGTACTCCTCCGTCGTGAGGTCCTCGACGCCCTCGCCGGCGACGACGCCGACGTTGTTGACCAGCAGGTCCAGCCCGCCGAACGTCGTGACCGTCTTCTCGACCAGCGCGTCGACGGCGTCCTCGTTGCGGACGTTCGTCGGCACGACCAGCGTCTCGACGCCGTATGCCTCCTCGAGGTCTTCGGCGATCGATTCCAGGCGCTCCTCGCGACGGGCGGCCAGGGCCACGTCGGCGCCGTCGGCGGCCAGCGCGTGAGCGGTCGCCTCGCCGATCCCGGAACTCGCACCCGTCACGATCGCTGCCTGTCCGTCCAGGGACTGCTCGCTCGACATGCACGCGGCTACGACGCCCCCGGCTATAAGTATCGGTAGTCCGCTGGGCCGCGCCCCGTCGCCCGACCGCCCCACCGTGACCGGACGCCGGTCGACGGTGGCGCGAAATCGCCGTACTACGCAGATCCGGCACTATGAGGGCGGTTCCCGATAGACTCTTGACCACGGGACTGCACGTCTAGGTATGCCAACTCACGACGGGGGAGAGACATCTCGTTTGCTGGGCGCGCTGTCCGAACGGGACCGGCGGATCGTCGTCTACTACCTTCGCGAGCACGGGTCGGCGTCGGTCGGGACCCTGGCGGACCTGGTGACTGGCTGGGGGGAAGCCGGTCCAGGGCCGAACGAGTCGGTCGACCACGAGGACGTGCGGGTCGGGCTCCACCACGTTCACCTGCCGGCCCTCGACGCCGCGGGCGTGGCCGAGTACGACCCGTCGGCCGGGCAGGTCACGTTCGCGGGACTCCCCGCGGCCGGCGAACGGATCCTCGACGCTGCGCTGAACGCCGACACGAGCGAGACCGGGGTCGACCTCGAACGACTGCTCGCTGCCACCGGCGACGTGGGGGTCGACGATGGCGGCTGAGGACGGTCCGTCGCCGCGGGAACTGCGCGAGCGGGCGCGCGGCCCGGCCAAGACGATCACGACGTTCGGTCCGGAGGCGTACGACGACATCGAGGCCGCGCTCGACCGGTTCGACGTGGACGTGGTCCACGAGTCGCTCCCGATCCCCGAGTCGTCGGGCTACCTCGTGGTCAAGCGCGGCGAGGAGTACCTCGGCGCGATCTCGGCCGCCGCCTTCGGCGAGCTGCGCGACCCGCCGGCGGGGGCGCCGTGGGACGCCTCGACCCGCGAGTCGGCCTACCGCGAGCTGGTCGCGCTGCTATCGGGCAGCAGCTTCGAGATGGACGACCGGCGACGGCTCGTTGCGACCGCCCGCGAGGTCGAGGACCGCGCCTGGCGGACCGGCCGGGGCTCGCTGGCGGTGACCTTCCAGTCGCTGTCGGCCTTCGAGGGACAGCTCCCGGTGTACGACCGCCTGGCGGCGGGGACCGACCTCTCGATCACCGTCTTCGGGAAGCCCGACTGGGAGCCGCCGGCGGTCGACGGCGTCGATATCCACCGCGACGAGGCGGGCGCGCTCGCCGACTTCTGGGTCGTCGCCTTCGACGGCGCCGGCGAGGACGAAGACAAGTGTGCGCTGATCGCCGAGGAAGTCGAGCCGGGGAGCTACGTCGGCGTCGTGACCTACGACCCATCGGTCGTCGACGACGTGACCGCGCACCTCCGCGACGTGGCGGCGTCGACCGGGTGAGCCCCCGGGTCCGACACCGCAGGAGCTAAACGGGTCGCTCCCTTGCAAACCGGTATGCAGCTGGCCGAGCCGCAGGATTTCGAGCGCGTCCTGTCGTCGATGTGCACCGAACCGCACCCGGCGGCTCGGGACGCGGCCGAGCGCTTTCTCGCGACCAACCCCGGCGACCCCGGCACCTACGAGAGCGTCGCGGCCCTCGAACGTCGGTCGGTCGAGCTACTGGGCGAGGTGACCGGTCATCCCGACCCGGAGGGCTACGTCACCAGCGGCGGCACGGAGGCCAACATCCAGGCCGTCCGCATCGCCCGCAACCGCGCCGACACCGACGACCCCAACGTCGTCGCCCCCACCAGCGCGCACTTCTCTTTTACCAAGGCCGCGGACATCCTCGGCGTCGAGTACCGCACCGCCCCGACGACCGGCCACCGCGCCGACCCGGCGGCGATGGCCGAGCTCGTCGACGAGGACACCGTCTGCGTCGTCGCCGTCGCCGGCTCGACGGAGTACGGCTACGTCGATCCCGTCCCCGCGGTCGCCGAGTTGGCCCACTCGGTCGACGCGCTCTGTCACGTCGACGCCGCCTGGGGCGGGTTCGTCCTCCCCTTCACCGACCACGAGTGGGGCTTCGACGACGCCGACGTCGATACGCTGACGATCGACCCCCACAAGATGGGCCAGGCCGCCATCCCCGCCGGCGGATTGCTGGTCCGCGAGCGCGAACTGCTGGACGAACTCGCCATCCGGACCCCGTACCTGGAGTCCACGTCGCAGGTGACGCTGACCGGGACCCGCAGCGGCGCGGGCGTCGCCAGCGCCGTCGCCGCGATGGAGTCGCTGTGGCCGGAGGGGTACCGCGAGCAGTACGAGCGGTCGATGGACAACGCCGAGTGGCTGGCCGACCAACTGGCCGCCCGCGGCCACGACGTTGTCGAGCCGGACCTGCCGCTGGTGGCCGCGGACCTGTCGGTGCCGATGACGGAGGAACTGCGCTCACGCGGCTGGCGGGTCGCCAAGACCGGCGCCGACGAGATGCGCGTCGTCTGCATGCCCCACGTCACCCGCTCGATGCTCCGGTCGTTCGTCGCCGACCTCGACTGGTACTGAGTTTCGGGCACCGAACTACGTAGGGCAAATATGAAAGCTTACGACACCCCGGGCGTTACCGCCGGTCGTGTTCCCCGTCGAGGTCCCCGCGCTCTTGCTGGGTAGTACCTGTAGCGACCCCTCCGGGACGCTCGTCGAGGCCGTCTGCACCGCGACGGGGCCGCCGGGCCTGCTGATCGTCCTCGTCTACTCGTTTCTGATCACCTTCATCCTCCCGCTGCCCTCCGAGATCGTCCTCCCGCTGGCCGACCAGCTCCGCCTGGGCCTGCCGCTGTGGGCGAACCTCGCGCTGGTCGTCCTCGTCGCCAGCGTCGGCAAGGCCGGTGGCAGCGTCTTCGCCTTCCACATCGGCCAGGAGGCCAAGGAATCGGGCCCCGTCATCCGGTGGCTCCGGCGCTCGCGGTTCGACATCATCGAGTGGTCCCAGTCGAAGGTCGTCCAGCTCTCGAAGAAGTACGGCTACGCCGGCCTCGCGCTGGCGCTTTCGGTCCCCGCCTTTCCCGACACCCTCTCCGTGTACGCCTTCTCCGTCCTCGAAGACGACTACGTCAAGTTCGCCGCCGCCACCTTCGTCGGCAGCGTCGGGCGCTTCCTCGTCTGGATCCTCTTCGTCCGCGGCGCCGTCGCGAACCTGTGACCGGCCGACGGACGGTCGCGTCTCGAGCCCTCGGTCCTCGATCGCCCGACTCCCCGTAGTTCGCCGCCGTCGGTGCGCTTACAAGGGGTCCGGGTCACCTTCGGGGTAATGGAAGGGGTGCTGTGGTACGTGTTCGCCAGCACCCGCGGAGGTGAGAACCGCGCGCGCATCCTCCGTGCGATAGACGAGCGACCGCGCAACGCCAACCAGCTCGCCGAGGACCTACAGCTGGACTACACCACCGTCCGCCACCACCTGGAGGTGCTCGAAGACAACAACGTCGTCGCGGCCAGCGGCGACGACTACGGCGCCGTCTACCTCCCGACCGACCAGTGTCGCGCCAACTGGGACACCGTCGAGGAGGTCCTCGCGACCGTTCTGGAGGACGATTCATGAGCCATCGAAACGACCACCGACCGACCGACGAGCCGACCGAACCCCCCGCCGACCGAGGCGGCGACCCGACCGCGGCCACGTTGGCTCCCGACTCGACCGCGGCCCCGCCGGCCACCGACACCGACCGGTCGACGGCGATCACGGGGAGTCGGGAGACAATTTGGACAGGGTATTTCCCGACGCGTCGCAAACGGAGGATTCAGACATGACGCTGTGGTTCGAGGCCGCCCGGCTCGCCGTCGTCGGTAACGTCGTTCTCCTGGTCGGCCTGACCGCCGTCTGGGCGCGCAACTACCGCGCCTACGGCGCCAGCCACACCCTCGGACTGCTCGTGTTCGGCGCCTTCCTGCTGGCGGAGAACCTCCTCGCCGTCTATCTCCTCTTTTTCCACAGCACCTTCCACGGCTGGGTCTACTCGGCTGCCCCCGTCGCCCAGCGCGGCATGATGGCACTGAACGTCCTCGAACTGGTCGCGCTCGCGTTCCTCGTGAAGATCACCTGGGAGTGACCCCGGCCCCGGTGGTTGCCCTCCCCGCGGCGTTGTTCCCGAACGCTCCCGACCTGCCTGCGTGATAGCCACGCGCTCGGCGGGATTTATCGTGTCACCGATCGTAGCAGTAGTATGGAGTACCGTCGCGTCACCTCACAGATCCTCGTCGGCGGCGTCGTCGTGCTGTTGGGCCTCGTCCTGCTCGCCCGGACGACCGGCGTCTACGACACCGGCCGCCTGCTCGTCTACGTCCCGTCGCTGTTCGTCCTGGTCGGGCTGTTCGCCATCGTCGCGAGCGGCTTCCGGAACCTCGTCGGCCCGCTGGCGGTCGTCCTGGTCGCCGGGGGCTGGCAACTGGTCGCGCTCGACTACCTGGCCGCCGAGACGGTGTTCTCGCTGTGGCCCGTGCTGCTCGTCCTGTTCGGCCTGTCGCTGATCGCCGGCCAGTACCGCGCCCGCGCCGTCGCCAGCGAGTCCGAGTTCCTCACGTCGGTGGCGGTGTTCGGCGGCCGCGCCGAGCGCTCGACCTCGAAGGCGTTCCACGGCGCGGACCTGACCGCCGCGTTCGGCGGCGTCGAACTCGACCTCCGGGACGCCCTCGTCGAGCACCCGCCGGCGACGATCAACGCCAACGCCATGTTCGGCGGCGTCGAGGTCGTCGTCCCACGCGACTGGAACGTCCGAGTCGACGTGCTGCCGCTGTTCGGCGGCGCCGAGGACGAACGGCCCCGCCGCGCGGAGGAACACGACGAGGTGGATCTGGTCGTCACCGGCTTCGCGCTGTTCGGCGGCGTCTCCGTCGACGACTGACCGGGACGCCCCCCGC
>ENA-ORCR01000669-ORCR01000669.1-marine-metagenome-genome-assembly--contig:-NODE-669-length-15319-cov-3.068101_pt1 | contig 15319 bp, 18 predicted proteins | sample MGYA00237782_ERZ508514 | MGnify/ENA primary metagenome ERZ508514 (study PRJEB26185, sample SAMN06268960) | marine metagenome | isolation source: Eden Landing Ponds, San Francisco, CA, USA | place...
CCAACGGGATCCCGGCCACCACCGGCCCGGGACCGTTGCGCATCTACACTCACGAGGGGCGCGGTAACTACTGGAGCGGTGCGTACGACCTCGAGGGCGGGGACGACCCGACGCTCGCTCGCCCCTACTCGCCGACCGACCCGCTCGACCGTCACCTCGACCGGACGGACGCGGCGGTCGTGTTGCGGGAGTCACCGAGCGTTCGGGGCCTGCGCGCGCTCCGCGGGACGACGCCGGGCTTCCGGACCGGCAGTATCGTCGACACCGCGCCCCGCTCTCACCCCATCAATCCGGACCGTCTCGCTATGGCACGAAACGACACGACCGACGGAGGTGCATCGACGTGAGCGACGCCGCGATCAGCGTGACCGACGTTCGCCGGAGCTACGGTGACGTGACCGCCCTCTCGGGCGTCTCGCTGACCGTCCCTCGCGAGGGCGTGACGGCGTTGATCGGCCCGAACGGCTCGGGGAAGACGACGCTGCTGGAGGTGGTGCTCGGGATCGAAGCGCCCGGCGGCGGCTCCATCGAGTTCGCCGACACCGAGGCACGCCGGCAGGTGGGGTACCTCCCGCAGCGACCGATGTTCCGGGCCGGTGACACCGTCCGAGAGACGGCGGCGTTCTACGCCGACCTCGTGGACGACGATCCGGATCGACTGCTCGACCGCGTCGGTCTCGGTGCCGTCCCGGACCGTCGCGTCGAAGCGCTGTCGGGCGGGATGACGCGCCTGCTCGGGATCGCGCAGGCGCTGGCCGGCGATCCACCGGTGCTGGCGCTCGACGAACCCGCGAGCGGTCTCGACCCGGCGATGAGCGAACACATCTTCGACGTGGTCGACTCGCTCGCGGCCGACGGCCGGGCCGTCCTGCTCACGTCCCACGCGCTCCCGCTCGTAGCGCAGACCGCCGACCGGGTGGTCGTCCTCTCCAACGGACCGGGCACGGTCGCCCAGGTGGTCGACGTCGGTCTCGACCGTCCGCGGAGCCGGACCGACGCCGCCTTCGGCGAGTACCAGGAGCAGATCCTCGGGCTCATCCACGAGAGTTGACCGCTGCCAGAGTTATTCTCTAAACGTCACGTTCTCCAGTGGCTCGACGGAAACGGACCGACGCACCGCTTTACCGAGCGAAACCGGCAGGATCGGCGGATCATCACACTTACCCGTGTTCTGAGGCAACGTCGGGGCATGCATACGCGACAGGCGTTCGCCGCGCTGGCGGCCGTTCTCCTGACGGTGACGGCCGGTTGTGGATTCATCACCGGCCAGAGCGCTCTGGAGTTCGGCGCGTCGCCGGCGACGGCGGACGACGACGCGCTCTCGGAGACGAGCTACGATGAGGTCGCCGTCGATAACTCGACGGTCACGCGCAACTTCAGCGCCGCCGGCCAGACCCGACAGGTCGAGGTGACCAACCAGCAGGCGAAATACGAGCGCGCCGTCGACCTCGGACCGCTCGGGTCCCAGCGCGCCGCGGTGTTCGTCACCTTCACCAGCCCCGAGGTGAGCGCCGTCGGCCAGACGTTCAACCCCATCTCCGACATGTCCACCGAGGAGGGCCTCGCCCAGTTCGAGTCCCAGTACGAGGGGCTGAGCGTCGGCGACCGCGTCGAGAACCGGAGCGTCCAGTCGCTGGGCAGCCAGCGCACCCTCCAGCAGTTCGAGGGGACGGCGGCGCTCTCCGGGAGCGAAGTCGACGTGTACGTCCACGCCGCGAAGTTCGAGCACGAAGACGACTACGTCGTCGCCGTCGGCATCTACCCGCAACGGCTCGACGGCGAAGCGGAGAACGTCGTCGCGCTCACCGAAGGCCTGGACCACGACGGCGAAAACTGAGCGACCGAGACCGTCCGTTCTGCGCAGTTCCGATTCGAGACGCTCGCTTCGACGGCTGATTTCTCACGAGTCCGTGCGCCCAAGCGCGTCGAACAGTACGGCCCACGCAAGCGCCGACAGCCCCACGTCACGGACGAACACGTCGACGAAAAACCCCCCTTCGACGACCGCAGCGAGGCCGAGATAGGCGGTCGTCGCCGACAGCGAGACGGCGGCGACCCCGGCTGCGAACGCCGTCGCCCTGTCGGCGACGATCGCCGCGCCGAACCCCACTTCGAGGACGCCGTTGACCAGCATGAACGCCACCGGCGAGACGACCAGCCACGGCGCCAGCCAGTCGGTGACGTAGGTCGCCCAGACCCCCGGCGCCAGCAGTTTGTGGACGCCTGCGAGCAACACCATCGCGCCGAGCCCGACGCGGGCGACCGACAGCGGCGCCGGCGCACGCTCGACGAGTCGGGCAACCGTCTCGTCGTCGACGAGGCGACTGGGGAAGTCCATCGACTCGTGGTTGGGGACTCCCGCCCAAAACGCCACTGGGTCGACCGAGCGGATCAGAACGGTTCGACGTGCGGCCGCAGATCCAGCTCCAGGGTCCACGCCGAGCGGTCCTGCTCGACGAGGTGCCAGTAGTTCTCGGCGATCTCCGCTGGGTCGAGATACGACCCCTCGCCGCGGTCGGGGTCGCGCTCGCTCTCCTCTGGCGGCAGGATCTGCCCGTCGATGACGACGTGTGCGACGTGGACGCCCTCCGGGCCGAGTTCGCGGGCCATGCTCTCGGCCATCCCCCGAGCGGCGAACTTCGCCGCCGAAAAGCCGATCGCGCCGTCGCGCCCGCGGAGCGCCGAGGTGGCGCCCGTGAAGACGATCGTCCCGCCGTCGCCCGCCACCATGTCCTCGGCCGCCTCCTGGGAGGCGACGAACGCCCCACGGCCGTTGACCGCCCACGCCCGGTCGATATCCTCGACCGACGCGTCGAGCAGTCCCGACCACGAGCCCGCGCTCGCGTGGTTGACCAGCACGTCGACCGGCCCCAACTCCTCGCGGACCGTCTCGAACGCTGCCCGGATCTCCGCCGGCCGTGCGAGGTCGGTCGGGACGGCGAGTCCGTCGCCCGGTTCCGGCAGGTCGTCCGCGAGCTCTTCGATGTACTCTTCGGACCGCGCCAGCAGGGCTACCCGACAGCCTTCCGTGGCGAACTTGCGCGCGAGCGATTCACCGAGACCGGGACCGACGCCGGCGATGACCGCCGTTCGTGTCATACTCGAACGTCGGCCGCCAGCGACTAAGGGACTCTGCCGGTCGCCGCGCTCACAGCATCCAGAGCAGTCCGGATATGAACACGATCACCGCCAGCAGCATCAGTATCAGAAACAGGCCGCTCGGCGAGGAATCCGAGCCGCCGGGCGGTCGAGAGGGTGTGAGCGGTTTGCTCGATGCAGGGGCCATGGGTTATTTCGAACCTGTTGACGTAATACTATTTCGCCGGTGGTCGACCGTTACCGCGACAACAGTACCATCACCGCGACAGCAACGCCATCACCGCCCCGCCGCCGCCGACGCTCACTCGCGACGCCGCCGGCGGTCGACAGCCTTCTCCTCACCGCGACAGCAACGCTATCACCGCGACAGCAACGCCATTACAGCCCCGCCGCCGCCGACGCTCACTCGCGACGCCGCCGGCGGTCACCGCACCCCTACCGCGACAGCAACGCTATCACCGCCCCGCCGCCGCCGACGCTCATCCCAACCACCCCGTAATCGTGGTCTTCCCGGACCATCGCGTGAGCGATCGTCGTCGTCAAGATTCCGCCGCTGGCGCCGATGGGGTGACCCAGCGCGACCGCGCCGCCGAGCGGATTCAGCCGCTCCTCGGGGATCCCCAGCCGGTCGCGCACGTAGACGGTCTGGGCGGCGAAGGCCTCGTTGACCTCGTAGTGGTCCACGTCGTCGACGGCCAGGTCGTTCCTGTCGAGGAGCGTCTCGATGGCGTCGCCGATCGCCTGGGAGAACTCCGCGGGGTCGCGATAGGCGACCGCGTAGTCCTCGACGTGGACCATCGGGCCCAGTCCGTGCTCCCGGGCAGCCTCGGCGCTGGCGAGGACGACCCCGCCGGCCCCGTCGGCGAGTTTCGAGGCGTTGCCCGGCGTGATGGTGCCCCCCTCGCGAAACGCCGGCGGGGGCTGCCCGAGCCGGTCGAGCGAGGTGTCCGCCCGCGGCCCCTCGTCGGTCGTGACGAGTCGGTCGCCGACCTCGACGGGGACGATCTCGTCGTCGAAGCGCCCCTCCTCGATCGATTCGGCGGCGTGGTGGTTGCTGCGCAGGGCGTAGCGGTCCTGTTGCTCGCGAGCAATGTCGTGGGTTTCGGCCAGTCGCTCGGTGAGTTCGCCCATGTGGGCGTCGTAGCCCACGTCCCACAGCGCGTCGAAGATCATCGAATCGACGAGTTCGGTGTTGCCGTGACGCTGCCCCTCGCGAAGCTCTCTCAGAAGGTACGGGGCGTTGGACATCGACTCCATCCCGCCGCCGACGGCGATGTCGGCCCGACCGGCCGCGATGCGGTCCGCCGCGAGGGTGATCGCCCGCAGGCCCGAGCCCGAGGCCTCGTTGACGGTCGTCGCCGGCGTGTCCTGGGGGAGTCCCGCCCGCGTAACCGCCTGGCGCGCGGGGACCTGCCCGACGCCCGCCTGGACCGCGTTGCCGAGGCCGACCCAGTCCAGATCCCCCGGTTCGACGCCCGAGCGGTCGATCAGGTCCTCCAGCACCGTCGCGCCCAGCTCCGGCGCGCGCACGTCCGAGAGCGAGCCGAGCATCGCGCCGTGAGCGGTCCGCGAGCCGTCGACTATCACTACGTCTGTCATGTGTGGGTCGTTCGCGTGGATCCGTTATCGGTGTTTTCCCGGCGAGGGCGACAGCGAGCGCCGCGACGGCTGCCGAGCGTGGTACGTACGACGGAAGGAAACGCGACGGACGGCCCGGAACGGGGTGCTATTCGCCTTCGGCGGCCTCGCGCAGGTCGGCGAGGTGGTTGCGAACGACGCGGAGGGTCGCGTCGGCGTCGGCGTAGCCGTCGTCGTATTCGGAGAGCGCTGCGTCGGTCTTGTCGAGGAAGTCCTCGACTGCTGTGTCCAGTTCGTCGGTCATCATCGCACCTCGTAGGAGACACCGGTGTCGCGGAGCGCATCGGTCACGCGGCCGACGCCGTCCGCCATGGCGACGACGACGACCGAGAGGCCTCGCGAGGCCGCGTCGGCAGCCACCTCGCCGGCGGCGAAGTACGTCGCCGGGTCCACCCCCACCGAGCGGAGAGCGCCGACGGCCTCGACGCCGGAGGCGACGACCAGATCCGCGTCCTCGCAGGCGTCGGCGAGGTCGTCGAGGCGGTCGTCGTCGGGGCGGCCCGAGCGGATCGAGGGGACCTGGAGCACCCGGACCTCGCCCGGGTCGAGGTCGATGACGCCCTCGAAGCCGGTGACGCCGACGACCTCGCCGGCGGCGGCGTCGGTGGTGGCGACGCCGGTGGCTGCCCCGGTCTCGGCGCCGTCCCCGTCTTCGAGCGGCGTTGCGTGCTGGAGCCCCTCGCGCATCGACAGCGAGACGGTGTCGCCCTCCGTGATGGCATCGACGGCGACGGCGGCGTCCTCCTGGACGGAGCCCAGCACGTCGTCGGTGACGTGCTCGGCGAACCGGCGCACGTCCGCGGCGGCCTGGAGCGTCCAGTCGACGCCCTCGGTGGTGACGCGATAGCGCGAGCGGCCCTGCTTCTCGACGAGGCCGTCCTCGACGAGGTCGCGGATGTACTCGCTGACGGCCTGGCTGGTCACGCCGACCGCCTCGGCGATCTCCCCCTGGCTGACCGCCGGCTGGCGCTCGGCGATCTCCACGAGGACGCGGAACCGCGTCGCCGCGCGCTTGTTCGCGAGGACGTCGACCATACTCCCGTCTGGGGACCCCGCCGGTATAAATCTCCCCGCCGTCGGTCCACCGCTGTGACTCGTTCCCACGCCCGGGAAAGCGCTTTTCCACCGGGCCGCCCCCATCGGAGTATGTCCGAACTGTTCCCCGACCGCATCGAGACCGAGCGGCTGGTCCTCGAAGCGGCGACGACCGAGTCCGTCGACCCGCTGGAGCTGTACGAGCACGTCCGCGAGGGCGCCCCGCACATCGACGAGATCACCGAACACGTCACCTGGGATCCTCACGAGACGCCCAAGGAGTCCGCGGAGTTCCTCGAACTGATCACCGAGGAACGGGAGGAGGGCGAGGGCGCGACGTACGTGGTCCGGCCGAAGCCCGGTGAAGAGAGCGAGGCGCGTAGCGCCTCCGAAGAGTCGAGCGGCGGGGGGCCGCGAGACGGTGCGGGCGAGTTCGCGGGGCTCACCGGTCTCGGCGTCGACTGGGACGCGCAGACGGCGACGTTCGGCGCGTGGCTCCGCAAGCCCTTCTGGGGCCGGGGCTACTCCGGCGAGCGCGCGGCGGCGCTGATGGACGTGGCTTTCGACCGCCTCGACCTGGAGGCCGTCGTCGTCTGCGTCCACGAGGGCAACGAGAAGTCCCGGAAAGCGGTCTCGCGGTACGTCGAGGCCCACGGCGGCCACCGCGAGGGCCTCCTGCGCAACTTCGAGGTGAACATGGACGGGTCGGTGGCGGACGTACACCGGTTCACCGTCACCGCGGCGGAGTACCGGGCGGCGACGGCGGACGACGAATAGGGGTGCGCGGCCGACCGGCCCAGCGGTGCGTCAGGCATTTGCCGACCGGGCGCCGAGATGCGAGCGATGGACCCCGAGTACCGCGACCGGGCGGCGTACATCGACGGGACGCTCGTGCTCGCGGATCTCCACTTCGGGAAAGGCGAGGCCTCGACCGTCGAGTTCCCCATCGGCGCCAGCGAGGACTGCGTCGAGCGCCTGGCGGGGCTGCTCGACCGCTTCGAGCCCGACGAAGTCGTCCTCGCCGGTGACGTGTTCCACTCGTTCGACTACGTGCCCGACTCGGCGGACGAGGCGCTGTCGGAAGTAACGCGGACGGTCCGGGAGGCGGGCGCACGGCTCGTCGTCGTCGAGGGCAACCACGACACGATGCTCGGCGCCGCCTACGCCGGACAGCTACACGACGAGTACGAACTCGACACCGACGGCGAGGAGACGGTCGTGGTGACCCACGGCCACGAGGAACCGGACACGCCGGCCGACGCGTACGTCGTCGGCCACGACCACCCGGCCATCGAGATCGAGGGGCAGAAACGCCCCTGCTTCCTCCTCGGCGACGGCGCCTACCGACGGTCGGACGTGCTCGTCGTCCCCTCGTTCAACCGCCTCGTCGAAGGCGTCTCCGTCAACGGCCGCGTCGGCACGGCCCGTCCCGAACTGTCGCCCGTCGTCACCGGGGTCTCCCAGTACCGCCCCGTCGTCTTCGACCCCGAGAGCGAGGAGACGCTCACCTTCCCGCCGCTCGGCCAGTTCTCGCGGATGCTGTGAGTCGTCCCTTCCGAATCGACGATAGCTAATTTTTGGGCCTCTGAAGTGATCGATGCGCTACTTTCCCCGGCTTTATAACGTATTTCTGCTAACAATACTAGGTTGTTTAGGATGTATGTCCATGACAGTTATGTAGTGTTGGTTGGTACCGAATAGCACAGATGATCGAAACGACCGTCGAGACCGTGACGACGCCGACCGCGCGGACGATCACGCCCGAGACGCCGGTGACCGAGGCGGCCGAGCAGTTGCGATCGACCGAGGTGTCGGCGCTGGTCGTGCTCGACTCTGAGACGGTGGTCGGCGTCGTCACCGAGGGGGACATCGTCGCGCTGGTCGCCGAGACCGACGAGCGGCCGCCGGTGCGGGCGATCATGTCGTCGCCGGTGACCACCGTCCCGTCAGGGGCGACCGTCTACGAGGCCGCCGAGCGGATGCGGGCCGTCGGCGTGAAACACCTGCCGGTCGTCGACGACGGCGTGTTCCGGGGGCTCGTCTCGGCGTCGTCGCTGGCGCCGTACTGCTCGCGGCACAACGTCGCCGTCGACTGGGAGGACGACCCCCTGCGCGTCGACGGGTCCGGCACGACCGGCGTGACCGCGGGCGACTGAGTCGGGCCGACCGCCCGCATCGCCGCTCAGACCTTCTCGGAGACGGCACCGGCCGCGACCTGCCCGCTCTCCAGGGCACCCTGGATCGACGACCACTGGGTGTAGTCGCCGGCGAGGTACACCGACCCCTCGGGCGCGTCGACGGCGGGGAGGCCGTCGCGGTAGCCCGGCGGCTGGTCGAACTGCGCGAACTCGATCCGGTCGGTCGCTATCAGTTCGAGGTCGTCGAAGCGGTGTTCGGGGTACCAGGTGACCAGCGCGTCGCGGACGGCCGTCGCCAGTTCCTCGTCGGAGCGCTCGGGGACGCCCAGCGTCGTCGCCGAGAGCAGGGCGTGGCCGTCGGGCGCGTACTCCGGCGCGACCGTCGAGAGCGGTGCGATCGTGTTCGGACAGCTGTCGACCGCGTTGAGGACGAGTCGGTGGCCGGTGTCGAGCGAGCGGTGTTCGCGCGTCCGGAAGTACTGGGTGACACAGCCGCGCGCGTCGGTCGGCACCGATTCGACGCCGGTCAACTCCCGGGCGCGCTTCGGGTCGGTCGCGACGACGGCGGCGTCGGCGTCGACGGTCTCGGCACCGGCCTCGACGGTCGCCCCGTCGCTGGCGCCGTCGACGGCGGAGACCTCTGTCCCGGTCTCGATGGTCACCCCGGCCTCGCGAGCGCGGGCGGCGAGCTGGTCCGAGACGGCGCCCATACCGTCGGCGGGGACGGCGGTCGCGCCGCGCGAGAGCATCGAGAACGTGTAGCGGAAGACGCCGGCGTCGGTCGACAGCGAGCGGTCGAGGGTCACCCCGCCGTAGAAGGGCGCGGCGAAGTTCTCGACGAACCGTTCGGAGAAGCCCTTCCTGTCGAGGTACTCGCGGATGCTCTCGGTCGGGCCGTCGAGCAGCGCCTCGGGCTCGGCGTTGCCGAGTTCGCGGCGCAGCTTGAGGACGCGGAGCTTGTCCATCAGCGTCACGTCGGGGTTCAGCGCGGACTCGATCGCCGACAGCGGCGCCCGGAACGGGTCCGCCAGCGTCGACCGGTGGTCCGGGCGGGCGATGGTCGCGCCGGGGGCGAACGTGCGCAGGTCCAGCGCGTCGAGGTCCAGTTCCTCGCGGACGGCCGGGTACGCCGAAAAGAGCACCTGGAACCCGCGGTCGAGGGTGAACCCGTCGACCTCGCGCGAGCGGACGCGCCCGCCGAGATCCTCGCGGCGTTCGAACAGCGTCACGTCCGCGCCGTCGGCGGCAAGGCGCCGCGCGGCGACCAGTCCCGCGAGCCCTCCGCCGACGATGACGACCTCGCTCATACCACCCCCTTCGGCCCGACCCACTAAACGCCCCCTGTCTCGGGCCGGTCGCGGACGGCACCGCTCGGCGACGCACGCCTCCGGCCGGCCGTCGGCCGCGAACGAACAGTGCTTAGTCGGTCCGAGCCTGCGCTCCCGGTATGGACACCACCACGTCGCTCGACGGCCTCGTCTGCGTCGACTGCGCGGCGACCCACGACCCCGCGGCCGCCCCGCGGCGCTGCCCGGACTGCGGCGGCGTCCTCCGCGCGAGCTACGACGCCGCGGCCGCCGACCTCTCCCGCGAGTCGCTCGCCGCCGCCCGCTTCGACGGCCTCGCCCGCTTCGCCGACCTGCTGCCGTTCCCCGCCGACGCCCTCGTGACCGCCGGCGAGGGGACGACGCCGCTGGTCGCCGCCCCCGAACTCGCCGACAGCCTGGGCGTCGGCGCCGTCTACGTCAAAGACGAGGGCGCCAATCCCACCGGGACGACCGCCGACCGCGGGACCGCCCTGGCCGTGACCGCCGCCCGCGACCACGGTGCCGAGAAAGTGGCGCTGCCCACCACCGGCGACGCCGGGCAGAGCGCCGCCGCCTACGCCGCCCGCGCCGGTCTCGAATCGGAGGCGTTCGTCCCGACGCGCTCGACGTTCGTCGCCAAGGCCATGACCAACGTCCACGGCGGCGACATGAGCGTCGTCGAAGGCCGCTACCCCGACGCAGTCGAGGCCTTCGAGAGCGCGATGGCCGACGACGACAACGCCGACTGGCACTCGCTGGCCCCCTTCGACACCCCCTACCGCCACGAGGGCGCCAAGACGCTTCTGTTCGAGGTCGTCGAGCAGCTCGACTGGACGGTCCCCGACGCCGTCGTCCACCCGACCGGTCACGGCCTCGGCGTCGCCGGTAGCCACCTCGCCGCCGAGCAACTGCGAGAGGCGGGCCTCGTCGACGACGCGCCCGCGCTCCACGTCGCCCAGCCCGACGACTGCGCGCCCGTCGTCGCCGCCGACGACGCGGGCGACGACGACACCGAGGTGTGGGACCGTCCCGACACCCTGATCGGCTCGCTCGAAGTCCCGGACCCCGCAGGCGGTGCGCTCGCGCTGGAGGCCGTGCGCGACACCGGCGGCTGGGCGGTCGGTACCAGCGACGACGACGCCCTCGAAGCAGCGGTCCAGCTGAACGAAGAGGGCATCGAGGCCAGCGCCACCGGCGGCGTCGGCGCCGCTGCGGCCCGGGAACTCGCCGACGGCGGCCACCTCGGCAGCGACGACACCGTCGTCCTCGTCAACCCCGTCGCCGGCACCAAGGAGAACGACGTGCTCCGCTCGCATCTCATGCGCAAGGGCGTCTGAACGGGCCGAAAACGGGGATTTCTAGGTGGCGTGCGCTGTCGCGCGCTCTCGTGCGCGCGACCGTAGCCGCGCGAGGGATGAGTCGCGAGGGACCGGAGGTCCCTCGGACCATGCGAACGGGCGCTTTGCGCCCGTGAGCAGACACCGCAGGCCGTAGGCCGAGAAGCGCAAGCGGCTGGGGTGGCGTGAGGCTCACGCCTGCCCGATCAGCCGCCGTTCAGGGACGACCGTGACGAGAATCTCCCTGGCGGACTGAAAGGGCGAGGCGCGCTCGCGTTCGCGTGGTCGTCTGAGCGACCCCTATCCGAAGCGGCCGCAGGCCGCGAGGATATGTCGCTCAGCGACCGCGAGCGCGGTGAGGGCTTTCACCGCTCGTTGCGTCCGTCGAGTGCGGTGGAGACGATAGCTAGCGAGCGCGGCGAGGGCCTTCATCGCCTGTTGTCCCCGACGGTAGATCCAACGGAGTGTGCGCGGTGAGGGCGTTCAGCGCCCTCCATCGAGTGCGTTCACGCCAGTATCGAAAACGGTCTCGACTACTCCAGCGTCGCGTTCGCGAGCGCCGCCGTCCGTGTCGTCCCGCGCATCGAGCCGGTCCAGACCACGGCCACCGAATCGCCCGACTCCAGATAGAACCCCACACTCCGCTCGGCGTCGAGATAGCTGCCGTCGCCGTTCGAGTCGACGCTGGGGTCGTCGACCGTCAGCGAGTCGCCCGATCGGATCGGGTACCCGACGCCGCGCTTGGTCGCTCCGGGGGCGTCGCTCACCCAGACGACGGACTCGTTCCGCCCGGTCGAGGCGTCGCGGACGACCACCGAGAGCCGCTGGGTCGTCCGGTCGACCACGGCGTCGCCGCCGGCGTGTTCGACGGTCAGCGTACTGTTCTCGGCGTCGAACGCCACCGAGAAGTCGGCGCCGGGGCTGTCCCGGCGGAGTTCGTCGCCGAGGAAGGCGACCGAGCCGACGAGCCCGCCCACGACGGCGAGCGCGACCAGCCACACCACCCACCGCTCGACGCCGCCGCGCTCGTCGCCGACCAGTCCGCGACCACGCGTCATTACCGGTGCCCACTCGCGCCGGGTAGTTAGGTGTCGTGGTCCCGATGAGAGCGTCCTCCGCCCGGCCCGTCGTGGTCCGTCGCGGTCCGTCGCAGTCCGTCGCGGTCCGTCGCAGTCCGTCGCGGTCCGTCGCGGCCCGTCGCGACCCGTGGCTCACCGGGGCGTGGCGACGACGCCGAGGTGGTCGTCGTGGTGGGGAGCCAGCCGCCGTCGCTCCAGCACCTCGTAGGTCGATTCGAGTTCGTCGAGTGCGTCGTCGAACACGTCGGCGGGGTCGCGGGTCACGTCCTCGCTGCGGGCCTTGATCGCCAGCAGCAGTCGGCCGTCCTCGCGGAGGAACTCGGCGTTGGCGGTCGCCACCTTCGCCTGCCCGCGCGTGGCCACATCCTGGACGATGGCGTCGACGGGCTCGACGACGTGGGCGTAGGTCTCGGGCTTGCGCGCGTCCTTCAGCAGCGGGAAGAGGTTTCCGCGCGGTTCGGCGGCGTCGAGCAGGTCCCGGACCGGTCGGGCGGCGAACTCGACGCCGTAGGTCGGGCCGGCGAAGTCGGCGACGTGGCTGGCGGTCGTCCCCGAGGCGGCACCGAGATAGAGGACGCTCTCGCCGCCGGCCAGCCCGGTGTCCATCCCGAGTTCGAGCATCGCGCCCAGCTTCGAGCGGTCGGGGTTCCAGGCGCGCCACTCGCCGTCGGTCGGCTCGCCGTAGTGGGGCTCGCCGCGGGTCGCCAGCCGCTCGCTCCCCTCGAACGCGCGTCGCTCGACGCCCGCCGGGAGGTCGGTCACTGGCCGTCACCTCCGGCGGCCGCGGCGGATCCGCCGTCCTCGTCGCTCTCGCCATCGCCGGCTCCGGAGCCATCGCCGTCGGTTCCGCGGATGGTCGCGATGCGCTCGTCGAGTTCGGCGTCCAGTTCGGGCTTGCGGTCGCCGCTGTAGTGGTCGACGCGGGCGGCGATGGTGAGCTTGCCCGCCAGCGCCCGCGCGGCCGACCCGCGCTCGTCCGGGCGGGTCCCGCGGACGTACTCGTGGGTGAAGATGACGCCGTGTTTCGGCGACGGCGCCGACCCGCGGAGGTGGGCGAACAGCGCGTCCTCGGCGCCCAGCACCTGCACCGTGCTGCTCGGTTGCTTGGCGAGGCTATCGAGGCCACCCGACAGCGAGATCAGCCGCGCCGCCAGGACGGGCCCGGCCATCGCGGCGAGGTTCGGCGCCACCGACGGCGTCGTCTCCTCGACGTACGACCGGAGTTCGTCGGCTTCGTCGGCCAGCGCCGCCGTCCGCTCGGCCAGCGCGAGCAGTCGCGCCTCGCTGGGGTCCGCGGGCTCGGCCTCGCGGTCGGCCAGCTCGCGGGCGTACTCGACGCCGGTCCCGGCGTCGTCGAAGCGTGTGCCCGCCCACTCGGCGACCCGTTCGGCGAGTTCGTTGGCGGTGCGCTCGCAGTCGTCCATCGCGCGGACGGCGTGGATGAGCTGTTTGTCGTCGGCGCGCTCGCGCTCGTGGACGCCCGCACGCGCTGCGGCCATCGTCGCCTCGTGCAGGCGCTCGTAGTACTCGGCTTCGTCGTCGGCGAACCCGTCGTCGACGGCCAGGGCCGGCCAGTCGGCGGCCCCGTCCGCCGACCCGTCGCGGACTCGCTCGGCCGCACTCTCGGTGTCGCCGGGGTCGAGGCCGGCGAACCACCCGTCGTGTTCGGTCATACACCGGATTCGCCGCCCGGTCCAAAAAAGGACGCCGGTGTGACCGCCGCGGCGGACCCGTCACCCGCTCCAGCACGCGAGCGTGACGCCCGACCCGGCGAGGTCGCCGTCCGGGAACGTCCCGTGGCGCTCGGTCTCGCCCCGACGGAGCGTCTCCTCGGAGACGTAGTAGTGGGCGTCGTAGAACGACTCCTCGACGGTCGGCTCCGCGCGGTCGTCGGCCGCGGTCGCCGACTCCGAACTCGCCAGGGTCGTCCGCGTCCAGACGTGGATCCGGACGCGATAGCCGCCCGCGACCGCTCGAACGGTCGTTCCCTGGAGTTCGACGGCCACACCGGTCACCCGGTCGCCGAGCGCGTGGTTGTGCGCGAACGCTCGCTCGTACGACTGAGCGAACCGGCCGACCGACTCCGCGTCGAACGATTCGGGCGGTTCCGCCGTCGGCTTCGGGGTCACAGCTTCGGACCCGTCGTCGGTTATCAGCAGATCGGTCTCACAGGCGTCGGTCGCCGTCGACGGCGACGGTGTCGGCGTCGGCGCGCCGCCGTCGGGTCCCCCGAGCCCGACACACCCCGCCGTCAGCGCGAGGACGGCGACGAGGGCGACGGAAACAACGAGTCGCATGGGTTCCGTATTTCGCGGCGGTACAAGAGTCTTCGACTCCGATTTCAGCGAGCGATAGCGGGCTCTCCCGGCCGCTCAGTCGGCCATCGCCTCGAAGGGCTCCTCGCAGGCGAGACAGTAGTGCATCGACCGGCACAGCGACGGTCCCTTCGGGTGTTCGCGCTCGGTCTCGGTCGACCCGCAGTAGGGGCACTCGGCGGCATCGGACGCGTTCCCACCGGCCGCAACGCTCGGATCCGGCCGATTCCCCATTAGATACTCACCCCGAACTCCCGCAGCGCCGCCCGGCCGTCCTCGGTCACCATCTCCAGCGTCCACTCGGGCGACCAGACGAGGCGCACCTCGGCCGTCTCGACGCCCTCGGGACTCGCGGCCGCGGCCTCGATCTCCGCGGTGAGCATGGAGCGCGCGGGGCAGCCGGTGTAGGTGAGCGTCATCTCGACCGTCGCGACGCCGTCGTCGACGGACACCCCGTAGATCAGCCCGAGATCGACGACGCTTACCGGCATCTCCGGGTCCTCGATCTCGTGTAGCGCCGCCCAGACCTGCGCCTCGGCGCCCGTGGCGTCCGCTCCGGTGGCCGGGAGGTCCCGCCCGGTGTCGGATTCGCTATCGCGATATGTGGTATACGCACAGGCTGTCGGATCCGAACCCGAGGCGTACTCGCGGTCCGGACGGTCGTCGAGATCGGCCGGATCGGGGCCGTTCACGTGGGTTCACCCCGAAGTCGGCGCACGTCGCTGCGACCGAGTTCCCGGTAGGTCCGGGTCAGTTCGGCGTGCAACTCCGGCCAGTGGTCGGTGTGGGTGCCGTCGCGGCCGACCGCGGACGGGAGCAGTTCGTCGGGGTCGTCCCCGGGGTCGAGCGGGACCGCCACGTCGAGACTCTCGAGGAACGACGCGACGGTGTCGAGCCACTGCCGGCGCATCGCCTCGAGGGGCTCGCTCCGGAGTTCGTACTCGTCGATCGCAGCGGCCTCCGGGCCGGGGACCCACAGCGTGAGGGCGTGGGGAACGAGCCGGTCGGCGGCCGACTGCACGTTCTCCCGACCGATGTCGTCGTCGCAAAGCCGTTCGAGCCAGATCTGGGCGTGTTCGAGGTGGTACGCCTCCTCGGCCCGGAGCTTCTCGGTCGGGTCGACCAGCTCCCGGATCCCGGATCCGGCGACGGCGTCCAGCCGCAGGTCTTCGGCAACGTCGTAGAGGTAGCTCCGGAGGATCACGTCCGCCCAGTCGCCCTCGGCGAAGGGCAACTCGACGAGCGTGCTGTGGCGGAAACTTCCGAGGTCGCGCTCCCAGACGAGTTCCTGTTCGGTGTACCCCAGCTCACCGAGGGCGTCGAACCACACGCGGGCGTGGCCGAGTTCGTCCTGGGCGATGTTCGCGAGCG
>ENA-ORCR01000670-ORCR01000670.1-marine-metagenome-genome-assembly--contig:-NODE-670-length-15303-cov-3.268554_pt1 | contig 15303 bp, 11 predicted proteins | sample MGYA00237782_ERZ508514 | MGnify/ENA primary metagenome ERZ508514 (study PRJEB26185, sample SAMN06268960) | marine metagenome | isolation source: Eden Landing Ponds, San Francisco, CA, USA | place...
TTCGGGCCCGTGCTTGAACCGGAGTTTCACCGCGTCGAATCCCTCCTCGGCGTACTGGAGGGCTTCTCGCTCCAGCGTGTCGAGGTCGACGGGGTGGAGATTGCTCGCGTAGCAGGGGATTTCGTCCGTGGTCGGGCCGCCAAGCAGTTCGTATACCGGTTTTTCCGCTACCTTCCCGGCGATGTCCCAGAGCGCCAGGTCTACTGCGCTTATCGCTTCGATCGCGGCGCCCTTCCGACCGAACGGTATCGTCGCCCGATACATGATATCCCACAGCCGTTCGCGTTCGTTCGGGTCCTTGCCGACGACGAGTTTCGAGAGTGTTTCGTCGACGATCGTCTCGATCGCTCCCGTGGCCCAGTTACCGTGCCCGACGCCCGTGATACCTGCGTCTGTGTGAACCTCGACGACGACGTCGCCGACTGGCCCCATCCACTTGCGCCGTGCTTGCGGGGTGTCTCCGTCGGCGTTGTTGTACTCGTCGTATTTGCTCATCACTGTGACGAGTGGGAACTCGACGAACTCGCCCCAGGACTCTGTGCTCACGCTCGTGACGTCGATGTCGGTGATCTCCATAGTAGACGCTGACCGCCGTTCGTCCGTTCGTTCGACCGACCCCGATATAACGCTTGTGTGCGCGCAGTCAGTCCGCATTCGCCGGGCTCGCTCGAACGAGGTGGCTTCTCGGGGGTGTGAAAGGCTGGCAAAGAGCTTCCGGCATTACCGAATTCCCTCTCACGAGAGTAGAACTGTAGTGACGGAGATACCGGATACCCTCCGGATCGGGGGGTATTTCGCTGGAGGCGTCCGGGATTACCGGAAGGGTGATGTTGAGAACCGTCAAACGCGTCGCCGCAGTGTCGCACGAGCCGCTGAGACCGCCTTCTGACAGGAGACTAAGTGAGATTACAGAATTAGTATTGTAATCAATTTCACTCCAGGCTGTCCGGCATTACCGAACAATGTCGTCGATGTCCCTGTGCGTGAGACCCGGCACTCCAGGACGCATTCGTGTTCGGCGGCGGGACAACCCCACCCACACGGGTTCCGATTTTATTATATTTCTGTCTATTACTTACAATTGGTATGAAGGGTCAGAATCTGTGTGTAGACTATTCGAGGACTATGCTGGTTCGCTCAATTGGATCGGCGACAGGTTCGAAGAACGGGAGTCGAACGCCACGAATCAAAATCGAGTAAACCACATAATCTCGCAGAGTAAGTGAGAAAACAGCTCTAATTTCGGGATATTTAGTCTGTAATTCTATAAATACGAACGCCGAGACCAACTCGGGCACTCGTTCGGTTTCCGTCGGCCCCCGAGGACGTGGAACTCGAATACGAGATACCGCGTCGATAGCTGCGAGTGAATAGTTGTATCAGATGTTACTATTATTCGGTACGTAATTGAAAAAATAGGTGAGTGGGGGGTTGCGTAGAGAAATCGCTCGTGCTGGTGAGGTCAGGGCCCGGGGGGTAGAAACCGGCGGACGGAAAGGGGGGAGTCTCGAATTCCGCCGCGCGCGGGAACGGGTGGGTGGGTGGTGGGTGGTGGGTGTGGACAGGGGTGGGTCGCGGGTGGGGTGCATCCGTGGTGGGATGAGGCTCGCAGAACGCGAGCCAAATAGTACATGGCGCTGTAGACACAAGGCCCTCGTCCCTCAAGAATTAGGTAATCGACTTCAATCCATCACTATTCTGCCGGTAGACCCTCTTAGGTGGCCGATTTCGGGCGGTGACCGGACCCGAGATGACGGACGAGACGATTCGGCGGTGTCGAGTGGCCTGGTCGACCTGGCCATCTCACGCGGTCGATAGAGGGGCCGCTCCTGGGATTTCGACTGGCCACCCGTCGAACGTCGGTCGGGGTGGCGGGACGGATTGGCACTGCAATTCACTGGGGGTGGGCGCTCACAAAACGCGGTTTACCGGGTCCTCGTTCCGGTCGAGCCGTGCGAGACTCGCTTCGAGGACGGTCGAAACGTGTCGATAGTAGTCCCGGGTGTAGGCAGCGCAGTGTGGCGAAACGATCACGTCGTCCATCTCCCAGAGCGGAGAGCCTGGCGGGAGCGGTTCGGTCTCGAAGACGTCGAGGGCGGCCCCAGCGATGCGGTCCTCCTGGAGTGCCTCGAGGAGTGCTGGCTGGTCAACGACGCCCCCACGAGCGACGTTGACGAGATAGGCATCTTCGCGCATCGCCGCGAGTGCGTCGGCGTCGATGAGCCCGCTCGTCGCTTCGACGAGCGGCACGGCGAGGACCACGAATCGGGCGTCCGCGATCGCTTCGTGGAGATCCGCTGCCGGGTAGACCGTGTCGACGCCTGGCGCCGGGAGGGGCGTTCGCCGGACGCCGTCGACGTCGAGGCCCAGGCCGGTGAGGCGGTCCACGATACCGCGACCGAGGCCACCGAGGCCGACCACGCAAGCCCGCTCGCCAGCGACTGTCCAGCCCTCGTCCCACGCAGGGCGTGACCACTCGTGCTCGGTCTGGTTGGCGACGTGGTCGTGGATCCGCCGAGCGAGCGCGAGGACGTATCCCGCGACGGTCTCGCCGACTGCATCGCCGTGGATGCCGGTGCTGTTCGTGAGGACGACGCCCTGTTCGCGGAACCCGTCGTGGGGGAAGCGGTCGACGCCGGCCTGGATGGAATGGACCCACTCCAGGTCGAGAAACGAGTCGCGGTGTTCGAGCGTTACGACCGCCTGAGCGTCGGCCAGCGACGGCGGGGATCCGTCGGTGACGGCAGCGTCGACGCGGCAACTGCGCAGCCGTTCGACCAGTCGCTCCGGAGGAAACACTGCTCCGACCGATTCGTCGACCGCGATCCGGTCGATATCCATGCCGGCGCGTTCTCGCGTGACCGGTGTAACTGTTTCTCCGAACGGCCGTCTCGACCTGGGTCACGCTCCGGTCGGGAGTCGCCCTGCACGGGCGAGGAGCGCCATCGCGACGGTAACGATGCCGACCAGGAGGGCGTAGCCCTGGAAGACGGCCGAGTAGCTGAGCCCGACCTGGGCGAGCGAGCCGACGGCGACGCTCCCCGGTGCCTGCATCAGCATCATGATGGCGCTGTATCCGGCGTAGGCGCTCGCGCGGTTCTCGTCCGGGAGCGAGTCGAGGAGGTACGCGTCGGCCACCGGGAAGAGCCCGTGGATGATCAGGCCCATCAGAATCGAGATTGCGGTGATCGCGAGGACGCCCTCGGCGAGCGTGAACGCGACCAGACTGACGACGAATCCCGCGAGGATGGCGATGAGCACCGGCAGGTACGAGAAGCGGTCGGCGATGCGACCGGCCACGACGAACGAGGGGACGCCGGCAGCGAAGGTCACCGTCAGGAGCGTGTTCGCCTGGCTGGAGGCGATGCCCTTCGCGCCCAGATAGGTGACGTAGAAGTTGAACACGCCCTGCCAGACGAAGCCCGTGACGCCGACGAAGACGATGCCAGCGGCGACGAGGTACCACTGGGCGCGGATCGCACCCAGGAGGTCCCGGTCGTCCGCGCCCGCGTCGGGCAGGTCAGCGCGTCGGGTCGCGAGGACGAACCAGCCGGTCACGACCAGCGCGAGTACCGCGAGCGCACGGAAGGAGAGTCGCCAGGAGCCGAGACCGATCGCGAGCGCGACCAGAAACGGTGCGGTGACGGCTGCAATTTGGGACGACATCCCGCGGAGCCCGACCGCGAGGCCGACGCGGTCGGGATAGAGTTCGCTGACGAGCGGATTCGCCGCGATGAAGAACACCCCCGACGCGAGGCCGACGAGGAAGGCGCCGACGACGGTGACTTCGATACTCGGCGAGCGGGCCGTGAAGCCAGCAGCGACGGCCAGTGAGAGTCCCATCCCGAAGATGACGCGGTGGCGGGAGACGCGGGTGAGGAGGTAGCCGGTCGGCAATCGCGGGAGGGCGCTGCCCACCCAGACGGCCGTGGCGGCGAGTCCCGCCGTGGCGGGGCTGACGCCGGACCGGATGAAGTGGTCGACGAGCGGTGCGAACGCGATCCGTCCGAAGTTCACCAGAAAGGAAAAGGCACAGATCGAGACGAAGACGCCCGCGCGGCCGCTCGGCTTCGCAGGGACTGTCTCGCTCGCCCCCGCACCGGTCATGGCAACGCCCGTCCGGGCGCGAGCGGCCGTGCCCTGGCCGGCGGTTCGACGAGGACCGGAGCGGGCTGGCGGGCGGCGGGTCCGTGTACTCGGGTCACGATCCACCGTCACCCCTATGCGGGTTTCAATCCCTCGTTCCCGGTCGGTGTTTCCGTTTGAAACTCGGTGGCGTGGACCAGACGCGCGGCTGCTCGACACTGCGGTGTGATCCTGTTGAGGAGGGGGGACCGACTACTGGAAGAGGACTGTCGGGGGTCGAGCGACCTCGTCGACGGGCGTGTCGACGTCGATGCCGGGAACCCGAATCCGCGCGACGGTGCCACCCTCCTCGCCCTCCTGGACCTGGAAGGAGCCGCCGTACTGCGTGACGAGCCAGTTGACCAGCCACAGGCCCAGTCCGGAGCCGTGTTCGAGCTGCGTCTCTCTGCCGCTCTCGAGGACGGTCGACTCCACCGCTTCGATCCCCGGGCCGTCGTCGGACACGGTGATCACGACCCACTCGCCGTCGTCGACCGCGGAAATGTCGACGCGGGACTCCGCTCCGTCCGCGCCGTGTTCGAGCGCGTTCTCGACGAGTTCTGACAGCGCCCGATCGAGTTCGGCGCCGGCACAGATCCCCCGCTCCGTTCGGACAGTGGTCTCGATCGTTGCGGATCCGTGATCGCGGAACGCATCGGCCACGCGGTCGACCAACGCGGCCGTTTCGAGCCGTTCGGGGAGGGGGTCCCGTTGGGCGGACTGCTTGAGGTCCCTGGCCTTGTCGCTCAGTTCGACCAGCGTGCTCGCGCTGGCCTCGATCCGGGCTCCGAGGTCCACCGCATCGTGTTCACCTCGCTCCAGCATTTCACCGAATGCCATGAACGGGATGATGTCGTTCCGGAGGTTGTGTCTGAGTACGCGGTTGAGCAGTCTCACCAGCCGTTCGGTCCGTTTGCGGTCCGTGACGTCGTCCTGGACGGTCAGGTAGTGAGTGACCGTTCCGGCGTCGTTCTCGATCGGACTCGACTGGACGCGGTTCCAGAACGGGCTCCCGTCCGCGCGGTAGTGGACGACCTCGACCGTGACAGGCTCCTCGGCGGCCATCGCGGCCTCGAGCGTCGCGACGGCGTCGGGATCGGTCGCCGGTCCCTGGAGGAAGTGGGTCCCTCGACCGAGCATCTCGTCCGGGTCGTAGCCAGTCAGACGGCCGAATCCATCGTTCACGTACACGAGCGGGCGGTCCGGGTCGGTGGCGTCCGTGAGCGAGATACCGACCTCTGCCTCGTCCATCGCCCGGTTTTTGACCTGCAATTCTCGTTCGCGCTCCTTCCGGGCGGTCACGTCGCGGCCCACTCCCTGGATTCCGACGATCTCCTCGTCCTCGCGTATCGGTGTCGCGTTCACTTCGATCGCAACGCTGTCGCCCTCGGCGTCCAGGAACGTGAGTTCGAGCCGTTCGAACGCCGCACCGTCGAGGATCGACGAGTGCGCGCGGTATGCGGCTTCCACCGAGGATTCGGCCAGATAGTCACTGAACGGTGACCCGACCAGTGATTCGGGGTCGTACCCGAGCACACGAACGACCGCCGCGGAGACGTACGTGAAGGTCGCCGCCGGGCTCACGCGAAAGATGATGTCGAGGCTGTTCTCGGCGATGCCGTCCACCCGCTGTTTCTCCCGCGCCAGTCGGTCGGCGCGCCGGCGTAACTCCTGCTCGTATTCGCGCCGCTCGATGCTCCGTCCCACCAGTTTCGCGAGCAGTTCGACGAACAGTTCTTCGGCCTCCGAAAACCGCTGGTCTCGGACCGGCCCGTCGGCGAAACAGACCGTCCCGTACACGGCCCCGTCGACTTCGACTCGCGCCCCGATGTACGTCTCGAACTCGAAGGTCCGGATCGCCCGGTCGGAGACCTTCGATGACGACGCGGCGTGCTGGACGGCCAGTGCCTCCTCGACTTCGACGGTGCGTCTGCAGTAGGCCCGGTCGAGCGGGCAGGTCTCCCCCGGTTGAATCAGCTGGTGGTCACCGACGGCCTGGACGATTTCCTGGGTCTCGTCCTCGACGTGCGTGAGAAATCCGACCCCGAGTGAGAGGTACTCGCGGCCCAGTTCGAGCGCGGTGGATACCTGCGACTCCAGGTCGCCCTGAGTATCGGCAAATGCCTCGTAAAGCGATTCTCGATACCCACTGGCATTCATTCGGTTCGCCTATGCGCAGATTCGACTTAGCTCCTTGGGCGTCATTCTCAAACCTGAATCCCGAGGGCCTGCGGGCGCTGGCTCCCCTCTGTACCGTATGCTTCACCACCGGGGCAGCGCCCGGTAGGCTCATCGGAGACAGCGCCCGCGAGCGTCCTGGATCCGTTCGAGGCGGTCAGCGATCGCCGAGAGCGCCGGACACCGGGTCTCGTGGTCGCCGTAGAGGAACGCCCCGAGGCTCCGCCCGGTGACGCCGGAGAGACAGACGTCAGATCGCCCGTGGACGAGTCGCTGGCGCTCGTCCCCCTCGGTTCGAGCCGGTCGTCCAGGCGGCCGAGGGCTTCCCGTGGTGCCCCCTCGATGGTCTGTTCGATCCCGGTCAGTCGCTGATCGCAGTCGGCCAACGCCCCGCGAATTTCGAGGAGCGACTCGTGCTCCCTGACGAGGGAGCGACGAAACCGGTCCCGGTCCTCGCTCGCCGACTCGCTCCCTGCCAGGAGTGCGCTGTACACCGGCGCCGTCAGGCGCGTCCCATCGGCCACCTGGGCCGCGACCGCCGGGGCGAATTCCGTTGCGAGGCTCTCTCGAAGCGTGTCGGCGTACTCCGACTCGTAGTGGGGGACGGCCATCACCGTCTCCCGGTAGGCGGTGCGGACCTCGCGAAGGGACGGCTCCGGAGTCGGCTCCGTCCGGGTCGACACTGCTGCTATCCCGGTCGCGCCGGCGCTCGTCGCCGTCGCATCCGAGTTGCACGTCGGCGTTGGGTCGACGTTTGCGAGCCGTGCACGGAACCTGTCGAACGCCGCGCGTTCGTCGCGAGCGTATTCGATCTCACTATCGACGACGTCGAGGGCCCTGGCCAGCGGCGACGTGTCGGCGGCTCTCACGGAGGGACTGTCCATGTCCGGTTGGACGTTGCTGCAGCGTGGTGTAATCGGTTGCTATGAGCCGTCTGTGGCGCTCGGTATCGATATATAGGAGCACGCCACCGAGGCCACGTGCACGCGGTGGGCTCGATACGCCGGGCGGTGCCAGCAAGGCTTCGACGGGCCCCGGGTCACGAGTCGCTGGACCTGTTCCGAATCCTACCAAAACAGGCTTCAGCGAACCTTTAATCCCACAGACCGTGGATCGGGTACCATGACCCGCCCCGACGTCGTCGCAGTGTGTGGCAGTCGCCGCGAGGGGAGTTACACCCGGCGCGCCCTCCAGATCGCACTCGACGCGGCGAGCGACGCTGGTGCCCGAACCGAACTCCTCGACTTGCGCACGATCGATCTTCCGCCGTTCGACCCGGACGCTGCCGAGCCCGAGGCCGTCCAGACGTTCACGCGTCGCGTCCGTCAGGCCGACGGCGTCCTCCTCGGCTCACCGGTCTATCACGGCTCGTACTCGGCGACGCTGAAAGACGCGCTCGACTACTGCGGGAAGGACGAATTCACCGATACGACAGTCGGCCTGCTCGCCACTGCCGGCGGCGGCAGTTACGCCAGCACGTTCGACCACCTCCGCGTCGTCGTCCGGTCGGTCCACGGGTGGACCGTGCCCACGCAGGTGGGGATCCGCGGCGCGTACGACAAGTTCGACGGCGACGGAATCACCGAACCGGGGCTCGAAGAGCGCGTCCGGGAACTCGGTCGCGAGGTCACCGCGAACGCGAGCGTCGAACCGTCCGCGCGGCCGGCCGTCCCGTCAGCGTGCGACGACTGACCGGGACCACTCCGACCGTGGCCCGCCGGGTGGCACTTAGATGAGGTCCAGGGTCCGGAGCGTCCGTTCTAGCTGGACCTCCTCGTCGCGACTCATCCGCTGGAGCGGTCGGCGCATCGTCCCGGGGTCGAACTCGACCTCGGGGTGCAGGTCCAGCGCGGACTTGACACCGCCAAGGTAGGGCCCACGGTCGATGGCCTTCCAGACGTCGAAGACGGTGCTCTGGAGTTCGCGCGCCCGGTCTTCTTCACCGCCGACGTAGGACTCGTACAGATCCACCGTGAGTTCCGGGAAGACGTTCGAGACGGCGCTCACGAGGCCGCTACAACCGATCTCCAGTTCGGCGAACAGCAACGAGTCCAGCCCCGCGAGGTACGTCAATTCGGGATTCTGGTCGATCGCCTGACCGAGCCACGCGACGTCGCCACTGGAGTCTTTGACGCCGACGATCCCATCGATCGAGGCGATCCGGTCGAGCGTCTCCAGGTCGAGTTTGTTACCCATCCGCGCGGGGAAGTGGTAGATGTAGACGGGAATCTCCACGGCGTCGGTCACCTCTTCGTAGTGTTCGATGACGGCCTCGCTGTCTATCGGGTAGTAATAGGGAATCCCGACCACGACGGCGTCGGCCCCGTTCTCCGCCGCGTCGAGCGCGTACGAGACCGTGTTTCGGGTGCTCGGTGCACTGACGCCGGCGATCACGGGAACTTCATCGCCCACCTCGTCGACGACAGCCCCGATGACGGCCGCTCGTTCGTCGGGCTTGAGCATCGGGAACTCGCCGCTGGTTCCGAGCGGGAAGACGCCGTGTACCCCGCGGTCGACGACGAACCGTGCGTGTGCCGCCGTCGCCGCCAGGTCGAGTTCCTCGTCTGCGGAAAACGCCGTTATCGTTGGGGGGATGACGCCGTGGATCGATACGTCACGTGTCGGGCCTGTTTGCGGCATCTGTCGATCGGTGGTCGACCCGCAAGTATGAAGCTACCGCTACAGGTCAGAACTGACGCCCGTGTGGCGGAGTGTCGCGGGTCGATGGGACTGCTGGACCGACAGTTCGGTCCACTGAACCACTCTGCCCGTCCGCGCCAGGCCTCGATTCCGAGGGTTCGCTACGACGCAGTGTGCAGCGGACCAGTCCCCTCGCAGTGCCCCATTTTGCCGCTCACCTCCCGCCCGCAGTGTTCGGAGGGAGGCGTCGTTCCGGACCCGCTGGTGCCGAGTCGTTCAATCGGGGTCAGGAACGAGCATACTCCGTTTGCAAACGTACAGATTCGTCCCGCATCCTTGTGAATTATTGTCACGGGTAACGTTACGCCATGTGGTATGGTGACACTCGACGGCCGAGACCAGGATCAACTGGGGATACACACGGAATATATGTCTGATATTCGGTATAATAGGGGAGTGTATACATATCTTTCACAACGCTTCAGTCGTGAGGTTCGACGACGGTCACTCAGGGCATGGCAGACCGGCGAATCGGACAATCAACGGTTAGAGCCAGGGAGAGCCCGCTTCGAGCCACAATTGGCTGATAGTCGGCAATCGTTGCGAGACGGCTGCCGAGCGTTCGCCCTCGGTCGCTTGGGAGCGCTTGTTCGGGCATTCGGACACGAAATGCCACGGGCGGGCCCAGGTCGCTCCCGGCCGTCGGGAGGTAGGCACCGACGAGGGAACGGGCGACGTGCGATAGACATATAGATTTTCGACGTACAACTGAATATTGATACGTAGTCGCCGGAGCAGTGGCAGTTGCCCACGGGTCACTCGGACGGGCGAAGTACGCATTCGTTACCACACTGCGGTCTGGAGCCGCGATTACATTCCTATGGGCGTAATGATTCTGGCGCGAGAGGTGGTGAATGGACGCCCGATACTCTGTTGTCACCCACGTCGCAACAGAAGTAATTCCGTTTCATCAGGCGGTAGCGGGTGCGCCACACCCGAAGAACTCCGCGAACGATCATGATGGATTCCCGGGCCGGGGTCCGTCACTGGTCCTCGTTCGAAGTGAACGAACAGTCGGGGGAAGACGCTCACTGGGTGAGTGAGAGTCGGTTCGAGACGGTGTTCGCGGTGTTGCGGACGAGTTTCCGGAGGTCAGTTTCGACGCGGACGCTATCCGTTCCCGTCACCGGCCGATAGAGGCCTAACGCGCCCGCTGGCGCGCCATCGTCGGTAATGACGGGAGCCAGTATCTCTTCGGGGCCGCTCGCGTGTCTCGAATCGCTGACGACGACCGACTCCTGTTGGATGGTTCCGAGCCGGTCGAGAACGGCGTCGACTCGCGCATCCTCCTCGAGCGCCGCCTCGACGAGTGCTCGCCGCTTCTCCGGGCCGTAACACGAGAGAATGGCGAGTCCGCCTGGCAGTTCGGGCAGGGGGGCTCGCGTCCCTTCCAGGCCGACGGGGTCGTTGCGCCCGCCAGCCGGCACGGTGTGGAGATAGACGCCTTCCAGCCCCTCCTGGACGACGAGCAGCGTCGTCGTCCCGGTGACGTCTGCGAGCTTCGACAGGTTGTCGACCCCTTCGCGATACACCGGCTCGCGCTCCTTCGCGGCCATCGCGAATTCGAGGAACCGGTGTGCGAGCTGGTACTTCCCGTTCGTCGAGCGGACGAAATGTGCGGCTTCGAGCGTCGCGAGGTGTTTGTGGACGTTCGCCTTCGATCCGCCGACCGCTGTCGCGATGTCGGTGACGCCGGCTGGTCCCACACGACGGAGTGCTTCGAGTATCTCGATGGACGTCGCCGTCGCACTGACCCGGTCGGGTGCCATATCGGCCGATGGGCGGACGTCCCAATAAGTGTTCGCTATATTCGAACGGACGCCTGGCGCTGGCAGTGACAGGCAGCGACCCCCTACGGAGGCTCTGGGTTTATGACTGCCACCCCTCTTACTGAGTGTATGGACGACCTCTCGGACCTGGAAGGGTTCGACGCGGACGGCCAGCCGGAGTTTCTCACCGTGGAGGACGGCGAACGCCACGCGACGGGTCGCGTCCGAGCACTCACGGGCATGGCGGTCGCCATCCCGGTCGCGCCGCTCGCGCTCTTTCTGGTCAACAGCGTCGTCTCGATGACGATTTGGACCGCGCCGGTCGTCTTCCTCGTCGCCTGGTTCGTCTGCGGCGCCGCCCTCTCGCGAGCCAGAGTCCCGATAGAGGCGTTCGGCCGCAGCCTCTACCTGCTCGCCGTCGGAACGGCGCTGATCCCCGTCTCGCTGCTGTACGGGAACGCCGGCGTGGATCTCGGTGCCGACGGATCGACGTTCCGGGTCGTCGCCGTCGCCTGTGCGGTCGCGGCGGGCGCCATGCTCGTGCTCGGGCAGTACGTCACACGACAGGGCGAGCGGCGCGTCACCGGCGAAAATCGAGCGTTCGAGCAGGCTCGCGAAGAATAGACGACGCGAGCGGCGTCGAGCCCCGTTCGGTCGAAACCGTTACTCGAACATCCCAGTGGACATGTACCGCTCGCCGCTGTCCCAGTAGACCGTGACGACCAGCGGGTCGTCGACGCTGTCGTCGGCTGCGAGCCGTTCGGCCACGCGCTTTGCCGCGAGGTTCGTCCCCCCCGAGGACTGGCCGACGAAGATCCCCTCCTCGCGGGCGAGGCGGCGACACTCCGCCTCGGCCGCGTCGATCTCGACCGTCTCGACGCCCGTGAGGAGGTCGCGGTCGAGGTTCTCGCTGACGAAGCCCGGTCCCATCCCCTGGAAGTCGTCGGCCCCGCTCTCACCCGTCGAGAGGACGGCGTTTTCGGCCGGTTCGACCGCGACGATTTCCATCTCGGGGAACGCCTCGCACAGGCGGCGGCCGATCCCCGTTATCGTTCCACCGGTGCCGACGCCGGCGACGAGCGCGTCGACGGTGCGGTCGCCGACCTGTTCCAGTATCTCGGGCCCGGTCGTCTCGTAGTGGGCCTCGGGATTGGCGGGGTTCTCGAACTGGTAGAGCTGGACGTGGCCCTCGGCCTCGAGTTCGTCGGCGCGCTCGCGGGCGTCGGAGATGTCGCCTTCGACGAGTTCGATGTCGGCGCCGTAGGCGCGCATGATCTGGCGGCGCTCGGGCGACTTCGAGGCGGGCATGACGAGCGTCACGTCGTAGTCTTTCGCCGCGCCGACGAGCGCGAGCCCGATCCCGGTGTTGCCGCTGGTGGGTTCGACGATGGCGTCGCCGGGTTCGAGCGTCCCGTCGCGCTCGGCCGCCTCGACCATCCGGACCGCCGGCCGGTCTTTCGCCGAGCCGCCGGGGTTGAACGACTCGACCTTCGCGGCGACGGTCGCGCCCGCCGGTCCGTCGACTTCGACGAGCGGCGACCCGATCGTCTCGAGGATGTTCGATTTCACTGCCTCCGAGTAAGCCACCCGCGGTTAAATCCCCCGTGGCTCCGGCAGTGCGTGCCCGTGTCCGTGACGCGCGTGTCCGGCTCGGGGCGTCGAACGCGGGGGTGGACTTAAACCGTCCCGGTCGTTACTGAGGAGTATGTCTCTGGAGACGATGGAACCGAATCCGGTGTGGACCGAGGAGGCCTACGCGGACTCCGTGGACACGCTGGCGTCACTCAGAACCGAACTGACATACAAGGTGTGGGGCGGGGACTGGTGTATCGACTGCCGCTCCCAGCTTCCGGACTTCGCCGCCGCGCTCGAGGCCGCCGATGTCCCGGCACACCGGATCGAACACTTCCCCGTGGAGAAGGCCGACGACGGCTCGAAAGTCGGGCCCGAAGTCGAGGAGTACGACATCGAGTACATCCCAACCGTCGTCGTCGAGCGCGACGGCGAGGAGGTCGCCCGGTTCGTCGAGGAGGAACCGGTCCCGATCTCCGTCTACCTCGCGCGCGAACTCGAGGACCTGGTCCCGTCGGTCTGAACAGATGACGGGGGACCAGCGCGACGGTGCCGGTCCGGACGTGCGGGGCGAGTCCGGGGGGACGACCGACGGCCCGTCGACCGGAGCGGACCTCCACGAGGCGTTCAGTCTCGTCGCCAACGAGACGCGGTTCGACATCCTCCGGGCGCTGTGGAACGCCACCAGGGAAGGCGACGGCCCGGTGCAGTTCTCGACGCTTCGCGAGCGGACCGGGACTCGCGACTCGGGACAGTTCAACTACCACCTCGACAAACTCGTCCCACGGTTCGTCCGCAAGAGAGCCGACGGTTACGAACTCTCCTATGCGGGCAAACAGGTCGTCGGTGCGGCCGTCTCCGGCGCGTACACCGACGCCGAAGTGACCGTCGTCGAGCCGATACCCGTCGGCGAGTGCCCCGACTGCGGCGGCCGACTCGCGGGGACGTACGAGGACGGCGAGATGGAGGTCAGGTGCGACGACTGCGGCCTCTGTATCACCGACGGGCTGGCGGCGCCGCCGGTCATCGCCGCGACCCACGACAAGGGGGACCTGCCCGCGGTGTTCAGTCGGTACATGGAGACCCAGGTCGAGACGATGAACCAGGGGTTTTGCCCCCTCTGTGGCGGCGGTGTCGACCGGTCGCTGACGCGACTCGCCGACGCGGACCCTCAGTTCGGCGACGCATCGGCGCCGGAGCAGTCGGACGTGGACGACGGCGCCCCGGTCGGAGACATGCTCGACATCCTCTACACCTGCGGCGTCTGCGGGTTCGAGGCACACGGCGTCGTCGGGACCGTCCTCGCGTCAGAACCGGTCGTGACGGCGTTTCTGGTCGACCAGGGTATCGACGTCGGCGACCGCCTCGTCTGGGAGTTCGATTGGCTCTACGACACCCAGGCGGAGATAGCGAGCGAGGACCCCGTTCGCGTCGAAGCGACCCTCGCTGTCGACGATGCGCGACTGCGGCTCACGCTCGACGGCGACCTCGACGTGGTCGACCACGAGCGCTCCTGACGAACTCTCCGACGACCGGCCGCCGCGCTCCGTCTCGCTACGTCTCGAACCACGCGAGCGCGTCGTCCAGGTCCTGAGTCGGTGGCGAGCAGGCCCGCGACTGACACGCGTAGACCGTCGGTTCGCCGTCGCGCGCCGCCCGCCCGGCCCAGATGGGCGGGGCTTCCGAGAGCGAGAGCGCGTCGAGCCAGCCCTCGAGACCATCGTCGGTCGGCGGCCGCGGCGCCAGCAGGCGGCGCGGGACGTACGTCTCGGCGAGGCGAGCACGCCACTCGTCCGGCAGTGCCTCGGCGGCGACGGTCAGTTCGCTCGCCCCCTCCACGAACTCGTCGGCGGCGAGGACGAGCGACGGGTGCTGGAGCGGGTCGGACTCGTATTTCCCCTCGTGGGTCGCGAGGACGTCCTCGGCGACAGAGGCGTAGCTGTCGTCACCGGTGAACGCGTCGAGCGCGAGGAGGAGTTGCGCCGCGACACCGGCACTGGAGGGGGTCGACTGGTCGGCGAGTTCCTGAGGTCGCGCCACCAGCGACTCGCCGCTCTGAGGGGTGAAATACAGCGTTTCGGCCTGTGCGTCCCAGAACTCGTCGACGACCACGTCCGCGAGGTCGCGGGCGAACGCGAGGTGGGCCACCTCGCCGGTCACCTGGTAGCAATCGAGGGCGCCCCGCGCCAGGAAGGCGTAGTCTTCGAGATACCCCTGGATGCGGACGTCGCCGTCCTTGTACCGCCGGGAGAGGCGCTCGCTATCCTCGTCCCAGAGGTGTTCGCGGACGAACTCGAGGGCCTCGACGGCGGTTTCCGCCCACCGGTCCGCGTCGCCGTCGTCCCCCGCGTCCACCAGCGCTCCCTCCGCGAACGCCGAGATCATCAGGCCGTTCCAGCTCGCGAGGACCTTCTCGTCGCGGGGCGGTCGCGGGCGCTCGGAGCGCGCCTCGAAGACCGCGCGCTCTGCGGCATCGAGGACCGATTCGACAACGTCTGCGGACAGGTCGTACTCGTCGGCCAGATCCCCCACCGGCGCGCTGAGCGTGAGGACGGTTTTGCCCTCGAAGTTCCCCGCCGGCGTGACGCCGTACCGGTCGCAGAAGAGGTTGACGGCGAGGTCGGTGTCGTCGATACCGGCGTCGGGGCCGTGGGATTCGATGGCGTCGCGGACGCCGCCCGGCGTCCAGACGTAGAAGGCGCCCTCTTCGCGGCTACCGTCCTTGTCCTCGCTCTCGGCGTCGAGCGTGCTGTAGAAGCCGCCCTCCGGGTGAGTGAGTTCGCGCTCGACGAACGCCAGCGTCTCGCGGGCGGTGTCGCGGTAGCGCTCGCGACCGGTGAACTGGTAGCCGGCGAAAAAGGCCCGCGCGAGTTCGGCGTTGTCGTAGAGCATCTTCTCGAAGTGGGGGACGACCCACTCGCGGTCGACGGTGTAGCGGTGGAACCCGCCGCCGAGCTGG
>ENA-ORCR01000672-ORCR01000672.1-marine-metagenome-genome-assembly--contig:-NODE-672-length-15270-cov-3.270190_pt1 | contig 15270 bp, 18 predicted proteins | sample MGYA00237782_ERZ508514 | MGnify/ENA primary metagenome ERZ508514 (study PRJEB26185, sample SAMN06268960) | marine metagenome | isolation source: Eden Landing Ponds, San Francisco, CA, USA | place...
GTCGGTCGCGCGCGTCACGGACCGTCGAGACCGAGACCGCCAGCACGCGTCCGCCGGCGCCCACGTCGGTCGTCTCCTCCTCGTCGTCGAGCGTCGCCAACGCCCCCGAGACCGACGCCAGCGGTTCCCCGAGGACGGCCGGTCTCCGGCAGTCGAACAGCTCGCAGGCCCGCTCGTTGACCGCGACCACGTCGTCGTCGGTGTCGACGACCACGACGCCCTCCCCGAGGTCGTCGAACGCCTCCGGGACGCCGATCCGCCGCGAGGCCGGCGCGAGATCGAACAGCCGGTGCTCGAAGAGGCTGTAGCCGTAGCCGACCCCGAGCACGGAGAAGCCCAGGGCGATCGCCGGGACCTCTGGGGGCGTGCGATCCAGCACCGCCGGCACTAGCAGCGCGACCGGCGCCAGCGAGCCGACGAGCAAGCCGACCGCCTGCCCCGAGTACAGCCGGTCGTGTTCCCAGAGCATCCGCGCGACCAGCCCGAGCCCCGCGACCAGCAGGACCACGGCGTAGGCGAGGTTGACCCACGCCATCGGCCCGGGGGCGGCCTCGAGGACCACGCCGCCGGCGGCCTCGACGTACCGCACGTCCGTGTAGTAGATGCCGGTCACCGACGAGGTGACGACCCCGAACAGCGCCGCGCCGGGGACCGCCCAGAGGGCAGCCGCCCCTCGCCGGGCGAGGAGGTGGCCGCGGCCGGTGTATTCGAGGACGAAGCTGAACCACAGCACCGGCACGACGACCGACACCGCCACCCCCGTCAGCGAGGTGACGAGCTGGACCGACCGCACGTGGACCAGTCCCCCGACGAGCCCCGTCGCCGTCCACACCGTCGTCGCCGCCATCGTCGCGACGAACCAGTTGACGCCGACCACCCGTCGGTTGCGCCAGCCCGCCACGGCCAGCCCCGCGGTCGAACACCCGGCGACGACCAGCGTCCCGACCACCCACGTCGCCATCGTCATACGGTCCCGACTGTGTGCCCACCCGCTTGAATCGTCGCATCCGTCGCCTCGGAGACGACAGATACCCGTCGGCTCCGCGCCCGGTGTCCGCGGGAACGAAACGGCTATGCGCGCGAGGTGTCCACGGCCGGTGTGTTCCGGAGCGGGCGCTTCGTCGCCGACGCCCTCGGCGACGTGGACGACGAGCAGGTACAGCCCAACGGCGTCGACCTGCGGCTCGGCGCCGTCTACGAACAGGCCGAACCCGGTCGCATCGGCACCGACGGCAAGACCGTCGGCGAGCGTCGCGAACTCGACCCCGTCGACGAGGACGGGACCGCAGTCTACCGGCTCGACGCCGGCGGCTACGTCGTCGGCTACGCCGACACCGTCCGGATCCCCGAGGGCCACGTCGGCTTCCTCTACCCCCGGTCGTCGCTGCTGCGCAACTCCTGCATGCTCGACACCGCCGTCTGGGACGCCGGCTACGAGGGTCGCGGCGAGGGGCTGCTGGAGGTGTACCACCCCGTCGAACTCGAACGCGGCGCCCGGATCGCACAGCTCGTCCTCGCCGAGGCGAACCACGCCGACACCTACGACGGCACCTACCAGCGCGAGGGCGTCGAGTAGTCGTCCCCTCTGGCCGGATTGTCGACCTCGCGCCGGTGACCGCCGGCCGCCGCTTCCGGCGTCGGTATTTAAACGTGCTTGTTCCACCAAGCCGTAAGATTAATCGAAGCTGTCGTGAAATGTACGAACGGTGTTGGGGGGAGCCACCCGGACCGTGCCTCTGACATCCAACTTCCGGACGACGCCTCCAACACCGGTGTATCGGGGACCTCCCCGATTTCTGTCGTGACCGTTCCTTCCACAGGCTCCGTCGGTCAGCTACCGCTTCGAGCCCCGTCCGCTCCGCGTCCCGACGGAAAAACGCCCGTGGCGGCGAGCGGTTGCTCGCCGGCAGTCGACCGACGGGGTCGGGCAGTTCTTTCAGAGCCTGAAAGCGCAGTCGTAGTACTATATACCGCTGCGGAGACGTACGGGGTATGCCAGCCAGCGAGGACCTGTACGTGCTCGCCCCAGGGGAGGGCGAGGGCGAGAGCGACGGGTGGGTGAGTCCACGACCGATCGACGAGGCCGTACGGGCGGCCGTTACGGACGCGACAGACCTCGGTCCCGACGACATCGACGACGCCGAGTCGTACGTCGACCTCGAGGAGGTCGCGGCCGTCCTCGACGGCGACGGCGAGGACGACTCGCTGACCTTCGCCGTCGAGGACCACGACGTGACCGTCGACGGCGGCGGCCACGTCACCGTCGACGCCGAGTGAGCGCCGAGGGCAGTCCCGCCCGGGTGCAGGACCCGGCTTGTCGCGCCGGGAGGCCTAACCCGCCGGGGCGACAACTCCCGGTATGACGCGTCTGGCGCTGATCGCTCACGACGACGAGAAGCCCGAGATGATCGACCTCGCGGAGACCTACGAGTCGCTGCTCTCGACGTTCGACCTCGTAGGGACCGGAACGACCGGCAAGCGAGTGACGGAGGCGACGGGCCTGACCGTCGAGCGCAAGGAGTCGGGGCCGATCGGCGGGGACGCCCAGATCGCCGCCGAGGTCGCCGAGGACCGTCTCGACGGCATCATCTTCCTCCGGGATCCGCTGACCGCCCAGCCCCACGAGCCGGATATCAGCGCCCTGTTGCGGATCTGCGACGTGCACGACACGCCGCTGGCGACGACCCGCACCACCGCCGAGTACCTCCTCGACGGGCTCGCGGCCGACGCGGAGACGACGGACTGAGCGTGCGGTGGAGCGCGGCCGGGTGGGACGGCCGCGAGCGAGAAGCGGGACGGGGACGGAGCGAGTGGAGGGCCGACAGCGGGCAGGGGTAGGTTCGGAAGGCACTCTCTACTACGCACCCCCTATATAAACTCCTTCGCGAAACTCAAAGAGCCGTTGTACCTATCGGGGTCGTCGCTCGCCAGCGTCGTCGGTCGGTTCCGCCGAGGCCGACACCGGTTGGGGCCGGGCGGGTCGCGTTCAGACACCCTCCGTGCGGGCGTCGGCCCGTTCCGTCCGGTCGGGGTAGAGCCAGTCGGTGCGGACGAACAGGACGGCGGCGACAGCCACCCACGGGACGACGCCGATCAGGCCGACGGGCGTCGGCCCGAAGACGGGGTTGGGGACGGCCGTGGCAAAGAGCGTCGCGAGGCCGGCGCTCCCGTTTATCATGGCGTGGCCGACGACCGCGGGGAAGACGCTCCCACTCCGGAGCGTGATCCACCCGAGGAACACGCCCAGCCCCACCGTCGCGACGGTCATGGCGACCAGGCCGAGCCACGGCGCGCCCGTGTACGCCAGGCCGTAGTTGTACCCCATCGCGATGACCGGCCAGTGCCAGATCCCCCAGACGACGCCGTGGGCGAGCAGCGCCCGCCGCCAGCCCAGCGGCGCGAGCTTCGGCAGCAGGTAGCCGCGCCAGCCGAACTCCTCGCCGAACGTGGCGAGGCTGTTCAACAGCGGCGCTGCCACGAGCGCCTGGACGAGCTGGACGGCGAGAAACGCCGTCGGCGAGAGGGGGACCGCCTGGCCGGTCTCGGCCTCCAGCGCCGCCAGCAGGTCCGCGACCGCCGCCATCCCGCCGAACCGACCCGGAAAGACGAGGAAGTACAGCCCCGCGCCGGCGAGGATCAGGACCAGCGGGCCGACCCACCCCAGGAGCCACGGGAGCGGGCGCGTCCGCACGCGCAACAGCATCTCGCCGCGGTCGAACCCCTCGTCGGTGAGCCACCGGGTCACGAAGTGGCCGACGGCGGGGCCCCACATGTACGGGCCGGCGAGCAGGACCAGCCACAGCGGGATCCCCAGCGCCAGCGTCGGGCCCGCGCCGATCCCGCCCAGCGCGTAGATGACGGCCGCGGTGGCCCACGAGACGCCGAAGGTGACGCCGAGGAAAACCCCGATCCGGCGCCGCTGGAGTGGTCCCCCGCTCCCGGGTTCCGCCCCCCATCCGACCGCCGGACGCCCGGACTCCGTTCGCATGTCGCGATTGTTCGGGGCCGACCATCGTGAATATTCGCCCCATACCGGGATCGCCGAGAGCGAATCCGGGCCGTTCGCCGGTCGGTCGGAGAGGGCGATCCGGCCGCGTGGTCCGCCGGCGAGTCGACTCAGCGGACTTTTACGCGCTCGGGGGCAACGACGGGGTATGACCGAATCCGCCGAGCGGGTCGCCGTCGCCTGCCCCTCGTGTTCGCCCGACCTGGAGACCGTCCACGAGGTGCTCACGACGGGCGGTGGCCACGCCACGATCCGCTGTACCGACTGCGGCCACACCCACAAAGACCAGATCCCCTCGACCACCGAGTACGAGCGCGACGTGGTCGTCTCCCAGGACGGGGAGTCCTTTACCGCCACCGCCGACGTGCCCGAGGGCGAGCAGCTGGCCGTCGGCGAGGAGTTCCTCCTCGACACGGAGGAGGCCATCGTCACCGCCCGGATCACCAGCCTCGAACTCGACGGCGAGCGCCGGGTCGAAGAGACGACCGCCGAGGACGTCGAGACCATCTGGACCCGCGCGGTCGGGAACGTCAGCGTCGACCTGACGCTACACCCCAAGGACGGCACCCACGACGAGACGGAGTCGCTGACCGTCCAGGTGCCCGGCGACTACGAGTTCGTCGTCGGCGAGACCGACGAACTCGGCGGCGAGGAGTTCACCGTCGAGGGGATCCACATCCGCGACGACGCCGTCGGCTACGACTACGACAAGCTCGACTTCGACGGCGACGGCGCCGTCGCCAAGGACATCAACCGGGTGTACGCGCGCGACGAGTCCTCCTCGGCCTGGTCGGCGTGGTAGCGTGGACTTCGCGGCCGCCCGCCAGCGGTTAGTCGAGCGCCTCGCCGAGGCCGGCCGACTCGACGACGGGCGCGTCCGCGAGGCCATCGCGGCGGTCCCTCGCCACGAGTTCGTCCCCGCCGAGCGCCGCGAGGACGCCTATCGCGACACGCCGCTGCCCATCGGCGAGGGACAGACCATCAGCGCGCCCCACATGGTCGCGATCATGGCCGACCTGCTCGAACTCTCCCCCGGCGACGACGTGCTGGAGGTCGGCACCGGCTGTGGCTACCACGCTGCCGTCACCGCCGAAGTCGTCGGGTCCGAACACGTGTTCTCCGTCGAGTACCACGATTCGCTGGCCGACGAGGCCCGCGAGCGGCTCGACCGGCTGGGCTACGGCACGGTGTCGGTGCGGGCGGGCGACGGCAAGGAGGGGTGGGCCGACCACGCCCCCTACGACCGCGCGTATCTCACCTGCGGCGCCCCGGAGTTCCCCGAGGCCGTCGTCGAGCAGGTCCGCCCCGGCGGCTGTCTGCTCGCACCTATCTGTCGCCGTCGGCAGACCCTCGTCCGCGCCCGCCGCCGCGCCGACGGCTCGCTCGACCGGGACGAGCACGGCGACGTTCGGTTCGTCGAGCTGCAGTAAGCGGCCGGCGCTCTCCGATAGCGCCCGGCGTCACCGGTGCTCGAGGGTCGCCGGACGGGGCGGATCGGTCCGCGCAATTCATTACTATCGAGGGCCGACGAGGAGGCATGGACCCAGCGGTGTTGCGCGACGACATGGTCGACAGCCTGGAACACGAGAGCAAGGGCTGTCTCCGGAGCGAGGCGCTCTCGGTCGCGATGCGCGAGGTGCCCCGCGAGTCGTTCGTCGCGGAGGACCGCGGCGCCTACGCCGACCGCCCGTTCGAGCACATGGGCACTCGCGTCCTCGCTCCGAGCACCGTCGCGCGACTCCTCGAAGCGCTCGACGTCCGCGAGGGCGACTCCACCCTCGTCGTCGGCGCCGGCGTCGGCTACACCGCCGCCGTCGTCGCCGAACTCGCCGGCGCCGAACACGTCCACGCAATCGACATCACGCGGCGGCTGGTCATCGAGGCGAGGGGTAACCTCGCCGAGGCGGGCTACGGCGGCGTGCTCGTCGACCGCCGCGACGGCGCCGACGGCCTCCCCGAGTACGCGCCGTTCGACCGCATCCTGCTGGAGGCCGCGGCGATCAGCCCGCCCGCGGCGCTGGTCGACCAGCTGGCCGACGACGGCCGGCTGGTCATGCCACACGGCGCCGGCGAGCAGCACCTCGCCGTCGTCGAGGACGGCGAGATCGCCGAACGGCTCGGCGGCGTCGCCTTCCAGCCGATGCTCGTCGAGGGCGAGCAGGCCGACACGGTCGAGCGCAACCGCACCCGCCGCGAGGACCGCGAGTTCGCCCGCCGCAACGCCCAGGGCCGCTCCGGCTGGGAGCAGGAGTGGATCGACTGGGACGACGCCGTCCGGCGCTGAGCCGCCCGCGACCGACCGCGAGGCGCGGTCGGTCGGACGTGGCCCGCCCTCACTTCTTCACGACGAGCACCTCCGTGTTCCCGCGCTCGTCGGCGTACTGCCCGCCGGCGGGCGGTTTCACGTCGAACTGTATCGTCCCCTCCTGCTGATTGGGGCCGAGCGTCGGCGACAGCGACAGCGTCGCCGTCCCGTTGGCGTCCGTGCGCGCGGTCGTCACCGAGTCGAGCGTCGCGGTGCCGCCGGTGGCGACGACGGTGGCGTTGGCGACGCGGTCGCCCTGCGGGCCGACCACCGCGACGTCGACCTCGGTGCTGGCCTCGTCGATCACCTCCGGGGTCGGCTTCACGTCGAGCTCGGTGACGCCGAGCGTCTGGATCCCGCCGAGCGTGTTCATCATCACGCTCAGGCTGGCGACGCCGACGACCAGGGCGATGACGAGTCTGATGGGCAGTCCCTCGATGGCGCGTTCGTCTCCCGCGAGCGCTCGTGGCTCCATGGGCGGCCCTGGTCCCGTCTCCGGGGATAAACGCTCGTGCGAAGCTTTTCTACCGATCGGCCGGCCAGCTTCGCGATCGGCAGTCGTCGACCACCCGCCCGCTCGGGCCGAACGGAAACACACGAGTAGATGCGGCCGGTCTGTACGGGCGAATGGGCACCGATCACGCGCTGACCCGGCTGGAACCGCTCGTACTCATCGCAGTCGGGGGGTTCGCGGGCGCGGCGCTGCGGTACGCGCTGGCGCTGGCGCTCCCCGGGGCCATCCCCTGGGGGACGCTCGCGGCAAACGGGCTCGGGAGCTTCGCGCTCGGCGTCGTCCTGTACGAACGCCACTTCGCCGACGCGCTCAGCGCGGAGACGCGGCTGGTCGTCGGCACCGGCTTCCTCTCGTCGTTCACGACCTACAGCACTTTCGCCGCCGAGACGACGACGCTGCTCGGGACGGCGGGGCCGACGCTGGCGGCCGCGAACGTCGCCGCGAACTACGCGCTCGGGATCGCTGGCGTCCTCTGTGGCCGCTGGCTCGCGAGGTGGGTCTCGTGAACCCCATCGTCCTCGTCGGTCTCGGCGGCGTCGCGGGCGCGCTCGCCCGGCACCTGCTCGGCGAGCGCATCGACGCTCGCACCGGCGACACGCTGGCGGTGAACGTCCTCGGGAGCCTCGCGCTCGGGGCGATCCTGGCGGCGCCGGCGGGAGACGCCGCCGCGCTCGCGCTCGGGACCGGCTTCTGCGGCGCGTTCACGACCTTCTCGACGTTCGCCTTCGAGACGGTGCGGCTGTTCGAGACCGGCGAGCGCCGGCGGGCACTGGCCAACGCCGCCGTCAATCTGGTCGGCACGCTCGCGGCCGTCTGGGTCGGGTCGACGCTCTCGGCGGCGGTGTGGTGACCGCCCCGACTACTCGCTGAGCGCGTAGAAAGTGCCGTCCTGGCTGGCGATGTAGACGCGGCCGCCGGCGACGATCGGCGCGGCGGACTCGATGCTGTTGCCCGTGGCGAACGACCACTCGAGGTCGCCGGTGTCGGCGCTGACGGCGTAGACGCTGTTGTCGCGGGAGCCGACGTAGACGGTGCCGTCCGCGACGACCGGCGGGGCGGTGACGCCGCCGCTGGGGTCGGTGACTCGCCACAGTTCGCGGCCGTCGTCGACGTCGAAGGCGAACAGCGTCCCGTCGCGTGTGCCGGCGAACACGCGGTTCTCGGTCACGGCCGGCGTCGCGGCGAACGCCTCGCCCCTGGACGTTTCCCAGCCGGTACTGCCGCGGATGTTGACCTGCGTGAGGGTGTTGTTCTCGCTGGTGACGAACAGGCGCCGCTGCCGGTGGGCGACGCCGTTGGCGCTTCCGCCCAGATCCTGGGTCCACTCCAGGCCCCCCGACTCGCTGACCGCGTAGAGTTCGTGGTCGGCGCTGGTGGCGTAGACCATGCCGTCGACGTAGACGGGCGGAGCGGTGATCGCGCCGTAGGTGTTCTGGTTCCACTCCTGGCCGCCGTCGAGGGCGTCGAACTTGTAGATGCGGCTGCTGGTCGACCCGACGTAGACGCCCCTGTCGACGACGACCGGGGCCGTGAAGTCCTCCGTCGACCCCAGGTCCCACTCCCAGAACACCGAGCCGTCGTCGACGTTCAGCGCGTAGAACACGCCGTTGGTCGTCCCCACGTAGGCGAACCCGCGGTCGATCGCCGCAGCGCTGGTGACCGGCGCGGCCGTGTCCTTCGACCACTTCCGTTCGCCGGTCACGGGGTTCAGCGCGTGGAAAGACCCGTCGTCGTCGCCGGACCCGCCCGCCCCGACGTACAGCGTCCCGTCGGCCAGCACGGGCGTCGCGTTCACCGTGCTCTGGTCGAACTCCACCTGCCAGTCGACGGAGACGCCCTCGTGGGGGGCCGTCGCGTCGGGGTGGTGGCCCCAGCGCTCGCCGTTGCGCATGAACGTCGGCCACGACGCGAGCGACGACGCGCCCGGCGTCGCGGTCGCGGTCGCCGTCGGCTCCGGCGTGTCGGTCGGCGTGTCCGTCGGTGCCTCGGTCGGTTCCGCGGTCGCTGTCGGCGTCGCCGTCTCGGTCGCCGTCTCGGTCGCCGTCGCGGTCGGCGTGTCCGTCGGTGTCTCCGTGTCCGCGTCGTCCGGCGTCGACGTCGCGTCGCCGTCGGAGCCGCACCCGCTCAACCCAACCGTCGAGGCGCCCAGGACCGTCGCCAGGAACCGCCGTCGACTCGCCCGTTTCCGTGCCATGACCGTTGTATCGGTGAACCGTCCCATATGTCCTTGGGTTCGCTCGATCCCCGATCGCTACCGCTGATGTGCAACGGTTTCCCATACCAATAGACCTATATGCTGGTGTGGTATACCGTAGCATGTATGGCGTCCGCACCGAGCTCCGACGACATGTTCGACGAGTTCCTCAGCGACCGTGGACACGACGTCGAAGAGGCGGGCTGGGAAGAGAACTACAACAAAAAGCAGTGCCCCGACTGCGGGGGGCTGCACGACTCGGCCGCCACAGACTGCTCGGTATGCGGTTGGTCTCCGGCGTAAGGTCGTCCGAACGCACTTCTCGGCGTTTTCACTGCCCATAGCAGCCGCTGCGTGGGCGTCGCGTGTTCCCCGTATCGCTCGCCGACGGACCGACGGCTCCCGACGGTGACCGTTCGGTCCGAAAGGGGGAAGTTGGGGGAAAGTAGGGGGAAGTCCACCGGAAGGCGCGACGGAGGCCGGCAGGGGGGAGAGCCGGCGGGTCCGAAGACCCGTTCGTTCCCGGGCTGCGTCGGGGGAGACGCGTTGGGGGGAATGGCGCGGGAACGACCTCCGGTAGCGCGCTCGTGCCGGCGAGGACCGCATGCGAACCCCGTCGGCCCGGGCCGGCACGCGAGGGAACGCCGGGCGCCGGACGGCGCCGTCGGGCTCCCGCCGAGGCCGGTCGAACCCACACCCCACCACAGGCACACACGGATGCGCACGGTGCGATGGGCCGCCGGGGCTCGCAATTGGTCCGCACTCAGCGATAGTGGGGGGTTTCCTATAATGGGGCAGGCGCGTTTTCTGAGCCTGAAAGAGCCGACCGCTCGAAAGGTCTTTGTAATCCCTCAAGAGATCACTCTGGTAGTGGACGACGAACGGGCAATCGAGGAGATTCTCGATACCATCGGCGACGAACACGCCCGCCGGGTGCTCGCCGCGATCAGTCGCGAACCCCGGTCGGCGAAGGACCTGAGCGAGGAGTGTGACCTGTCGCTGCCGACCGTCTACCGTCGCATCGAGATGCTCAGCCAGTACGACCTCGTCACCGACCAGACGCTGGTGGCCGACGACGGCAACCACTACAAGGTCTACGAGTCGAACTTCGAGTCGACGGTCATCTCGCTGGAGGACGACGAGTACAAGGTGCGTATCTACCGCGAAGAGAACCTTCCGGACCGGTTCAGCCAGCTCTGGGACGATCTTAACCCCGAGTGACGGCCGACTCGACGCCGAGCGGTTCCGCCCGTGTGGCGGTGTCGGCGGGCGCCCGCTCGACGCGCGTCCGTTCGGTTGACCGCGCGCGTCGGACCGGCGAAATTATATGTCGGAGCGTACTGTCGGACAGACGACGCCAATGGTAGAAGTCGCTGCGGTCATGCGGGGGATCCTGGCGCTGATGCGGATGGTGGTGTTCGGGCTCTCACTGGGGATCACGCTGATCAGTTTCCAGGCCTATCGCCAGCGCCCTTCCGAGCGCCTGCAGTACGCCTTCATGGGTTTTGCCTTCATCAGCATGGGCGTCGCGAGCACCGTCATCGCGCAGATCGGCGTCCGCGAGGCCAGCGAGGTCGTCCGGCTGTTCTTCCGGATGACCGAAGCCATCCCGTTCATCATCGGGTTCACGATGCTGTACGTCTCGCTGTACCGGGACTGAGCGAACGCTTCGCGTACGCGACGGTCGCGGGGCGAGTACAGCGAGTCCCGGGGGACTGAGCGAACGCTTCGCGTACGCGACGGACGAGAGACGAACGGAGTGAGTCTCTCGGGACTGAGCTCCCGAACGGGTCGCCCGAGGGCCTCGCACCGGTCGTCGACCGCCGTCCGAATCGGTGGCGGCTCCAAGCCACGCCGTTTATGACCCACGGGCCCCACTAGTGGTCCAATGACTGAACCGTCCACCCAGGTGACGCGCCTGTTTGGTGGTCCCGGGAGCGGGAAGACGACGGCACTGCTCGACAGGGTCGAGACCCTGCTCGAAGAGAACGACGACGTGGAGTTTCGCGACGTGCTGGTGGTGTCCTACACCCGCGCGGCCGCGGCGGAGATCCGCGAGCGGCTGGCCGAGCGACTCGGGGAGTCCCCGCGTGCGCTCAAGGGGAACGTCTGCACGATGCACGCGAAGGCGTACGAACTCCTGAATCTCTCGCGGGGGGACGTGGTCGGCGAGTCCGACAAGGAGGACTTCTGCGAGGAGTACGGCATCGAGTACGAGGACGAGTACGAGGGCTCCCGGCGCCGAACTGCCCGTTCGACCACGATCGGCAACAAGATCATCGCCACGAGCCAGTGGCTCCAGCGCACCCGCCGAGACGTGGCCGACTGGTACGATGTCCCGTTCAAGTGGGACGACGAGGTCGTCCGGCTCCCGCCGGACATCGACGACAACGCCCAGACGGGCAACAAGTACACGCCCACGTGGCCGTCCGACGACGACCGCATCAGCGTTCCCGAGACGATCCGCGCCTGGCGCCAGTACAAGGGCGAAAACGACGCGGTCGGCTTCGCCGACATGCTCGAACGCGTCGCCCAGCGGTCGCTCATGCCGAACGTCGACTACCTCGTCATCGACGAGTTCCAGGACATCACGACGCTGCAGTACGATGTCTACCGCGAGTGGCGCCCGCACATGGAGACGGTGCTGATCGCCGGCGACGACGACCAGGTCGTCTACGCCTGGCAGGGCGCCGACCCCGACCTCCTGCTGGAGGAGCACGTCACCGACGACAACATCCTGCCCAACTCCTATCGGCTGCCCTCGCGCATCCTCAACGTCGTGAACAAGGAGGTCAGCCACATCGAGAAACGCCAGGAGAAAGATCTCAACCCCCGCAAGGAGGGCGGCCGCGTCGAGGGCGTCAAGAACCCCTCGATGATCGACCTCGTCAGGAACGTCCGAACGACTATCGAGGAAGACGAGGACGGCACCGCGATGATCCTCTTCCGCGCGCGCTACCAGATGTTCCAGTTCATCGACGAGTTCATCGGCGAGGGGATCCCCTTCACCTGCCTGACCGACCAGCGGATGTGGACCGACCGGCTCACCCAGTACGTCCGCGCCATCGAGAAACTCGACGAGGACGAGCCCGTCACCGGGCTGGAGGCCCGCCGGCTCGCCGACATGCTCGCCGATTCGGCCTTCGGCACCAGCGAGCGCGACGACCTGTTCGACGAGCTCGACGAGATGGAGGAGGCCGCCGACGTCGAGGACTTGGAGGAGCTATCGGTCGAGCCGGAGACGATCCGCGACTACGCGCCGTTCGCGCCGGACCCGCGGGCGGCCGCCGACATGCTCCGGAAGGTCACCAGCTTCCAGGAGCGCTCCGTCGAGGCGTACTTCGGCGGCAACTACGAGGGCATGGAGACCGACCGCGTGCGCCTCGGCACGATCCACAGCGCGAAGGGTCGCGAGGCCGACCACGTCTTCGTCGCCACGGACCTGACGGAGAAGGTCGTCGAGCAGATGGCCGCCACCGTCGACCAGTCCGACCGCGACGTGCCCGGCGACGAGGAGTTCACCAAGCGCACCTCGCCGGTCCCGACGCTGACCGACAACGAACGGCGCGTGTTCTACGTCGGGATGTCCCGCGCCCGCGAGCGGCTGGTCATCATGGAGAACCTCATCGACGGCGCCCCCACGCTGCCCATCGACGTACTGTTGAACAACGAGCCGACCGGCGACTCCATCGACGACGTGCTCGCCAAGGCCCAGGAGGCCGGCGACGCCGTCGCCGCCGACTGACGCCGGCGTCCGATCTTCGATTCTCTCAGCGCCGAGCAGCGGCGAGGCGGTCCGAACGGTGGTCGCGCCCTCGTCGGCTCGCGCTCACCGACCGTCCCCGTCGCCCGGGGGGTTCGACCGCGCGAGCGCGAGCACGAGTCCGATCGAGAGGAGGGCGACGAGCGACCCCACGGCGAAGAACAGTTGCTCGTCGCGGGTCCGCCCGAGCACCAGCCCGAGGAGCAGGCTCACGGCCGCGACCGAGAGCCCGAGTATCGCGTTTAGCCGTCGTCGGAGGGGGTCGTCCATACGGCGCGTAGTCAGGGAACCGACGAGTCGCTTTCCGTCGGCGCAAGTATTCGGTCGTCGGACGACCGCCCGGCAGTCCTCTTGCGCTCGGCCTCCAACGCCCATCGATTGCGGACTCGCCGCTCAAACTCCTCATCTTCGCCCGGGAGCGTCGGCCCCGCGGCCGGAGCCTGCAGTCGCAGGGGACGGCTACAGGTGTTCGAAACCCCCATTTCGAGTCGCTATGGCGACCGACATCGAGATCACCGACGCGGATGAGGGCAAGAAAGTAATCGGCGCGGACGGCGAGGAGGTCGGCCGCGTCGTCGAGGTGAGCCACGGGACGGCGCACGTCGACCCCGACCCGAGCCTCTCGGATACGATCATGTCCAAACTCGGCTGGGGTGACCACGACGAGGACACCTACCCGCTGCAGGAAGCGGAGATCGAGTCGGTCACAGACGACGAGATCCACCTCGGCTCCCACTGAACGGGCCCCGGTCCCTGCGCCGGTCGTCCGGCCGGTGGCGGCGACGGCGCCGGTCGGTCAGGACCGAGAGACGACGTACAGCGCGGCGAGCCCGCCGGCCAGGACGGCGAAGACGTAGCTTGCGAGCCGGTAGACGATGGCGATCGACAGGCCGGTGGCGAAGGTGAAGCCGCCGAGCGTGCCGAGCAGACCGGCCAGCGCCGCCTCGACGCCGGCGAGGCCGCCGGGTGAAGGTGTCAGGCCGGCCAGCGTGCTCGCGGGCACGATGAAGAACACGAGGAACAGAGAGATATCCCGGCCGACAGCCTCGACGGCGGCGTACAGCGGCAGGGCGAAAAAGAGCCAGCCGACGAACGAGTAGACGAGCGCGTGGGCCAGCGCCGTCCGGTCGGCCGCGATGCGCTCGAAGGCCGTGTTCAGCTCGCGCAGCCGTTCGCGCAGCCCTTCGACGCTGAGAAAGCGGATCCGCCGGGCGACCGGTGCGGCGACGCGCAGGACGAACTCCCCGAGTCGGCGACGGGAGCGCCAGCCCACCACCGCGGCGATGGGGACGCCCACGGCGAAGACGACGAGGATGCCCGCGACGCCGCGGATCTGGTCCGACAGCGTCGTCTGCACGACGAGGACGACGGTCCCGATGGCCGCGAAGGTGAAGAAGGGCAGCAGATTCAGGAGGTCGGCCGTCACGACCGAGGCCAGCGAGTCCTCGTAGCTCGCCTCCGTGTCCCGCGAGAGGACGTAGGCGATGAACGGTTCGCCGCCGGCCTGGCCCAGCGGCGTGACGTAGTTGGCGAACGTCGCCGCGTAGTAGGTGACGACGAGCTTCCGGAAGGGGATGCGGTAGCCGACGACCCGCAGGACGATCTGCCAGGCCTTCGCCCAGGCGACGAGGCCGACCGCGGTGGAGAGACAGCCCGCCGCGAGCCACCGGGGGTCGGCCCGGGAGAGCTCGCGCTGGATCTTCTCGATGCCGATGCCGTAGGCGATCAGCGCGAGGACGGCCAGCGCGATGGCGAACCCGCCGCCGATCTTCAGCGCAGTCGCGCGGTCGACGAAGTCCGACAGGCCGAGTCCCGAGTCGCTCACGGCTACTCGATGTACCCCAGGTCCGACAGGCGGTCTTTGGCCTCCTCGCCCATGTCGTCTAACACGTCCTCGTCGGTCACGTCGTCCCACTCGCCGTCCATCTCCGACTCGAAAGTCACCAGCGCCTCCTCGGTGGCGGCGATCACCTCGTCGTCGCTCCCCGATACGTCGTCCAGCTCGTCGGGGTCGGTGTCGATCCGGTAGGCCTCGTCGGGGATGCGCTCGTTGCGGATGTACTTCCCGTCGACCCGGCGGCCGGCGCGCATCCGAGAGTAAAAGCGCGAGTCGGTGTCGAGTTCGATACCGGCGGCGCTGGCCTTGCTCTCCAGCTGATTCAGCTCGACTACGGGGCGGTGGTAGTCGACGAAGGCGTAGTCGTCCAGCTCACCCTCGTCGTGGGCCGAAAAGCGGGACCGGGCGCCCCGAGGCGCGTCGACGCTCGCGAACTCGCGGGAGTCGGCGTCCAGCAGCGACCGGGCGCGGTCGAACGGCTCGCCGCCCGTGACCGCACCCACGCCCGCGTGGTCGAGGACGGTGTGGTACAGGTCCTGCAACTCGACCTGCGTCTCGGTGTCGCGCTCGGCGTCGAGGTCGGGGTGTTTGACCATCAGGGGGACGTTCACCAGCGGGTCGTAGATGCCGAACTCGTGGCCGTAGAGGCCG
>ENA-ORCR01000673-ORCR01000673.1-marine-metagenome-genome-assembly--contig:-NODE-673-length-15240-cov-3.550353_pt1 | contig 15240 bp, 18 predicted proteins | sample MGYA00237782_ERZ508514 | MGnify/ENA primary metagenome ERZ508514 (study PRJEB26185, sample SAMN06268960) | marine metagenome | isolation source: Eden Landing Ponds, San Francisco, CA, USA | place...
GTTGACTTGACATCCTCCCACGGCTGAAGCCGTGGGATTCCTCCGGTGGGGATGTTGGCTATGCCGTCCCCACGGAGGCAAGTTTCCCGTCGCCGGTACTCCGGTTTGTGCGCTCCTCGTTGGGACTTGCCCTCTCGGGAGAGCGTGGTGACTCCGACCAGGTGTGGTCGTCCCACTTGAGGCGCACGGGCCGTGCCATCGACCCGACTTCCAGATTCATGCCAGCCTGTCGTTCGAGGAACGTACGAGACGCGCACAGGTCGGCGTGAGCTTCGTGACCGCACGGACAGCGGAACAGGTCACCGTCTCTGTCTGTGGCGTCCCGCTCGCCACACGCCGGGCACGTTCGGGTTGTGTCGGCTTCTGACCGCACCTCGACAGTGATGCCGTATTCCTCGGCAGCCTGCGAGAGTTGTTTGATGAACACCCGAAATGCCCAAAACTGGTGCGTTTTCGCGTTCACATCGGCGCACCAGTGCGTCGAGAGAACGTCAGTAAGGTCACCCACGTACACCGTGGCGACCCCTTCGGCGTAGAGTCGGTCCAGCAGGTCTCGAACCAGTGCATCCTGTGCGTGGTCGCGCCGCCGTGTCCGTTTGCGATACAGTCGCCGTATCCGCCGACTGCTGTATCGTCCCTCGCGGAGTTTCGACTGTAGACGAGCGATTTCGTCGGTCGTCTCGCGGAAGCGGTCGAACAGGTCGCGGCCTTCGTAGAGGTACTGCTGGCCGGTCGTGGTAGTACAGGCAACGAGATTATTCGTGCCCACGTCCAGCGCGGCTTCGTGAGAAGCCAGTGGTGAATCCTGTCGAGAATCAGGCACAGTAACAGGCTGAAAGGCCCTGAACGTGTCGTCTATCTCGTCGTACTGTATCTCCAAGCGTCCCTGTTGGCCGTCCCATTTCGGAGCGCCGCAGACTTCGAGGCGGAGCCGGTCGTGATAGCCCAAGCCGTACTTGTCTTTCAGGGCGTGGCCGACTGGTATCTCGACTCGTGACCGTTCGCCAGTTTCCAGTGTGTACTGGTCGTTGCGGATGAACGTGCGTAGCTCGCGGCCATCGTCCTCGTTGCCCCAGTAGCCCGGGGGAGCAGTGTCCTCGCCGTTGTCGCAGGCGGCGAAAAACGACTGCCACGCCGATTTGTTTTTCCGAATGGTCTGCTGTGCGGTTGCAGAGCCGAGAACGTCGACGTACTGTTTCCGGTAGTCGGCAGTATCCCACACGGATTCGCCGTCGAAGAATTGCTGGCGGCGCTCGTAATTCAATTCGTTCCACAGACTCGCAGAGGCATCCAACAGGTCCAGCAGTAGCCGCTTGTCGTCGTCAGATAGCGGGCGTACCACGAACGTGTTGGTTCGCCTCACGACGATAGATGTTTGTAGATGTGTGTCTAAATGTCTTTTGGACACAAATGCGCCCGAACATCGACATATCACACACACTGAATGGACGAGTGAAAGACCTCGCCAAACAGAAAGATCTGGCCCTCGATGAAGCCTACCGGGAGATTATCGAAGCGGGTCTGGAAGCGGTGGAACATTCAGACGAGTCGTAGTGCGTGGTTTGTTACGATGTGCTGTCGGTTGGACCCACCCCTGAAAGGGTGAAATTCCGCTCGCTACATGTCACATTCGGGCGACTCCGGGCGGACGAGGGTGACTGACTCCGACGGAGGGGACGGCTCACTCCCCGCGCGTCGCCGCGACGTCGTCGGCGTGCGCGCGCACGAGGTCGGCGAACGCGGTCGCCTCCGCGCGCTCCTGTGTCCCGTCGTCGCGGCGGTCGCGCACCCGGCGCTTGATCGCGCGGAGCGCGTCCGACTTCCCGGTCGCGATCGCGTCGGCGACCGATCGCGGGTCGTCGTCGACCCGGGAGACGAGCCCGGTCCGGAGCGCCTCGTCGGCGTCGAGCACGCGGCCCGAGAGCGCGAAGTCGAGCGCGTCGCCCTCGCGCATCACCCGCGGGAGACGGACGGTCCCGCCCCACGCGCCGAAGAGTCCGAACTCGACGCCGGGCTCAGCGAACGTCGCGGCGGGCGTCGCCACCCGGACGTCGGCCGCGAGCGCGAGTTCGACGCCGCCGCCGCGGGCCGCGCCGTCGATCCCGCAGACGACGACCGTCTCCGCGTCCGCGATGGCCCGGGCCGTGCGCTGCCCCGCGCGGGCGAACGACGCCGGGTCGTCGAGGGCGGCGACCACGTCGAGGTCGGCGCCGGCGCAGAACGCCTCGCCGGCGCCGCGGAGGTAGGTTAGGGGTGCGTCGGCGTCGGTGACGGCGGTGCGGAGCGCGGTCAGGTCCTCGGGCCGCAGGGCGTTCCGGCGTGCAGGACGGTCGATGGTCACGACGCGGACCGCCTCGTCGTCTCGGGTGCGTATCACACCGTGGTATCCCGTTCGTTTCCAAAGGTCTTTGCCCCTCGATCGACTACCGTTACGTAATGGACGATGCCGCGCGAGCGCGTGACGCCGCGTCTGAGGCGCTCGCCGACGTCGAGCCCGATCAGCTGCGTGAGGCCCTCGAAGACCGGATCGCGAACGCCGCCGTGACGCCCGGCGTGCTGGCGCTCGTCACCGCTCGCGCCGTCGACCCCGACGTCGACCTCGACGCGGTGGTCGACCGGGCGGCCGGCGTCCAGCTCATCTACGAGGGGCTCCGGCTCACCCGAGCGGTCGCTCACGAGGAGCCGTGGGTGACCGCGGCCACGCAGGAGACGGACATCGACGCCGACATGGACGTGCTCACCGCCGACGTGCTCGTCTCGCGCGGGTTCGCCCTGCTCGCGTGCACCGACGCCGCCGCGGCCGCGGTCGAGGTCGTCCGCGCGTTCGGCCGCGACCAGACGGTCCGAGACCGCGAGGGGACCGACCCCGCCGCGGCGACCGCGCTCGACCGGAACCTGGAGATCGACGCCCTCGAACTCGCGGTCGTCGCCGGCACCACCGCCGTCGGCGGCGATCCGCCCGAGGAGCTACTGACGTACGCCCGCGATCTGGCGGCCGACTACGACGGCGGGTTCCCGCCGTCGGGCCGCGCGCTCCCCGAAACGACCGCCGACCGGATCGCCGACATCTCCGACCGCGCCGTGAGCGCGACCGACCGGTGAGGTCGCCAGACGGCGGCGGGACGGTGTGTGCCTTCGTGACGGGTCGCCCCCGAATCGAAACCCATAAAGTCGAATCCGGTCAACGATTGATTGCGCCTGGGTAGCTTAGCGGTAAAGCGCGTCCTTGGTAAGGACGAGAGCCGGGGTTCAAATCCCCGCCTAGGCTCTTTCTGCCGTACACTCCTTGTACGCACATTTTTCTGACTACGCTCGTCTGAACGAAACCCATTCAAGATTCGCTTCTCTCGCTAAACAGGGAACCCCTCGCCGTATGGCGATTCGATAAAGTGTCAGGACACACAAACCAACCCACAGACAGCGGCAGGATAGCCCCGAAATCGACCGGGGGCGCATCCCCTCAGGGACACCACGGGTTTCGCTAATCCGCGTCCACATAGGGAGAAATGAACCTTGGTCAAGAATGTGATAGAACACCCCTCGATGCGACGAAATACGGGTGGAAGATTCAATGGATTTGGCCCCGGTCGTCGTGGGTCGTGAGCCACATCATTGAGGGATGCTGTTCCTTCTGCGCCTCGATGTGGTGAGTATCTTCGGTAAGTACAAGCCAACGATGTAACGCATGGAACAACGATCTGTCCCCTAACTGGTAGGACATCCGTACAATGTACAGAGACTCTATTCAGCACATAGGGCCTACGGATAAACCGTACTCTCGAGAATCACGGTACAGTCGTCCGGTACGACGGGCGCGGGCTGTTCAGCGGCGGTGACGACGAACGATATGTTCGAGCACTCCGACTCCCGGAGCGGCGTCGGCACGCAGATAGACACTCCCGAGACGTCCGCGAGTGCCTCGTAATCGGTGGTCGGTTCTAACCACTACACTTTCGCTCGCTGGACGACTTCGTCAGTCATGTGGCCAACGTAGGAGTGACCCGAGTGAAGTGTGTTGACCCGTTCCTGATAGATATTGACGCCCACTACCTCGTACCCGGCGTCCGCCATCTCGAGGGCCAGTGAGAGGCCGCTTACCCCAGTCCGATTACTCCGACACGGTTGCGTGCGTTCTCGATCATCTGTCGTCGGATGGATCCTTTCTCAAACCTTATTATGTCGCAACAAAAATACGACACCAGCCTCGCCACAGCCGGTCGTTGGCGGGCAATTACCTCACCCTCACGATCGCCTCTCCGTCACTTGCCAACGAGGTAGTCGCCCAGCACTAGAACGTCCAGACCCATGCCGTAGAAGTCCTTGAGCGTCTCCCGCGGCGTCGATACAATGGGTTCGGCGTGGTCGTTGAACGAAGTGTTGAGGACGGCGGGAACACCGGTGACGTTCTCGAACTCCTTGATGAGCGTATAGTACCGCTCGTTCTGGGATTCAGTTACCGTTTGGGGCCTGGTCGTTCCGTCTGCGGGGTGTAGGACGGCGGGGATTTCGTCCTGTTTCTCCGGTTCGACCTCAAACGTCTTGATCATGAACGGCGACGGTGTCGCATTGACGAGGTAGTCGTCGATGGCTTCCTCCAGCATCGAGGGGGCGAACGGACGCCACCCCTCACGGTGTTTGACGTATTCGTTGACTCGGTCACGCGATGCGGTGGTCCGTGGGTCAGCGAGGATACTTCGGTTGCCGAGCGCCCGGGGGCCCATCTCGAGTCGCCCCTGGTACCACCCGACGAGCTCGCCATCGGCGATGCGTTCGGCGACGGCTCGCTCGAGGTTATCCGGTTCGGTATAGTCGGTCTTCGTCTCCTCCAGCACCGCCTCGATGTCCGTCCGGCCGTACTCAGGGCCCCAGTAGACCCGCTCCATCACCGGCGTCTCCGTAGGAGTGGTTTCGAGCATCCCGCCCCCGAGAGCGAGGCCGCCGTCGTGTGCGATCGGTTGGATGAACAGGTCCTCGACCGCTTCGGATTCCTGGACGCGCTTGTTCATCTTACAGTTCAGCGCGACGCCGCCAGCGAGACAGACGGCGCCCGTCCCGAGTTTGTCGACGTAGTGTTCGACGATGCCGACGACTGTCTCCTCAACGAACGATTGGGCGGCGAAGGCGAGGTCCTTCTCCCACTGGTCGAACTCTCCGCGGGTCCGGTTGCGCGGCCGATCGAACATCTCTTCAAGCTTCTCGACGCCCGGTTCGATGCCGTACTGTGTGATTGCCGTGACGTCGTAGTCGACGCCTGCCGTGACATGCTCTCTCAGCGTCGACTCGATATCGCGGTTCGGCTTGCCGTAGGGGGCGAGTCCCATTACCTTCCCCTCGCCGTTGTAAGCGTGGTAGCCGAGGTACTCGGTGACCACTGCGAAAAAGAATCCCAGGCTGTTCGGGACCTCCCAGGTTCGGACGCGCGAGACGCCGTTCTTCGTCCCCTGCCACACGGCAGTTGAGTCGTACTCTCCCTTCCCGTCGACGGTGACGACCACCGAGCGGTCCTGTCCAGACGGATAGTAGGCGCTCGCGGCGTGGCACTTGTGGTGTTCTTGTGTCTCGACTGGCGGCACGGGAGAGTCTATCTTCGCGAGTCGGTCGACGACCTGTCCGGTGATGGTTCTGGTGAAGAACCGGCGGGCGACATGCTTCTCGACGGTTCGCTCGGCTTCCCGCAGTCTGAGGGGGAGCGGGTCGTCTCCGGCGAGTGACTCCCGCAACTGGTAGCGGAACATCCGCGTCCCGAGGCGTGGGTCGTACGGCAGGACTATTTTTGCGAGCGCAGGCAAGTCGATGCCACAGTAGTCCAGACAGGCACGAATCGCCTGTTCGGGGAACGTACTGACGGCGTGTTTCTCGCGTGTGAAGCGTTCCTCCTCAACGCCGAATACGAGTTGACCGTCACGAAAGATGGCCGCGCTCGGGTCGTGCCTTCCGAATCCGGGGAGGGCTGGTTTAAATGAGAGGACGTACTCAGTCATACGATGCCGTTCAAATCCTACTTGGAAATACCTTGCTTTCATACGTCCCTCGTGGCGGTGGGTTCTGCAGTCGATTGGATGCCGTCTTTGCTCAGGGACCACTCGGCGCTTACACTCCTTGAGACACCACTCTAGTATCCCGTAGAGATAGCCCACTCCGGTGATACCCGTCAGCACGAACCTCGCGACCGGAACGACAATTGGCTCGAAATATAGAGCAACGGCCACGGGCGATCGCGGCAATCTCTGCTGTGAATTTTAAAACGTGACCGACATGCGCCCTGTATCTTACACGGTGCTCCGAACATTGTCTCAAACTGGTAGGATTCTCAGCGGTCAATTCGCACGCTCTACTATCCAGCTGGTTCACCTCAGCATTTCTGAAACGAACGGGGTACTCCCCACTCGATGAAGTGGGGTCACACGTATGAACCGCACAGCACCCCTCACAATTCTGATGTGCCAAGTAGGGCAACGCTCACCCGAACCTGTTTGTCGTTTTCCGGTGTCCACAGACGGCATACGGGGCTGAATACCCAATTCTTTTATAAACAGGGTTGCTAATAGAGAGATAAGAAGCACGCAAAGTGGACGATTGCGGCAAAGATAGCCGCTTTCAGGGCCGAAGGCCTCCTCGGTAAAGCAAGTCCTTGGTAAGGACGAGACCCCGAGTTCAAATCTCGGCCTAGGCTCTTCTCAGACGGTCTCGATCGAGTAGCGTCGGCTCTGAGACGCTTCCCGACCCCGGTCGCAAACCCGATACCCGTGGCCGCCGACCCCTCACGTATGACCGCGACCTTCGCTGACCTCTTCGATCGAGTCGCCGGGCACGACGCAGACACCGAGGCGGTGCGCGCGGCGCTGGCCGAGCGACGGTCCGCGTCCGAGGACGGTTCCGGGGACACGGACACCGCCGGAAGCGACACCGACGACCGCCCGCCCGTCGACCGCGATCCGAGTCCCGCCCGCGTCGTCGCCGACGCCGACGTGCTTGCGGCCGACCTCCTCGTCGGCGGGCCGGCCCGCGAGGCGCTCGACGCGCTGCGCTCGCACGCGTGGACGACCCTCGTCGCCAGCGACCCGCTCCTCGACGACGCGGAGGCGGTGATCGCCGCGCTCGCGGACGAGGGGTTGGCGACCGACTGGCGCGACGCGGTCGAGGCGTGGCGCGAGCCGGTGACGCACCCCCCCGGCGACCACCCGGCGCTGGCGTCGGCGTACCGCGGCGGCGCGATGCAGGTGGTGAGCCTCGACCCGTCGCTCACGGGGGCGCAGGCGGCCGCCGGGCTCCGGGACCGGATGGCGGTGAGCGTTCGCGAGCCCCGTGCGTTCGCGACCGTGTTCTCGCCGGCGGGACTGTACCCGGAGGCCGTCGGCGGCGAGTATCCGGGACCCGACCGCGACCCGCGATCGATGGATCCGGTCCGGACAGCCGCGGACGAACGCCAGAACACGGACGAACGCTCCGACGCGGACCAGCACTGATAAACGACCGCCGGCCTGACCGACGGTAATGACCGACGCGGACGCGACCGCCGCAGCGGGAGCCCTCGACGACGGCGACGCCCCCGAGCTACCGGCCGACCTCGACGCGGTCCGCGAGGCGCTCGTCGACTGGTACGAGGCCGACCACCGCGAGTTCCCGTGGCGCCGCACCGAGGACCCCTACGAGATCCTCGTCAGCGAGGTGATGAGCCAGCAGACGCAGCTCGACCGGGTCGTCCCCGCCTGGGAGGACTTCGTCGCGGAATGGCCGACGACCGCAGCGCTGGCCCGCGCCGACCGCGGCGACGTGGTCGCGTTCTGGTCCGACCACTCGCTCGGCTACAACAACCGCGCGAAGTACCTCCACGAGGCCGCCGGACAGATAGAGGACGACTACGACGGGGCGTTCCCCGAGACCCCCGAGGAACTCCAGGAGCTGATGGGTGTCGGCCCCTACACCGCCAACGCAGTGGCCTCGTTCGCGTTTAACAACGGCGACGCCGTCGTCGACACCAACGTGAAGCGGGTGCTCCACCGCGCGTTCGCGGTGCCGGACGACGACGCGGCGTTCGGGCGAGTCGCCTCGCGTGCGATGCCCGACGGCGAGTCCCGCGTCTGGAACAACGCGATCATGGAACTCGGCGGCGTCGCCTGCGGGACGACCCCGCGCTGCGACGAGGCGGGCTGCCCGTGGCGCCGCTGGTGTCACGCGTACGAGACGGGCGATTTCACAGCGCCGGACGTGCCCGAGCAGCCGAGCTTCGAGGGGAGTCGCCGGCAGTTCCGTGGTCGGATCGTTCGGCTCCTCGGCGAACACGACGAAATAGGCCTAGACACGCTCGGTCATCGGATTCGCGTGGATTATTCACCGAACGGAGAGCATGGCCGAGAGTGGCTTCGGGGGCTGCTTTCGGACCTCGCCGACGACGGCCTCGTCCAGATCGAGGAACGGAATGAACAGACGATTGCTCGACTCCGATAGTCCGATTCAGACCTCCAGAACTACTCCCTCGGTTTTATACTCTGCTCCGGGGACAAGCGCGTGAAAGCCCAGCCCGATACCGATAGCCATCGGTACAGGGAGTGTAGCAGCGATGAGGCCAACGAGCAAACGGTCACCAAGCGCTCAAAATTTATCGAGGCCGATGCGAGTCGCCGACCGGGACATAACCCCTCCTCTCCGTCCCTGTAGGACGAACGCAACGGCAAGTGCGAGCCCTGCAGCGAATCCGAGTACAGAGGCAAGCGCTGCACCGCTAATGCCCATCTCAGGGAACATCCATAGACCAAATATCAGGGCAGGGTCAGCGATGAGAATTGCAGCGACGGTGGCAAGGTAGATTACGAGCGATGCCACTTCAACGGCGTTCTGATCCAACAACGGGATCGATACCAACAGTTTGAACGATGAGCACGCTATCTAACTGGTCGAATTGTTATCATAATCGAAGCCGGCTTTGAGAGTCGCTCTACAGAAATCTCCCGAAAAGATAACGTCTGACCCATCAACTCTGTAGCACATGTGCATCTCCGACGGAGGGACGTCTGAGAACAGCCTTACGTCACAGGAGGCGTTCGCCATACTTGGAAACGAATATCGAGCAGAAATTATCCGGACACTTGGTGACGAACAGGGCTCAGAAGGCCCGAGACCAATATTATCTTTCTCAGAATTGTACTCGAAATCCGACGTTGACATCGCAACGAGCCAGTTCAATTATCACCTACAGAGGTTGGTTGGTCCGTTTATCGAGAATATTGAGGAGGGGTATCGGCTACGGCATGGGGCGGTGACGCTGTACCGAACAATTCTGGCAGGGACCTACATCCGAGAAACGCACATCGAGGATTTCAACGTAGGTGTTGACTGCTACTACTGCGATGCGCCTATTGAAGCGCGATATGCCGACCGACGATTCACAATCCTGTGTTCGGGGTGTGGCCAGACGTACTCCGATACGACAGCCCCACCGAGTGTCAGCGAAGGAGACCGCGAGGCCTTACTGAACCGGATAGATCAGTACATCCGGCACCGGATTCTTGCGTTTTCGAAAGGCGTCTGCTCGATCTGCGCCAACGAACTCCGCACACGATTTCTTCCCGGCGACGATTTAGCCGCGCCCCGGTCCGACCAATTAGATGTGTTCGTCCACCGGTCATGCGACTATTGTGGTGCCCAGCAGTACATGTCGGTCGGGCTCTCACTGCTGTACAATTCCTCGCTGATTGCCTTCTTCCAAGAGCGAGACCTCGATGTCACGACGACGCCCATCTGGGAATTGGAGTTTGCGATGACTGACCGCTTCGTGGACATTCGTTCGACAGACCCGTGGGAAGTAGCGCTCTGCATCGAGCAGGGCGGTGAAGAACTCGAACTCGTTGTGGACGACAATCTCACTGTTCTCAATTGAGGCCGATATTGCTGACGAATTGGCTGGATGTACCAGTGTTTGAGACTGTTCGAGAGGGAGCTACTGCCCGCATGTAATCCGGTTTACCGCACTAAACCTGATTTATTGTACTTTGCCTTAAATATATTCTCTGGCGGATTGTAGCGGTTCACATGGCTCCGACAGCCACAGAACGCAACCGACCAACGATAACCCAGTTTACCGACCCGATGTGTACGTGGTGCTGGGGATCAGAGCCCATCATTCGGCGTCTCCGGACCGTACTCGGCGATCAGATAGAATTCAGATACGTCATGGGCGGCCTAGTGGAAGATTTCGACGAGTTCTACGACGCAGCCAACGATATCGCAGAGCCCAGTGATGTTGCCCCACACTGGGAGGAAGCATCTCGACATCACGGCATGCCCGTCGATACGCAGATCTTCGAAACTGATCCAGCACAGTCAACGTACCCCGCAAGCAAGGCGTTCACCGCCGCACGCCAACAGGATACCGAACTGGCGCATCGGTATTTGCGACGCCTTCGTGAGGTGTACACCACACAGGTCCGTAACGTCAACCATCGAGAAAATCAGGTTGCAATCGCAGAGTCAGTTGGCCTCGACGTCGATGAATTCACTACGGCACTAGATAACGGAACTGCTCAAGCAGCGTTCGAGAAGGATCTTTCTCGAACCCGTCAGGCGGGAGTTCGGGCGTTCCCGACGTATCACATCGAGGGGCCAGCCGGTGAAAAACAGGTATCGGGGTTCCAGTCGTTCGAGGAGCTGGTGGCCGCACTGAAGACTGTTGATCCTACCTTAGAACAGTCATCCACCCCACCGATGCGGCAATTCATCGCCGAATACGAGCCTGTTGCGACGCGAGAAGTCGCCGAGGTGTACGAACTCGACCATGGAAAAGCACGACAGGTGCTGGAATCGTTCGTCGATGACGGATCTGTCCGCCGTGAAGCTCGCGGAAATGGCTTCTTCTGGTACGCGAATACCGGAGGGGATAGCTGATGGGGCTACTCCACAACGGCGAGTGGGAACCCGATGCCACGCGGGATCAGTACACTCACGACACTTTCGACGATCAGATCGAGAACTCCGAAGATGTCGAGTTTCCCGCAGAAGCAGGTCGATACCACCTCTACATCTCGCGGGCCTGCCCGTGGGCGCACAGGACGGCGCTCACCCGGCGTCTCCTCGGCCTCGAAGGCGTAATCTCAGTAGACATCGTCGATCCTGTCCGCCACGACCAGGGCTGGGAGTTCTCCCCGGAGAAGGTGAATTGCACCCCAGATACAGTGCACGGCCACGAAACCCTATATGGGGTCTACCAAGAGGCTGCCCCCGACTACACTGGCCGAGTGACCGTCCCCATCCTCTACGATCGGGAAACCGACACTATCGTCCACGAGGAGTCAGCGGCGATAGCCCGGATGCTCGCCACCGAATTCGGCGATCACGCGCCGGAACCAAGAGATCTCTACCCGGCGTCACTCCGGGATCAAATCGACGACGCTATCGAGGACATCCACACCTCGATCAACAGTGGCGTCTACCGGGCCGGGTTCGCCGACTCACAGAGAGCGTATGAAAAGGCCGTACAGGAACTCTTCGATGCGATGTCTCGATGGGATGAAACACTCTCTACCCGCCGATACGTCGTTGGTGACCGGCTCACCCTTGCAGACGTGTTCCTCTTCCCGACGCTGTATCGGTTCGACGCAGTCTACCACACTCACTTCAAGTGTAACGTTCGTCGCCTAATCGACTTTGACTACCTCTGGGACTACGCCCGAGACATCTACCAGACGGGAGGGATCCCTGAGACCTGCAACATGAACCACGTCCAGACACACTACTATCGCAGTCACGATGAGATCAATCCAACCGGATTCGTCCCGATAGGGCCCGAACTGGATTGGGCAAGCCCGCATGAACGAGACGAGTTGTCCGATGAATCCACTGCAATCAACGAAGCAAACGCATGACTGATTCGCTCAACCCCGGCCTAGAAGGTATCGCTGTTGCGGAAACGCGCCTGAGTCAGATCAACGGTGAACAGGGAAGACTCACCATTCGAGGGTTCCCTATTAACGAACTCGCCAGTAATGCGCGCTACGAGGAAACGGTCTTCCTCCTGCTGAACGGTCGGCTACCGACCTCGGCGGAATATGCCGAGTTCCGGAATGAAATGTCGTCACACCGCCACATAAGCGAGGAGGTCCAGGCCATCCTCCAGCGTGCGGCCCGAGAGGGGAAGCCGCCAATGGATGCCCTCCGGATGGGCGTCGCCGCAGCAAATATCGGCGTTACAGGGCAAGATCCAACTGAGGACATCCATCGAGTGATCGCAGTTTTCCCCACTATTGTAGCGACGTACTGGCGATATCGTCAGGGGAAGGAACCGGTCACTCCCCGCGACGACCTAGGACACGCAGCGAACTACCTCTACATGCTCACAGGCGAGGACCCGTCCGAAGTCCGAGTAGCCGGGATCGAAACCTATCTTAACACTGTCGCTGACCACGGATTGAATGCGTCCACATTCAGCGCACGCGTCGTCGTCTCTACAGAATCGGATCTCGTCTCTGCGGCGACGGCTGCGGTCGGGACGCTCAAGGGGGCCCTCCACGGGGGCGCACCCGGTCCGGTTCTAGAACTGCTTCGGGAAGTGTATGAAACGGGCGATCCAGAAGGGTATGTCCGCGAAACGTTGGACGCAGGAGAGCGTCTGATGGGATTCGGACACCGCGTGTATCGCACGCGTGACCCGCGGGCGGCCGTACTAGAATCCGCCGCAAAGCGCTTCTACACCGAGGACGGTGATGCTGACTTCTTCGAAACGGCTCAGGAGTTTGAAGACATCGCTACTGAGCTGTTAGCGGAACACAGTCCTGACCGGCGACTGGAGACCAACGTCGAATTCTACACCGCAATCCTCCTCGACGGCGTCGGCATCCCGAAAGACCTCTTCACCACTACGTTCGCTATCTCTCGGGTCGGTGGCTGGATGGCTCACGCACTAGAACAGTTAGATGACAATCGACTGATCCGACCTACCTCTCAGTATATCGGTGACACAGAGCGTTCGTGGACGCCAGTCGATGAGCGGTAACGTGAGAGATCTCGGATATGTCGCAAACAAAGACGGAGTCAGGTAGTGATTCGTCGTCTGGTGATGAGGCTGCCTCAGCAGAGACTGAAACCGAACGGGTGGCGTTTTGTCGGGGCGGTCTCAAGGCTGGTTTCGTCACGTGCGTTCCCGTCGCGCTCGGTGTCGGCGCCTACGGTCTCGTGTTTGGCGTACTCGCACGAGAGGCCGGTCTGAGTCTTCTCACTGCCGTGGTAATGAGTGCGACCGTGTTGGCAGGGGCAGCACAACTCATCGCGGTCGGCCTGTGGGACTGGCCGATTCCCGTTGTCGCTGTTATCGGAACGACGCTGGTAGTGAACCTCCGTTATCTCTTGATGGGGGCGTCGTTGCGCCCGTGGTTTACCCGGCTGTCGTCTCGACAGGCGTATACGAGCCTCTTTTTCATGGCGGACGAGAACTGGGCGCTCACGATTCAGGATCTCCGTTCTGGCAACGGACGCGGAGGGTTTCTATTAGGAAGCGGATTAGCAATCTGGGTTTTCTGGGTTGTCTGTACCGCTATTGGCGGGGTCGCTGGCAGCCGCATCGGTGACCCGGAAACCTACGGCCTAGGTTTCGTCCTGACGGCGATTTTCCTCGCGTTACTGGTCAGCTTCTGGGAGGGGCGAGAGTCCCTCATCCCGTGGATCGTAGCTGCCGTCGTTGCCGCCAGCGTTGATGCGGTTCTGCCTGGCCGTTGGTATATCTTGGCGGGTGGACTTGCCGCAAGTCTGACCGAGGTGACGCGTAATGTTCGGTGAGGTGTCGCTGACCGCGCTCGCAGTCGTGTTCGGAATGAGTATCGTCACCTACGCGACCAAGGCTGGCGGATTCTGGGCATTAGATCGGGTTGAACCGTCACAGTCGGTGCGGGAAGGACTCGACGCTCTTCCTGGAGGGATCCTCGTTGCGATTCTGGTTGTTCGATTGTTGGAGGGTGGACCAAGTGAGTGGGTGGCCGGAATCGCTGTGCTCGCCGTCGCTCACAGAATGGAGAGCGTCTTGCTCTCGATGGTCGTCGGTGTTTGCACGCTCCTCATTATCCGCGGAAGTGGTGCTAGCATCGTTTAGTGGAATCTACCCCGGAAGCGCTTCCACAGTATCGGCGGCGGCATCAACAGCATTCACCGCGTATTCGACCCGTTTGTGTGCTTTGGCGGAGCTCATATCCGGTCCGATTACGCCGAATCTCGCTGGTGTATCTCGGTCAAGGTTGACGTCGCCGAGTTTGTCAGCCGCAGTACGGGCAACGACTTGACCGCGGTCTGTGTCACCCGTAACGACCGCACCTAACACTACAACGGCGTCAATTCCATCGCACCGTGCGAGGCGATCAGCGGCGAGTGGGCCATCGTAGGCTCCCGAGACGTAGACTGCCTTACCGTGGTTTAGCACGCGAAACCTGGTTTAGTGTAACTTGCCTGAAATATATCCATCGAGCAGTCGTATCACCTCATGCGACGATGTCAGCAAACGACATTCGAACCGCGACGGTTGGAAACGCACGGACGAACAGTAACCCACGAGTCTCCAGTACGGGAGGTGATGTCTGATGGTGTTCTCCTTGGCACTGGCTGGGACAACGTTCCTGGTGAGTCGAGTGCTGTTCGCACTCGTCATCGGCTATCTCGCGCTGGGAAACTTACTCGATCTCGAATCCTCGGTCGGCTACGCCGAAAGCAAGGGAGCGCCGCTGGCAACGATTAGTGTCCCACTTGGGAGTTTCGGCCTAATTGCCGGCGCGGTCTCGGTTCTCACCGGCATCTTCCCCGCTGTTGGCGCACTGGCAGTGATCGCCTTCCTCGTCCCAATCACGGTCATCATGCACGACTTCTGGACCATGGAAGGACAGGACCGACAGAACGAACAGATTCACTTCTTGAAAAACGTCGGTCTAATCGGGAGCGCAGCGGTCTTCCTCGCGCTCTCGACAGTCGCTTGGCCGCTTGCAGTCGGTATTGGACTCTGATACCCCATGGCAACAGCTGAGACGTCACCGAGTACTGAGCGATCGGCAGGTGTTCCATGGCGTTCGCCGGTCTTGGTCGCCATCCTCGCAGCCACACTGATGACGCCCATGGACGTGCCGCTAATCAGCTCGGCGCTCCCAGAGATTCAGTCCGTATTCGGTGTCTCAGAGTCTCGTGCAACTCTGTTCATCACGCTATACGCGCTCCCCGGGATACTGCTTGCTCCTGCCATCGGCGCGCTCGCCGACCGCATCGGTCGGCGGTACG
>ENA-ORCR01000675-ORCR01000675.1-marine-metagenome-genome-assembly--contig:-NODE-675-length-15209-cov-6.324676_pt1 | contig 15209 bp, 13 predicted proteins | sample MGYA00237782_ERZ508514 | MGnify/ENA primary metagenome ERZ508514 (study PRJEB26185, sample SAMN06268960) | marine metagenome | isolation source: Eden Landing Ponds, San Francisco, CA, USA | place...
GGCGAGACGTTCGCGCGCCACTGGCTCCACGTGGGACTCCTCGAAATGGAGGGCGAGAAGATGTCCTCCTCGATCGGGAACTTCTGGACCGTGCCGGACGCCTTGGAGGAACTCGGCGTCAACGTCGTCCGCACCTTCTACGCCGGGGCCGCCTACCGCTCCGAGCAGGCGCTCACCGAGGAGACGATCGCCGAGGCCGAGGAGCGCTGGGAGCGCCTCTCGCGCACCTACGACCGCGCGGTCGACGCGCTCGACTCGACCGACGCCCGCGCGAAGGCCGAGGACGAGACGCTCCGCGGGGCCGTCGAAACCGCCCGCGACGACTTCGCGACCGCGATGAACGACGACCTGAACCTCCGGGAGGCGACCGCGGCGCTCCTGGACCTCACCGACGCGGTGAACCGACACGTGGACGCAGTCGAGGGCGGGTCGGGAGGCGACGCCGGCGCGGGAGGCGACGACGAGGCCGCCTACGACTACCGCGCCCTCCGCGAGTCGGTCGCGGCGTTCGACGACCTCGCCGGCGACGTGTTAGGCCTCCAGTTCGAGTCGACGACCGACGGCGACGTCGATCTGGCCGGCGAGCTGGTCGAGCTCGTGTTGGACGTGCGCGAGGCCGAGCGCGAGGCCGGCAACTACGAGCGCGCCGACGAGCTACGGGACGCGCTACAGGAGGTCGGCGTCGAGATCGAGGACGGCCCGGACGGGGCGTCGTACCGGTTCGAGTAGCGCGCGGGCAGGGGGCGCGGTGTCACTCGCTTCGCTCGCTTTCCAACTCCTCCTCTAGTTCGTTCACCCGCTGTTCGAGTTCGGCCACGCGCTGACTGTCGTCCGACTTGTCGTCCCAGAAGAACGCCCCGACGAACAGCCCGATGATGAGTCCGAAGAGCGCTCCGGGCGGTCCGAACAGGGCACCGATCAACAGTCCGATCAGGCCACTGACCACGAAGGAGGCACCGCTCATACGACCACATTACAAATCAGAATAATAAATGCTGTCTCGTGTCGAACTCTGCCGCTCACCTCAAAGCGACGTTACTCCAGCACGTGCTCCGTGTCGTACGACCCGAGCACTTTGACCCACCCGTTGTCGGCGATCGCCTCGATGTCCTCGACCGCCTTCGCCATGTGGTCCTCGTAGAGCCCGGCGTCGACGTCGAAGTGGAACAGGTAGTCGCCGAGGCGTTCGCCGCTCGGGCGCGACTCGATCCGCGAGAGGTTGAGGTTGCGGTCGGCGAACGCCTCCAGCAGTTCCAGGAGGAGTCCCGGGTAGTTCGCGTTCGGGTAGACGATCAGGGTCGTCTTCCCGCCGGCGTCGGACCGATCGGACTCGGGCCCCACGACGAGGAACCGGGTCGCGTTGGAGGTGCGGTCCTGGATGTCCTCGGCGAGGATAGTGAGGTCGTCGCCGGCGTTGTCCGGGTGGCCGATCCCGGCGACGCGAGCGTCCTCGCGGGCGCGCTCGACGCCGCGGGCGGTGGAGGCGACCGCTTCGAGCCCCGCGTTCGGGTAGTTGGCCTCCAGCCAGTTGCGACACTGCGCGAGCGCCTGCGAGTGGCTGGCGACGACGTCGAACTCCGACCCCTGCGCGAGGAGGGCGTGTCGGATCGGGGTGACTATCTCGCGGGTGACCGCCACGTCGAAGTCGGCCAGCGCGTCGAGGCTCTCCGTGACGGAGCCCTCGATGCTGTTCTCGATGGGGACCACACCCCGCTCGAACTCGCCGGCCGCGACGGCGTCGACGATGGCGGTGACCGATTCGCGGAACGACACCTCGGCGGCGACGGCCCGCGCCGCACGGTGTGAGTACGTGCCGGCGGGACCGAGCGTGACGGCGTTCATCGACCCTACCTATCAGACGATATTAAAAAAGCATGCGGGGTCTCATCCGTCCGAGCCGCCTGCTCCGTCGGTCGGCACCGCTGCCAGCGCCTCCTCGACGACCCGGACGGCGGTCGCTCCGTCGCGCCGTCCCACGACGACGACGAGCGCGTCGCCGGCGACCCCCGCGGCCGCGACGGCGACGCCGACGGCGTCGAGGCGGCGGAGGACGGCTGCGTGCGCTCCGGCGTCGACCTCGCCGGTCGCGATGATCGCCGTGTCGCGCCCCTCGGAGACGACCGCCGCGCCGCCCACGCGGAGGAGGGGATCGGCGTCTCCGGAGGCGTCGGCCTCGGAAGCGTCGACCACTCCGACCCCGCTCCGCATCGACACGCTCGCGGTGCGCTCGGCGGTCGCGTACGCGGGGAGATCCTCGCGGAACCGGCGGAGGGCGGTCGCGATCGCGTCGGTGTCGGCGCCGCCGTCGCCGCCGAGGTCGGCCTCGTCGGCCAGCCACGCGGCGGCGGCGCTGTGGTTGAGGACGCCGGCGCGGAGCGCGTCGAGGACGAACGGACGCGCCCGGGCCGCCTCGCGGGTCTCGGCTGCGAGCGACATGGCCGAACCTGCGGCGCGGGGCGGCATGGCGGTTTCGGTCGGGGTCGGCGACTGCCGCCCCGCGAGCGAGCGGCAAGAACCCGGTTTCCCGCGGCGTCGCACACGCCGAAGTCCCTAAGAGCGGCGCGCCCCCAGCGTGCGTATGCAGTCGCTCGTCATCGTCGCACACGGCTCACACCTCAATCCGGAGTCGAGCGCGCCGACGTACGACCACGCGGACACCATCCGCGCGACCGGCGCCTTCGACGAGGTAAAGACCGGCTTCTGGAAGGAGGAACCGCACTTCCGCGAGGTGCTCCGCACCGTCGAAGGCGACGAGATCTACGTCGTCCCGCTGTTCGTCTCCGAGGGCTACTTCACGGAGCAGGTGATCCCCCGCGAACTCCGGCTGGAGGGGTGGGACGTCTCCGAGTGGGACTCCGACGGCCTCTCGGCCGACCAGGCCACCCTCGTCGCCGAGGACATCGACCGAGAGGTCCACTACTGCGGTCCGGTGGGGACCCACCGCGCCATGACCGACGTGATCGTCCGGCGCGCGGAGTCCGTGACGGCCGACCCCGACGTGGGCGAGGGGTTCGGGCTCGCCGTCGTCGGCCACGGCACCGAGCGCAACGAGAACAGCGCGAAGGCGATCGAGTACCACGCCGACCGGATCGCCGAGCGCGACCGCTTCGACGAGGTGCGGGCGCTCTACATGGACGAGGACCCGGAGGTCGACGACCTCCCCGAGTTCTTCGAGAGCGACGACGTCGTTCTCGTCCCCCTGTTCATCGCTGACGGCTACCACACCCAAGAGGACATCCCGGAGGACGTGGGGCTCTGCGAGGACCACACCGAGGGGTACGACGTGCCCACCGAGGTGGACGGCACCCGGATCTGGTACGCGGGCGCCGTGGGCACCGAGCCCCTGATGGCCGACGTGATCCTGGAGCGCGCGGCCGACGCCGGCGCCGACCTCGGGACCGCGCTCGACGACGTGCGCGAGACGACCCGCGTCGCCACGGGGGACTGACCGTGGCCGACCCCACCCCCGCGAGCGCCGAGACCGAGGCGGGCGAGCCCGAAGTCCCGGACGTCGACCTCCCGAGCGACGCCTTCGACGCGGTGCTCGACGCGCTCGCCGACCGCGACGCCGACGAACCCCTCCGGTTCGAGGGGTTCACCGTCGCGCGTGACACCGAAATCGGCGACGACGGCGACGCCGGTGACGCGCCGGGCGAGTACCGCCTCGACCCCGCCGCCGGCGACTCCCGGACTGGCCTGAGCGAGCGCGACCTCCACGAGGCGCTCACCGAGCGCGCCCCCGCGGTCACGGACTGGTACGTCTTCGAGCGCGTCGTCGGCGAGTTCGGCCCGCGCCGCGCGTTCCTGCGCTGGCTGGAGGACGCCGACGGCGCGACGGTGGCGGACCGGTACGCCGCGCTCGCCGAGGGGATCGAGCGCGCGTGGGGCGAACTGAAGATTACGGCCACCGTCACCGACCGCGGCGAGCGCCGATACGACGTGCGCCACGCCGACGACGCCGGCGTTCCGGTCGACGATCTGGACAGCTACGAGGACCCGCTCGATGCCCGGGACCTCGTCACGCTCGACGAGGCGGGACGGTACCGCCCCCTCAAAACCGCGCCGACGCTCGCGGGCGGATGGGTCTTCCCCGACCTCGGCGCGCGGGACGCGTACGAGGTCGTCGAAACCGTCTACCCCGCGACGGTCGCGAACTGGCATCGAGAGCGCGAGGGCGAACTCGACGTGACCCACTGGCGCGAGACGATGGCGCGACAATCCGGCATCTACGGCGTCGTGAAGACGTGGGACCGCGGCGAGGGCCACGAGCACGTCAATTGGGTCGCCGAGGCGTGCTGTGACGACTCGCAGTGTCTGAAGCGTCGCGAGTGGCAGTACGACGAGGAGACCGACCTCGACGTCGACGGCGGCGACGGCGTCTTCCCCTGCCGCGAGCCCTGCTCGGTCGTCGTGAGCGCCGCGCGCAAGTGGACCCGGCTGGAGAGCGAACAGCCCCGGACCTACGAGTTCGACCTGACGCCGAGCGAGAAGGAGCAGGTGGAGGCGATCATCGACGCGGTCGCCGACGGCCGGATCGACGAGATCCGCGAGGCCGACACGAAGGAGGGCGCGAACCGCTACCGCACCCGCTTTTTGCGCGCCAAGTTGTTCGACGACGAGGGGAATCTCGGCGGCGTGCCGACGGCGCCGGACGGGGACGAAGAGGACGAGAACGACGAGGACGAAGACGACGAGGAGTAGCGCGCGCTGCGCCGACCTCGTTTTGTACCGTCTCGCGCCGTAGTCTGCGATTTTCACTGATAAACAGCAGTGAGCGAGCGCGACAACTGTTTATAAAGAACTGCGGTGGCGCGCCTCCGAGCGGGCCATCGGCCCGCGAGGAGCCCGCGAGGGAGTCGGCGCGGCGCTTATAAGCGCCGCGCCGACGAGGCTGGGGAGGCGTGAGGTGCGGTGCTGTGCAGGGCGGGGTGGGACGCAAAGGGGCAGTCCTCGGCGACTGGGGCTCTGGAGGCATTCTCGGTCGATCCGCTAACGATCACTTATAAATGAACCCACGCGACGACACGAGATCGCTCACTCGAAACAGGGACAACACACGCGTACAGCCGCGCATGCGGGCGATCAAAAGCGTATCGCGAAACCTTTAGACGTGAGACCGGCCTATTTCGGCGTAATGAGTCGCGGCCCCGAACTGATAATTACGGAGAAGGACAACGCGGCGCGTCGCATCGCCGACATCCTGAGCGGCGAGTCCGCGACGACGGAGCGGCAGAACGACGTGAACGTGTACAAGTGGGGCGGCAAGCGCTGTATCGGCCTCTCGGGCCACGTCGTCGGCGTCGACTTCCCCGCCGAGTACAACGACTGGCGCGACGTGGAGCCCGTCGAGCTGATCGACGCGCCGGTCACCAAGGAGCCGACGCAGGAGGGGATCGTCGCCGCGCTCCGGAAGCTCGCGCGCAACGCCTCCCGAGTCGTGATCGCGACCGACTACGACCGCGAGGGCGAGCTGATCGGCAAGGAGGCGTACGAGCTGGTGCGCGAGGTGAACGAGGACGCCCCGATCGACCGGGTCCGCTTCTCCTCGATCACCGACAACGAGGTGAACGAGGCGTTCGCGAACCCCGACGAACTCGACTTCGATCTGGCCGCCGCCGGGGAGGCCCGCCAGGTGATCGATCTGACGTGGGGCGCGGCGCTCACCCGGTTCCTCTCGCTTTCGGCCCGCCAGCTCGGCGACGACTTCATCTCGGTCGGTCGGGTGCAGGGGCCGACCCTCAAGCTGATCGTCGACCGCGAGCGCGAGATCCAGGCGTTCGACCCCGAGGCCTACTGGGAGCTGTACGGGAACCTGACCAAGTCCGGCGGCGACCCCTTCGAGGCGCGCTACTTCTACCTGAACGACGAGGGCAACGAGGCCGAGCGCGTCTGGAACGGCGACGTCGCGGAGGTCCTGACGGAGGCGCTGGCGGCGGCCGACGAGGCGGTCGTCGACGACGTGCGCCGCCGCACCCGCACCGACGACCCGCCGACGCCCTTCAACACCACGGCGTTCATCCGCGCCGCGGGCTCGCTCGGCTACTCCGCGCAGCGCGCGATGTCGCTCGCGGAGGACCTCTACACCGCCGGCTACGTCACCTACCCGCGGACTGACAACACGGTGTACCCCGAGGACTTGGAGCCCCGCGAGCTGATCGAGGATCTCTCGGCGGCCTCGACGTTCGGGAAGGACGCGAAGGGGCTGCTGGAACGGGAGGAGATCGAACCCACCGAGGGCGACGAGGAGACGACCGACCACCCGCCGATCCACCCGACCGGAGAGCTTCCCGCCGCCTCCGACCTCTCGGAGGACGAGTGGGAGGTGTACGAGCTGATCGTCCGCCGCTTCCTCGCGACCTGCGCCGAGCCCGCGACGTGGGAGCGGCTCCGCGTCGTCGCGCTCGCGAACGGCGAGGCGACCGCGATCGCGGAGCGCGCGGACGGCCTCGACGCCCTCCGCGACCCGGACGAGGCGGCCGGTCCCGGCGACCTCGCCGCCGACGGCGGGCTCCGGCTGAAGGCGAACGGGAAGCGCCTGCTAGAAGCGGGCTATCACGACGTCTACCCGTACCGCTCCAGCGACGAGCGGATCGTCCCCGACGTCGAGGTGGGCGAGACGCTCGCGCTCACCGACCGGCGGACGGACGCGAAGGAGACCCAGCCCCCGCGCCGCTACGGCCAGTCCCGGCTCATCGAGGAGATGGAGAAGCGCGGCGTCGGCACGAAGGCGACCCGCCACCGCACCCTAGAGAAGCTGTACGACCGCAACTACATCGAGAGTGACCCGCCGCGGCCGACCCGGCTCGCGGAGGCGGTCGTGGAGGCCGCAGAGGAGTTCGCGGAGCACATCGTGAGCGAGGAGATGACCGCCCAGCTCGAACGCGACATGCAGGCCATCGCCGCGGGCGAGAAGGAGTACGACGAGGTGACGGAAGAGTCCCGCGAGCTGCTCGACCGCGTGTTCGACGACCTCACGGAGTCGCGCGAGGCGGTCGGCGACCACCTCCAGAAGTCGCTGAAGGCGGACAAGACGCTCGGCCCCTGCCCCGAGTGCGGCGAGGACCTCCTCGTTCGGAAGTCCCGGCAGGGGTCGTACTTCGTCGGCTGCGACGGCTACCCGGACTGCGAGTACACCCTGCCGCTTCCCTCGACGGGGAAGCCGCTCATCCTCGACGAGACGTGCGAGGAGCACGACCTCCGAGAGGTGAAGATGCTCGCGGGCCGGAAGACGTTCGTCCACGGCTGCCCGCAGTGCAAGGCCGACGAGGCCGACGAACAGGAGGACGAGGTGATCGGGACGTGTCCTGAATGTGGGGAGGGCGCGGCTTCGCCGCGCGACGGAGGCGGTGAAACCGCCGACGGAGGCGAACTCGCGATCAAACGCCTCCGCTCCGGCTCCCGACTCGTCGGCTGTACCCGCTACCCCGACTGCGACTACTCGCTCCCGCTCCCCCGGCGCGGCGAGATCGAGATCACCGACGAGCGCTGCGAGGAGCACGACCTCCCGCACCTCCGCGTTCACTCGGGCGACGAACCGTGGGAGCTCGGCTGCCCCATCTGCAACTACCGGGAGTTCACCGCCAGACAGGAGGGGTCGGAGCTCCAGACCGTCGAGGGGATCGGCGAGAAGACCGCCGAGAAGCTGAAAGACGCGGGCGTCGACGGGGTCGACGACCTCAAGTCGATCGATCCGGACGACCTCGCGGCCGACGTCGACGGCGTCGGCGCCGACACCGTCCGCGACTGGCAGGCGAAGGCGGACTAGCTCTCGGCCGCCGGAGACCGCCCCGCGATCGGCGGACTTCCCTCGCTGTTTATAAGTTCTGAGAGCGTCAGACGAGATATGAATGGATCGTGACGACGAGTCGACACCCCGCGTCGTGCGGTCGTTCGTCGAGGCGATTCCGACGCCGGCGGTAGCCTGCGATCCCGAGACGCACGCGATCCGAGCGGCGAACGCGCCGTCGACCGCACTGCTCGGACAGGATCGCGGGACCCTGACGCTGATGGGATTCACCGACCTCGGCGAGGCGGACGAGACGGTCGACGGGGAGTCGGTGGGTACGGTGCTCGACGCCGCTGCCGACCGAGAGGGAGTCACCGACTTCGAGTGGGAAATCGGTGGAAATCGAGGGCGTCGGCGCCTCTCGGTGTCGGTCCACGCGACGACGATCGCCGACGAGCGGTGGCTGATCGCCGGGCTGACCGACGTGACCGACCGCGTCACCGCCGAGGAGGACCTTCGGTCGCAGTTACGCGTCGTGGACGCCGTCGCCTCGACGGTTCCCGCCGCGCTGTTCGAGTGTTCCGCGGACGGGACGCTCGCGCGCTGGAACGACCGGCTCGCCGCAGACGCCGGTCGCGGCGGCGAAGCGCTGTCCGGGACCGACCTGACAGCGCTGTTCGACGACGAGACCCGCGATTCCGTTGCCGACGCCCTCCGACGCGTGTACCGCGATCGCGAGCCGGCAGACTGCGAGGCGACGCTCCTGACGCGGGCCGGCAAGCGCGTCCCGTACCGGCTCGCGCTGGGACCGATCGTCGACGACGACGAGGTCGTCGGCGCGATCGGCGTCGGCGAGGACCGCACGGAGGCGTCGCTGCGGGAGGAGCGGCTCGCCGTCCTGACGCGCGTGCTCCGACACAACTTCCGAAACGACCTCAACGTGGTGACGGGGTTCGCCGAGCGGGCCGTCGAGGCCGTCGACGACCCGGAGCTGGCGTCGGAGCTCGAACGCGTCGTCAACACCGCGGAGCAGCTGCTTCGGATGGGTGAGACCTCCCGGCGCGTCGAGCGGCTGCTCGCCGACGATCCGTCTCCCAGGTCGATCGACCTCGCCGACGCGGTCACCGAGGCCCTGCTGTCGCTCCCGCCGGAGCTCCGCGAGGGCGCGGACGTCGAGGTCGACGTGCCGGAGGGGATCACGGTGTCGGCGATCGGCTACCTCGCCGAGGCGATCGCGGAGCTCGTCGACAACGCGATCCGCCACAGCGAGGCCGACCGCCCCCGAGTCGAGATCACGGCCGCCGAGCTCCCGAGCGAGTCGTGGGCGTCGCTCGTCGTCGCCGACGACGGCCCGGGAATTCCCCCGGCCGAGCGGTCGGTGCTCACCGGGGAGGAGACGCCGCTGGAACACGCGAGCGGGCTCGGGCTCTGGTACGTCAACTGGATCGTCAGCGCCGGCGGCGGGTCGTTCGACATCGGCTCCGCGTCGGCCGGCGGGACGCGGATCGAGATCGAGCTTCGGACGCCGAGCGACGAGTGAGTCGGGCGTTCCGGCGGCGTCGGCACCGACGTTACTCGACGAGGCGGACGTCGGCGTTACTCGACGAGGCGGACCTCGTCGCCGACGGCGACCTCGTCGGCCGCGCCGGCAGGGAGTTCGATCACCGTGTCCGCCCGCCCGCGACCGAGCCCGACGAACGGTGCGAGCCGCTTCGTCTTCCGGACCTCGCCGTCGACGAGCCACAGCGCGTCGATCGCGAACGGGACGAACAGCATGTGGAGCCACTGCGTATCCGGTGAATCGAAGGGGAACACCAAGGCGTAGTCGTCGGGGATCGACCGCCGGAACATCAGCCCGCGGCCCTGTTCGAGCGTCGAGCGCGCCACGTCGACGTCGCTCGCGAGGAGCGACGATGCATCGTCACCGTCTGACGAGGCGCGTCGGTGGACGAGTCGCACGCTGTCACGTGACGGGCGTCGGATAAATAGCCTCGCGATCCGTCGGCGGTGCGGCGCCGGAAGCGGTTCCCCGGCGAACCGCCTAGCTCGCGTCGCCGTACGTCTCGTCGAGGTACTCGACGATGTCGTCGCTCTCGGACATCCCCTCGATCCCGTTGGCCTCGTCGACGAGGACGGGGACGCCGGTCTGCCCCGAGACGTCTTCCACCTCGGTGCGCTCCGAGTGCGAGCGCGGCACCATCACCGACTCGTACTCCAGATCGAGGTCGGCGAGCTTGGTCTTCACTTTCGCGCAGTACGGACAGCCTTCGAGTTCGTAGAGCGTGAGGTCTGTCATCGCTACCACGTAGGGCGTAGACGCGTAAAGAAGTACGGTGGGCGGTGCGCGCGGCGCGCACGGACGACGTTCGTATTTAAAAGACCCATCAGTGTGTTTAAAAACGGCGGCGGGTCGTCGGCGCCGCCGGAGATGGGGCAGGTCGTCGACGGCTGGTCGGTGGCGCCAGAGGCGGGGCGCCGGCGCCGAAGACGGCGCTGACGCGATCAGCTCACCAGCGCGCCGAACCGGACGGCGAAGTATCCGATGCACGCGAGCGCCATCAGCCAGTGGCCGAGGCGGGTCTCCTCGCTGCGGCCGGCGGCGACGGCGACGACCGGGTAGCTCAGCAGGCCGGCGGCGATGCCGTAGGCGATACTCGACGTCAGCGGCATGATGATGATCGTCATGCCGGCGGGGATGGCGTGGACGAGGTCGTCCCAGTCGATCTCGGTGACGTTCCGAAGCATCATGACCGCGACGACGACGAGCGCGACGTACGGCGCGAACGACGGGATCGCGGACAGGAGCGGCACGAACGGGAGCGAGAGGAGGAAGAGCGCGGCCACGACGAGCGCGGTCAGTCCCGTCCGGCCGCCCTCACCGATTCCCGCGGACGACTCGATGTACGTGGTGACCGTCGACGTCCCCAGCAGTCCGCCGACGGTGGTCCCGACCGCGTCGGCCATCAGCGGCTTGTCGATGTCCGGCAGGTCGCCCGACTCGTCGGTCATGCCGGCCGCCTGTCCGAGTCCGGTGAGCGTCCCGGCGGTGTCGAAGAAGTCGACGAAGAAGAACGTGAACACGACGAGCGCGAACGTGAGCGCCTCGACGTTCTGGAGCCCATCGACGAACGCGAACGCGAGCGGGGAGATGTCGTAGGCGGCGAGGTCGTAGGTGATCCCGGAGATTCCCGGGGCGAGGGTCGCCGACTCGACGAGCCCCTGGTCGGCGCCGCCCGGACGAGGGGTGACACCGAGCGCGGAGGCGAGATACGCGAGGCCGCTCGTGATCACGATCCCCCCGACGATGGCGCCGCGGACGCCGCGGGCCCACAGCGCGAACGTGAGCAGGATCCCGACCGCGGCGAGGATCGCGATCGGATCGAGCGCGATGACGGGGTTCAGGCTCACCGACCCGGTGATGATCCGCATCTGTTCGAGCCCGAGCAGCGCGAGGAAGAGGCCGATTCCGGCGGCGACGGACAGTTTGACGGGTTCCGGGAACAGCTTGATGACGTACTCGCGCGCGCCCACCGCGGTCAGCGCGATGAACAGCACGCCCTCCAAGAACACGGCCGCGAGCGCCGTCTCCCACGGTACCTCGAGTTGCGTGACGACGACGACGAAGAAGGCGTTGAGTCCCATCCCCGGCGCGAGCCCGAAGGGGAGGTCGGCGTACAGTCCCATCACCAGCATCGCGGCGACCGACGCGAGAATCGTCACCACTGCCAACAGCTGGAACGTGTTCTCGCCGGCGTCGATGGCGTTCGAGAGGATGACCGGATTGACGACGATGATATACGACATCGTGAGGAACGTCGTCAGTCCGGCGAGGAGTTCGGTTCCAACGTCAGATCCGCGCTCCGCGACGTCGAAGCGCGCCGCGAGCGTGTCTGTAAGGCCCATGTGAACGAGTCGGACTATCGGAGAGTCTATATAAAAAGCGTCGGTTCGATCGCGACCGATATACACGAATATGCGGTAATTCTGCAGTAGAAGAGTAGAATACGCGGAAAATGTCGACGAACGTGTATCGGAACCGGCCTACTCGAACGTCGTCAGCGCGCCCACGGGTGCGTCGGTGATCCCCCGCGCGCGTTCCATTCCCTCGTCGCCGACGGCGATGAGCGTGAACACGCCGGTGACGTCGGCGTCGGCCTGCAGCGCGATGTCGAGGAGGAGCTCTTGGGTCTCGCCCGACCGGATCAGGTCGTCGACGACCAGGACGGTGTCGCCGGCGTCGATCGCGCTCGCCGGGAGGTAGTAGGTGAGTTCGATCCCGGAGGCGAGCCGCTGGCGCGACTCGATGAACTCCTCGACCGCGGTCTCCTTGGACTTTTTCGCGTACGCGAGCCGGGCGTCGAAGAAGGAGGCCATCGCCGCGCCGAGCGTGATCCCGTCGGTGGCCGCGGTGAGCACCACGTCGGGCGACTCGAACTCGAACGTCTCCGCGGCGACGGGCGCGACCAGGTCGAGGAACGACTGGTCGAAGACGACGTCGGAGTTGTCGACGTACCCCTCGTCGTCGAACTCGACGCGAGCGAGCAGCTCGTCGGCGAGCGCGTCGCGCCCGACGGCCTCGACGACCTCGCTCGCGCGGTCCGTGCCGGGGAGCACGTGGCCGTTGACGTACCGGTTCAGGTCGCCCGCGGGCAGCCCGGTCAGGTCGGACAGCGCCTCGTAGGTTCGCGTCTCCTTCAACATCCGCAACACGGCGACCGCCTGCAGCTGGAGGGCGGCCTTCTCTGCTCGGTTCATGGAGATGATCGTGATCGCACAAGTATGAATACGTCGAAGTGTTCTCACCCCGAAATACACATGTGCGTGGTTGACACGACCGCGACGAGCGGGTCGGGTATCGAACCGGACACGGTCGAGGGATCGGAAGGGAACGGACTCAGTCGTCGGTCGCCGCGTCGAAGAAGACCGTCGGATCGGTCACGTCGATCTCGACGACGTCCCGGTCGTCGAGAGGACGGAGCCGGACCGTGAGCGCGCCGGCCGCGTCGGCGGCCGCCCGCAGCTCCGCCAGTTCGTCGGTCCCGAGGTACGTCGGCACGCAGACGGCGACCGACGCGTCCCCGTCCTCCGCGACGAGGAGCCGGTACTCGACGCCCGCCGCGGCGGCCGCGTACACCCGAACCGCGTCGATGTCGGCGTCGCCGACGACCGCGTTCGCCTCCTCGAACTCCGATCCGGGCAGCAACACGTCGACCCGCGCCGCGTCGGGGACCGGATTCACGTCGCCGGGGTGGGCGGCGACCGTCGTCCACCCCCGGTCGCGGTACTCCGCCGCCGTCGCGTCGCTGTCGGCGACCACGTCTCCCCAGCGCTCGCCCGGATCGGTCCGTCGCATGTCCCCGTGGACCCGTTCGTCTCGTAAATACCTGTCCAGTCTCCGTGACAGAAATCGGGAGGAGTGGCGGCCGACGACGGTGTTCGCGTCGTTAGGTTCATAACGTTTCCTCGTATGAGGTAGTCTATGAGTCCTGACAACGACGATCACGTCAACAGGCGGACGGTACTCACGTACGCCGGCACCGCGGCCGCGGTCGGCCTCGCCGGCTGTTCCGGTGACGGCGGCGACGGCTCGGACGGGTCCGACGGCTCGGACGGATCCGACGGTTCGGGCGGGTCAGACGGTGACGACGGGATGGACGGCGGCGACGACGCCTTCGAGCTCGGCGTCACCATGGGCCAGATGGACTCCGGACTCGACCCGCAGGACCACGCGGAGACGAACACGGAGATCATCGTCGGGCAGGCGTACGAGGGGCTGCTCGACCGCGACAAGGAGGGCGGCATCATCGAGGGGCTCGCGACCGACTGGGAGCGCACGGAGGACGGCAGCGTCCGGTTCATGCTCCGCGACGGGGTGACCTTCCACAACGGTGACCCGCTGACCGCGGAGGACGTCCGGTTCAGCATCCGACGGATCGTCTTCGACGACGTGGGCATCGCCAGCCCGCAGAAGAACGACCTCGGCTCCGTCAGCGAGGTCACCACCGGCGACGGCGAGGTGACCGTGAGCTTCGAGGGGTTCAACCCGATCGCCTTCCAGCTGTTCGCGACGAACGGCGAGATCGTCCAACAGTCGTGGATCGAGGAGAACGACAGCAACTACATCAACCGGAACACCAACGGCACCGGTCCGTTCATCGTCACCGAGTACGACTCCGGCAACGAGGTCGTCTACGAGCCGAACGACGACTACTGGGGCGGTGAGGTCCCGGTCGACGAGCTGACCATGGGCGCGTCCAGCGAGTCGAGCACCCGCGTGAACCGGCTGCTCGCGGAGGAGACGGACATCGTGACGAACGTGCCGCCGCAGGAGGTCTCGCGCGTCGAGAGCTCCGACGTCGCCGGGATCAACTCGGTGCCGAGCGCCCGGATCATCTTCCTGCAGATGCGGTACGACGTCGAGCCGTTCTCCAGCCAGCAGTTCCGGCAGGCGATGAACCACGCCGTCGACGTCGAGAGCATCATCGAGAACGTCCTCAACGGCTTCGGGAACATCACCGGCCAGCCGACCCTCGAGGGCCACGTCGGCTACAACCCCGACATCGAGCCGTACCCGTACGACCCCGACGAGGCCGAGCGGCTGGTCGAGGAGTCCGGCCACGCCGGCGTCGAGATCACGCTCCAGACGCCGATCGGTCGCTACCTCGGTGACGTGGAGATCGCGCAGGCCGCGGCGAACCAGATCGACTCGCTGTCGAACGTCTCCTGCGAGCTCGAACAGCGCGAGTTCTCCTCGCTCGTGCAGGACATCACGACGGGGAACATCGAGGACAAGCCGCACTTCAACCTCCTCGGCTGGGGGAACGGCGAGTTCGACGGGAGTCAGACGATCACCCCGCTCATGACCACGGAGGGCGCGCTCACGATCCTCGAGAACGAGGAGCTCGACCAGCTCATGGACGACGCGGAGGCGACCGAGGACCCCGACGAGCGCGTCGAGATCCTTCAGGAGGCGAACCAGCTCGCCCACGACCTCGCGCCGTGGGTGTTCCTCCACCAGCAGTTCAGCGTCTACGGCGTCTCCAGCGACATCTCGTGGGAGCCGCGGAGCGACGAGTTCATCGACCCCGACACGGCCACCCAACAGTAACGCGGCACAGCAGCCGCATCCACGTATCAAATGTCATTCGGCAGATTCGTACTCAAACGAAGCCTCCAGGGACTCGGCGTCGTCTGGGGGGTCATCACCGTCGTGTTCGCGCTCCGCTTCGTCACCCCCGGGAGCGCGATCAACGCGGTCGCTCCCCTCGACGCGAGTCAGGAGACCCGGCGGGCGATCGCCGCAGAGCTCGGCTTAGACCAACCGCTGTACGTCCAGTACGGGCAGTACCTCTTCGACCTGCTCCGCGGCGATATGGGATTCTCGTACATCCGGGGCCAGGAAGTGGTCGGGCTCGTGTTCGCCCGGCTCCCGGCGACGGTCGAGCTCGCGCTCGCGGCGAGCGTCGTCGCCATCGCCCTCTCG
>ENA-ORCR01000677-ORCR01000677.1-marine-metagenome-genome-assembly--contig:-NODE-677-length-15194-cov-3.199643_pt1 | contig 15194 bp, 11 predicted proteins | sample MGYA00237782_ERZ508514 | MGnify/ENA primary metagenome ERZ508514 (study PRJEB26185, sample SAMN06268960) | marine metagenome | isolation source: Eden Landing Ponds, San Francisco, CA, USA | place...
CGTGCTGTCGCTGTACGCGACCTGCGGCGTGATGTCCGGGGCGGCGTTGTCCGTCAGCCGCCGCGGCTCCGACCAGCCGGTGCCGTCGTCGACGGCGTAGAACACCTCGGTCCGGTTGTACGCCGCCCCGGGGCCGTCGAGCGGCTGCTGTGTCAGATCGGCGTCGACGCGAGTCCAGACGGCGACCGTCGTTCCAGTGTCGGGATTCGTGGCGATCGACGGGTCGAGATCCGTCTTCGAGTCGTTCGTAATCCGGATCGGCGGCGTCCACGACGCGGACCCAGTCGTCCGACGGATCACGAGATCACGACCCGCCGCGACGGGTTTCGACGCCAACTGTCGACTCCAGACGACGGCGTACGAATCCGCCGTCTCGTCGTACGCCACGGCCGGGGAGCGGTCCGCGAGGCCGTCGCGCCGGGAGGGGCGGACCGATGAGCGACGACGAACGCGGACGCGACGACGGTCCGCTCGATCACCGGCCCGACGGTGGAACCACCGCACACGCGACTGCGGCCCCGAACGAGACGCGTTCGGTGGAGCGCGTGCGGCAGGTGCTGGGCGTCGCGCGCCGGGAGCACCGCGTGCTCTCCCGGGCCCGGTGGACGCACGGGCTGGCGGCGCTGTTCGGTGCGTTCTCGCTGGCCGTCGTCGGCCTGACGGGGACGGCGACCGGCCCCACCAGCGCCGGCGCACTGCTGGTGACGCTCGCCGAGCTGTCGGTGTATCTCGTCCCCCTGGCCGCGCTCGCGCTCGGCTACGGGACCGTCGTCGGCGCCGACGAGCGCGGCACGCTCGAACTGCTCCTCTCGGTCCCGCTCGGCCGGACCGAGCTACTGGTCGGCAAGTACCTCGGCCGCGCGGCGACACTCGCGGTCGGCACGACGCTGGGGCTCGGTGCCGGCGCGGTCGTCGTTCTCGTCCGGTTCGGCCCGGCGGTCCTGCCGGCGTACCTGCACTACCTGCTGACCGCCGTGACCGTCGGCGCCGCCTTCCTGGCGCTGGGGGTCTGTCTCTCCGCCGCGACGACCGAGAAGGCCCGCGCGCTCGGCGCCGCACTGCTCGCGTGGGTCCTGTTCGTCCTCGTCTACGACATCGCCGCGCTGGGGGTCGTCGTCGCCGTCGACCCGCCTGGCTGGCTCCTCTCGGCGCTCGTGGTGGGGAATCCGGCCGACGTGCTCAGGCTGGTCGTCCTCTCGCTCGTGCCCACGAGCGGCGGGGGCGCCGGCGCTGTGCTGGCGACGACCGCCGTCTCGACGCCCGCGCTGCTCGTCGGGCTGGCGCTGTGGGTGCTCGCGCCGCTCGCCGTCGGCGGGCGGCTGTTAGAACGGCGGACCTGAGTGGGTGTCCGGGCCGAACTGTGACTCAGTGGCTCTGGTTTCTGAACCACTCCGGTACAGTAGAGCAGTCGCTCGTCGTGTGTAGAGAGACGGGGTAGGCCGGTCGGCCGTTACCGCGCGTGGAAACCACGGGCGGCGAAAGGTGGCCGTCCGACCGTGCCGTCTCCAGTACCTCTCCGCTATCGCTACAAAGACCCTCCGGTCCCCGGACGTGGCGGCCACGAGGAACCGCTGACGGCGAGGAGGCGAAGAGCGGTCGATTCAGGCGCGCATCGCGGTCGCCCGCTCGTCCATCGGCTCGGTCTCGTCGACGAACTCCTTGACGATCTTCTCCTCCGCTCGGTGGAGCGTCTCGCTGCAGGTCGATTTGGCGATGTCGGCCTCGTCGGCGAGTTCGGTGAGCGTACACTCCCGCGGCGTGTCGTAGTATCCCTCGTCGACGGCGGTCTGGACCAGGCGGAGCTGTTTGGGCGTCAGCAGCTGCTCGGTCTCCATCTCCTGGCGGACGGCCATGACCTCGAACTCGATGCCGAACTGCCTGAGCTGGTCGCCAAGCGACGAGAGCCGGTCCCTGGGCGCGGTGACCTCCCACTCGACGCTGCCGTCGACGACGGTGAAGGGGAGCTCCAGCGGCGTCCCGGCGTTGCGGACCGGGAGCAAGAGCACCGGATTCGAGGTCTCGAACTGCACGAGCGCCGTCTCGGCCGTCCGCTGGAGGAAGTCCGTGTTCGTCACCTCCTCGTAGTCGTCCATGGCCAGGACGACCTCCTCGACTGCGTCGGCGGCGATCTCCGCCAGCGCCACGCCGCCCTCCTCCTTCGGGAAGACCGTCAGTATCTCGAACGTCGCGTCGGGGTACTCGCGCGATAGCTCGCCGATCCACACCGAGTCCGGAACGGTGATCTCCAGATTGGCCCGCGGCATACGTGATACGTACGCGCCGCAGGGACTATCAGTGTTCCCGAACATGTTCGCATCGCACCGACCGATCGCGTTCGGTGAGCCGAACACCGTTCGGGCGGACGGGGAACCGGCGGGGTCTGCCCGCTCCGGCAGGGGTTTGGGGGTCGTCGCGGTACTCGGCCGCATGCGACTCGGAGGGCCGGTGTTCGCAGACTACGACACCCCGGCGGAGTGGATCGACGCGCTGGACGACCTCGGCTACTCGGCGGCGTACTGCCCGGTCGAGCCCGGCGCCGACCGGGAGACCGTCGCGGCCTACCGCGAGGCGGCCAGCGCTGCGGACGTGACGGTCGCCGAGGTCGGCGCCTGGGGCGTGAACCCGGTCAGCCCGGACCCCGACGAGCGGGCGGCAGCGATCGACCACTGCGCGCGCCATCTCGAACTGGCCGACGCGGTCGGCGCCAACTGCGCCGTCAACGTCGCCGGATCACGCGGCGATTCGTGGGCGGGCCCCCATCCGGACAACTTCGACGCGGAGACGTTCGATCTCGTCGTCGACTCGGTGCAGCAGATCGTCGACGACGCCGATCCCGAGGCCGCGAGCTACACGCTCGAAGCGATGCCCGCGATGGTGCCCGACTCCGTCGAGAGCTACCGTCGGCTCCTCGACGCGGTCGACCGCGACGCGTTCGCGGTCCACTTCGACCCCGTGAACCTCGTGGCGTCGCCGCGGCGCTACGCCGACACGGCCGGACTGATCGAACGGTTCGTCGACGAACTGGGCGAGCGGATCCAGTGTGTCCACCTCAAGGACGTGGCGATGGGCGACGACCCGCTCGTCCACCTCTCGGAGGTGCCGCCCGGCGAGGGGAACCTCGACTATCACGCGCTCCTGCGGGCGCTCGACGACCTCGACGACGACCTGCCGGTCATGCTGGAACACCTCGACGGGCCCGAGGCCTACGAGCGGGCGGCCGACCACGTCCGGAGCGTGGCCGAAGAAGTCGGCGTCTCCGTCTGAGGGGATCTGCCCGTCTACCGCGTCATCGTCGCCCACTGCTCGCGGGGGATCCGATGTTCGAGCGAGTCACCGTCGCGCCACCGCTCGATATCGTCGAGCACGGCGGCCGTCAGCGGCGGGCGGATCTCCGACCCGCTGACGTGCGGCGTCGCGAGGACGTTCTCCAGGTCCCGGAGTTCGTGGTCGGCCGGGAGCGGCTCCTCGTGGTACACGTCCAGCGCCGCCGCGATCCGGCCCGAGCGGAGTTCAGCGAGCAGCGCGTCCTCCTCGACGATCTCCGCCCGGGCGGTGTTGACCAGCAGCGCGCCGTCGGGCAGTCGAGCGAGTCGCTCGGCGTCGACCATCCCGACCGTCTCCTCGGTGCGAGCGGCGTGGACGGAGACGACGGACGACTCCAGCGCCGCGTCGAGGTCGCCGAGCGACGCGAACGGCCACGCCGACAGCGCCGCGGGCTCGACGTACGGGTCGTAGACGGTGACCTCGGGGGCGAACGGCGCGAGGTGGTCGAGCAGCTTCCGCCCGATGGTCCCCAGGCCGACCAGTCCCACGTCGGCGCCGTGGAGCGTCCGGATGTCGGGCTCGCCGGGGTCCCAGGCGCCCTCGGCCATCGATCGGTCCAGCGACGGGATCGCCCGCGTGCTGCCGAGCAGCAGCGCGAACGCGTGTTCGGCGGTGTAGTCGGCCATCACGTCGTTGGCGCTGACGACCGCGATCCCCGCGTCGTAGACGGCCTCGGAGACGACCGGCGCGACGCTCCCGCCGGTGTGGGCGACGAGGGCGAGGTCGTCGATCGCCTCGACGACCGCCGCGGTGACCCGCGGACTCTCCCAGCCCGTGATGAGGATGTCGACGCCGTCGATCCGGTCGCCGAGGTCCGCCTCCCAGAGGTGGTCGTCGGCCCACTCGACGGTTCCGATCGATTCGAGGCGAGCGCGCAGGTCCGAGGGGAAAAACGACTCGCGGAGGTCGCCGGGCGGGACCGCGACGAAGACGTGCATACGGCCGATAGCAGCGCCGGTCGGCATAAGTCCGCCCGTGCGGCCCGGAGTCGCGGAACGTTCGACCGTCTCCCAAGCGCCTATTCCGGGGCGGCCGGAAGCGCGGCCATGGCCGACAGACCACTCTCCGACGACGAGCGCGCCGAACTGCTGGACGCCTTCGAGGGGCTGCGCGTTCCGGACGTGACCGACGGGATGGACTTCCTGGGGTTTCACGACGTGAACCGCCTCGATTCGTCCATTCAGCCGCTCCACCGCGACTTCGAGGACTTTTCGCACCGCTTCGTCGGCTTCGCGAACACGATCCGGTTCCACCCCGCTCGCCGACCGCGGGACCTGCCCGCCCAGTCCGAGCGGGAGTTCGAGACGACGACCGAGTGGCGCGACGAGTGGTACGGCGACCGCTCGGGCGAACCCGAGGACGTGCGCGAGGGCGACGTGGTCGTCGTCGAATCGCACGAGATGGACGTGGGGATAATCGGGTCGGCGAACTCCCTGGACTGGGACGGAGAGGGCGCCGTCGGCGTCGTCACCAACGGCGGCCCCCGCGACACAGACGAGATCGTCAAACAGGGCACGCCCGTCTACGCCAAGGACCGCAACAAGACGATCATCCCCGGCCGGGCCGAACTCGACGACACGCACGTCCCCGTCAACGTCGGCGGCGCGCAGATCCGCACCGACGACGTGGTGGTCGCCGACGGCGACGGCGTCGTGGTCGTCCCCCGCGAGCACGCCCACGAGGTCGCCGACGCCGCCCGCCGGGAACAGGCCGACGACCAGGCGTACCGTCGCAGCCTCTACGAGAAGGCCGGCCTCGAACCGGATTTCACCCTGGAGGAGGACTGACGGGACCGGCGCCGCTCACTCTCCGGCGGGCTGGAACGCCCGCTCGCCGGCGTCGTTGAGCAGCTCCCAGTAGCGCACCAGCGTCGCGGCGTGGCCCTCGGCGGGGCCCGCCCGGCGCAGAGTCGCTTTGAACGCCTCGTGGACGGCCGCGTTGACCGGCAGCGCGGTCCCGTTCTCCCGGGCCACCTGGCGGGCGTATCCGATATCCTTGTGCCAGATCGCCAGCCCGCCCAGGCCCTCGATGCCCTGGTCGAACTCCCGGTCGAGGAGCCGTTCGGACACGTCCATACCGAAGAACTCACGGAGGTGAGCAGGGTCGACGCCGTTGTCCCGCGCGAACTCGACGATCTCCGCGTCAAGCGCGGTCCGCCCGGCGTAGCGCATCTGCAGGGCGAGTTTCAGGATCGTGGCTCGGCCGGCCGCGCCGACGTGGAGGTGGTCGTCGCTCAGGGTCTCGACGAGGTCGCGGGCCGACTCGTAGGCCGCCTCGGTCCCGCCGACCATCATGTGTGCGCCGTCGCGAGGAGCCGCGCGGGTGATCGGCGCCTCGACGAAGGCAGCGCCGCGTTCCTCGCACCACTGCTCGCAGTCGCGGGAGGTCTCGGGAAGCGTCGTCGTCACGTCGACGACGGTCGTCCCCGCCGAGAGCGCGCCGAGCACGCCGTCCTCGCTCTCCATCACCGCCTCGACCTCCGGCGTCCCGGGGAGCGCGAGGACGACGAACGCCGAGCGGCGCGTCAGGTCCGCCGGGCTGTCGACGGCGGTCGCCCCGCGTTCCTCGGCGGCCGCGACCTGCGAGTCGTCCACGTCGTAGGCCACCGTGTCGTACTCGGTGTCGGCCAGCCGGTCGAGAAACGTCTTTCCGATGTAGCCGACGCCGATGACTCCGACTGTGGGCATGTCCGGACCGTCGGCCAGCGCGTCAATAAACGTTCGAGAAGGCGAGGACCAGTCCGGTTCCCGCGAGAATCGCGTCCGCGGAACTCGCGGACGCTACTCCGACCGCTGGGCGTCGAGGGTCGCCACCGCCCCGAGGTTGACGATGTCTTTCACCTCGTCGTCGCGCTGGAGGACGTGAACCGGCTCGGCCATCCCCGCGAGCATCGGCCCGACCGCCTCCGCGCCGCCCAGACGCTGGAGGAGCTTGTAGACGATGTTGCCCGCTTCGAGGTTCGGAAGCACGAGCACGTTCGCCGGCTCGTCGATCTCGGCGAACTCGTAGTCGCCGACGAGCAGGTCCTCGACGACTGCCGTGTCGGCCTGCATCTCGCCGTCGACCGGGAAGTCCACCGCGGGGTCCTCACGCAGCCGCTTCGCCGCGTTGCGGGGCTTGCGGGTCCCCTCGTTGTCGACGCTCCCGAAGTCCGAATAGGAGAGCAGCGCCGCCCGCGGCTCCACGTCGAACCGGCGGGCGACGCCGGCGGCGTGGCGCGTCACCTCCGCCAGCGTCGCCTCGTCGGGGTCCTGGTTGACCGTCGCGTCCGCGACGAACACGACGCGGTTCTCGAAGGAGAGCATGTACACGCCGGCGGCGTGGTCGACGCCCTCCTCGGTGCCGATGACCCGCAGCGGCGGCCGCAGCGCCGAGGGATAGTGGTGGGTCAGCCCGGTCAGCATCGCGTCGGCGTCGCCGCGCTCGACCATCACCGACGCGAAGTGGTCGCCGTCGCGTATCGTCTCCGCCGCCTCCTTCCTGGTGAGGCCCTTGCGCTGGCGCAGATCGTAGAGGCGGTCGACGTACTCGTCGTACTCGCCGGCCGCCGGGTCGACGACCTCGGGGTCGAACTCCAGGTTCAGCCCCTCGACCTTTCGCTCGATGGTGGTCCGGTTGCCGATCAGGACCGGCTCCGCGATGCCGTCCTCCTCCATCTGGTGGGCGGCGCGGATGATCTTCTCGTTCGCACCCTCCGCGAGCGCGAGTCGCTTGGGGTCGCTCTGGGCCTTGTTCAGAACGATCCGCATCATCTCCCGGGACTTGCCCAGCCGCGCCTCCAGGCGCTCGACGTAGGCCCCGAGGTCGAGGGCGTCCCGGGCCGCCCCCGACTCGACGGCCGCCTCGGCGACGGCAGGTGCGACCTCGAAGAGCACGCGCGTGTCCAGCGGCTTCGGGATGATGTACTCCGGGCCGAACTGCAGCGGCTGGTCGCCGTAGGCCCGGCGGACGGCGTCGGGGACGTCCCGTTTCGCGAGGTCCGCCAGCGCCTCCGCCGCAGCGACCTTCATCGCCTCGTTGATCTCCGTCGCGCGCACGTCCAGCGCGCCGCGGAACAGGAACGGGAACCCCAGCACGTTGTTCACCTGGTTCGGGTAGTCCGACCGCCCCGTCGCCATGATGACGGTGTCGTCGCGCGCCGCCTTCGCCGCCTCGTAGTCGATCTCCGGGTCCGGGTTCGCCATCGCGAAGATGATCGGGTCCTCGGCCATCGACCGAACCATCTCCTGGTCGACGATACCGCCCGCCGAGAGCCCGACGAGCATGTCCGCGCCGACCATCGCGTCGGCCAGATCCCCCTCCGGCAGGTCTCGGGCGAACTCGCGGTTGTACCGGTCCAGGTCGCCCGCCTCGGCGCGCTCGCTCGTCAGGATCCCGTCGATGTCGACCATCGTGATGTTCTCCCGGCGCACGCCCAGCGAGACGTAGAACTTCGCCGTCGCGATGGCCGCCGCACCGGCCCCGGCGAAGGTGACTTCGAGCGACTCCAGGTCCTTGCCGGATATCTCGGCGGCGTTGAGCAGGGCAGCCCCGGAGATGATGGCCGTCCCATGCTGGTCGTCGTGGAAGACGGGGATGTCCATCCGCTCGCGCAGTCGCTCCTCGATGACGAAGCACTTCGGCGCCGCGATGTCCTCCAGGTTGATCCCGCCGAACGTCGACTCCATCCCCGCCACGGCGTCGACGAAGTCGTCGGGCTCGGTGTGGTCGACCTCGATGTCGAACACGTCGATGTCGGCGAAGCGTTTGAACAGCACGCCCTTGCCCTCCATGACCGGTTTCGAGGCCTGCGGCCCGATGTCGCCCAGCCCCAGCACCGCCGAGCCGTCGGAGACGACGCCGACGAGGTTGCCCTTCGACGTGTACTCGTAGGCCGCTTCGGGGTCCTCGTCGATGGCCCGACAGGGACCCGCGACCCCCGGCGAGTACGCCAGGCTGAGGTCCCGCTGGGTGCTGGTCGATTTCGTCGTCCGAATCTCGATCTTCCCAGGCGGGTCGGCCTCGTGGTACTCCAGCGAGTCCTCTTCGAGAGTCATACGCCGAGTAAGCCGTCGTCCCGGTAAAGATGTGGGATAGAGGCGATGGTTAGTGGATCAGGAACGCGCGACTCGTGACCGGCCGCAGGGGCTATCGACCGTCCGACTCACCCGCGAAGCCGGTCGAACGTCCGGGCGGACAGCCACGCGAGGTCGCGCGCCGAGAGGTAGTCGGCCTCCTCGGCCCACGAGAGACACTCCTCGTAGGTCCCCCAGTCGTCCAGCCACGGGTAGTCAGACCCGAGCAGCAGTCGCTCCGGGCCGAACCACGAGAGCAGGTTGGTGACGTATCCCTCGACGTCCTCGTAGGGCCACGACTCGTCCGATGTGCGCGGGATCGAGCTCACCTTCACGTACGCGTTGTCGTGCTCGGCCAGCGCCTCGAAGTCGGCCCACGGCGACTCGTCCGGCGCGGAGTCCGCGTCGGGCCACGCCATGTGTTCGACGACGAACGGCACCTCCGGGTGGCGCCCGGCCAGGTCCGCGAGCATCGACAGCTGGTCGGGTTTCGGCAGGACGAACGCCGCCGCGTCCTGTGCGGCGAGTTCGTCGTACAGCGGGTCCATGTCCTCGCTCGCCACCCAGTCGGCCGACCGGTCCATCGCGCCCGGCGTGGGCCCGTACTCGAAGCAGGCGTGAAAGCGCAGGCCCAGCATCCGCTCGTGGCCGGTGACGCGACGGACGTGCTCCCGGAGGGTGTCGCCGTCGGCGTCGTACTCGGCGACGCCGACTCCCCAGAGTCTGTCGGGGTGGGCTTCGAGCGCGCGGAGCGTGTATTCGTTGGCTCGCTCGCCTCGCCCGTAGATGGACGTAGGGAGGAGCACCCCTTCGTCCACCCCGGCCTCGTCCATGTCGGCGACCAGGTCGGTGTGGGGGTACGGTCCCGACCACTCCGGCGGGAAGTCGGCGCTGTACCACGGGAGGTCGGCCGTGTCGTGCCCCCAGGCGTGCGTGTGCGTGTCGACGAGGCGCATCGTCTGGTATGGGTCCGGCTAGGCATTAAGCGTGCCCCGGACGAGTGGAGAGTGCTCGCTGGTACAGAACGGTGATGGGGCCCCATGGATGCGAATCCGAACCAGATGTCTCTTCGTCGTCGCTTCGTTCCGCAAAAGGATGCTCTGTCAGGGATTCGAACCCGAGGCCGGACCTCCCTTCGATCGGTCTGCCGTGCTTCGAATCGCTTCCGTCCGCGTCTCGCTTCCTCGCAAAAACTCGGTCGCTTCGATGCTCCGTCAGGGATTCGAACCCTGGTCCTTGCCGTGAGAGGGCAAGATGATTGGCCGGACTACACCAACGGAGCGCACACGCCCTCTGTGCGTACCAAATCGTAGCGAGGATACGGGTTTAACGGTTGCGCTTCGCGCCCGTATCGGTACGCCGTCGCACACTCACTCGTCGTCGAAGGGGGAGCCCGCGGCCTCGGGTTCGTTGCCGCTGAGGCTGATGATGTTCTCCCGACCGACCCGCAGCTTGCTGATCTCCTCGTCGTCCTCCATCTCCGAGAGGAGCATGCTCACCTTCGACTTCGACCAGCCGGTCTCGTCGACGATGCGGGCCTGTTTCATCCGGCCCTCGTTGGATTCGAGGATGTCGACGATGAGCTCCTGGTCGGTCTTGCTCTCGGGCTCGTCGGGCTCGGTCTCGGAGTCGGTCGTCGGGTCGGGTTCGGGCGGCTGGTCGGTCGTCGCGGGGCTGTCCGGCTCCGCGGCGGACTCGCCACTGGAAGTGTCTGTCGCCGAGCGAAGTGACGGGAATCCGGAGTGCCAGGCCGCGACGCCGCCCAACCCGAGGACGACGAGGACGACGGCCGCGACCATCATCCCGCCCACATCGCCGGAGCTGGCCGACTGGAGGACGCCGAGCGGCGGCTCACCGGTGGGCGAGATCGACGGCCACACGCGCGCGGCGGTCGCCCGCGCCGTCCCCGCCCCGACCGCCAGTACTCCCCCGACAGCGTCGCCGACCAGCCACTGCTGCATCTACCGTAACATGCCGAGGTCGGTATAAAAACGCTGTGCATGCACGCTTTTTGGAGCGGGCGACAGCGGTGTCGGAGCCGAGCCGTCAGGCGATCCCGAACGTCGGGACTGCGGTCTGCTGGAAGACGCCGAGGACGTCGAGGAGGGCCACGAGGAGCGTGGTGACGACGATGGCAACGGAGGGGGGATCGAGGTGGGTGTCGGCGTGGGCGTAGAGCGCGCGCTGGGCGAGTTCGCCGACGAGTCCGGCGACGATACCGAACGCGCCGCCGACGAGGACCGCGACGGTCGGGCCGGCGTTCGGGAGCGCGAGCGCGGCGATCCCGGCGGGCAGCGCCATGTGGTGGGTGACGGGGAACCGCTCGACCCCGGCGGTCAGGAACAGCAGCCCCGTCGCCGCGATACCGAACGCGAGGAAGTAGCTGCCGGTCGTGACGGCGAGGAAGCCGGCGAAGACCCCGACGACCAGACCGAGCAGCGTCACGGTCGCCCACTCGGACTGGTAGGGGAGCCACGGTTCGACGACGTATCGGCCGGCCAGCGACTGGGCGCCGTCGCCGTCGGCCGCCATCCGCCGGTCGCCGTCGTCGTACGGCGACATGTCGAGCAGGTCGGTGTCGAGCCGACCCAGGAGCGGGTAGCCGAAGACCGCGCGGTGCAACAGCGCCGAGACGACGACGCTGGCCGCCACGGGGTCCCAGGGCAGACCCAGCCGAATCGACAGCCCCGCGAGCCAGTAGCCGAGGACGCCGAACACGCCGCCGACGACCAGCGCACCGGGTCGCGGCCCGAGCGGCGCCGCGAGGTGTTTGGCCTCGTGGTACGGGAAGTCGGTGTCGAGGTGACCCTTCCGGCCGGCGTAGGCCGCCGCGGCCGCGCCGCCCGCGAACGCGACGTGAGGTCCCAGAACGGGTCCGTACCCCACCAGACCGGTGACTCCGGCGCTCGCGAGCGTCGGCGAATCGGCTACAAGCGGCGAACCGCCGCTGCCGGCGGTGACCCGGGCGATCTCCCCGACCGTGACGACGAGTCCGGCGAGACCGTAGGCCGCGTAGCCGCCGACCGCCGCGCCCACGGCCCCGCCCGCGAACGCCACGAGCAACACGTCGACCGCGAGCAGGCCGCCGTCAACTGCCATCGGTATCACCCGCCGGGGCGCCCGGTCGACGGCCGCCGGGTCGACCGCACTGTCGTGTCATAGGGGACGGAAGTCGGAGCCGGTAGTTAGTACTGACGGATAGCCGGCGTGACTCGCGGCGGAAAAACGTGGGATGGTCCGTTCGTCGCGTCAGTCGCGTCTCGCCAGGCCGACGGTCGAAAGCAGCCCGCCCGCCAGCAGCGCGATCAGCATCGTCGGTGCGGCAGCGGCGGGGTCGACCAGCGACGAGCCCGACGAGTCGCTGGTCGCGGTGTCACCGCCGGAGTCGGTGGCCGTCCCGGTGTCGGTGGCGGTCGGGGCAGCCGTCCCGGCGTCGCTCCCGGAGTCGGTCGGCGTCGGCGTGGCCGTCCCGGCGTCGTCCGTGGTCGTCTCGCCGCCGGTGTCGTCGCCAGCCGTCTCGTTGCCGCTCGTCCCGTTGGTCTCGATCCGGTTGACCTCGGTCAGGCGGGCCGGGCCCTTGCTGAGCGAGACCGTCGAGGCGGACTCGTTCTCGCCGACGACCTGGCCCTCGGTCACGTCGACCGAACCGAGGTAGCGATACGAGTACGACTCGTTGGACTGCACGTCGGTGCGCAGCTGGTAGGAGCCGTTCGCCCGGACGCTCGGCTCCGTGTAGCCCTCCTCGGTGCCCCACTCGTCGTAGCCGGTCGTGGAGTAGGGGACCGTCATCGAGAACGTCCCGTCCTGGCCGGTCTGGGCCTGCTGACGGTAGACGAACGTCGAGTTCGTCGAGGGGACCTGCATCTCGACGGCCGCGGTGACCGTCGCGTTCGCGGGCCCCTCACCCTCGATGGTCCCGCCGGGGACGCGCTCGAAGGCCTTCACCCAGTTCGAACTCGGCGGCTGGAGCGCGCCGAGCACGCCGGGTTGCTGGAGCGAGGTCTGGAAGGCCCCGCCCGCTGCTTTCCGGAGCCCCAGCCGGTAGCGCAGCGACTCCAGCGAAGTGGTGTCGCTGCCCTGGACCATCCGGTAGTGTTCGAGCGCGGGGACGCGTTGCTCGGGATAGTTCCCGAAGCCGCCGATCTGCGAGGTGGGGTCGCTCTCGACGTACTCGCGGGCCGCCTCCATCGAATCGAAGCGGCGAGTCCCGTTGCTCATCGGCACCTGGTCACCGCCGATGGTCTCGATCGTCCAGTCGAGGACGATGGGGGCCGGCTCGGCGGCGCTCCCGTGGAACCGGTACAGCCGGACGGCCGTGGAGTTGTAGTACGGCTGCATGTGCCGCCTGAAGAAGCGGTACTGGACCCCGGCCTGGTTGCCGGTCGGGTAGTACATCCCCGTGTAGAACTCCTGAGATGAGATGTTCCCCTCGGAGTAGAACTGGAAGGGCGCGAAGTACTTCCCGCCGAGCTGGATCGGCTGGGTGCCCGGCCGCTGGTAGAACTGGTTGGTCTCGACCATCTTCCAGTCGACCGTGACGAACCGACTCTGGGCGTCGTCCTCGCTGAGGTCGGCCATCACGTCGTTGGCGTCCGACTCGCTGGTCGACAGCAGGAAGTTCGCGGCCTGGTTGGCCCCCTGCTGGAACGGGTTGGCGACGGCCATCTGCTCGCCCATCACCGTGATCCAGTGCCCGTAGTCCCACCACGAGAGCGTCCCGTAGTACCCCTCGGGGTAGTCGAAGTTCTCGGTCCGCTCGAAGGTGCCGTAGTAGGGGACCTCGTCGGCGTTGTCCGCGCCGCCGTAGGTGCCCTGGGCGGGCGCGTTAGTCTGCATCCAGCCGAGCGTCTCGTTCCAGGCCGGCTGGGCCTGGCCGGGACCCTGCGGGGCGGAGGTCATCTGCATCGCGAGCGGCGTGGGGTACACGAGCGGGGCGAACACCACGAGGACGACGGCGACGATCGTCAGCACCTGATAGGTCTCGATATCGGCGTCGGGTCGCGAGAGCCCCGAGATCCGTGCGAGCTCGCCGATCACCAGCGCCGACATCGACGCGACGGCGACGACGAAGTAGTAGTCGAACCGGCGCTGGGTCAGCGTCGCCAGCAGCAGGAAGACGGTCCAGACGGCGACGAGCGTCAGCTCGGCGCGCGGTCGGTCGTAGAACTGGCGGGCGGCGACGTAGACGACGCCCAGCAGCGCGAAGAACACCGTGAAACCGTAGCGCGGGAACAGGTCACCGAACGGCAGCGGCTGGGCCTCGCCGACGGTCTGTGCGGTGTCGGTGGTCGAGAGGCCGACGACACGGGTGATCTGCGTGGTCATGAACCCCCAGAGGTCGGGGACCAGAACCATCATCGCCCCGGACAGGACGACCAAAATCCCGACGACCGCGATGGGGTACTGGTAGGCGTTCAGGTCGCGGCGCTCCCACTCGCGGGCGAACCACGCGAGGAAGGCACAGCCCGCGGCGACGGCGAACGCCAGCAGCGGCTGGACCGCGCTGTAGCTCGTCGCGCTGATACCGACGTTCTCCATGACCGCGAGGGTCAGCACGCCGGCCGTCGACAGGGTCAGCACGCCGGCGATCGCGACGGGTTCGGGGCTCTCGCCGTGGACGTACTCCGAGCAGATCTCGATCAGGAAGAAGACGCCGAGGATACCGACGAGGAAGACGCCCGGCGCCCAGGTCCAGAGATAGACGGCGATAGCGGCGCCGGCGACGAGCGACCAGCCGACCGGGCGCCGCAGGGCCTCGACGTCGCGGGCCCGGAACAGCTCCCAGACGGGCTTTTCCCGTTCGGCCACGGAGACGGCGACCGTCGTCGCGAGGACCGCCGTGGTCATGAACAGCGCCTCGGCGACGTGGTGGTCGTAGAAGCCGACGGTCCCGCGCTGGGCGAACGTGCTGCCCGCGAGCGCGAGGACGGCGACGGCGAACACCCCGGCGAACTTCCCGGCGAGCCGCTTGGCCAGGAAGTAGGTGGGGATCGCCACGAGCGTGCCGAAGACGGCCGGTGCGAACAGCACCGCCAGCCGGACTGTGTGGTCGCTGGGGTTCCCGAGGCCGACGACCAGCGCGGCCGTCGCGACCAGCTGGTCCATCACCGTACCGAACTGGCTGGAGTGGGTCCCGACGGGGAACCGGGTCCAGGGGTCGAACGGACTGGTCTCGGGCCAGTGCTGGACCGTGTAGGCGACCATGCGGTAGTGGTACCAGGGGTCGTTCCCGCTGAAGAACACCGTCCCGTCTACCAGGAACTCTTTCCAATCGCGGACGCGACTCCACAGCATGAACCCGAGGAGGGCGACGATCGCCGGGATGTGGTAGTACTCACCCACAACGTCGGCGAGATCACCGGGTTCGTCGATATTTTCGATCTGACCACGCCACTGACTCATTGACGGAACCAGTCCCATCGCGCGCATAAGCCTTGTCATCTCCGGGGAAATCCGACTCGCGACCGCCCCTCGAACCCGGCGCAGTACTGCGATCTCGGCCGCGTCGGCGCGACCCCGGAGCCCGCCTATCGCGGGACGGCAGGCGGAAAGCATATCCCGGACCCCGGTCCATGAGGGCACATGCGCGTCTCCGTCGTCCTCTGCGAGCACACGATGGACCGCTACGACGCGGTCGTCGAGGCCGCTCGCAGCGTTCTCGACCAGACCTACGACGACGTGGAACTCGTGTTCGTCAGCGACGGCAACCCGGAGGTCTACGGGCGCTTCGAGGCCGAGTTCGGCGACCGACCGAACGTCCTCACCCACTGCAACGACGAAAACAGCGGTCTGCTGGTCAGCCGCAACAACGGCGCG
>ENA-ORCR01000678-ORCR01000678.1-marine-metagenome-genome-assembly--contig:-NODE-678-length-15135-cov-2.845730_pt1 | contig 15135 bp, 19 predicted proteins | sample MGYA00237782_ERZ508514 | MGnify/ENA primary metagenome ERZ508514 (study PRJEB26185, sample SAMN06268960) | marine metagenome | isolation source: Eden Landing Ponds, San Francisco, CA, USA | place...
CACCGACGAGCGAGCCGGTGAGGAACGTGTGGGCGAACGGGTAGAGGCCGAAGAAGGCGACGACGAACGCGTGGGCGACGTGCTCGCGGAGGTACTCGAGGAGGTAGTGCTCGTCGGTGGTCGTCTCGCTCGCCACGTCGGCGGAGTCCGCGGTCGCGGTGCCGCCGTCGGTGGCGACGTCGTCGGCGTCGGTCGCGCCGTCGTCGGGCGCGTCGGTGGGCTCGCTAATGGCCACCCACCTCCTCGACGCCGAACAGCCCCTGGGGCCGCAGAACGAGGGTCCCCACGAGGATGAGGAAGATGAACAGCTCCGGCAGCGCGGAGAAGCCGACGATGTTGCTGGTGAACAGCTCGGTGGTGAACGCGTCCACGAACCCGACCAGCACGCCGGCGACGACGGTCCCGCGGAACGTGCCGAGGCCACCGACGATGACGACGACGAACGCGGGCAGCAGCACCTCCGCACCGAGGTCGATGCTCGCCGCCCACGCGCTGTCCCACATCAGCAACGCACCGGCGACGCCGGTGATGCCGACGCCGACGCCGAAGACGACGGTGAAGGCCTGGTGGACGTTCACGCCGAGGGCCTGTGCCATCTCGCCGTCCTCGCTGCCGGCGCGGATGTAGAGGCCGTACCGGGTTCGCGTGAGGAATATCCAGACACCGGCGGTGATGGCGACGCCGAGCAGTATCTGGAACACCTCCAGCCCCTCGACGCCCAGCCCGAACACGTCGTGGGTCTTCGAGATGATCTCCGGCCGGGTGCCCTGGGCCTCCAGCCAGTCCGTCGAGGGCTGGATGTCGTAGAACAGCAGCACCATCCGCAACAGCTCCTCCAACACGAGCGTGATGCCGAAGGTGAGCAGTATCTGGTACAGCGGCGGCCGGTCGTACAGCGGCCGGATGAGCGACACCTCCATCGCGCCGCCGAAGGCGGTCAGTAGCGCGAACACGACGACGATGGCGACGAAAAAGAGCGCGATGCGGCCGACGTTGCCGGACGCGCTCGCGGCGAAGGTCACCATCACGAGCCCGCCGAGGTACGCCCCGATGGCGGTCAGCGAGCCGTGGGCGAAGTTCAGCACGCCCATCAGGCCGAAGATGAGCGTCAGCCCGCTGGCGATCATCACGTAGATGGCCGACTTCGCCAGCCCCTCGACGACCACGCTCGCGAGCGTGTCCGGACCGAGGAACTGCCGGAGCCCCTCGCCGAAGCCCAGTTGCATCGTGGCAGCTGCGAACGACTCGGCCGCGTGCTGGAGGGGCCCCACGGCCGCAACGAGTGCGCTCGCGGTCATGCCGAGAGGTACCTCCTGAGCCGTTCGTCGTCGGCGGACACGTCTGCGGTCTCGCCGTCGTCGACGACCTGCCCCTTGTCGAGGACGTAGAAGCGGTCGGCGAGATCCAGCGCCAGCGGGAGGTTCTGCTCGACGAGCAGCAGGGTGGTCTCGGTCGCGGCGTCGGCCAGCGCCTCGGCCACGTCGGCGACGATCTGGGGGGCCAGGCCCTCGCTGGGCTCGTCGACGAGCAGCAGGTCGTTCTCGCCGACGAGGCCGCGAGCCAGCGCGAGCATCTGCTGCTGGCCGCCCGACAGCGTCCCAGCCTCCTGGTCCCGGCGTTCTTCGAGGATCGGGAAGGTGTCGTAGACGGTCGCGACCCGCTCGCCGGTGTCGACGCCGTCGGGCACCGCGACGCGGACGTTCTCTGCGACGGTCAGCTGCGAGAAGATCCGTCGGTCCTCGGGGATCCAGCCGACGCCGCGCTCGGCGACCTCGTGGGTTTCGAGGCCGACCAGCTCCTCGCCGCGGTACTCGACGGTCCCCTCCCGGGGCGGGGTCAACTGGAGCACCGACCGCAGCGTCGTCGTCTTGCCGACGCCGTTGCGTCCGACCAGGGCGACGACCTCGCCTTCCTCGACCGAGAGCGTGACGCCCTCCAGCACGTGACTCTCGCCGTAGTACGTCTCCACGTCCGTGAGTTCGAGCAGGGTCACGCGACGCCTCCCCCCTCGTCCCGACCCGGGGAGTCGCTCCCACGGTCGTCCAGGTCGCCCGGTTCGTAGCCGCCGAGATACGCCTCCTGGACGGCGGGGTCGTCGCGCACGGCCGCCGGTTCGTCGTCGGCGATGACCGCGCCCTGGTTGAGCACGACCACGCGGTCGGAGACCTCCATCACGATATCCATGTTGTGCTCGACGAGCAGGACGGCGTGGTCCGCGGCCACGTCCTCGATGAGCGCGACGATCTCGTCGACGCTCTCGGAGGAGACCCCCGCGTTGGGTTCGTCCAGCAGGAGCACGTCGGGGTCGCCCGCGAGCGCGACGGCGACCTCCAGCTGGCGACTGGCGCCGTGGCTGAGGTTCTCCGCCACGTCGTCGGCGCGGTCGGCGAGTCCAACGCGGTCGAGGATCTCGCGAGCTTCCCGGACGTACTCGTCGTAGGCGTCGACGTTCCGCCAGAACGTCGCGGCGTCGTCGCCGCCGGCCTGGGCCGCGATCCGGACGTTCTCCAGCACCGACAGCGTCGGGAAGACGTTCGTGATCTGGTAGGATCGGTGGACGCCCAAAGCCGCCGTCTCGTCGGGCGAGGCGTCGGTCACGTCTCGCCACCCGTCGCTCCCGTCGCGGCGAAGCTCGATCGTGCCGCGGGTCGGTTCGAGCGCGCCGGTCAGCAGGTCGAAAAACGTCGTCTTCCCGGCGCCGTTGGGACCGATGAGCGAACACAGCTCGTCGCCCAGCTCGAAATCCACGTCGTCGACGGCGGTGAGGCCGCCGAACTCCTTCGTGAGGCCGTGCGTCCGCAACATGCTCACAGCGAGCAGTTCATGTCCGGGCTATCGGCCGGGATGGTCGCGTCCTCCCCGGAGATCCGGGCCTGGGGCTCGCCGGGCATGATCGACGCGCCCCAGCTGTCGGCGTACTCGTCGCTCGTCGGCACCGGACTGGCGACGGTCATCTCCGAGCGGGCCTGGTTGTTGTACCCCTGGAAGGTGTAGCCGTCCTCGCCTTTCGGCGTGTCGGCGACGGTCATCCCCTTCAGCGCGCCGGCGATGTCGGCCCCTTCGGTCGACCCCGAGGTCTGGACGGCCTGGTGGACCGCCGACGCGGCCGTGAACGTCCCCGAGGTGAACAGGTCGGGGACGACCTCGTAGGCGCTCGTGTAGTTGTCGACGAACCAGTCGTTGATCTCGTTGTCGTACTGGTTCCAGTGATACCGGGTCGTGAACGGGCCGAGCTGCGAGCCCTCGATCTTCTCCTGGGTCAGCGGCGACCCGAGGACGCTCTCCATCGTGTTGCCGACGACGGTGTTGGTGATCTGGGTGGCGAACCCGCCGAACGCCCGGTAGGAGTAGTCGCCCGAGAGGAACGAGCTGAACAGGTTCGGCAGCGTCGTGACGGTGAACCCGCCGACGATGCCCTCCGCGCCGGCCTCCTCGGCGTTGTCGAGCAGGCCGTCCCACTCGGCGTAGCCCCGCTCGACGAAGCGCTTGCCGACGATCTCGACGCCGTTGTTCTGCAGGACCGACTCGTAGTTGTTGACGACGGCGCGACCGAAGCTGTAGTCGGCCCCGAACAGGAACACTCGCGAGACGTCCGTCTCGTTGGCGACGTAGCGGCCACCCGAGCGGGCGTCCATCGCCGTGTTCTCGCTGGCGCGGAAGACCAGGTCGCTACAGTAGTCGCCGCTGGAGGTGATCGCCGCCGAGGCGGCCGGGCCGGCCACGAACGGGACCTGCGCCTGGGTGACGACCTGGCCGATGACGCGCTCGGCCGCCGACGAGGAGGAACAGCCAAAGAGCATGTCCACGCCGTCGTCGCGGACGAGCGACGTGGCCGCCGACTGGGCCGAGTCGGCCGCGAACTCCGTGTCGCGGACGAGCAGCCGGTAGTCAACGTCGCCGACCGTGACGGTCGTCTCGCCGGTACCGACCGCCCCTGCGGGGTCGGCGCCGGCCTTGTAGGCCAACCCAGAGAGGAACCCCCACAGGCCCTGCTGGCCGTAGTACGCCAGGTTCCCGGACATCGGCTGGAGCACGCCGATTGTCACCTCGCCCGATACGCTGCTCGCCGTGCCCGTGGCCGTTCCGTTCATACCTGATCCGTCGGTCGCCGTGTCACCGCCGTCCATCCCGTCCCCGCCGCCGTCCCCATCACTGCCGCCGTCCCCGCCGCCGTCGGTCGGTGTTCCGCCGCTGTCGGAACAGCCGGCCAGCGCGGCCGCGCCGGCGACACCCAGTGACTTCAGCGCCCGTCTCCGCGTGATATGCTCTCGCATGATGGTTTGTGATACTGTTCTCACGGGCATATCCACCCGGGTTCACATGTTAACGAGCGGGTTCGGACGGACAGAACGGGCGTTCGCGGCGACGGCGGCGGGCTTCGACCGGCGACGAACGGCAGATTACTCGCCGTCGTCGAGGTCGTCGAGCGCGTCGACGACGCGTTCGATCATCTTGCGCTGGCCCCGGCGAAGGTTCTTGGAGACGGCGGGCTTGGACACGTCGAACTCGTCGGCCAGCGTCCCGAGCGTGGCGTCGCGGGGCGACTCGAAGTAGCCCGAGGAGACGGCCGTCTCGAGGGTCTCCCGCTCGGTTTCGGAGAGCTCCTCGCAGCCCTGGATGAGCGTCATCGCCGCGCCGGCGTTCCGAACGATGTCCTGCATGTCCGGCAGCGTCGTGTCCGACCGCTCGACCACGTCGAACTCGTTGTCCCGTTCGAGTTCGGCGAGCGTGGCGTCTGCCTGGCCCGCCCGGTCGAAGCCGACGTGCCACACCTCGCTGCCGTCCTCGATGTAGAACGGTCCGGTGATGTAGCCGTCGTTGTCGCGGATGGTCCCCATCGCAGCCGTCTCGTCGATGACCGTCCGGATGTGCGCCACGTCTTCGCGCCTGCTCAACAGCGCGTAGTCGTGCATGTTCCCGTGGTCACGCAGCGCGTCGAGGCCGTTCGACAGCTGGCCGCGGTCGTCCCCTTCGACGACCATGCGAGTCTCCAGCGCCCGGCTGGACTGGTCGAACTCCCAGTGGACGGCCGAGAAGGCGATCCCGTGGTCCGCCGTCGTGTCGATGAACGGGCAGTCGTACTGCTGCATGTCCATCGAGATGTCGATCATATGCGAAGTACCCCTTCCCCAAAGGAACTTCCCTCACGAACATAAATGATTCTACCTTCGAAGGAACCGATCGAGGTAGGTGACTCCTACCGGAGCGGCGTCTCGCGGGCGCTCGGGGCCGGGACGACCGGGTGTCACTCGCCGAACTCGGCGGCGACGGCCTCGCGGTCGATCTTCTCCGGGCCGCTGGTCGGGAGTTCGTCGACGACGACCAGGTGACGTGGGTGTTTGAACCGCGCCAGGCGGCCGTCGAGGAACTCCCGGAGCTCCTCGAGCGCCGGCTCGTCGCCCCCGTCGGCGAGTTCGACGACGGCCTTGCCGACCTGCCCCCACTGCTCGTCCGGTACGGGGATCACGACCGCTTCGGCGACCGCCGGGTGGTCGACGATAGCGTCCTCGACCGCCGCGGGGTAGACGTTCTCGCCGCCGCTGACGAACATGTTCTTCTTGCGCCCCTCGATGGAGACGTACCCCTCGTCGTCGACGCGGGCCAGGTCGCCGGTGGCGACCCACTCGCCGAACGTCTCCGCGCTCTCTTCTGGCGAAGCCCAGTAGCCGTCGGCGGCGTGGGGCGACCGGAGCTGGAGCTCGCCGATCTCGCCGGCGGGCAGCTCCTCACCGTCGTCGACCACGCGCGCGTCGACGTGGACGTTCGCCACGCCGACGGTGTGGGCCTTCTCGCGGGGCCAGTCGTCGGGCATCGCGAAGTTGTTGGGACCGCACTCGGTCAGGCCGTACCCCTGCGAGAGGTCGACGCCCCGACCCCACCAGGTCTCCATGACCGACTCCCGACAGGGGCCGCCGCCGGACTTGACGAACCGCAGCGAGGAGAGGTCGGTGTCGGCCCAGCGGTCGTGGTCGGCCATCATCCGCAACACGGCCGGGACGGCGACGAGGACGCTGGCCGAGCGCTCCTCGACGACTCCGAGGATCTGGCCGGGGTCGAACTCGCGGTCGATCACCACGGTCCCACCCATGTGGAACAGGGGCAGCGTCAGGACGTTCCAGCCGCCGGTGTGGAACATCGGGAACACCATCGGCGTCACGTCGTCGTCGCGCAGCCCCCACGCCGTGATCGTGTTGACGGAGTTCCAGACGAGCGCCTCGTGGGAGATCACCGTCTCCTTCGGCGTCCCCGTCGACCCGCCCGTGTGGAGGAACAGATGGGGATCGCCGGCGTCGACGACGGGACCGTCGAACGCCGAGCCGTCGTCGGGCAGCGCCGCGTCGTACGGTTCCCAGGGAGTCGCTTCGCCCGCGCTCGCGTCCTCGTCCTCGCCGCGCTCGACCGGTAGGGACAGGATCGGCGCGTCGGGGGTCCACTCGTCCCGCTCGGTGGCCTCGCCGACGCGGTCGGCGAACGGCTCCTCGACGACGACGAGTTCGGGGTCGATGGCGGACAGTAGCTCGGCCAGCTCCGGCGCGGCGAGTCTGTGGGACAGGGGAGCGAGCACGCCGCCGGTCTTCCCCGTCGCGAAGAAGAGGTCGACGTATTCGGGGCGGTTACGTGAGACGACGGCGACTCGCCCGCCCGCGTGCTCGCCGGCCTCGTCGGTGGCCTGCCCGACGCCGCGGTCGGCCAGCAGCCGCGCACAGCGGTTCGCTCGTCGGTTCAACTCGGCGTAGGTGTATTCGGTGTCGGTCGCGGCGTCGACGAGTCCGGTCCGGTCGGGCGACAGCGCGGCGAGCTTCTCGCTCCAGGCGCCGACCCACGCCGCCTCAGCCATCGGTGACGAACTCCCGGATCTCCGCGGTCACCCGTTCGTCCTGCTCGACAAAAAAGAGGTGCGAGCCCCCCTCGACCTCGACCAGCTCCGCGCCGGGGATCCCCTCCGACAGGAGTCGCCCGTTCTCGACGGGGAGCACGCGGTCGGCGGTGCCGTGGAGGACGAGCGTCGGCAGGTCGATCGCACCGAGTTCGTCGCTCGCGTCGAAGCCGACGGCGGCCGCGCTCTGCCACTCGTAGGCGTCCTCGCTGGGGTCGGTTTCGAGGCGCCAGTCGACGATCCGGTCGACCACGTCCTGGTTGTCCGCCCAGAACGCCTCGGTGAAGGCGGGCTCCATCTTGTGGCGGATCGTCTCGCTCGGCCCGTATTCATCGGGGACGGCGAGCATCCGTGCCTGGGTCTCTTCCGGGATGGGGACGGCGTCGTCGCCGCCGGGGGTCGTACAGAGCAGCGCCAGCGACTCGGCGCGGTCGTAGTCGAGCACGTAGCGCTGGGCGATCATCCCCCCGAGGCTCGCGCCGACCAGATGCGTCCGCTCGACCCCCGCGTCGTCGAGGTGGTCCACGATGGGCAGTGCGGGGGTCGCCCGCGTCTCGGCGATGCCGGGCCGGTAGGTCAGTCCGAGCACGAGCACGCCGAGGACGATTCCGAGTGGATTGTAGCCGAGTACGAGCGCGGCGACGTAGACGAACGCGACGAGGAGGATGAATTGGACGGAGTCATCCATCCGTGTCACCCCGGTTGTAATAGAGGAGTGCCGCGCCGAGCGCGAAGAGTGCGACGAGGATGTACGGCGACTGGTTTCCGCCGCCACCGCTGCCGCCGCCGACGGTCGGTTCACGGCTTTCGGCGTCTTTGCGGACGTCTTCGAGCGACTGCAATTGACTGACGTACTCGCTGGCGTTCGACGTCTGATAGTTGTAGTCGCGCGTCGAGAGATTGGTCACCGTCGAGCCGGAGTCGGTGACGATCGCCCCCGAGAAGTCGAGCAGGTCGTGCAGGCCCTGCTGTTCAACGGGGTCGCGCAGGTCTTCGCTGCCGTAGAGGACGTAGGAGTTGGTGATGAGGATCTCCGCGCCGAACTCCGATTCGAGCTGTGCGGGCGTGACCGTCTGGAGGTGGGGGTTGATGACGGGGAGGAGCGCGGGCGTCTCGACCGTGACGCCGGCGCGGGGCACCTCCAGTTCGCCCAGTCGCCCGGCGGCGTCGTAGCGGTCGACCTCGAAGACGTCGGTCATTGCCCGCGCTTTCCCGCGGGCGGGCCTAAGGGTTGTGTTCGGTGACTATCCGAGGTCGGCGGGGTCGATCCGGTCGACGATGCCGTCGAAGTCGTCGTCGAAGCTCAATACGGAATCGAGGCCCCGCTCCTCGACTACGGCGACCGTCGTAGCGTCTGTAAAGCTCAGCTCTTGATCGTCGTATCGTTCGAAAATATCGACAGCGCGTTGGAAAAGCCCCGGGCCCACGTGTTCGAACGAGAATACATCGGCGAAGTCCCCATCCCCACGGATCCGTCGACCGATCGATTGTGCCGCGGTGAATCGCCCGCTGCGCTTCAACGTCAGCGTTACCGTCTCGTCGTAAATGTAGTCGCTTACGAACGGCTGTCCCCTCTTCCCTCGATAGATGGCGTTCATCGCACTGTCGGCGGTATCGTGACGAGGCGCGCCTTCATCGTGATCCGCGTACAGAACACCTGTGTCGACGACGATACTCATCCGTAGAGGATGTCGTCGATATCTTCTTCGCGAGTTTCGGTACCGGAGTCGAACGTTCCTTCGTTCATCCGCTCGATCTCTGCCTCCGAGAGCGGAACTTTCGTCTCGCGAAACGAGTCGACGAACTCCGATTTCGACTCGTACGCGTCCTCCAGTAGGTTCGCCATGATATCCTGCTGTGTGACTTTCTTCCCCGTCCGTAGCTTGATCTCGGCTTGCAACTCCTCCAGTATCGATTTCGAGTCCTCGTCCATCTTGACCGCTGTCGCCATGTCTGAAAGTAGCGTTCGAAACCAAGTTAATGTTTCTACCAGACTAAGGCCCGTCACCGAACAGCGCGAAGTACAGCACACCCAGCATCGAGCGGCCGTCGCGCAACTCGTCCTCGCGGGCGGCCTCGACCAGCGCGTCGAAGGTCGTCGTCTCGACGCGGATGTCCTCGTTGTAGTCCAGGTCCTGCTCACCGGTCGGCTCGCAGTCGCGGGCGACGAAGTAGTGGAAGACGGCGTCGGAGAAGCCGTTGGCGGGCTCGACGGTCGTGAGGTGCTCGACGCTTCCGGGCAGGTAGCCCGTCTCCTCTTCGAGTTCGCGGGCGACGCAGGCCTCGGGGTCGGTGTCCTCGACCTCGATCCCCCCGGCGGGTAGCGCACGATTGATCCGGCCCACTGGCTGGCGCCACTCCTCGATGGCGACCACCTCGTCGTCGGGGGTAAAGGGGAGGACGACGACGCTCTCGCCCTCGGTGAGGTAGTCGAACTCGGCCTCCTCGCCCGACGGGAAGCGGACGGTGTCGGTGAGGATGTCGAACCCCTCGCAGGAGTACGAGGTGCGGCTGTCGACGGTCTCCCAGGCCAACTCGTCGGTCATACCGGAGGGGACGGCGCGAGCGGATTAGCGGTGTCGGTCGGGGTCGGCGGTGGCCCCCAGTGGGCGCCCCCCCGTCGCCGCCTCGAAACGCCGAAGGGCGGGCCGGACGACGCTCGTCCATGGACGTTCGCGACGAGTTCATCCCCACCGAGGAGTTCGCCACCGTGTTGAACCGCGTGCCGCAGGTCTGCGTCGAGGTCGTACTGGAGAGCGACGAGGGCGTCCTGCTCGCCCACCGGACGAACGAGCCGGCGAAGGGGAAGTGGTTCTGGCCCGGCAGCCGCCTCTACAAGGGCGAACAGCTGGACGAGGCCGCCCGCCGCGTCGCCCGGGAGGAACTCGGCGTCGAAGTGACCGTCGAGGGGCAAGTGGGCGTGTACGGCCACTTCTGGGACGCCTCCCGGGTCGACGGCGTCGACTCTCGACACACGGTCAATATCGTCTTCCGCGTCCGGCAGGTCGACCCCGCCGCCGAGGTCACCCTCGACGAGCAACACGACGACCACCGGTTCGTCACGGGCGAGGAGGGCGGCCTCCACGAGTACGTTCGGGAGTACCTGGTCGACCTGGGTCTGCGCGAGCGGGTCAGCGACTGAGGGGACGCGTCGAGAGCGGTGCTGGCGCCCGCGTCGTCACTCGCCGGCGTCGACGATCCGGTAGAGCCCGCCGGATTCAGCGGGGTCGGGTTCGCCGTCGCCGGCCTTCGTTTCGAGGTACGACTCGGCGGCCCGGTCGGTGACGTAGACGGCGTCGTCGGTGACCAGCGGCACGCTCGTCATCTCGCCGACGCCCTCGACGCCCCAGACCTCGTCGCCGGTGGCCTTCTCGACGGCGTAGCAGGTGCCGTCCTGGGAGCCGACGAGGACGTGCTCGCTCGTGACCGTCGGACAGCCGATGAGCCGGCCGCCGGTGTCGAACGACCACCGCTGGTCCCCGTCCTCGAACGCCAGCGCGTAGAGATTGGAGTCGTGGCTGCCGACGTACACCGTCCCCGTCTCGGCCTCGATGGAGGGGCCGGACATCACCAGTCCGCCCGTCCGGAACGACCACTCCTCGGTCCCATCGTCGAGCGCGACCCGGTAGACCGACCCGTCCCAGGACCCGAAGACGGCGCTGGCACCCGCGGTGGCGATCGGCCCCTTGATCGGCCGCCCGGTCGGGAACTTCCACAGGTACTCCAGGCCCGGGTAGCTCCAGGCGTAGAGATACCCGTCGTTCGAGCCGACGACGAGCCGGCCGGCCCGGCGGTCGATCGCGGCCGTCGAGTGGGGGTGGTCGGTGACTCGCTGGTCCTCCCAGGTCACGTCGCCGGTGACGGCGTCGACGGCGAACATCGCGCCGCTGGGGTCGTGGTACTCGACGGCGATGTAGACGGTGCCGTCGTGATACCCCGGGCTGGACCCGATGGCGTCGCCGAGCTTGCTCCGCCAGTAGCGCTCGCCGGATTCGAGGTCGAAGGCGTACAGCGCGCCGTCGTAGGCGCCGACGTAGACGGCGCCGTTGGCGACCGCGGGCGTCCCGTGGATCCCCCGCTTGGCCCGCTCGACCGACGACCGCCAGACCACCTCGCCGTCGGGGGTCACCCGCCGGATCTCGCCGTTGTCGCCGGGGACGACGATATCACCGCCGGGGACCTCGACGGGGCTGGCCTTGGCCGCCGTGTGGTCGCCGGTGTTGACCTCGCGGATCGTCCAGTCGACCGCGGGGTCGGTGGGGATCGTCGCCTCGGGGTGGACGCCGCGTCGCTGGAGGCCGCCGCGGAACTGCGCCGCCGCGGCCTCGGCGAGCGGTTCGCCGTCCGTCTCGATCCTGCTGACGACCTCCGTTCCCCCGGGTGCGGCCGCACAGCCAGCGAGTCCCGCCGCCGCGCCGGCCGCCGTCGCGCTCAGAAACGCCCGTCGTGAGTACCGCTCGTCCATGTGCCCGGGTCGGCGGCGGGTGGTTTCACTGTTACGGGCCGGCGACGGGCCGCCGCGACCCCGCTCGCCGGCCCCACTCCGTTCGGCGCCGACCACCGCCCGCCCCCACAGCTAAGGGTCCGGCGGCCGCGCGTCCCGGTATGGCGACCGACGAGGCGCCCTCGGGCGACATCCGCGTGTTGCTCGTCCTGGACCTGCTGCTGTCGCTGCTGTTCAGCGTCGGCGCCGTCTACGCGCTGGACCTGGCGGGCGTCGGCGAGTACACCTGGCGGAACGTCGCGCTGGCGACGCTCTTTCTCGCGGTCGTGACCTACGTCGCGGTCCTCAGGGAGTGAGCGCCGGCGGAGCCGACGGATGGGGGACGACCGCGACCGCTCCGCGGAGCCGGCAAGCCGTTCGGTCGCCGGATCGGTTACCCGTCCGGCGCCCGTAGCGCGCGTGCTATGACAGCAGCACTGTTCGTCGTCAGCGAGGAAGGCTACTGGGGAGAGGAGTGTATCGAGCCGCTCACGACGCTGGAGTCGGCGGGCGTCGACGTAACCGTCGCCACCCCATCGGGCGACCCGCCCGTGATCGACGAGCGCTCGGTCGACCCCGACGAGGTCGGCGCGGAGACCGCCGAGCGCGTCCGCGACGTTCACGAAAACCACGCGGAGCTGAACGACCCCGAGCCGGTCGCCCGCGCGAGCGCCGACGACTACGACGCCGTCGTCTTCCCCGGCGGCCACGGGACCGAGTGGGATATCAATCAGGACCGCCACGCCCGCGCGCTGCTGCGCGAGGCCGTCGCGGGCGACGATGGGACGGCACTGGTCGTCTGTCACGCCGTCGGCATCCTGGCGTTCACCCGCACCGACAGCGGGGAGTTCCTCGTCGACGGTCGCGACGTGACCGGGTTCCCCAACGAGTGGGAGGCGGGCATCGTCGACGACGCCGACCGGATGCCCGACGGCCGGAAGCTGCCCTACTGGGTCGAAGACGAGGTGAAAGCAGCCGGCGGAAACTGGGACGCCGAACTCGACGCCGACGCGAGCGTCACCGTCGATGGCGACCTGGTGACCGGCCGCGGCCCCGGCTCGTCGGCGGCCGCGGCCCGGACCCTGCTGGACGAACTCGGCGTCGCAGCCGAAGCGAGCGACTGAGGCGACGGCGGGCGGACGACGCCCTCGGGACCCGCCCGGGGCGAGCGATCGGGTAAGGATATTTGGCGGGCCCGGACCCACTCGCGGGTATGGCGATCGAAGACCGCGGCGACGCGAGCCTGATCACCCACGCGCTCGCGACGGACGTGTTGACGCGGCTGCGCGACGTGGAGACCGAACAGGTGGAGTTCCGGAAGGGACTCGTGAAACTCGGCCGGATCTGCGGCTACGAGATCATCGACGGCGCGATGGAGACGGAGTACGTCGCCGTCGAGACCCCGCTGACCGAAACGATGGGCCAGCGCGTCAAGGGACTGGACGACGTGGTCATAATCAACGTCCTGCGGGCGGCGACGCCGTTCGTCGAGGGCCTGCTGAAGGCGTTCCCGCGCGCCCGCCAGGGGGTCATCTCCGCGAGCCGCGACGAATCCGCGGGCATGGACGAGTCCGGGCAGTTCCCCATCTCCGTCGACTACGTCAAGCTCCCGGACATCGAGCCCGAGGACACCGTCATCGTCGCCGACCCGATGCTGGCGACCGGATCGACGATGTGCGCCGTGCTGGAGCGAGTCCTAGAGGGCCAGCCCGACCCCGAACACCTGTTCGTCCTCTCGGCGGTGAGCGCGCCGGAGGGGCTGCTGGCGGTCGGCGACGCTTTCCCCGAGGCCGAACTGCTCACCGTCGCGATCGACGACGAACTCGACGAGGACGGCTACATCGTGCCCGGACTGGGCGACGCGGGCGACCGGGCGTTCAGGACGACGGAGTAAAAACGGGCGAGCGGCGACGTGTCGGGGCCGTCAGTCCATCGCGACGTACGTCTGGGTGTCCTCGATGCCCTCCAGACTCTGGATGTGGGTGGCGGCGACGGCCTTCACGTCGGCGGTCTCGTCGACGGTGACGGTGGCGATGAAGTCCACGTCGCCGGCGACGATGTAGGCGTCGTCGACGCCCTCCACGTCGAGGATCTCGGATTTGAGCCGCTCGGCGTCGCCCGAGTGGGCCTTGACCATGACGTAGGCGCGGACCATCTCAGGCACCCCCCTTTGCGACGGCCGGTTCGCCGACGACGATCTGGCGCACGTCGTCCAGCTTCTCGAAGTCCGCGAGGATAGCGAGCGTGTCGCCGGCCTCCAGCGAGACGTCCTCGTCGGGGATCGACAGCGGATCGCCCTGCTTGCCGAAGGCGAGCAGTTCCGTGTCGGCGGGGAGTTCGAGTTCGCTCAGGGTGTAGCCGCGCATCGGCGACTCCGGCGTGACGGTCAGCTCGACCAGCTGGAGGTTCTGCGCGATGTCGGCGACGGCGCGGATGTTGCCACCGAGTAGCGCGTTCTTGGCGGCGATGGCGCCCAGCCGCTCGGGGTAGATGACCTCGTCGACGTCGGAGGCGTACTTGCGGTAGATGTCCTCGCGGTACTCCTCGTCGATCCGGAGGACGGTGCGACAGCCGTGGTGTTTCGCGACCATGCAGGCGACGAAGTTCGTCGAGAGGTCGCCCGTCAGCGCGCCGAGGGCGTCGGCGTCGGCCAGATCCGCGGCGAGCAACACCTGCTCGTCGCTGGCGTCGCCCTCGATGACCTCGTAGCCCTCCGCCGTCGCGCGGTCGACCTTCGTCGGGTCGCGCTCGATGAGGACCACCTCGTGTCCGCTGTCTTCGAGTGCGCGTGCCGTTCGCAGCCCGACGCGTCCGGCACCCACGATAACGAATCGCATGGTAACGCGTACGACCAGGCAGGGAATAAAGCTACCTCCGATCACCCCCCGATCGGCGGGCTTCGACCCCGCGACCGACCCCCCGATCGGTGGTGTGCGTGTCACTCTCACGCTGCCCGATTAATTCGGTTCTCGATGGGACGGGGGAAGGTTTTTGGAGTCTCCGGGAGAAGTTCGGGTACGATGGTGCGGGCCTTTATCATGGTGAAGACGGCGGCCGGGAAGTCCGAACAGCTGCTCGACTCGATCCGGGGGATCGACGGGGTCGAGGAGGCGCACATCGTCGCCGGCCAGTACGACATCATCGTCGAGGCGACCGGCGAGGAAGTGTACGACCTCATGCACGGTGTCGCGACGAAGCTCCGCGACCTGGACGGCGTCGCCGACACGAAGACGTACATCTGCCTCGACTGAGCGCTCCTCGCCACCTCGGCCGCCGGCCGTCCTCCTCGCCGACGCCTCACTCCCGCGAGCCGTCGCTATCGGAGTCGGACCGGTCGGACGCACGCTCGACGACCGCACGGCGCTGGCCGCGGAGTCGCCCCGGGAGCGCCGCGTAAGCGTGGTCGAACACGTCCGCGGGGTCGGGTTCGCCCGCCTCGGCGGCCGCCACGGCTTCGGCCATCGCTTCCTCGGCCGCCTCGCGGGCCGCATCGACGAATCCCTCGTCGACGACGCCCTCGCGGCGCAGGTACTCGGCGTATCGCTCCAGCGGGTCGGTCGTGCGCCACTCGGGCAGGTCCTCGCTCGCCGCGTCGCGATAACGGTCGGGGTCGTCGGCGGTCGTGTGCGCCCCCTGCCGATAGGTCAGGCTCTCGACGAGGACGGGTTCGTCGGCCAGGGCGGACTCGCGGGCCTCGCGGACGACCTCGTACACCGCGAGGGGGTCCATCCCGTCGACTCGCACCCCCTCGAAGCCGTAGGCGCGGGCCTTCCCC
>ENA-ORCR01000680-ORCR01000680.1-marine-metagenome-genome-assembly--contig:-NODE-680-length-15115-cov-3.061910_pt1 | contig 15115 bp, 16 predicted proteins | sample MGYA00237782_ERZ508514 | MGnify/ENA primary metagenome ERZ508514 (study PRJEB26185, sample SAMN06268960) | marine metagenome | isolation source: Eden Landing Ponds, San Francisco, CA, USA | place...
CACGAGCGCCTCGAACTCGAGGCCGAGCACCTGCGCGAACAGCTCGAAGAGCACAAGCGCTACGTGACGAAACTCCGCCAGCAACTCGACGAGCACGACCAGGAAGACGTGGTGCAACTCGAGGATCTGGACGGCGGCGAGGACGACGAGGAAGCGTCGTATCGGCTCGGCAGCTTCGAAGAGTCGCGATAGCGCCGTCGAGCGACTCGGCGGAGATGGTCACCCGTTCTTGCTCTCTCGTTTTCACGCGCTGAGCGACAGCATCGTCCCCAGCAGCGACGCGCCGGCTCAGAGCAACTGTTCGCGCTTGCGTTTGGCCTCGTCGGCAGCGCCGTCGCGGCCGTCCACGTCGGCGAGCGTCTCGACGGCTTCGAGCGTGCGGACGGCGCCGTCGAGGAAGGAGAGGACGTCGCCGGGGTAGGCGTACAGCATGTAGTCGTCGCCCATCACGTCGACGATGGCGTCGGGTCCGAGTCCCTGCGCGCGGAGTTCCAGGAGGTAGGCGACGAACTTCTCCTCGGGGTGGCCACAGTGGGGGTTGGCCTCGCAGTCGCAGTCCATGAAGTCCTGCGCGAAATCGAGGACGCGGTCCTGGGTCGCGTCGTCGAGTTTCGCGAGGTTCTCGCCGCGAAAGAGCATGTCCAGCGGCGCGCCCTTGAACGCCCCCTTGGGGAAAGAGGTCTCTAACTGGGAGGCGAGTTGCTGGTGGTTCTTGACGTAGATCTTGTCCGTGATGGCCACGGCTACCCGATCCGAGGGGACTGGCGTGTAAAAGCCTCCCGAAGCGCCGGCGGAGCGTAACGTATTTCACTTCCAGTCGACTACGCCGAAATGCCTCTAACGCGTGTCCGGGTTGGGGTAGTGGTTATCCTTCAGCCTTGTGGAGGCTGAGACGTGGATTCGATTTCCGCACCCGGACTGCCACAATCTCTCCCAGAGCGACTGCAGTGTCGCCGCGATACTCACCGCCGTTTTCACTTTCACTCCGGATGGCGAGCCCTTATATGATATCTAGATATCATGTGGGGCTATGGAGGAACACACGTGTCCGACCTGCGGAACGGTATTCGAGACGCGGCGGGGACTCGGTGTGCACCACAGCACGGTCCACGACGAGCGGCTGCCGAACAGGACGTGTGCCGAGTGTGAGGATGCGTTCTACAGCGACTACGAGAAAAAGTACTGTTCGGAGGACTGTCGGCTAGCGGCCATGGACTACACCGGCGAAGCGAATCCGAACTACTGCGGGGCGAAAGAGTCGACGACGTGTCGGATCTGTGGCGAGCAGTTCGAGTACTACCCGTCGAACAAGGACGGACGGGTCTGTCCCGACTGCGTCGAAACCGAAGACTGGCGTGAGCAGCCGTCACTCTCCGGGAGTGACAACCCGCGCTGGGACGGCGGGAAAGTCACGTTGGACTGTGAGAACTGCGATGTCTCCTTCGATCGCTATCCGAGCCAGATCGAGAGTGAGGTCGCGCTCTGTAGTGACGACTGTCGGCGCGAGTGGCTCTCGGAGGCATTTCGCGGCGACGGACATCCGAACTGGAAGGGAGGAACGCCCGACAGCTACGGGCCGGGGTGGAACGCCGTTCGTCGCGAGGCGCTGGAGCGAGACGGTCACGAATGCGTGCTCTGTGCGACGTCCGACGAAGATCTCGGCCGGAACCCGGACGTCCATCACATCACGCCCGTTCGGGCGTTCCGGGAGTCAGAGAACCACGAACTGGCGGACGCACACCACCTCGACAACGTCGTCACGCTCTGTCCGACCTGCCACCGGAACGCCGAGTTCGGCAACGTTGCGACGGACAGACTCCGACAGGCTATCAGCGGCCAGTGACTCCATCGCTCTTCGCGGCGTCAGACGCCTGGCCGACTGGGCTTTATCGGGGAGGACGACGACGGATCGAGGTGAGAGGACGATGATTCCGACCAGCGAGGAGTCGCCGGACGCGGGCCCGACACAGGAGCGGAGCGAGCGCCAGATCCCGATCGAGATCAGCGTCGCGACCGACGGCGACGAGCGCCCGCCGGTCGACGACGAGACGCGGGTGGACGTCGAAGTCGAGGGGCGGATGTACCCGACCGCGCGGCTGGCCGACGGGCGCTACGTCGCGTGGTGGTTCGACACCGACGCGCCCGCGCTGGACGACCCGGCGACGACCGAGTGGGTCGCCGCGCCGACGCGCTTTCTCGCTGCGGGGACGCTGCACGAGCTGTGGCAGGACCCCGCCGCGTTCGACCAGCTGCCCGACGGAGAGTTGTGACGACGGTCCGGTCCCTTCTTTCCTGTCGCTGGCGAACCCCGGCGGCGAAAGGGTAATCCGCGCGTGGTCGAAGGTGTACGTACGGAGTCGGGTCGGCAGCGGCCGCGACGCCGCTCGCCGACCGAGCGTGGTGCCAGGAGATGACCGAACGACCGCGGACGGCGCGCGTGCTCGGTGTCGGCCTCGGCCCGGACACCGACCTCGATAGCGGCGTCGACGGCGCAGTCGTGGATCGGGTGGGCGATCGGGCGGAGGCGCTCGCGGCCCTCGAGGAGGGAGCCGTTGCTTGTGCGGTCGTCGACGCCGACGGCGCCGACTGGGACCCGGTCGCGCTCGTCGCCGAGTTGCGCGACCGGGACCCCCCGGTTCCGGTCGTGCTCGTGACCGGCGAGGCGCTCGATCCCTATATCGAGGCCGGCGTCGTCGGCGCGCTCGACGCGGCAGTGCGACCGGGCGAACCGGCAGCGCTGGCCGACGCCGTCGCCGGGGCGGTCGAGCGGTCCCGCGAGCGGACGGCCGAGCGCGAGGCCGCCGACCGCTACCGGGCGCTGGTCGACGGCGCGCCCGTGCCGGTCTGTCTCCTCGGCGCCGACGGCACCGTGCTGACGGCGAACGATGCGCTGGCGACCCTGCTCGGTGTCGACAGCGCCGCCGATCTGGTGGGACGGGACGCGGAGGCGTTCGTCGCGGCCGGAGCGTGGGATACGTCGGTCGAGCGCCTCGAACGCGTGATCGACGGCCGGGAGCCGACGCCGGCGGCCCAGCGGACGCTCGTCGCCACCGACGGGACCGAGAAGTACGTCGTCGCCGCGATGCAGCCGGTGACCCACGGGGGCGAGCCCGCGGCCCAGGCCGTGCTGACCGACGTCACCGAACACAAGCGCCTGGGGGTCGCGCTGCGCGAGCAGCGCGACCGCTTCTCGACGCTGTTCGAGAACCTGAGCGAGCCGGTGGTCGCGACTGACTTCGAGGCCGACGCGCCGGTCGTCACGGACGTCAACGAGGCGTTCGCCGAGACGTTCGGGGTCGACGCGGCGGCCGCAACCGGCACTCCCCTCGACGACCTCATCGTGCCCGCCGACGACCGCGAGAGCGCCGCCGAGTTCAACCGCCGGGCGCGGGCGGGCGAGCGCCTCGAAGTCGAGGTGCGCCGCCGGACGCCCGACGGCCCCCGGGATTTTCTCCTGCGGTTCGTCCCCTACGACGACGACAGCGGCGGCTACGCCATCTACATCGACGTGACCGAGCGTCGCGAGTGGGAGCGCCAGCTCCGTCGGCAGAACGAACGCCTCGAAGAGGTCGCCCGGGTGGTCTCCCACGACCTGCGGAACCCGCTGAACGTCGCCGCCGGGCTGACGGACACGCTGGCCGCCGACGCCGAGGGCGACGACCGCGAACAGTTCGAACGGGTCCAGCGGGCCCACCGGCGGATCGAGGCGATCATCGACGACATGCTCGCGCTGGCCCGTCAGGGCCAGTCGGTCTCGGACCTGGAGCCAGTGGCGCTCGCGGCCGTGGCCCGGGAGGCCTGGGACACCGTCGCGACAGGCGAGGCCGCCCTCGACGTGCGGACGACGGCGACGGTCATGGCCGACGGGAGTCGCCTGCAGGGCGCCTTCGAGAACCTGTTCGGCAACGCGGTGACCCACGGCGCGGCCGCGACGGTCACGGTCGGGGACATGCCGGAGTGCCCGGCCGACGGCGAGCCCGGCGGGCCGCGCCGCGGCGGCTTCTTCGTCGCGGACGACGGTCGGGGCATCCCCGCCGAGGACCGCGAGGCGGTGTTCGACTCGGGCTACTCGACCGGCGAGGATTCGACGGGCTTCGGCCTCGCCATCGTCCAGAGCATCGTCGAGGCCCACGGCTGGGACGTGCGCCTCACCGACCGCCTCGACGGCGAGTCGGGCGCGCGCTTCGAGGTCACCGGCGTCGAGTACGCCGGCGACTGACCGGGGCACGCCGCGGGAACGACGGCCGTCCGGTCAGGACTGGCGCGACTCCTCGGCGTTGAACACGTCGGGGCCCGCCGAGTCGGCCGGTTCGGACTGGTAGCGCCCGCTGGATTTGATGATCGACAGCGCGCTCATGATGTCGGTCCTGGTGACCAGCCCGACGAACTCGTCGTCGTCCATGACGAGCAGGCGGCCGACGGCGTGGGAGTCAAGCTCCTCCAGCGCCGTCATCACGTCGTCGTCGGGCGCGACCGTGTAGATCTCCGTCGACATGACCTCGCTCACGCGGTAGGCGTCCCGTTCGACCTCCCGCACCGCGCGGGCGTCTTCGAGCGTGACGAGCCCGACGACCTCGCCCGCCCGCTCGACGGGGTAGCCCGTGTGTCGTTCCCGGAACATCGTCTCGATCAGGTCGGCGACCGACTCGTCGTCGTCGACGGTCGTCACCCGGTCGGCCGGCGTCATCACGTCCGCGACGACGACGCCCTCGAAGGCCGCCCGCATCGTCGTCTGCTGGGCCTCGCTGGCCGCGCCGATGTAGATGAAGAAGGCGATGGCGACGAGGAAGAGGCCGCCGCCGCCGAACAGCCCGAACAGGCCCAGCCCGATGGCGAACAGCTTGCCCACCTCGGCGGCGATCTCGGTGGCGCGGGCGTACGGGCGGGTGCGGTTGAGCAGCGCCCGGAGGACCCGCCCGCCGTCCATCGGGAAGCCCGGCAGCAGATTGAACCCCGCCAGCACGACGTTCATCAGCGCGAGGTAGCCGAGGACGAACTGCGCCGCCGCCAGGACCAGCGACTCCCCGCCCGGCACCGCGAGGAACGCAGCGTAGGAGACGGCGCCGAGCGCGACGCTGACGGCGGGGCCGGCGATGGCGATGAGGAACTCCTGGCGCCAGTCCTCGGGCATCTCGTCGAGCTGTGCGATCCCGCCGAAGATCCACAGCGTGATCGACGAGATGGGGAAGCCGTAGCGCATCGCCACCAGCGAGTGGCCCAGCTCGTGGAGGACGACGCCGACGAACAGCCCCAGCGCCGCGACCAGCCCCAGCGCCAGCGAGAGTTCGGTCGAGGTCGTCAGGGCGTCGACCGGGATCGCCGACCCGAACAGGTCGTTGACGATCTCGACGTACCGGCCGATCTGCGAGCCGATCGCCCAGGCGAACAGCGGCAGGACGAGGAGGAAGGTGAGATCCACGTCGATCGGGATGCCGAAGGCGCTCCCGATTCGGAATCGTCGCATACCGCCGAGTAGGCCCGCGACGACCTTAAGCCCGTGCGTGACTGCGAGTCCCAGCGAACTCCGCCCCCTGCGCGGGGTATATACCGACAGCGAGCGACGGTCGGGCCATGTACACGAGCTTCGGCCCCCACGCCGCCGGCGTCGAGCGCCCGTTCCCCGAGGCGGCCGCCCTCGCCGCCGAACACGGCTTCGACGCGGTCCAGGTCGACCTCGGCTCCCTCGACGAGGCAGGTCCCGACGACTACCGCGCCGTCCTCGACGACCACGGCCTCCGGGCGGGCAGCGCGAACCTCCCCGTGGACGTGACCGCCGACGCCGAGTCCTACGAGTCCGACCTGGACGCGCTCGACGGGGTCGCCGCGGCCGCGGCCGCCGTCGGCTGCACCCGCTTCTCGACGTACATCATGTCGTTCAGCGACGAACGGCCCTTCGAAGAGAACTTCGCGTTCCACCGCGACCGCCTCGAACCGGTCGCCGAGATCCTGGCCGACCGCGGGATCGATCTGGGCCTGGAGTTCCTCGGTCCGCAGTCGTTGCGCGCGGGCCACGAGTACGAGTTTATTTCGACCGCCGAGGGGATGGTAGACCTCTGTTCGGCGGTGGGCGACAACGCGGGGCTGTTGCTCGACAGCTGGCACTGGTACACCGCCGGGGGGTCGACGGCGGCGCTGAAGGGGTTGGACGCCGACGACATCGTCGACGTGCACGTCAACGACGCGCCCGAAGGTCTGGCGATGGACGAGTACGTCGACACCGAGCGCGCCATGCCCGGCGAGACGGGTGTCATCGACATCGAAACCTTCCTCGCGCATCTGGAGTCGGTCGGCTACGACGGCCCCGTGATGGCCGAACCGTTCTCGGACGAGCTGGAGGCGATGGCCGACGGGGACGCCGCCCGCGAGACGGCCGAATCGCTTCGACGGGTGTTCGACCGCGCCGGCGTCTGAACGAAAGCCACGTCCGAGGGTCGTCGGATCGTCCCCACTCGACGGCGTGCGTCGAAAGCCCGCGGCCCGTTCGCTACCGATCGACGGGACCGCTACGGACGGTGAGTGACGAAAGCCCTCGGCCCGCTCGCGCGGTCTGTGCGACATATCTTCGCTCCCTACAGTCGCTCAGATAGGGGGCGCGCAGACCGCGCCACCGGCCCTCGCCCTTTCAGTCCGCCGAGGAACCGCACCGCACAGCACCGCACCACACCCCTCCCCAGCCGACTCGTTCGTTCCCTCCGGTCACTCACTCGTCCCTCGCACGATGCTGTCGCGACACAGGCGTCGCGACAGCGCGCGCCACCACACTCGATCTATCGCCGCCATTGCCGACCACGTTCCACCGCGGCGGGACCACAGTCATTGTCCCGGGGGTCGTAGCCGTCGACATGAGCGAGAGCGAGGCGACCGACGACGAGTCGGAGTCGACCGGCGACCACGCGACCGCGGACCCGGCGACGCCGCTGATCCGCCGGGCGGGAAACATCGAGTACGAGGAGGTCGACGCCGCCGAGGGGCTGTCGAAGGCGGTGCTGGTCGGCGAGGACCACGGCGCCGAGAACCTCGCGATCCGTCGGTTCACGCTGGCGCCGGGCGCCGAGGTGCCGAAACACACCAACGAGATCGAACACGAGCAGTACGTGCTCGCGGGCGAGTACGTCGTCGGAATCGAGGGGGAGGAACACACCGTCCGGGGCGGCGACGCGCTGCACATCCCCGCGGGCGCGGTCCACTGGTACCGCAACGAGCGCGAGATGGAGGGGGCCTTCCTCTGTGCGGTCCCGACCGGCGACGACGCGATCGAACTCCTCGAGGAGTAGCGGGCGCGAGCGAGCGGCCGGGACGGCCCGGGCGGGCGACCGGCGCGGACGACGCGCCGCCCGAGCCTTTTTTGACGGCGGTGGACCACCCTCGGGTAATGACCGACCACGAGTCGCTCGTCAGGCGCTCGCTCGCCGGGACCGACGCGTTCGACGAGCGAGTCCGCGCGCAGGCCGACCGGCTGGTCGACGCGCTCGCCGACGGCGCCTTCGACAACGAGGCCGCGACGCTGGGACTGGAACTGGAAGTGTACGCGCTGGCCGGCGAGGGCGCCGACCGGACGCTCGCGCCGATCCCCGACGACGTGTACGAGGGACCGGCCGACAAGGAACTCGGACTCCACAACGCCGAACTCAACGTCGCGCCGAGCGAGTTCGACGGGGCGGGCGTCGCCGCTCAGGCCGCCGAGATCGAGGGGGATCTGGCCGCCACCCGCGAACGAGCGCGCGAGCACGGCCTGGCGGTCGTCCTCGACGCGATGCCCGCGGTCGCGCCAGCGGGGGGGACCCACGCCTATCTCGACGACGTGGAAGTCCGGGGCGGCGACGGCGATGACTCGCCGACCGACGCCGACCGCCCGGTCGTCGTCCCCGGCGGCGACCCCGACGACCCCGTCCTCGTGGCGAAGAATATGCGCAAGGACCCCCGTTACGGCGCGCTCGACAACGTCGCCGTCCGGCGGGCCGGCGGGGAGATCGACTTCTCGGTGCCGGGCGCCGAGACGGGGTATCGCACCATCCTCTTCGAGTCGCTGGCGACCTCGATCCAGCCCCACGTCCAGGTGCCCGACCCGACGGAGTTCCCGCGCTATCACAACCTCGCGACGCGCACGCTCGGCCCGCTGGTGGCGATTTCGGCGAACTCCCCGTTCCTGCCCGGCGACTGCTACGGCGACGTGGCCGACCCCGAGCGACTCGTCGAAGCGACCCATCACGAACTGCGGATCGCCGCCTTCGAGCAGTCGATGAACCAGGCCTGCCGGAAGGTCCGGGTGCCCGACGACCTGGACGACCCCGCCGACGCGCTGGGCCACGTCGTCGCCGACGACAGCTTCGCGCCGTTCCTCCGGGAGTGGATCGAGAGCGAGGCGCGAGACGGCGCGGCGCCGACCGAGGAAGCGGACGTCGAGACGGAGGGACAGAAGGGCGGCGACCCCGCCAGCGAAGCCTGGGAGTTCGACTACAAGCGGGGCACCTTCTGGCGGTGGGTGCGCGGCGTGGCCGGCGGCACCGCCGTCGACGGCGCCTGCGACGAGCGCTCGCTGCGCATCGAGTACCGCCCGCTGCCCACCCAGCCGACCGTCCGCGACATCGTCGGCCTGCAGGTCCTCACCGCGGGCCTGCTCCGCGGGCTGGTCGCCGCCGACCACCCGCTCGCCGACCTCCCCCGGGACGACGCCGAGCGGAGCTTCTACGCCGCCGTCGAGGACGGTCTCGACGCCGAACTGGTGTGGGTCACCGCCGACGGCGAACGGACCGCCGACAGCGAGGCGGTCTTCGCCGAGGTGTTCGAGTTCGCCCGCCGCGGCCTCGCCGAGCAGGGGATCGACGAAGCGACCCGGGACCGGTATCTCGACCCGATCGAAGCCCGCTGGACGGCCGGCGTCACGCCGAGCGCCTGGAAGAAGGCCCGCGTCCGCGGGCACCTCGCCGACGGCGCCGACCTGGAGGCAGCGCTCGCGCGGATGCAGGGCGAGTACGTCGAGCTGAGCCGCGAGCGCGAGCACTTCGCCGAGTGGGTCTGAGTCGGGGATCGCCGGCGTCGCCGCCGTTCCCGAACTTCGCGGTGCCGTCGCTGCTGTGGCACGCCGTCTACTGGCTGGTGCTGGGCGGCGTCCACGCCGCGACCGTCGACCGGCTGTGTGCGGATCGTCGGGCATCGGCGTACCGGAGAAGGAACCGAAATCGGGGGGACCGAGGCGTCGGGACCGCCGCGGGCGAGCGGTCGGCGCTCAGCCCGAGAACTTGTGATAGTCGAGGCCTTTGTGTTTCATCTCGTTGTGCTTCTCTTCGAGGAAGGAGTAGACGGTGCCGTGGGGGGCGCCCTCGATGATCATCTCGGCGGCCTCGCGGACGGTGTCGACCTGTTCGGGGCCGCCGATGATGCCCAGCGTGGAGCCGTAGATGACGACCGAGGCGCCCGAGAGTTCCTCCATGAGTTCGCGGGTGCGGCCGTCCTCGCCGATGAGCCGCCCCTTGTGGCGCTGGAGGTCGTTGCGGTTGCGGGCGGCGGCGTCGATGTCGATGATGTCGAACATCATCATCTCGTCGTCGAGCAGGCGCATGGCCTCCTCGGGGGCGAACCCGCGGCCGATGGCCTTGACGATGTCCGGGCCCTTCAGGGCGGTGAGCGGGTCGCCGGTCTGTTCGACCTTCACCTGCCCCGTCTCGCTGTCGACGTCGAGTCGCACCTCCGCGCGGTCCTCGATCTCCCGCAGCGTCGCACCCCCTTCGCCGATCAGCACGCCGATCCGGTCCTGCGGAATCTTCACGTGTTGCATGCCTGACCGTAGGTGTCTCCGCCGGTTTAAGCCTTTGTTGGGCGAGCGACCGTGTGACCGGGACACAGGGCGCCGCGAGGGGCGGGCGACGCCCGGTCGCCCGCTCACTCGTACCGGAGCGCGTCGATGGGATCGACCCGCGCCGCGCGCCAGGCGGGGTAGAGGCCGGCGACGACGCCCGTGAGGACGCCGACGGCGACGGCGGCGGCGAACCATCCGGGCGCGAGTTCGAGGGGGATCTCGGCGTAGCGGGTGGCGACCCAGCCGCCGGCGATCCCCAGCGGGACGCCGATGACGGCACCCAGCGCGCCCAGCAGGACCGCCTCCGCCAGAAAGAGCTCCATCACGTCGCGGCTGCGCGCGCCGACGGCCTTCATGATCCCGATCTCGCGGGTCCGCTCGGTGACGCTGACGAGCATGATGTTGGCGATGCCGACGGCGCCGACGATCAGCGCGATGACGGCGATGCCGGTGACGAAGCGGGTGAGCCGGGTGACGATGCGCTCGATGCTGTCGACCAGGTCGGCGTTGGTCTGTGCGCTCACCTCGAACCCGTCGGGGACCAGTTGCGCGGCGTCAGAGCGCGGACTGGCGAAGTACTCGCGGACGCGCTCCTGGGTGGCGGTGGTGTCGGCCGGGTCGGTGACGACGGTCACCTGCGAGTAGACCCGCTGGTTGCCCACGGCGTTGGGGCTCTCGACGACCGACTGGTAGAACGGGTCGGCGGGCACGAACACCCGCGGCTGCTCGGTGAAGGAGCTGAAGGGGAGCTGGCCGCCGGTGCCGTTGACGACCCCGACGACGGTGACGTTCACGCGATCGCCGGACGACCGGGTGATCGAGAGGGTGTCGCCCGTCGAGAGGTTGCCCGGGAACAGCTGCGCGGCGGGGCGGTTGACGACGGCCTCGCTCGCGCCGTTTTCGAAGGGGCGGCCCGATTCGAAGGTCGCCGTGTCGAAGGCGGTGGCGTTGGTCGCGGTGACCTGCCGCTGGGCGATCGTCTCGTTGTCGTGGGAGACGGCGCTGACGGGGACGATCCCCCGCGGGACCACCCGCTGGACGCCCGCGATGTCGCGCAGTTGCGAGAGGTCGTACTCGGTGAAGACGGGCTGGCCGGCGCCGCCGAACCCGCCCTCGTCGGCCTCGGTGGCGACGAGGTACACCTCGTTGGCGCTGGATCCTTCGATCTCCGAGACCACGTCGGCCTTCAGGCTCGCGCCGAAGGTGGCAAAGGTGACGACCGCGGCGATGCCGATGACGATGCCGATCACCGTCAGCGCCGCCCGCAGGCGATGGGAGCGCAGCGAGCGGACGCTGATCCGGAGCGTCTCCGAGAGATCCATCAGAGCGCCTCCACGTCCTCGATCACGCCGTCGCGGAAGTGGACGATGCGCTCGGCGTGCTCGGCGATGCGCCGCTCGTGGGTGACGAGCAGGATGGTGTTGCCGGCCTCGTGCAGCTCGGCGAACAGGTCCATGATCTGGGCGCCGGTCTCGGTGTCGACGTTGCCGGTGGGCTCGTCGGCCAGCAGGAGCGCGGGGTCGGCCGCCAGCGCCCGGGCGATGGCGACGCGCTGGCGCTGGCCGCCCGACAGCTCCGAGGGGCGGTGGTCGAGGCGGTCGCCCAGACCCACACGGGAGAGGAGGTCCGCGGCGCGCTCGCGGCGCTCGCCGCGGTCGACGCCCTGGAAGACAAGCGGCAGGGCGACGTTCTCGACGGCGGTCAGCCGCGGCATGAGGTTGAACGTCTGGAAGACGAACCCGACCGTGCGGCCGCGGGCTCGCGCGCGCTCGGCGTCGGACAGCGCCGCGATGTCCTGGCCGTCGATGCGGACGACCCCCTCCGTGGGCGTGTCGAGGCCGCCGACGAGGTTGAGCAGCGTGCTCTTGCCCGAGCCGCTGGGGCCCATGATGGCGGTGTAGGAGCCGGGGGCGAGCGACAGCGAGACGGTCGAGAGCGCCTCGACGGCGACGGCGCCCTCGTAGGTCTTGGTCACGTCGGCGAGGTCGACGACCGGCTCGTCGCCCGCCGCTGGTTCCGCCCGCCCGGACGGGTCAGTCCCCGTCGCCGTGTCGGTCGCGTCGGTCACACCCGTCCCAGGGGACGCACGGAGATTAATGATCGGACCCGAGCGGCGCCGACGCCGGCGACGAGACAGGCGGCGATCCCGCCGTAGAGGACGAGGTGCGCGGGACCGTCCGGCGAGACGACGACCTCGATGGCGGCCATCCCGGCGACGTAGGCGACCGCGGTGCCCGCGGCGAACGCGCGGCCGTCGACGCCGGTGGCCGACCCGAACGCGGCGCCGAGCGCCAGCGCCGCGAGCGCGACTAGCGCCAGCGTCGCGACGGTTCCGACCGCCGCGGCCGCCGCCGTCCAGTAGACGGCGCGGGGCGGCCAGAGGACGAACCCCGCGACGGCGGCGAAGGCGGCGCTAACGCCGACCGCGCGGGCAGTGCGTGGCGACCGTGTGTCCGCGTTCACGTCGGTGATATCGACGCCCGCCGACAAAGTAATTGAGGCGGTGTCGGGCCCCGAACCCGGACCGTCCGTCCGTGTCGTTAAGCCCTTCGAGTCCTAACCGACGCCAATGACAGACGAGCGCGGGTCCCTGGCGACGCGGGCCATCCCGCTTGCGGTCGGCGTGGTTCTGATCGCCGTCGCCGGCGCGGTCGCGGCCGGCGCGCTCCCCGGCGGCCTCGACGGCGACGCCCAGCCCGACGGCGAGGCGGTCCTCGACCGGGTCGAGCAGCGCTACGAGAACGCCGAGACGCTGACCGGCGACGCGACGGTCACCGTCGCCAACGCCACCGCGGAGCGCTCCGAGACGGTGTCGTTCGTCGTCGAGCGACCCGACCGGACGAAGCTGACGACGACTCGCGACGGCAGCGAGTACGCCGTCGGCACGAACGGGTCGGTCGCGTGGGTCTACGACGGCGCGAACGACACCGCCCGCGTCTGGGAGCTCCCGGAGAACGCGTCGGCCTGGAACGAGTCGGCGACGGCCGGCGAAGCGGACGCGCTGGCCGGCGACGGCGCCGACTGGGAGGGGAACTGGTCGGACGCCGAGGACCACAGCTGGAACGGCAGCCACGCCTGGAACGGCAGCGAGGCGTGGGACGGAAATCACACCTGGAACGGCACCTCGTGGGCCGACCTGAACCGCTCGACGAACGTCTCGGCGTGGCTCGCCGAGAACGTGAGCGTCGACCTGCGCGAGACGACGACGCTCGACGGCGCCGAGGTCTACGTCGTCGGCGTCGAGCCGACCAACGAGTCCTACCGCGGCGAGGCGACGCTGTGGGTCGACACCGGTGACTACCGCGTCCATCGGATGCGCGCGAGCTACGGCGACAATTCGACGACCGTCGCCTTCGACGGCGTGCGGTTCAACGCGAGCGTCCACGAGAGCACGTTCCGACCGCCCGACGCCGCGTCCATCAACACCGTGGGCCAGGAGCGCTACGGGGACTTCGACGCCGCCCAGGCCGGCACCGACGTGACCCTCCAGCGCCTCGATAGCGAGGGCTACGCGTTCGAAGAGGCGGTCGTCGTCTCCCGGGCGGGTCGGACCGTCGCCGCCCAGACGTACACCGGCACGGCGAACGTGACCGTCGTCGCGACGGCCGCGGACCTGCCGACGATGGACGCCGCGGGCGGGAACGCGACCGAGGGCGAGACCGTCACCGTCGCCGGCGCGAACGCCACCTACGTCGAGCGCGACGACGGGGCGGCCGTCGTCTGGGACGACGACGGCGTGACGCGGGCGGTCGTGGCCGACCTGCCGCGCGACGAACTGGTCGCGCTGGCCGAGCGAGTCGCGACGTAGCGCGGGAGAGCTACACGAACACCGACGGCCGCAGCCACGCCCGCTCTTTTTCGGTCAGCCGGTACGGGTCGAGTTCCGTCTCCAGGTCCCCCAGCGCCTCGCGGCGCTCGCGATGCTCGGCGAGGAAGTCGCCGATCCGCTCGGCGGCGAGCTCCTTCAGCTCGCCCGTCAGCAGCTCGCCCGAGCGATACCGGGCCGCGAGTTCCTCGACGCGCTCGTCGTCTGGCTCGAAGAACGTGTGGAGGTACTGGTAGGCCACGTCGACGCTCGGGTCGCCGCCGTGCTCGCGGTGTTCGTCGGCGTCGACCCGGCCGCCCGAGTGGGCGTGTGCCACGATCTTCGCCCGGACCGTCTCGCGGTCGTCGGTCAGCTCGACGGCCGGTGCGTCCGACGAGGAGGACATCTTGCCGGGACCGTCGAGGGCGGGGAGGAACTTCCCGAGCAGCGCGCCCGGTTTGTCCACGTCGAACGCTCATCTGTAGAAGTCAGTCCCCAAGATTTTCTCGAACCAGTTGTCGGTGTTGAGAGTCAAGCTGAAGAAGTTCAGATAGCCCTGTAAGTGGTGTTTTGAGACACCTCGAAACCTTCGCAACCAGTTGCGAAGGAAACTGTGACGGTTCTCACAGCTGTTCGTGTGAGCGTCACCGACGACGTAGTGATCGTCGTGATTGATGGCGAGATGGCCATCAATCTCGTCGTACTCGTCAATTCCGTCGTAGATGCTGTACTGGTCGGTACAGAGGATGGCTGGATCGTCCTCATCTCCGTACTCGACGATGTCCTCGTCTACGTCTTCGAGATCTTCTCGAACGAGAAATCGAACTCGTCCGTCGCTCCGACGGACGAGTGTCACGACCGGTGGTTTGTCTGTCTCGAACCTTCCTCGTCCCTTTTTTTGAGTCCGCGTTCACGCGGACTCTCCTGTTTCATTCCCTTCTCACCGGCAACCACGTAGACTTCGTCGGCCTCACAGACACCAGTCAGGTCAAACTCTGGATCGTCATCAAGAACGTCTTGGACTTCATGCACGAAGTCCAAGACTGTCTTGTAGGTTCGGTCAAGTTCTTGAGTGATCTGCGCTGTTTTGTCTTCTTCCATTCCACGAATAATGTGGAACATTTCCGGGAGTGAAAGCTTGTGATTCGAGAACACCGTCTCAGTAAGATCGTTGAAAATGCTGTCACAGTTGTGGCAGCGATAGCGTTGCGCATCCTTTCTCGTCGTCCCTTTCTTGATCGTGTCCGCACTGCCGCAGTGCGGACACGTCACCTCATCTGGCCATCGCTGCTCACGGAGATACTCCAGACAATCCTCCCTGTCTGGCAGAAAGACCTCATTGACGCTCTCCCTGCTGACCATCTTGAGGCCAGCTATGAACTCCGCTCACAAGGAAGTATTCACTGCTACAGATGAGCGTTGTAGCGATTTACCGGTACACGCCGACCCCGGGGTCGGCGCTATCCGGAAATAATCTACAATAAACCGTATGAGCGGCGCCACGCGGGCGCTTC
>ENA-ORCR01000681-ORCR01000681.1-marine-metagenome-genome-assembly--contig:-NODE-681-length-15078-cov-3.075862_pt1 | contig 15078 bp, 13 predicted proteins | sample MGYA00237782_ERZ508514 | MGnify/ENA primary metagenome ERZ508514 (study PRJEB26185, sample SAMN06268960) | marine metagenome | isolation source: Eden Landing Ponds, San Francisco, CA, USA | place...
GTGTGCTCTTCCGATCTACAACCGATCGGTCTCCTCCCGGTCGTGACGGACTCGACGTTCGTCGGGTCGGCCGTCACGTCGCCGCCGCCGTCGATGAACGTCCCGCGGCTCGGACCGGTCGTAATGCCGACCAGCCCGAAGCAGCGCAAGCGCGAGTCGGTCAATCAGCAGTTCACCGAGGCGGTGCTCGACGAGATCGGCGTCGGTGGCTCGCTGTCGCTGTTCCGGATGGTGTGCAACAGCAGGTACCTCGATCCGCGGCCGTACGTCTGGGCCGAGTACGACCTGACACCTATCTGCTGGATCTGGCCGAGACGACGACCGACGAGACGATGGCCGCGTTCTCCAGCGGCCTGCGTCGCGAGATCCGGTCAGCGATGGATCTGGACGTGACCGTCGGCGTCGAAGGGCTGGACGGTGCCCGGGAGATATACGACGCCACCCGTCAGCGCTACCAGGAACAGGATCGATCCTTCCCCGTCGAGTGGGACTACGTTCGGGACCTCGTGACGGCACTGGGCGAGCGCGCTCGTCCCTACGTCGCACGTGATCCGGACGGCGAGTTCGTCGGTGGTATCACCGCGCTGTACTCGCCCGACACGGCCTACTTCTGGCAGGGCGGGACCAGGAGCACGTACGACGGTGTCAGCGTCAACGGCCTCGTCCACTGGCGGATCATCGAGGACATCGTCGAGGACCAGACGCTCGATCCGGTGACGGGCTACGACCTGATGGGTGCCAACACCGAGCGGCTCTGTCGCTACAAGTCGAAGTTCGGTGCCGAACTAGTGCCCTACTACGTGGTCGAGTCCGACGGCCTCGGGATGGACGTGGCCAAGGCGACCTACAGCACGCTGAAGCGTTGACGCGCCCCAGTCGAACCGTATGACGAAACCACCGCTATTCCGGCGCTTCGAACCGTCAGACGTTTGCTAACGCGAAAATCGGCATTCCGGTGCGATAGAACTACGGAGGTGGCCACGAGAGTGGGGACAATGTCGCTTCCAGACGTAACCGAACTCGACCTCGCGACGAAGGTCGGACAGCTGTTCGTCGTCGGCTTCGACGGCTACGAACCGACGGATGCGGTTCGTGAGCTCATCACCGACTACGAGTGTGGCAACGTCATCTACTTCAGCCGGAACATCGACACGCCCGCACAGGTCGCGACCCTGAGCGCGGAACTCCAGTCACTCGCCGCCGAGGACGGGCCGGGCATCCCGCTGTTCGTCACGGGCGATCAGGAGGGCGGCGTCGTCTCGCGACTCGACTGGGGAACGGAACTGCCCGCCCAGATGAGCATGGGCGCGAGCGGCGACGCCGACCTCGCTCGGCGGGCCGGTGGGGCCGTCGGCGCGGAACTGCGCTCGATCGGCGTCAACTTCGATCTGACGCCGGTGCTGGACGTGAACAACAACCCCGACAACCCCGTGATCGGCGTCCGCTCGTTCGGCGAGGAGCCCGATCTGGTGGGCGAGCTGGGCTCGGCCATGGCCGAGGGAATGCAAGAGGAGGACGTGCTGGCCTGCGGGAAGCACTTCCCCGGCCACGGCGACACGAGCGCCGACTCCCACCACGAACTCCCGGTCGTCGACCACGATCGCGAGCGCCTCGACGCGGTCGAACTCGCGCCCTTCCAACGCGCCGTCGACGAGGGGATCGACTCGATCATGACCACGCACGTCTCCTTCCCGACGATCACCGGCGACGACGAGACTCCGGCCACGGTGTCGAAAGCAGTGCAGACTGACCTGCTACGCGAGGAACTGGGCTTCGACGGCCTCGTCGTGACCGACGGCATGGAGATGGACGCCATCGCCGACGCGATGGGGACGCCCGAAGGGTGTGTGCAGGCCATCGAGGCCGGCTGTGACCTGCTGCTGGTCTGTCACACGCCCGAGATCCAGAAGGCCTCGGTCGAGGCAGTCATCGACGCCGTCGACTCGGGCCGGATCGACGAGGCCCGCATCGACGACGCCGTCGAGCGAATCCTCGCGTACAAAGAGCGACGCGCCGTCGGATCGGAGACGCCGTCGGCCGAGCGCTGGGAGGCGACGGCCGACCGCTCACGCGAGACCGGGCGCGCGGTCGCGGCGGCGGGGATCACGCTCGCCCGCGACCGCGACGACACCGTTCCCTTCGACACCGACCGACCGCTCCACCTCGTCGGCTTCCCTGGCGGGCGCGCGTCGTTCGCCGAGGACGACCGCTACGAACCGACCCTTGTCGCCGACGCGCTAGCCGATGCCGGCTTCGACGTGACGCTACATTCCGTCTAGACCGCCGCCGACGTGCCGGCCTTCGAGGGCGACGAACAGGTCGCGCTGGCCGCGTACAACGCCGTCAACGACGACGAGCAGGTCCGAGCGGTCGAGCAACTGGACGAGACGGTCGACGACTTCATCGCCATCGTCCTGCGCAACCCCTACGATCTGGGTGCGTTCCCGGACGTGTCGACGGCGCTGTCGACGTACGACTACACGCCCGCGACGCTGTCGGTGACGGGCGAGATTCTGGCGGGGAAGAAGGCCGCGAGCGGACGGCTACCGGTGACGGTGCCGGACTTTGGTGAATAGGAGCGGTCGCGGCAGGACTCGTTACTCGACGCTGGCGATCGCTTCGATCTCGACTTTGATGTCGACGGGCAGTTTCACGACCTCGACGGCGCTGCGGGCGGGGTAGGGTTCGGACATGTACTCGCCGTAGACCTCGTTGACTTCGTCGTAGTAGCGCATATCGGAGACGAAGACGGTCGTCTTGACCACATCGTCCAGCGACAGGTCCGCCGCGGAAAGCACCGCGTCGATGTTCTCCAGCGTGCGCTCGGTCTGTTCCTGTACGTCCTCGCTGACCACGTCGCCGCTGTCGGGGTCGATCGGTCCCTGCCCGGAGACGTAGACGGTGTCGCCGTCGCGGATACCCTGTGAGAACGGGCCGATACTCGCCGGTGCGTCGTCGGTGGAGAGTTCGTCCATACGGACTCGGGTTCTCGGAAGACTGGGATAAAGATTGTCGAACGGATCGGCGGAACAGCGGCCGTATAACAGCTAGTATACATAATGAACAACTGAAATTCTATCGTCGTTTCACGTTAATAAACGCTCGGAGACATGGATTAGGGGGTGCAAGTTATGTACCTCGAAGACAATTATATTTAGATAGAGATGGACCAGACATCAGATACTGACGACGACTCCGAACTCGCGGACCGCCAGAACGTGACTGCTCGGACAATCAACCGACGTGACATTCTCCGCTCGGGAGCAGCCGTCGCCCTCGCCGGCGGCGTCGCTGGCTGTCTCACCGACGGTGGTGACGGTGATGGCGGCGACGGCGGTAGCGACGGCGGCGACGGTGGCAGCGACGGCGGAGACGGCGGTAGCGACGGTGGCAGTGACGGCGACAGCGACGGCGGCGACGGTGGCAGTGACGGCGGCGACGGCGGCAGCGGCGAGACGACCAACGTCGCTATCGTCTCCAGTTCGGCCGGGTTCGGCGACCGGGCGTTCAACGACCTCGCTTGGGAGGGCCTGCAGAACGCCGCCGACGAGTACGACATCGAACTCCAGCAGGTCGAGGAGACCAACCAGTCGAACTTCGGGACCGTCCAGTCACGGCTCGCCGAGAGTTCCAACCCCGACTACGACCTGATCGTACTGGTGGGCTACCAGCACACGCAGGCGCTGACGACCAACGCCGAGGAGTACTCCGACCAGCGCTGGATGCTCATCAACGACCACGTCGACCAGCCAAACGTCGGTGGCTACATCTGGGCCAACCACGAGATGTCGTATCAGGCCGGCGTGCTCGCCGGGACGATGACGACCCGCGAACTCACTCACGAGGGCAACTCCAACGACCCAGACGGGACGACTGTCGGGTTCGTCGGCGGTGTCGACGGTGCGCTCATCAACGCGTTCCAGCGCGCCTACGAGGCCGGCGTCGCGTGGGTCAACGAGGACGTCGACGTTCGCGTCGGCTACATCGGCAACTACACCGACACCCAGACCGCGGCCAACATCGCGTCCTCGCAGTACGACGCCGGGGCCGACATCGTCTACCACGCCGCTGCGGCGGCCGGACAGGGCGTGTTCCAGGCCGCACAGGAGGCCAACCGCTTCGCCATCGGCGTCGACGCCGACCAGTCCGTGACGCTGCCCGACTACCAGGACGTGATCATGGGATCGGCGATCAAACGGATCAACGAGGGGACCTACCGGGTCGCCGAGGGTATCGTCAACGACAACTGGGACGAAGTCAGCGGTCGAAACGTCCTCGGCCTCGAACAGGACGCCGTCGCGGTCGTGCTGGGCCAGGCCATCGGCGACAAACTGCCCGACGTTGTGAACCAGAACCTCGAAGAATCGAAGCAGGCCATCATCAACGGCGACATCACGGTGCCCTGTACGGCCTCTGGCTGCCAAAACTAACCTCGCGGTCCCCGAACCATATTTGATGACATACGACAACACGAGACAACCATGAGCGACACAACCGCACCCGCCGTCGACCTCGACGGGATCACCAAACGGTTCGGCGATGTCGTCGCAAACGACGGCGTGGATCTGCGCGTCGAGCCAGGATCCGTCCACGCGCTCGTCGGTGAGAACGGCGCGGGCAAGACGACGCTGATGAGCGTCCTCTACGGGCTGTACGACCCCGACGGCGGTACGATCCGCATCGACGGCGAGGAACGGACCTTCGACTCACCGCGGGACGCCATCGACGCGGGCATCGGGATGGTCCACCAGCACTTCGAACTCGTGGACCCGATGACCGTGATCCAGAACATCATCCTCGGACAGGAACCGACCCAGAACGGACTGGTCGACGAGGACAGCGCCCGCTCGACCATCGAGGAAGTCTGTGACCGGTACGGCTTCGACGTGGACCAGCACCTCGACACCAGAGTCGAGGACCTCGGCGTGGGCGTCCAGCAACGCGTCGAGATCGTCAAGAGCCTCTACCGGGGGGCCGATACGCTCATCCTCGACGAACCGACGGCCGTGCTCACCCCACAGGAGGTCGATGAGCTGTTCGAAGTGATGGAAGAACTCACCGCCAGCGGTCGCTCGCTGATCTTCATCACGCACAAACTGGAGGAGGCGATGGCCGTCGCCGACGAGATCACCGTTCTCCGGGACGGCAAGTCGGTCGGCACCGTCGCCGGTGACGGGACCAGCGAACAGGAACTGGCCCGGATGATGGTCGGGCGCGACGTGCTGTTCGAGGGGCAGGAACGAACCACCGAGCCCGGTGACGTGATCCTCGACGTGGCGAATCTCCACGTCCGCGACGACCGCGACCTCTTTCAGGTCGAGGGGGTCGATCTCACGGTGCGCTCGGGCGAAGTGCTCGGCATCGCCGGTGTCGACGGCAACGGTCAGTCCGAACTGGTCGAGGCGATCACGGGTCTGCGCTCGGTCGAGTCCGGGACCGTCACCTTCGAGGACGAGGAAATCAGCCGGATGAGCCGCCGGAAGCGCATCGAGTCCGGCATCGCCTACATCCCCGAAGACCGACAGGAGGAGGGACTCGTCCAGGATTACGACCTCGTGCGCAACGCCTTGCTCGGGAACCAGACCATCGAGCCGTTCGTCGACGGGCCGCCGAACTTCCTCTGTCTGCGCTTTCTGAAGCCCGTCGACGCGGTGTGAAGTTACGCCTCCGGCGCCGATTCGCTGCCGGCACCGACGACCTCGTGCCCGTCCAGCCCCAGCCACTCGACGCTCGCTCCCCAGAGCGCGCGCTGGGCGTCGCGGTCGTACGACGCCTCCGCCGACCGAACGGCCTCGCGGTCGTCGAAGTACTCGCCGGTTACCCCAGATACCGCCGGCGAGCGGGCGAGGTAGGTCTGCGTTTCCGCCGATTCGGCGATCGAGTCGGTCAGACCGAACAGGGTGCCGACGACGCCGTAGAGTTTCCACCCGAATCCGAGGATCGACGACCCGTCCCGTGAGAGCGACGTCGACGGCGAGACGCCGGGGTGACAGCAGGTGGCCGTCACCTGTTCGGGGAGGCGCTCGGCGAGTTCGAGCGTGAAACAGACGTTCGCGAGTTTCGAGTGGCCGTAGGCATCGCTGCCGGTCGTCGCCGACGGGCCGACGACGCTCTCCAGGTCCAGGGTCGCCCGGCGGTGCAGGGCCGACGAGACAGTCACGACGCGAGCGGGGTCGACGCTCGGATCTCCATCTGCGCCTGCGCGTCCCTCCATCCGCCGCTCGCCCGTCGCCGCGAGGCGGTCGGCCAGCAAATTCGTCAGCAGGAAGGGCGCGAGGTGGTTGACGACGAAGGTCATCTCGACGCCGTCGTCGGTCCCGGGCAGGTCGATCAACCGCCGGTCGCCCTGCCAGGTGCCGGCGTTGTTGACGAGCACGTCCAGGCGGTCGAACTCCGACAGCACCGCGTCAGCCAAGTCCCGAACTTCCGCCGGATCCGTAAAATCCGCCGTGTAGAAGGCGTGCCCATCTCCCGGCAGATCCTCGACCAGGCGCTCGCCCTTGCTCCGGTCGCGGCCGTGGACGAGCACGGTCGCCCCCGTCTCGGCGAGGTTCCGGGCCGTCTCGGCACCGATGCCGGCGGTCGACCCGGTGACGAGGGCGACGCTGTCGGCTCCGAGCACGGACTCCCCATCGGGTTCGTCACTCATTGTCGTCGGTTCGGCCGCGGATGGCATAACGTCCGGGGAGCGTCCTGCGACGAACGTTCGGCGGTATCGTGGCGCGTGGCACCAGACTACCGCCACCAGCGACCGATGGCCGCGGTCACCCGACTGTAGGTCGCCTGAATCGGGTCGACGACGGCGGCGGGAAGCCACTGGGTCCACCGAACGAACTGCGCGAAGCGGCCGACGGGGTATCGGGCCTTCGGCGACCCAGATTCGGCGGCCTCGATCACGGTACGGGCAACCGCGTCGGGGCTCACTGCCAGCGGCGTCCCGTCGAGGATCCAGCCGTCGTCCAACCCTGCATAGGTCCGCTCGTAATCGCTCGTGCGATCCCGCCCCTCGGTCCGCGCTCGCGCCGCGTCAGCGAAGTCCGTCTCGACCCACGCTGGCTCGACGAGGCAGACGTCGACGCCGGTCCCGCGCAGTTCGACGCGGAGCGCGTCGTGGAGCGACTCGACGGCGGCCTTTCCCGCAGCGTAGACGCCCAGTCCTGGCGAGGCGATCAGTCCCATGACGCTCGAGACGGTGACGATCCGGCCCCGCCCACGCTCGCGCATGTGGGGCAGGACTGCCCGAGCGAGCGCGTGTGGGCCGTGAACGAGCACGTCGACGGAGTCGCGGGCGGCGTCGACGGGGACGTCCTCGACCGGTCCCGCCTCGGCGTAGCCGGCGTTGTTGACCAGACAGTCCAGGCGTCCGGCCTCGCGTACGACGCTCTCGACGACCGCCCGGCACTGGGCCTCGTCGGTCACGTCGAGTTCGCGCGTCTCACAGCGGTCGGCCACTGCGTCGGGGAGCGGGGTCGCGACGTCGGTCGCGTACACGCGCCAGCCGCGGTCGGCGAACGCGAGCGCGATGGCAGAGCCGATTCCCCCGCCCGCGCCCGTGACCAGGACGACCGGGCCGCTCCCACCCTCGGATTCCGGCGTCCGCCCACCGTTCCGTGACACGGGCGACCGGGCGCCTGCCGGGGTGAAAAGGATTCCGGGCAGAGCCGTGGCGATTTGTCCGGTCGCCGGGTCTCGACCGAGCAGACCCTCCGTCCAGGCACCCTTCGGCCCCAGCATCGTTCGGCCCCGGAACGCCACCGTATAAACGCACACCAGCAGCGAGGCTCAGTGCCTATTCTGTGTCCGCTCGGAGTTGATCGCGTGATCGACGCACTTGCAGAACCCGTGGTGAACAGGGAGCGGTCGGTGCCGCGACCGAGGCCAGCCCGGCGGTGGTCCCCGTGACGCTGTCGGCCCTCGACCGGTACCGACCGGACCGGCTGGACGACGTGGGCGAGCGGGCAGTCGTCCTCGGTGGGAGCGTCGCGGGGCTCTGTGCGGCCCGCGTCCTCGCGGACGCCTTCGACGACGTGGTCGTCGTCGAGCGAGACTCGCTGCCCCACGCGCCGGTCGAGCGGGATGGCGCGCCCCAGACCAGCCATCCCCACGCGCTGTTGGGTGCCGGACAGGCGACGCTCGAGGACTTCTTCCCCGGGTTCGGGGAGGACCTGTCGGCCTGCGGCGGGCTGATCGTCGACGTGTCACGCCAGCTCGTCGAGTACCAGCGCGGTGGCTATCTCGCGAGCAGCCCCGAACGAACCCCCTCCTACTGCGCGAGCCGTCCGCTGTTCGAACACGTCCTCCGCGAGCGACTCCGCGACCGCCCAGCCGTCCAAATTCGCGACGACTGCCAGTTCATTGGCTATCGAACCGACGAGACGGAGACCGCCGCCACCGGGGTCACCGGGGTCACCAGGGTCACCGGCGTCACGATCCGCGAAGACGGCGGTATCGACGAACTCGACGCCGACCTCGTCGTCGACGCGACCGGCCGTTCGAGCCGGACGCCGGAGTGGCTGGCCGATCACGGGTTCCAGGCGCCACCCGAGGACCGAGTTGGCATCGACCTCCAGTACGCCTCGCTGCGGATCGAGCGCCCGCCCGGCGATAGACGTCTCATCAGCGTCCCCGGCAATCCGCCGGCGACCCGCGGGGCGGTGTTGATCCCCATCGAGAACGGTCACTGGGACGTCCTCCTCGCGGAGGTCCACGCCGAAGACGGGCCGGCCGACCGGGCGGACGTGCTCGCGTTCGCCGACAGCCTCCCCGTCGACCTGGTGGGTGACCTGCTGCGGAGCCAGCGGTGGGTCTCGGAGAACGTCGCCCGCTATCCCTTCCCGGCGAGTCTGCGCAGGCGCTACGAGGCCCTCGAGGCGTTCCCCGACGGACTCGTCGTCACCGGCGACGCTGTCTCCAGTTTCAACCCCGCCTACGGCCAGGGGATGTCCGTCGCCGCCCTCGACGCGCTGGTGCTCCACCACGCCTTGGCAGACGATGGCCTCGCGGACCTCGGCACCCGCTTTTTCGACCGGCTGGCACCGGTGCTCGACACCCCCTGGCGGATGGCCACGGGCGCGGACTACCAGTTCCCCCAGACCGATGGGGAGCCGTCGCTCGGTGGGAAACTGTTCGACTGGTACTTCGACCGCCTGCTGCGAGCGGCCAACGACGACGGCGTCCTCGCGAGGGCCTACAGCGAAGTCCTCGACCTCGAACGCTCGCCCGCCTCGTTGCTCCGTCCGGGGGTACTCGCCCGCGTGTTCCTCCCCTACGGCGGCGAGCCGTCCGAGACGGTCCCCTCGCGAACGGCAGTCCCGTCGGCCGATCGGTCGGTTCCCGCCGGCGAGCCATCGGTTCCCGCCGACGATTCGGACCCGCCGGTCGACCGCGAGCGCCCGCAGCGACCCACCTGACCAGTGGTCGAGCAGTCGCCCGGTCACCGACAAGCCCCAACAGTGGTTGACGTTTGTCGATGGTCGGCGCTCACTTGCCGAGCCGCCTCTCTCGGCCCCCTCTGGACCGATCACGCGATGGAGCCGTGGCTTACTCGCCGGCGTCGAGGAGTAGTCTGAGATTGCGGCAACTGTGAGGCCAATTACCTAATTGGGCTCCCCGTCAACTACGATGCGTGTGCGAGCAGAGCGAAGTAGTCGCGTTCGACGAGGCCGGACTGCGGTGTCGTGCAGCAGGTGCCGTCTGGGCGGCCCAACCGGGTGATCGTCGGGTGGGTGTCGTCCTCTCGAGTTGCAGTGGGGCGGGCGGTGTTCGAGCGGTGGCACCCCGCCGGAGGGGACCATGACGCTCGCGGCCGTCGACCGCTACGACCCGAATGCGGTCGAGCGGGTCGGTAACCGCGCCATCGTGCTCGGGGCCAGCATCGCCGGGCTCTGTGCGGCCCGCGTCCTCGCCGACGCGTTCGACGAGGTGGTCGTCGTCGAACGCGACTCGCTCCCCGAGGAGCCAACGCCCCGCGCCGGTGCGCCCCAGTCCGGACACCCCCACGCATTGCTCGCGGCCGGACAGGCCACGCTGGAGGACCTCTTTACGGGCTTCGGGGAAGCCCTCGTCAGCGCCGGTGGACTGGTCGTCGACGTCTCCCGGCACCTCGTGGAGTACCAGCAGGGGGACTTCCTCGCGTCGGGGACCGAGCGTTCACCCTCGTACTGCGCGAGCCGTCCGCTGATCGAACACGTGGTCCGCTCGCGCGTCCGTGACCTCGACGTCGTCCGGATCCACGAGGAGTGCCGGTTCGTCGACTATCGAACGACGGCCGACGGGTCGACCGTGACCGGCGTCGTCGTCCGCGAGCGGGACGGGCCGACGAAACCCATGGGCGGCGCCCTCGTCGTGGACGCGACCGGTCGGACGAGTCGGACCCCCGAATGGCTCGACTCGAACGGCTTCACCGCCCCGCCGGAAGACTCGGTGGGGGTGAACGTCCAGTACAGTTCCCTGCGGCTGGACCGTCCGGCGGGCGACCGCCGCCTGGTCAGCGTCCCGGCGAACGCCCCGCGGACCCGCGGCGCGGTCTTGATCCCCATCGAGGACGGCCAGTGGGACGTGATCCTGGTCGGGATGCACGGCGACGGCGGCCCGACCGACCGCGACGGTGCCTTCGAGTTCGCCGACCACTTGCCGGTCGACCTCGTCGGCGACCTCCTGCGGGCGCGGCCGTGGGTGTCCGACACGGTGCAGCGCTACCCGTTCCCCGCGAGCCTCCGCCGGCGCTACGAGGCCCTCGACCGATTCCCCGAGGGCCTCCTCGTCACCGGCGACGCGATATCGAGCTTCAACCCCGTCTACGGCCAGGGCATGTCCGTCGCGGCGCTCGACGCGCTCGTTCTGCATCACGCGCTGGCGGCGGGCGGCCTCGACCGCCTCGGTCCGCGGTTTTTCGACCGCGTGTCGCCGACGCTCGACACGCCCTGGCGGATGGCCACGGGTGCGGACTACCAGTTCTCGGAGACCAGCGCGTCGCCGTCGCTCGGCACGACCGTCTTCAACTGGTACTTCGAGCGGTTGCTCCGCGCGGCCCACGACGACGGCGACGTCGCCTCTGCGTATGGCGAAGTCGTCGGCCTGGAGACGTCACCGACCAGACTGCTCCGCCCGGGCGTCCTCGCACGGGTGTTCCTTCCGATCGGGGGAGACTCCGAATCGCTCGACCCCTCCATGACGGACGCCGTCCCGTCGACCGAGGGTGCGGCCGCACCCGAGGCCGACCCCTCGTCACCCCGTCATTCCGCAGCCGAACGGAGCGCCGTCGCCGATGACGAACCGGCCGCCGAACGCGAACGCACCCACCGGCCGACCTAACCCGAGACCGCGCAGGCGCTCCGCCAGCGGATGGCGTCCGAGCGAGTAAGACCCGCCCAACGGTCGGCCGCCGAACTCGCCCGAGAGGCGAAGTGGCTGTCGCCGGAGGCCGCGTTCGTCCGTGTAACTCGCCGTCTCGACGGCCCAGGAGAATCGAGGGCGAGAGGGGACTTCGAGCGTGAGGACGTGGCCCCGGTCGTCGCCGACAGCGGTCCGTCTGCTGTCGCCACGGTCGGTGATGGCGATGTCGGCGACGGTTTTCGGATAGCCCCAGATTTCTCGACCAAGGGCACAGGCCGGCTCGGTCGTGACTGGGAGCGCTGCCACGTACCCGCCGACGCCGCTTCGGAGGGCGGTGAGTTCCGGGCGGTGGCTTGCTGTGGCGGGCGTCGCTGGGACGATCACGCCGAACTCCTCGTATGGGCTCATCGCGTCGTCACCGATCCGCTGATAGTCGACCGAGAGGAGGGTGACGGTCGTTCGACCCGGCGCGACGCGAAGGGGCGCGAGCGGGTCGGGGAGCCAGTCGGCTGCCCGGTCAGCGTCGGCAGTCAGGACGACTCCCGTCGCTTCGGCCACCGTTTCGAGCGGGACGGTGACCTCGTGGCCCGTCGAGAGCGTTCGGGTCTCCGGTGGCCGGTCTGGCACGTCGGGCTCTCCGGGCGAGTCGGCCGAAACGTTGTCGGTCGCTTCTCGGGGGTAGGTCGTAGAGTTTCTATCCTGGCCGCCCCCATTGACGCGATCAACAGCACAACGTCCCGCTACTCGGACTCAACAGCGAACAGCGTGAAAGCCCCGACGTGTTCGACCGGCCGGGGCTCGCTGCGCGCGCTCACTCGTTCACGGGTCGCTTCGCTCCCCGTTCACATCGAGGCGTTCGTTTCACTCACGCCTCGCACCGTTCGCGTGCTTACGTCGCCCGGGCCGGATCGAACCCGTCGCCCCTTTCATTCCCGCCCGTTTCGGCTGGCCCAACAGGCTCTGCGGGTGGGACTGAGCGGACGCAGACCGTCCGCGAGGGTCGAGAGAGCGGAGCTCTCTCGGGAATGAAAGGGGCCGGCAGCTACGGGAACCCGGCCGAGACAAGCACGTGACCGGAGGGAGCGCGCGCAGCGAGGCCCGGGACCGTAGCTGCCGGGGGCTTTCACGCTGTTCGCGGTCCCGCAAGCGTTGGTCGCGACAGGATCAGTACGGTCCGTTTACGAAACGACTACTCGTGGCCGAAGACCGGAACGGGGTGGTACGGTTCTTCGAGGTACTCGACGTCCGAGTCCGACAGCGAGATATCCAGCGCCTCGACTGCGGCTTCGAGGTGTTCGATGCTGGAGGTGCCGACGATTGGCGCGTCGACGTTGTCGTTCTGGAAGTGCCAGGCCAGGGCTATCTGGGCCATCGTGACGCCCTTGTCTTCGGCGAGTTCCTCGACCCGGTTGTTGATTTCCTCGCTGCCCGGCCCCTCGTGATACGGGGTCCCGTAGTCGATTTCGTGCTCACCCCGTGCGGTCGACGTAAACTCGTCGTGCGGGCGCGTCAGGTACCCGGCGGCCAGCGGCGACCACGGGAGGACGCCGATGTTCTCCTTCTCGCAGACCCGGTACATCTCGCGTTCTTCCTCGCGGTAGGTCAGGTGATACAGGTCCTGCATCGTCTCGAAGCGGGCGAGGCCTTCACGGTCGCTGACGTGCAGGGCCTCCTGGAACTGGTGGGCCCACATCGAGGAGGCACCGATGTGTCGGACCTGCCCGCGGCGGACGGCGTCGTCGAGCGCCCGCAGCGTCGTCTCGATTGGCGTGTCGTCGTCCCAGCGGTGGATCTGGTAGAGGTCGACGGTGTCCATGCCCAACCGATCGAGGGAGTGGTCGAGTTCCTGCTCGATGGTCTTCCGGGAGAGCCCCTCGGCGTTGCGGTGGTCCTTCGCACCGGAAAATCGAACCTTCGTGGCGACGACCTGTTCGTCGCGGTCGTAGTGGGCGAGGACGTCGCCGAGAATCTCCTCGCTCTCGCCCGCCGAGTACGTGTTCGCGGTGTCGAAGAAGTTCACGCCCAGATCGATGGCGCGCTCGACGAGTTCGCGCCCCTCGTCTTCGTCCAGCATCCAGTCGTCCTGGCTGCCGAAGCTCATACAGCCCAGACAGACCTTCGAGACCTCCATGCCGGTGGAGCCGAGTGTGGTGTACTCCATACCGAACAGAGGGCGCGGGCGGACGTAAAGGGGCCGTTCGCGGAAGTGATGTGGGGGTCTGCGACCGTCGCGCGCCTGGGGACGCTCCCGGGGCGGCATCGCCTTCCGCGGGCCCTCGCTGTCGCGCATGGTAAACCAGGGTCTGTCCCCTACTTTGACAACAGATCACACACAACGGTGGGGTATGCTCGTGACAGATCCCGACGTGATGGTGGCCGAGGTACAGGCTCACGTCGGGGACGCTCTCCGACTGGTCGCGACCTACGACCAGGAGGGCTACGAACTGGTGTACGTGCGTCCGGACGCGGCCGAGCGTGCGAAGACACAGGGCGAACGGGTCCACGACGAACTCGTCCTCCAGGGACTGGGCCGCGGGCACCTGGAGGACGTATTCGGTGCCGGCGACCTGGAGTGTTCGGTCCACCGCTTCGAGGACCTGACGGCCGTTCACTTCGCCGCCAGCGAGTTCAGTGGCCTGTTCGTCACCGTCGACACCGACGCCGACCTGGCGCTGGCCTCGTTCTCCGAGACGTGCAAGAACTTTCTCTGAACAGTCGCTCGGCTGGCACTGACTACTCGCTGGTCTTGAACTCGACCGTGTAGCCCACCGGGTCTTCGACGTAGACGCAGGGATATTCGCCGAGTGCACCCTCTCGAACCGCCTCGGTGAGGACGTCGACGGCAGCCGTTTCGATCCGTTCGAGCACCTCGTCCATCGATTCGTCGACGAAGACGGCGAAGTGATTGATCGTCCGGCCGTCGGGTTCGGGGATGGTCTCTCGCGGCGAGACGTGGATGATGCACTCGGGGCCGAGACGGACGTAGAAAAAATCGCGGTCCCCTGCTCGGTACTCGTCGTAGTACTCGAGGTCGAAGCCCATGGCGTCGCGATAGAACGCGACGTACTCCTCGAGGTCACCCTCGGGGACCCGGACGTTGACGTGATCGATCGCTGTCGCTTCCATGCTGACCGCCGGTTCTCGGGGCCACTGTAACGGGATTTGGAATCCGGAGAGCGATTCCTTGTTCGCTGGGCGTGGGGGCCGCTGGCGGGAGGTCGAACCGTTGTTCCCCGCGTCGGGTTTATGGTCGCCGCTCGCATACGCCCGCCTGTGAGCACCCGTACGAGTGCGCTGGACGCCGTCGTCTTCGGGGTGGACGTCCAGAGCGGCGACGTGCGCGGCGACGTCTCCTACGCGCTGGTGGCGTTCGACGGCGAGCACGTGGACCGCGACGTGGTCTCCCGGCGAAAACTCCGTCGCCTGATCCACGACGAGGTCCCCGCCATCGTCGCCACGGACAACATGTACGAACTCGCCGAGAACAAGGACGCCCTCGTCCACTTTCTGGGCGAACTCCCCGACGAGACGACGCTGGTGCAGGTCACCGGTGCCGAACGCCCGGAACCGCTCTCCAGAGTCGCCAACCGCCACGACGTCCCCTACGGCAAGGACCCGATGCAAGAAGCCGAGGCCGCCGCCCGCCTGGCCGCCAACAACGTCGGCCAGGTCGTCTCCGCGTTCACCGACGAGACCGAAATCAAGGTCTCTCGCGGCCGCTCGACCGGCGGTGGCGGCGGCTGG
>ENA-ORCR01000682-ORCR01000682.1-marine-metagenome-genome-assembly--contig:-NODE-682-length-15050-cov-3.824618_pt1 | contig 15050 bp, 17 predicted proteins | sample MGYA00237782_ERZ508514 | MGnify/ENA primary metagenome ERZ508514 (study PRJEB26185, sample SAMN06268960) | marine metagenome | isolation source: Eden Landing Ponds, San Francisco, CA, USA | place...
CCCCTGCGAGACCGGCCAGAATCGCGCCCGGTGTGCCCCCCAAAATTCCGACGGCTGTGGCCGCGAGCGCCAGCCCGTAGATGCCGTCCCACCGACCCATCCGTTCGAGGCGTTCCTCGCCGCGAGCCAGATCGGTTCCGAGCGGGGCCACGTCAGTCATCGGTGACACCTCCGGCCTGGTCCGAGCGGACTGAGTCCTTCCGTCGCTGGATCCGAGCGACCGCTGCCGCGGCCCGTTCGGCGTGGTGGTCGAAGTCGGGTTCGACGCCCTCGTGGACGCCCGACTCGTCGTCCGCAAAGAGCGCACTCGCTTCGGGGTCGTCGGTCCACGAACCATCCTCGACCCGCGCGCGTGCGCTGTCCGGATCTATCGCCTCGAAGCGGACGAGAGCGTCCTCGGCACTCGCACGAAGCCGCGCACGGATTCGGTCACGCTCGGGTGCAGCTTGCGCCCCTGCTCCGGCGGTCCCGACCGCGTGTGCGAGGGCGTCACCAGGCACCTCGTAGCTCGGTCGCTCGCCCGCTCGCGGGAGGGCGCCGGCCGGTTCCTCGTCCCCGTCGATACGTTCGAACACCGCGAGCGCGACGCCGGCGAGTGCGACGCCCCAGATGCCCAGCGTCAGCAGGGTCGCGAAGTCAAACTGGATCAGGCCAGGCCGGAGCGTGAGCGCGATGCCACCGACGACGGCGACCAGGCCAACTCCCAGGAGGATTCGGCGATACCTCACGCGTCATCACCGCCCGTCACGTCGTCCTGCCGGGGTTCCTGCCCGTCGAGGCGGTCGGCCAGGCGATTCGCGCGGCGTTCTTGCTCACTGCTGGGTGATTCGCGACCGTAGCGGACCGATTCGAACTGGTCGGTGAGTCCCTCGACGGTATCCGAGGGGAAGCCTCGCTCGACGGCCACCGAGGCGGCCTCACCCGGCGTCGAGGAGTCATCGATCGTATCGACGCGGTCGCTGAGTCGTCGCCACGCGCTGACGACCCCGTTCTCGGCGGGCGGCTCGTAGGCCGGATCGACGGGTGGCGTCGGTGGGCGGTCCTCGTTCGGTGGATTATCACCCGTTCGAGGTGGTGCTCTCGTGTCGTCGTCGGTCAGCACGACCGCGAGCACGGCGACGACGAACAGGCCGCCCAGCAACCCCACGATGATCAGGGTCGAGAGCCCGTCGTCGTTGTCGGGGGTTTCAGGCGGTGATTTCGGTGGATCACCCGCTTCTCTACTCTTGCTGGACTGGTTCGTGGCCGTCTTTCCCGGCCCGACCCCACCGGGGCTTCTGTCCTGCGGATTCGGTGCGACGGACGTGGAATCGACGCCGAGCCGTGGCTGTCCGGTCGACTCGTAGGATCCGGCGGCGGTGACGAGCGCGACCAGCGCGAGGAGGGCGATCAGGGCGGTCGCGAAACGCTTCACGAACGAGACTGTCAGTCCCACGTACAAGTTTTTACCGACCGCGGGTCCCGCCGGAATCGGCATCTCCGCTGGCGGTCGAGTCGTCGTCAGCACCGTCGAGCGACTCGGCCGCAGCCGTCGCGTCCGCGACCTGATCCTCGGTCGGCCTGTCGGAACCGTAGCGGACAGTCCGGAATCGTCTCGTGATGGTTCGGACCGGGCCGGTCGGGAGTCGAGACTCGCGAGACCGGGCCGCTACTTCGCGAGGCGTCTCGGTTTCGCTCGCTCCCGCGCGCTCGCGCAAGCGCCCCCAGGCCCGCGCGACAGCATGCGCCGGGGAATCGTATTCCGGATCGACGCTCGGCGTCGGGCCTTCGTTCCCGGAATCGTCGTCCATCGGTGCTTCGGGTGCACGCTCGTCGTCGCCAGTGAGAAAGACCACGAAGAGCCCGCTGGCGAGCAACGAGCCGAGAAAGGCAGGGACGAACAGGGGCGAAACACCGCCGCTGTCACTCGCGCTGACCGGCGTCTCGGTCGGTGCACTGCGAGCGTCGGACTCGTCGGCGCCAGCGGGCGGACCGCCGGTCGGCGGTGGCACGTCGGTGATCTGTGTCTCGCCTTCGGGCGTCTCCGAGTCTGAAATCGTCGGCCCGTCCACGGCGTGGAAGGTGCCTGCGGCTCCAGCGAACGCGACGAGTGCGAGGAGCGCCACCAGCGCCGTTCCGAGCCGTTTCACAGTGTAAACTCAGACGTGGCGTGGTGAAGTGATTTCCGGCTGAAAGAAGCTGAGCGGTCGCGGAGCGGTAGCGGTCGCGGCGCGGTGGCTGAACGGTAGCGGTCGCGGTAGCGGAGCGGTAGCGGTCGCGGCGCGGTGGCGGTGCGGTAGCGTGCCAGCTATTGTCCGTCGAGCGCCAAAAGCGCGAGGCGGTTCACGCGGCCGAAGGAAGTGAGGCCGCGCATTTTTCACCCATGTTTTTGCCGCGAGGGTACCCGCAGTGAGCGAAGCGAACGAGGATACCTGAGCGGGAAAAAGATGGTAACTAGGTGGTCTCTAGTAGAACTCGCGAACGAGGTCCATCGCGTCGTCGGGGGCGCCCTCGGGGATGTCGGCCATGTTCTGGTCGAGGCCTTCGCGTTCCTCCCAGGGGACGGAGTTCTCGTCCTGGTAGATGACGCCCATGTACTCCTTGTCGCCTTCGAGGATCTTTTCTTTGGCGGCGGCGCGGTCGGTCGGGTCGTGGCCCTCCTCTTCGAGGTCGACGATGGAGTCGCGGAAGTAGTCGTAGGTGTCGACGTCGTTGAAGGTGACACACGGCGAGTAGGTGTTGACGAAACCGAAGCCGTCGTGCTCGATGGCCTCCTGGATGAGCGCGGCGTGGCGCTGAGAGTCCGAGGAGAAAGACTGCGCGATAAACGTCGCGCCGGCGGCGAGCGCGAGGGCGAGCGGGTTGACCGGGGGCATCTGCGGTCCCTCCGGGGTAGTGCTCGTCTCGAAGTCCTGGCGGCTGGTCGGCGACGCCTGGCCCTTGGTGAGGCCGTAGATGCGGTTGTCCATGACGACGTAGGTCATGTCGACGTTGCGGCGGACGGCGTGGACGAAGTGGCCGGCACCGATGGAGTAGCCGTCGCCGTCACCGCCGGCGACCATCACTTCGAGGTCGGGGTTGGCGAGTTTGACGCCGATGCCGACCGGGAGGGCGCGCCCGTGGACGCCGTGGAGCGCGTAGCTGTGCATGTAGGTGCCGATCTTGCCGGAACACCCGATGCCGGCGACCACGAACGTGTTGTCGGGGTCGTTGCCCGTCTCGGCGAGGGCTTTCATCATGCCGTTCATCGTCCCGAAGTCACCGCAGCCGGGACACCACGTCGGTTGCTTGTCTGATTTGAAGTCTGTGAATCGAACGTCGGAGCTCATTCTGCCTCGACCTCCTGTGAGCCGGCCTCGGCGCCGGCGAGTGTGTTTTCTATCTCCGTTGCGAGTTCGTCCGCCTTGAATCGGACGCCGTTGTACTTGTTGACGCGCTGGACGCGTTCGAGGACGTCGTGCTCGATGACGTCGGCGAACTGCCCGGTCGCGTTACACTCGACGACGATGACGTCGTCGGCGGCGGCGATTTCCTCGCTCAGGTCGGGCCGCGGGAAGATGTAGGGCACCGAGATGAAGCGCACGTCGATGTCGCGCTCCTCCAGGAAGCCCAGTGCCTCGCGCATCGCACCCTCGTTGGACCCCCACGAGATGACGAGGGTGTCGGCGTCCTCGTCACCGAACTCGCGGTAGTCCCAGTCCTCTTCGTCCTGAGCCGTTCGGACCTTCTGCTGGCGTTTGTCGACCTGTTCGAGTCGGACCTCCTCTTCCTCGGTCCGGCGGCCGAGTTCGTCGTGTTCGAGCCCGGTCGTCATGTGCGCGCCGTCGGTGGTACCCGGGAACGTTCGCGGGCTGATACCGTCGGCGGCCGGGAAGTGGGGCTGGAACTGGTCCTTGTCGTTGAGCCAGCCGTCGATGTCCGACTCGTCGACGACTTTCCCGCGGTCGATTTCGACCTCGTCCATGTCGAAGGTCTCCGGTGGGAACGTCTGCTCGGTGACCGCCAGCGCCAGGTCAGACACAAGATAGACCGGCGTCTGGTACTTTTCGGCGTAGTTGAACGCTTCGACGGTCTTCCAGAAACATTCCGAGACGGAGGTCGGAGCGACGACGAACCGCGGAATCTCACCGTGGCCGCCGTACAGTGTCATGTTGAGGTCGCCCTGTTCCTGCTTCGTGGGCATCCCAGTCGATGGACCCGACCGCATCACGTCACAGATGACCAGCGGCGTCTCCGTGGTGGCGACGAGGCCGAACGTCTCGGTCATCAGGTCGATTCCCGGACCCGAGGTGGCCGTCATCGCGCGTGCGCCTGCACGGGCGGCACCCAGGGCCATGTTGATGGCCGAGAGTTCGTCCTCGGCCTGGACGACTTTCCCGCCGTACTGTTCGACGCGGCCGGTCATGTACTCCATGACGTCCGTCGCGGGCGTGATGGGATAGCCAGCGTAGAAGCGACAGCCCGCGGCGATAGCGCCCATGCCGATTGCCTGGTCGCCGTTGAGCAGAACGTAATCGTTGTCCGTGGTTTCGAGGTCGTAGTCGAACTCGTGGTCGGTCTCCTCTGCGACGTACTCCTGGCCCAGGCGAGCGGCCTGCTTGTTGTTCTCGACGATGGCCTCGCCCTTCGATCCGAAGCGTTTCTGCAGCGATTCGTCCAGGTTTTCGATTGGGAACTGGGCCACTTCACAGGCCGCGCCGAGTGCGACGACGTTTGCCATGATGGCACCGCCGGCGTCTTCGGCGAGACGCTGGAGTGGGACGGACAGGCCGATCATCCCGTCGGGAACTTCGACGTCCTGCATGGTCGAGCGCTCACCGTCGTAGATGATGACGCTCCCCTCGTGCAGTTCGTCCATGTTCTCGTCGATTGTGCGCTCTGTGAGCGCGATAAGGATGTCGAGCCTGTCGACGACGCTCTCGACGCGGTCGACGGACGTCCGGACCTTGTAGGCGGTGTACCCGCCCCGGATCCGCGACGCGAAGTCCTTCGAGGTGAAGACGTGACGGCCGGCACGTGAGAGTGCCTGAGCGAAAATCTTCCCGGTAGAGTCGATCCCGTCACCGGCTTCACCGCCGATGGCCCAGTTCAGGTCCTCGGGCATACTGCATACGAATATCTCCTGCCCGGCAAAAAGACTTCTGTAATGGCCCCAATCTCTGATCCCCACATCCCCCGCAAAAGTGGACACGCGGGCGAAAACCGACGGATCGGAACGAACGGATCGGGTGTCCGACGATACGAAACAGATCTGACGAAACCCCCCCCGAAACCCGGAACTGCCTCCGGTGACACCGGATGGAATCCCCGGCGAGGCCCAGTCGAGCGACGGATCCCCCGGCGTCCCGACTGATGAACGGTCCCGAGCACCGGTCTCGGCCCAGAAACGGGGCTACCGGAGGCGAAGACCGGAATTCGGGCGTCGGCGAGAGACGGCCCTCGACAGTGCGGAACGAACCCTCGACAGTGCGGAACGAACCCTCGACAGTGCGGAACGAACCCTCGACAGTGGAAACCGACCCAACGACAGTGCGGAACGAATCCTCGACAGTGGAAACCGACCCACTGACAGTGCGGAACGAAAGGGCCTTGCGCTGGCGCGTGCGTACGGCGACCATGGAAGACACCGAGGTCACCGTCGTCGCCGTCGAATCGGTCGGTGAAGACGCCATCGCGATAGACTTCGAGACGCCGGCGGGATTCGATGCCCGCCCCGGCCAGTTCGTGAAAGTCGCGCTCGACGGCGTGGACGAATCGCGGTTTTACACCATCTCCTCGCCCGACGTGGAGGAAACCTTCGAGATAACGGTCGGCATCGACCCAGACGGCGAGGTCGGACCGAAACTGGCAGAACTGAGCGCAGGGGACACCGTCGAGGTGTCTGGCCCGTTCGGAAACGCGTATTACGAGGACGAAGAGCGGGTGCTGATACTCGCCGGCGGCCCAGGCGTGGGTCCGGCGATCGGAATTGCCGAACGAGCGCTCGACGACGGAGGTGACGCGGCCATCGTCTACCGGGACGCTGCACCGATCCACGACGACCGACTCACGGCGTTGAACGAACGCGGCGTCTCCGTGGCCGTCCTCGCCCCGCAGTCGGACCTCGACGCAGCGGTGGCGGACGTCCTGACCGAGGACACGCAGGTGTTCGTCTACGGCTTCGCCGAGTTCCTCGACGACGCGACGGCCGCGATCGGTGCCGCGGGCGGCGAACCAGACGCCGCGAAGGTCGAAAACTTCGGCTGATGGCCGTCGAGACGGGGCGCTGTCCGGGTACGCCCCCGACGGCCGTAGTTGGCAACGGTTAAAACCCGTGAGCGGATACGCGGTGGTATGAGCGAGAGCCAACAGAAACGCAAACAGAAATGCGTCTCGTGTGGCATCAACATCGCCGGCACGAACGCCGCGGCGTTCAAGTGTCCGGACTGTGGCCAGCAGATCTACCGCTGTGCCAAATGCCGCAAGCAGAGCAACCTCTACAAGTGTCCTGACTGCGGATTCACGGGGCCATAACGATGGGAAAAGTCGCCGCGCAGATCAAGGTCATGCCGCAGAGCCCGGACGTGGACCTGGACGCGCTCCAGGAGCGTCTCGAACAGTCCCTCCCGGAAGGCGCGAAGATCAACGGCTTCGAGCGTGACGACGTGGCCTTCGGCCTCGTCGCACTGCTCCCGACCGTCGTCGTCCCGGACGAGGCCGGCGGAACCGAAGCCGTCGAAGAGGCCTTCACCGAGGTCGAGGGCGTCGAATCCGTCGAAGTCGGCGACGTCGGACGTCTCTAACATCGGCGTACGCACACAGTTCTCCGTCTTCACGCATCCCGAAGCGACTGCGTCACGTCTCTCACCGTCGCCGGTCGGCCCCCGAGTGGTGTCGCCCGGTCCTATCTGTCGCTACTCGCCCCACCGCTGGATCGGGCGGCCCACACGCGGAGTCCGTTCCGGACTGCGATCGGACCGACACACAGCCTACGCCAATATCACAAACGTTCTATTGTGTTTGAGTGGCGTTACAACAACTGATTATCGCCATTTCCATTTATCAGACCTGAGACTGCGCAGGAATTCTTATCTCAGATAGTACAGTACGTGCAGCCATGGACCGTCGGCTCTCGACCTATCTCCCCGACCGCATTCGCCGAAGTTACGTGCGACAGTTTGCGACTGCGGTTGCTGTGATCCTGTTCGTCCTCATGTTCGTGCTCGGCGGTGTCTACGCTGCGGAACAGCAATCCCAGCGAGACTCGGTAGACGAAACGATCCGGTCGGCCACGGAGCAAAACGCGGACAACGTCGAGCAGTGGCACACGCAGTACAGTTCGTCGACGAAACTGGTCTCGCAGTCGGGGAAACTCAGACCTGACGAGACCCGGTCGCTCGGAACGCACCTCCGGGGCGTTCGCAGTTCGATGCCGGAGGCTGTGGTCGCCGTACACTACATCTACTGGAAGAACGGAAGCGTCGTCTCCAGTTCCAACGCGCTCCCCGATGATACCAGCGAGCGATTGCCCTGGCTGGAGCACGCAGACTTCGAGGGCGTGGGCGTCACCGCAGTCCAGACCACCGAGGCCTACCGGGTCAAAAACGACACCCGGATCGCGTTCATCAGCCAGACCCAGTACGGGCTTGGATACGCCGCCGCGGTCGAAGTATCAGTCTCCGAGTCCTTCGATCTGAAAGAGCCCGTGGAGGGGAGCAGTACCGCTGTCCTCTATCGGAACGCGACCTATCTCCACGGTGAGGACCCCGACCGCGTCGGGACTGCATACGAGGGGACTGGAGCGCAGGACCTCCACAACCGGACCGAGTTCTTCCCGGAACTCTGGAGTCTCAGTCCCCCACGAACCTTCGAAAACGCGACGCTCGCCCAGGAGAACGGTGAAATCGTCAGTTACGCGGGCGTCTCGGGCACCAGGATGGCAGTCGTGACGACGGCACCGACGGACGCCTACGCAGTCCCGACCCAGACAAAACTCTACCTCGCCCTCGTCCTCCTGTTCGTGGGGCTCAGCCTCGGGACCGTCGGATTCGTCGTCGAACGGCCAGTGGCTCGCTCGATCAGCAGACTCGCCGAACGAACGGAAGCGCTCGAGAACGGCGATCTGGAGGTCGAACTCGAGACCCATCGCAAAGACGAGATCGGCACGCTCTATCAGCGGTTCGCGGCCATGCGTGACTCACTGGCCGAACGGATCGGCGAGATCGAAACCGCACGGGAAGAGGCCCGCGCAGAGGCGGAGGCGGCCCGGAAGGAAGCCGAACGAGAGCGCGCTGCCGCAGAGGCGTTCACGGAGCACCTGGAGGAGACCGCCGACGACTACGGCGAGACGATCCGTGCCTGCGCGGACGGAGACCTCACCCGGCGACTCGACCCGGACGAGGAAAGCGACGCGATGGCGGCCATCGCGAGCGCGTTCAACGACATGATGAGCGACCTCCAGACGACCGTCGCGCGCGTCCGGTCGTTCACCGAAGAGGTGGCAGACTCGACCACGCAGGCCAGTTCCGCGACCCAGGACGTCCGGTCGACCAGTCGCGAAGTGAGCGACGCCGTCTCTGAAATCGCCACCGACGCGAACGAGCAGGACGACTACCTGGGTGACGTCACCGAGGAGATGAACGACCTCTCTGCCACGGTCGAAGAAGTCGCTGCCACCACCGACACGGTCGCACAGCTGGCCGACGAGACGGAATCGCTCGCGAGTGACGGGTCGACGGCCGCCTCCGAGGCGATGTCCGAGATGGAGACCATTGAGTCCCGGACGGAGGCCACCGCCGAGGAGATCCGAGCACTGGACGAGGAAGTCGAACAGGTCGCGGACATCGTCGACCTCATCGACGACATCGCGAGCCAGACGAACACGCTCGCACTCAACGCGTCGATAGAAGCGGCGCGCGCCGGCGAATCCGGCCAGGGCTTCGCCGTCGTGGCGGACGAAGTGAAAGAACTCGCGGAGGAGACCAGTGCGGCAACCCAGCAGATAGACGACCTCCTGTCGCAACTGTCCGACCGAACGGGTGAGGCCGTCACCGACATGGAGGAGATGCGCTCGGACGTCGTCAGCGGCGTCGAGACGACCCAGCACGCCCTGGACGCGCTCGACGACATCGCCCAGCAGGTCGAGGAGACCAACGACGGCGTCCAGGAGATCAGCAACGCGACGGCAGACCAGGCAGACACCGCCCAGGAAGTCGTCTCACTGGCCGACCAGGTCTCCGAGATCAGTTCCCGGACCGCCGAAAACGCAGGCACTGCCGCCCAGCGGACCGACCAGCAGGTCGACAACATCGACCAGGTCACCGAAACCGCGGAGGCCATCGATCGGCAGGTCGACGAACTCCGGGACCTGCTGGCCAGTTTCACCGTCCAGGTCGACGACGCGGTCGCGGTCGCGAGCGGGGAGACCCGGCCGAAGACGGCGACCGACGGGTCGGGCGTCGAACCGAACGACGACTGAGTCGGACGGGCCCCACCTCCAGGCAGATGGCTACACCGAGACGGCCACTGTCAGGAATCGCAACACGACGGCGATAGAACACCACGGACAGAGAAGCGGCCACGCGACGAAGATTGTCCCGCCGGTCACGGCAGCCAGCAGCGATTTTCCGGCCGCTCGCCAGGCGGTGTCTGCGGTGTATGACGATCTGTAGTGGCTCGGAACCGGTGGCATGACCTCGTGTTCGGCGGCCGTCTCGGGGTTCCGGTAAATGTAGAGGGCCTGATGCAGCGCGAGTCCGACGATGAGACCACCCAGGCTGCCGGCGACGACAGTCCGGGCGGCCGGGAGCACGGTGAGGACGTTCCAGTTCCCGAAGACGACGAGAAACCAGCTCACGCTGACGACTCCCGAGATGAGATCCGTGTACGTCGCGAGCAGCAACCGGGCGCCTGGAGCCATGCCCCCGAGTGGTCCCGTCATCGAATAAAAAGGTACACACCGACGGCTGGTCGAGGAGGACTATCGAACGGGTCGGCCGCCAGTCACGGCCGCGTAACGCACGATTTATAAGCGTGACCGGTTAATCCATCCGCACGAATGCCTAACTCCAACGGACCCCAGAAGAAGTCGCGCAAGAAGCTCCGAAACAAACCCCGAGAGAGTGGCACGTCCCCGCCCCAGCGAGCCGTCACGGAGTTCGAGACCGGTGAGAAGGTCCACCTGAAGATCGACCCGAGCGTGCCCGAAGGTCGCTACCATCCGCGCTTCGACGGTCGCACGGGCGAAGTCGTGGGCGAGCAGGGCGCCGCCTACAAGGTCGCCATCGTCGACGGCACGGTCGACAAGACGCTCATCGTCAAGCCGGCCCACCTCCGCAGCCAGGCATGACGATATTCAAAGAGAAGGTCGACGAAGAGTACCTCACGGTCGCCGAGACGAAGGCGATCCTCGAGGAACTCGAACGAGAGCGAGCGGCCGACGAGGACCGCGAGATGCGCTACGAACTCGCGCGGGCCATCGAGCACGTCAACCGCTTTGCCGTCCTCGACCCCGAGGAGTCCCTCGAATTCGTCGACGAACTGCGCGAACTCGACAAGGTCGACGAACCGACCGCCTACAAGATCGCAAACCTGCGCCCGATGGACCGGGACGAACTCCGCTCTATCTACGCTCAGGAGCGCTTTACCCTCTCCGGCGACGAACTCGACGCCATCCTCGAAGTCGTCGCGAAATACGCCTGAAACGGGATCGCGTTTGTCCACGGAATGCCCGACTGCGGGGGTTTAAGTTCCGTCTCGCCCTACTCATCTGTCATGAGTGACTCCGAGCGCGGCGACGACGCACCAGGGGGCCCGACGGCCGTCGTCCTCGACTACCTCGCCCACGGACGGACCGAGGACGACCGCCCACAGTACCAGAAACAGCCCCTCGCCTACGCGCTCGGGCGCGAGGACTTCCGCCTGTTCGAGGTCGTCCTCGCGGCCGAGGCGGACGTCTCCATCGGCGACGACCTGGTCATCGACCGTGCGTCCGACGCCATCGAACGAACGGGTGAAGTCGAGTACGAGGACCTCCCGGGTGGGGCCCAGTCGGAACTCGACTACGTGGTCGAAGACCTCGTCACGGAAGAAGAACGCCGCTTCGTCGACTTCTACAACGACGCACAGCCGATCACCCTCCGCCTCCACCAGCTAAATCTCCTCCCGGGTATCGGGAAGAAACTCCGCAACGCCATCCTGGACGAGCGCAAGCGCGGCCCGTTCGAGAGCTTCGAAGACCTGGAGGACCGCGTCGACGGCCTCCACAACCCCCGGGAGGTCGTCGTCGAGCGCATCCTCGAAGAGATCAAAGAAGACGACCTGAAGTATCGGACCTTCGCACGCAGGGACGAGGCCGAATGACCGTCGACGAGACCAACGACACACCGGACCGAACCGACGACTCCGAGACCGGCGAGAGAGATCCGGACGCCCTCCTGCGACGGGCGGGCGTTCGCGGCAACCCGGACCACGACCAGCACTTCCTGGTCGACGACCGCGTGCTGGACCGGGTCCCGGGATACGCCGAGGAGGCGGATGTCGACCTCTCGCACGTCCTCGAAATTGGGGCTGGAACCGGCGCACTGACGGATCGATTGCTGGCCGTCGGCGACCACGTGACGGCCATCGAGCGGGACCCGGACCTGGCCGCGTTCCTCCGCACCGAGTTCGCCCAGGAAATCGACGATGGTCGGCTCACGGTCGTCGAAGGGGACGCGCTCGAAATCGAACTGCCTGACTTTACCGCCTCTATCTCCAATCTCCCGTACGGCCCGTCCAGCGAGTTGGCCTTTCGACTCTTGCCGGAAAAGCGCCCGCTCGTGTTGATGTTCCAGCGAGAGTTCGCCGAACGGATGGCTGCCGACACCGGGACGGACGACTACGGTCGGCTCTCGGTGACGGCTGGCCACTACGCCGACGTCGAAGTCGTCGAACCGGTCCCGAAGGAAGCGTTCTCGCCGCCACCGGCGGTCCAGAGTGCCGTCGTGCGAACGACGCCGCGGGACCCCGATTACGAGGCCCCCGACGAGGACTTCTTCATGGACTTCCTGAAGGCGGTGTTCACCCAGCGCCGGAAGACGATGCGCAACGCCGTTCGCAACACCGCCCACATCTCCGGGCTGAACGACCCCGACGCAGTCGTCGAGGCCGCGGACGAGGACCTGATGCGTAGCCGCGCAGGCAAAGTCACACCCGCGGAGTTCGCCGACCTCGCGACGCTGGCCGCAGAGGTCGGGGAGCCGTGAATCGTCTGATCTAACGATGACCGAGGACCGGGACGAGGACGGCGAGGCGGACGGCGGGAAACCCAGTCTCGCCGACCAGCGCGACGTCGAGCAGGTCTACCAGCCCGCGGAGGACTCGAAACTGCTGGCCGACGCCGTGGTGGAACGAGTCGACCCGGGAGACCGAGCGCTGGACGTCGGAACCGGATCGGGCTACGTCGCCGCGCGCATGCGCGATGCGGGTGCGGACGTGGTCGGTGCGGACCTGAACCCCCACGCCTGTCGCCAGGCGGCCGACAGGGGGATTCCGACGGTGCGGGCCGACCTCGTTGAACCGTTTCACGACGACGCATTCGACGTCGTCACGTTCAACCCACCGTACCTCCCCACCGAGCCAGAACGCGAATGGGACGACTGGATGGAGCGCGCGCTCTCGGGTGGCGACGACGGGCGCGCGGCTATCGACCCGTTCCTCGACGACGTGGCCCGCGTCCTCGCGCCCGGGGGGACGGCATACCTCCTCGTGAGTTCGCTCACCGACCCCGAGGCCGTACGCGAGCGGGCGGCGAAGAACGGACTCTCGAACGAAGCGCTCGCCAACGAGTCCCACCCCTTCGAGACGCTGCTCGTGGTCGCGTTCCGGACCTGAGCACCGGGTCACGGCCACGTCTATCCATGTCTCTCGTCGGATTGTTGCCGCGTGTATGACGGTTTGTATCAGCCGCCGAATCGTTAATGTCAACCGAAAACGAAGTGCGCGTGATGACCGACGAACGACGGGCTTCCCCGACGGTGTTCGCCGTCTTCTTGCTCCTGACCTTCGGCTGGACGTGGGCGTTCTGGGGGCCGGAAGCGCTGGTCGAGATGGGAGTCCTCGAGGTGGCCCCGGACCTGCCCGCGTTGGGTGCGTTCGGCCCCTCGCTGGCCGGTATCGCGGTCGTCGCGTGGCGACGGGGTCTGTCGGGCGTTCGAGAACTGGCACACAGCGCCGTCGACTGGCGGTTTTCGGCACGCTATTGGCTCCTGGTTCTCGGACTCTTTCCGGTGATCGCGCTCGTCGCCGTGGGGTACGCACGGTTCGTCGGTGCCGCGCTCCCCGCGCCCCCGTGGTCGGGGCAGCCGGTCGCCCTCCTCGTCGCCTTCGGTTACATCCTGTTGCTCGGCGGGCCGCTCCAGGAGGAGTTCGGCTGGCGGGGGTACGCCCTCGAACCACTGGTCGAGCGGGTCGGTCGCCTCGGCGGGAGCGTCGCGCTCGGGCTCCTCTGGGGGCTGTGGCACCTCCCGCTATTTTTCGTCCCGGGCCGGACGATCTACTACCAGAAATCGGTGTGGGGGTTCGTCGTTTCGATCGTCCTGGTGACCGTCGTAATGACGTGGCTCTACGATCTGACCGGCGGGAGCCTCCTCGCAATGGTCCTCGTCCACGCGTCGTTCAACTGGACGACGTGGGCGATCCCGGTACTCGAGACCAACCCAGGGTCAACCGCGCTCGTGGCCGGGCAACTGCTGGTCGCCGCCGTGATCGTGGCGTGGTGGTGGTCGAACGAACCGCGTGCCCTCGACAGCCGCGTCTCGGATCGGGCCTGAGTCGGCAGTGGGCGTTCCTCCGTGGACGAGGCGGAGTCGAGCCGTCGCCATGATTACTACAGCGCATCACAGTAGATAAGAAATATTATAGGGCGTCATTTCGTAGGGAGATGCAATGACGCAGGTAGTATCCACGACGCCTGGCCTGTTCCCCCTCCCGGACTGGGCCAAGGACGAACTCGCAGCGCTGAAGGGCCGACAGAAAGGCGGTCTGGTCTCAGGTGACGAGAGCGCGGAAATCACGGACGCCTACGACCGCGCGCGTGAGGAGATAGTAGAGCTCCAGACCGACGCCGGCCTCGACCTCCCGGTCGAAGGACAGCTTCGCTGGGACGACATGCTCACCCACCCGCTTTCGGTCGCCGACGCCGTCGAGACCCGTGGTATCGTCCGCTACTTCGACAACAACAACTTCTACCGAGAGCCGGTCGTGACCGACGACCTGCGCGCCACCGGTGACGTCGCCCACGAACTCGAAGCGGCCGCCGAACTCACTGACGACGGCCTCAACGCCGTCCTCCCCGGGCCGTACACGCTCAGTCAGCTGGCGACCGACGACCACTACGGCGACGAAGCCGCGTTCCTCTCCGCGCTCGCCGAGTTCCTCGCCGCAGAGGCCGAACAGTTCCCCGACGTCGAGACGCTCTTCCTGCTCGAACCGTCGCTCCTGGAGTCCCCGCCCGGCGAAGGGGCCGACGAGCGCGCCAGCGAGGCCATCGACACGGTCGCACAGGCCGCAGACGCGGACGTGGTCGCCCACACGTACTGGGAATCCCACGGTGGCGACGGTGGCATCGACGAGAAGGTCTACGCCCACCTCATGGACGCCGACGTGGACGCCATCGGCTTCGACTTCGTCGCGAACCACGACGACAACGCCTACGTGATCAGCGAGTACGGCGCCAAGGACGACATCGCGCTGGGCATCGTCGACGGGCAGAACACGCTCGTCGAGGACGCCGACGAAATCGCCGAGCGCGTCGAGTGGACGCTCGACAACACGCACGGCGTCGACTTCGAGACGGCCTACGCGACGATCAACACCCCGACGTTCTATCTCCCGTCGGGCAAGTTCGAGGAGAAACTCGCGGCGCTTGGCGCCGTCGAGCGCACGGAGGTGAAAGCATGACTGACCGACCCGCCGACAACCGCGAACAGTTCCGCCCCGCCGACCACGAGAACGACCACTTCCTGCTGACCTCGGTCGTCGGCAGTTACAAGAAGCCGAAGTGGCTCGACCACGCCCGCGAACTCTACGAGGACGAGGACTCCTCGTTCGGT
>ENA-ORCR01000684-ORCR01000684.1-marine-metagenome-genome-assembly--contig:-NODE-684-length-15036-cov-7.835016_pt1 | contig 15036 bp, 15 predicted proteins | sample MGYA00237782_ERZ508514 | MGnify/ENA primary metagenome ERZ508514 (study PRJEB26185, sample SAMN06268960) | marine metagenome | isolation source: Eden Landing Ponds, San Francisco, CA, USA | place...
GTCTGCTTGCTGGGTTTTAGACACACCTTCTGCAAGCAGACGTCTCAACTAACCGGCTTTGTGATGTACTGAGTCTACATGGCCAAACACATCAGACAAAGACAAATTTCTATGGTGGCAGTGAATTTGGTAATCGTTCTTTTGAACACCAACAACAGGATATTTCCAAGGGGATATCCCAGTTAACTGACTGTATCGGCCGCCGCCCCTCTACATTTGTGCCACCGCTGAACACTTACGACGAGACAACCGTTCAAGCATTACTTACGGAAAATGTTAATATAGTTAGTGGTGGTAAATGGTTTACTGATCAGTATTATGAGCCGCAACCTCTCCCGTTTGAAGCCGACGGAGCACTTCACGTTCCAGGCACTCATGATATCGTGGCCGACTGGCAGACGGTAGAATTTGTTCCACTTGAGGAACTCAAGACTGAATTTGATGAAGCCAATCGATTGTTCGTCTGTATGCTCCATTATCATCATTTCAGCAGTGAAGAGCGGCTTAGATACTTAGAGGAACTTGTATCATATGTTGCGGAACATGACGATGCTGGCTGTATGACACTGGGTACCTTCGGAGACGCATATCTCAGTGGCGACCTCACGTGGAGCGATAATAGCTGGGACTACGCGCCTAATTCTGAACAAGAGGAATCGTGATCGGCAATGCGTAACCTTCTGAGTCGAACATCATTGTCTGTAGGAGAGTTATTGCTAGCGGTAGCGATTCTCATCGGTGCTGTTAGCGTGCTTGTGTACTTACTCCCAACTCCGATTTTGGTGTTAGGCGGGGCAATTATTCTGTTGTCAGTCCTCATCTATTCAATTGGTTTTTTGAGCATCATACGCCGATACAGATTCTTATCTCGATTGAACCGAGTGCCGATCTTGGTGGTCTTTCTGGCTCCAGTAATTCTCACATTTATTTTCATACATGTGTTTGATCTGTCTCTCTCGGTTGCAAACTGGGTAATTTTGATTGCGCTTCTGTTGTCCCTAGCGACATACTGGTTAATTGTTCCGGCTGCTCTTTATCAGCAGCTACGAGAGCAGCAGGAAGAGACCGCAATCGAGGATTGGCCCAGTGTATGTGTACTTGTACCAGCATATAACGAGGAGGGATATGTTGGAGAGTGTATTGAATCTCTCTTGGCTATTGAGTATCCAACAGAATTGCTCGATATTGTCGTTATTGACGATGGAAGTACCGATAACACCTACCAAGAGGCAGCTAACTACGAGAGTGACGGAATACGTATTCTTCAGAAAGAGAACGCTGGGAAACACTGTGCTCTCAACTACGGTATGGAACGGACGAGTTCTGAATTTATTGTCTGTATTGACGCTGACTCTGTTGTTGATACAAAGGCGGTAAAAGAGCTTATACGTACTTATAGAACGTCGTCAAACGCAGGTGCGATCGCTGGCAATGTAGAGGTCGCAAATTCAGAGTCATTTATTACACGAATACAATCTCTTGAATACATAATTGGTATTAATATGTTTCGTCGAGCGCTCAGTTTGCTTGGACTTGTAAAAGTGGTCCCCGGTTGCCTTGGCATGTTTGATCGTAAGCTTGTCAATGAGATAGGTGGATATTCAGGAGACACCGTTACTGAAGACTTTGACCTCACAATAGACCTTCTCAAAGGGGGCCACAGAATCTATCACAGTAGTAATGCTGTCGCCCAGACCGAAGTTCCAGACACATGGCCTGATTTATATCGTCAACGCATCCGCTGGTTCCGTGGAAATGTACAGACAGTCCTCAAACACTGGCAAATTTTCAAAGATACCGATTTTGGAATTCTACATGTGGTGATGGCACCATACTTAATACTTTCAATGGTTATTATCCCTGGATTGGGATTTGTGATCTCCGCTTACATCATATGGATGCTCTTTTCTGGGGCCATAATCCAGTTGATTGGATTACTAGTACTGTTCACACTCCTTCAACTACTGTTTTGTACGCTTGCTATCTTAATCGAAGATGACGATCTGTCTCTTGTAAAGTATGCCCCACTAACGGTTATCGGCTACAAACAGTTCCTGGATGTTATATTAGCAAAAGGGACACTGGATGTTATATTGAAGGACAGTTTCGGTTGGACGAGAGCTCAGCGCATTCGACAGCGAGAAACCACCGACGAAGATGGAATAACTAAGCAAAATGATTAAAACATAATAGTACTTATAAATAATAGGTCCACAGTGATTGGTCTCCCGAAGACAGATCTCGGTCTACATCCAGCTCGTAATCTATATTTAGTTACACCACTTGAGCAATCTCCGAAGCGAGCAAAGGTCATTGTAGAGCGTCACTTCATTGACGCCGCCAACTTCCCGTCGCCGCTTTTTGAAGTCGGAGATGTGGAAGCCGTCTATCTCGCAGATGTTGGTTAGGTCAGCTTCGTCGCAAAACTCTCGGAAGATTCCAAGAGACGAAGCGTTGTTGTAGTAGGTTGACTCCGCCCATTCGGGCTTCTTGTCAGTAAGGAATCGTTCAATCGCTCGTTCCGGCTTCATGTTAGTGCGGTTGTCGGACGTGGTGAGACGAATCCGACATGGTGATCGCGGATATGGACAGCCGGGTTCACACTCCCGCGTAGCGGTGCCGGAGCGCGTGTGAAACCGCACGAAGGCGGGGAGTTCTGCGGTTCGAATCTGCCCCAACTCATTCTCACGCACGCGATCTTGTAGGACCGGGTTTCACACACTAAGACTGTTGAACGCGGTATTTCTACTTCCAGTGAGCCGCGACCGATTTTGAATCCGTTATCGAAACCGACGATATCGGGGGAGGGCGGTAGCGCGATCGAGGGGGCGCCGTGTCGAGACGCACAGCGGATTCGACCCGTCGGCTCGCCCGGAACAGTTCGACATCAGTCGGGATGTACCAGCGACATGCCCTCTCGGACGGCCTCCCGTTGGCCAAGAAGCGTAACATGGTCTCCTTGGTTGATGATAGTGTCCGCAGTTGGTACTTCGACGGACTCGTGTTCACTATCGCTGAGAACCGCAATAAGGCAGCTATCAGGTAGCATTGGCCCAGCCTCGCGAACGCTTTTTCCGACGAATTCCTCACTTGTGACTTCGACCTGCTGGACATCACCGGTCTGCCCCATATCAGTCATCCAGTGGGCGAGGTCCGGTCGCTCAATCTGATTGTCGAGAGCCCACGCAGCCGACATCGCAGCGGAGATCGTGCTCACACCCAGGTCTTCGAACGCATCGACATTATCAGAGTTGTTCGCCTTCGCGAGGATCGTTTCGACGTCGAAGTATGTCTTTGACAGCTGTGCCACGAGCAGGTTTGCATCGTCGTTGCCAGTGGCAGCCACGACGATTTTGGCGTTCTTGGCGCCGGCTTTCTGTAACACCTCTGTGTCGGTACCGTCGCCGATCACGGTGGCGAAGCCGGAGTTTCGTAACGATTCGACAGCCGCCTCATCGCTATCGATGATGACGACGTTCTCGCCGCGGTCTTCGAGGCGTTCGGCGAGCGCGCGGCCCACCTGTCCGCCCCCTACGATGATGACTCTCATGGGAATCACGCTGAGGTATTGTGCGATATATCGTGCGAGACCGCCCTGTACGAGGGCCGTCACGAAAATAACCAAGAAGACGGTGCCGATTAATAAGTCCGCCTGCTGTGCCAACGCGGGGTCGTTTAGCTCCGTGGCGGCGGTCCTGAGTTCGGTGGCGAAAAGCGTCGCGACCGACGCGGGGATGATCCCGCGCGGTCCGATTGCGCTGATGAACAGTCGCTCAGAGACGGTGAATCGGTCACCAACAGTAGAGATGAACACAAGCAGCGGTCGAATCACCAACGCGATCACGATGACGACGCCGAGCCCAGCGACTCCAACGTCAAATATCGCCTCTGGGGGGAGCTGTGCGGCGAGTGCGATGAACACAAACGCCAACACGAGCAGCGTGATATCGCCTTTGAAATTGGTGATCTCGTCTTTGTACGGGATGTCCAGGTTTCCGAGGGCCAACCCGGCGGTAGCGGCTGCTGCAACACCGGCCTCACTTGCCAGCTGGTTCGCGCCCGCATACGCGGCGAGCGCTCCGGCAAGGACGAGCAACCGTGCGTTCCTCGGTGCGGCCCCAGGCGAGAGGTCGACGTACCGGAGCAGGTAGTAGAGGAGTGCTGCGACGATGAGTCCAACAAGAAGTCCTTCCCCGAGCCGAAGAGCGAACCCCTGAATCAGCCCTTCGCTAGCGACTGTCGGATTCACCGTCTCGAAGAGGACGACCGCCGTAATCGCCGCTGTCACGTCGTTAACGATCCCTTCGGTCTCCAGGACGGCTGCGACCTGATCCCTCACTGGGACGACATCCAGAATGGGGGAGATGACCGTCGGTCCCGTGGCGACGAGCAACGCGCCGATCACGAACGAGAGACCCCAGGGGAGCCCCTCCAAGAGACGGACGGCCACTGCGGTTCCAATCAGGGCGATACCGGCACCGATCGTGACGAGCCGGACCGCCGCGCGGGGCGCCTGCTGAATGCGCTCAAGCTCGAGGTGAAACGCTCCCTCAAAGACGATGATGGCAACCGCGAGCCCGACGATCGCCGGAAGCGAGTCACCGAAACTCTCGCTCGTCACAATCCCCAGTCCCGGCCGCCCGATGATCACGCCGACGAGCAAAAAGAAGATGATACTCGGAACTTGGAGTCGAGCGGCAAGGATCTGCGCCAGTACCCCGAGCCCGATGATGCCAGCTACGAGCGGGATCAGGAACTCCTGTGCCACACTTGGTTCTCCGTGTACTACTCCAGATAGTGATTGGCCATAAGTACTGTGTTAAATCACTGCACGGCGTTGGAGTTCGCGGGATGACCGAGAGGAACACCTCAACCGCCCCTCAGGAGCGGTGTGACCGGTACACTAGGTAGTCACAGGTTGCCCGTCGGGCCGCAGATGGGCTCCCAGCCGCCAGTGGGGGTTCCGAGGAATGCGATCAGAGTGGTGGACAAGGTGTCTCCGGGTCAAACCAGAGCGCCTCCGGAACCTGTGCGACAGCGAGAGAGACCGCAAACGCGTGAGTCTAAACTGTCGAGTCACGCGTCGCGTTCGAACTCGGGGGCGAACAGTCGGGCCGACATCGGCGCCGGGTCGCCGTCGGTGAGGTTGTATGCCGAGAAGTCGGTGACGCCGGCCGCGCGGAGCAGGTCCTCGTCGTAGAAGCTGTTGCCCGTGCATTCGGAGGGATCGCGCGAGAGAATTTCGAGCACCGCGTCGGAGACGATCTCCGGGGTGCGCCAGTCGTCCTCGGTCCCGAGCCCGAAGTACCGGGTCGCGCGGGTGTCGATCGTCGTCACCGGCCAGAACGTGTTACAGCCGACGCCGTCGCCCGCCAGCTCCTCGGCGAGCGAGAGCGTGATAAACGACATCCCGAGCTTCGACCACGCGTACGGCGCCTTCCCCGGCGAGCGGTCGGTCGTGACCGGCGGCGAGTTCGACAGCAGCCAGGCCTCGTCGAGCCCCGCGAGGTGCTCGGCGAACGCGTGCGCGACGAGGTGGGTTCCGCGGACGTTCACGTCGGTCAGGAGGTCGAACCGGTCGGCCGGCAGGTCGGCGACGTTCGCGATCTGGATGGCGCTCGCGTTATTGATGACGATGTCGACCTCGCCGAAACGGTCGATCGACTCCGCGACGGCGTCCTCGACCCGGGCCTCGTCGCGGAGGTCGAGTTCGAGCGCGAGCGCCTCGACCCCGCGATCGCGCACCTCGCGGGCCGTCTGCTCGATCGATCCGTCGAGGTCGGAGTCGTCGCCGTCGGTCGTCTTGCCCGTCGAGACGACGTTACAGCCGCGGTCGGCGAGCGCGAGCGCGATCTGTTTGCCGATGCCGCGAGTGGTTCCGGTGATAAACGCCGTCGAGCCCGAGAGGTCCGGATCCGCGAGTGCCATGCTCCCCGTTCGGCCGACTGAGGGATAACTCTCGGTGTCTGAGTCGCGGTTCGAGAACAGCCCGCCGCGAGATTTACGCCGTCGAGACGCGCCACGTCGTCGCCCCGGTGTACGACCACTTCTCGATCTCGAGGTCCTGGACCGAGTCCTGGAGCTGGACGATCAGCGCGCCGATCTCCTTCGGGGAGAGCCCCACGTCGTCGGCGATGAACTTCGCCTTGAAGTACGTCTCGCCGCCGGCGGCCTCCTCGCGCAGGAACGCGGCGAGGCGGTCGGCCTTGGAGGCGGGCGATTCGGTGGCTTGCTCGGAGTCCTGTTCGGTCGTCTTCGGGGGGGATTGCGTGGTACTCATGCGTGGGTGGAGGTGGTGTCGGCGGCGGAGGCGTTGTGCTCGTGGCCGATCACGACGCAGGCCATGTGGACGGCGATGAGCGCGAGCGCGCTCCACGCTTCGAAGCCCATCGCACCGTACGCCGCGGGGACGTACGCGAGCGGGAGGAGGATCGCCGCCCAGAACGCCGCGGCGCGAACGCCCGCGAGCGCTTTGTTCAAACAGGCGGTCGACAGACTGGACCCGATCTGAATCGGCGCCCGAATCGATGAGGGGGACGTTTGGCTTGACATGGGGAACACCGTCTTCGCTCGACGCATGGAGCGCCGATGGCATATAAGGGCCAGAGCGTTGCCGCGTCTTCACCCGGATTAAGAGATTCCGGGGTGAGTTTCGGACCGTTCAGCGCGTTTCACGGATTGTTTAAATCGTCCTGAGAAGCAGTTAGAACATTTATAGAATCCTTCGAAGCCGTTATATTCGGACAGACAGCAGGCGGCCGAACGCCGGAGCTCCACCGGCATCCCCGTCTCCGAGCTCCGTCTATCGCGGGCGTCGAGCCGCGCGCGCTCGGAGCCGGTCACTCGTCGGCCGAGCGGACTCGGTCCGCGACCGCCGCCGCGGTCCGGTACTCGGCGTCCGAGTACGCGATGACCCGGGCGTCCGTGAGCGTCGTGGGCTCGTACCCGTCGATCATCTCACAGACGCACCGGGCGCCCGTCTCGAAGTCGAGGCCGGCCGCACCGGTACCGAGGATCGGCACGACGATCGAGTCACAGCCGAGTTCGTCGGCGCGTGCGAGCGCGTTTCGGGTCGCATCGCGGACGGACTCGACTGTCGCGCGGCCGTCGCCGTAGTGCGGCATCGCGGCGGCGTGGATCACGTGGTCGGCGTCGAGGTCGTACGCGTCGGTGACCGCGACGCCGCCGAGGTCGATCGGACCCTTCGAGACCGCCGCCTCGTTTATCGGGCCGCCGGCTGTTCGGCGGAGCGCGCCGGCGACGCCGCTCCCCATCTGTAGGCTGGTCCCGGCGGCGTTCACGAGCGCGTCCGCGCGCTGCGCGGCGATGTCTCCCTGAACGACGTCGAACTCCATGGATCGATCGCGGACGGCCGGGAAAATAACGTTCACTCCGCCTGCGTCACCCCGAACTGCGAGCGTCCGCGGGCGGTCCGGCGACGGCTCGTCTCGTTAGTCGTCGTCTCTATCCGCCTTGCCGACCTTTTCCTCTACCTTTTCCTCTACCTTTTCGTCGACTTTTTCGTCTACCTTTTCGTCGACCGTCTCCTCGACCCTCTCCTCAACCGTTTTCTCGACCGTCTCTTCAACGGTCTTCTCGACGGTTTCACCGACCGTCTCTTCGACCTTCTCTCCGACCGTTTCCTCTACGGTCTCTTCGACCTTCTCTCCGACCGTTTCCTCTACGGTCTTTTCGACGGTCTCGCCGACCGTTTCCTCGACTTTCCCCGTCACCTCCTCGCTGACGGTGTCGCTGACGTCCTCGGCGACCCCGCTTACTTCCTTGTTGACGGTGTCGCCGACGGTCTTCTCGACGGTCTCCTCGACTTTCTCACCGACCGTCTCCTCGACTTTCTCACCGACCGTCTCCTCGACCTTTTCACCGACCGTCTTCTCCACCTCCTTACTGACCGTGTCGCCGACCGTCTTCTCCACTTCCTTGTTGACGGTCTCGCCCACGCTCTTCTCGACCTCTTTGTTGACGGTCTCACCGACGCTCTTCTCGACCTCTTTGCCGACCTGATCGGCGACCTCGCGGGTCATCCAGTCCGGGTCGAACCGGGCCATCTTCCAGACGACGTGGACGACGTAGGAGGCGAACACACCGATCCCGAACGCCACCCCGACATCGGTCCCGTTCAGCGTCGCGATGAGGACGATGGACAGGACGATAAGCGCGCCGTAGGCGATGTCGGTGAGCGCGTCGACGCGTGCGGGGCTCACCATCGCCGATCCGCCTCCGCGAACGCGACGCGTCCGCGAGTCGCTCCGCCGTCGGTGCTCGCTCGTCGGCTCAGTGTCGTACTCATAAGTATACTCCCCCTTTCCGCGCTGACGGGCTAAAACTCTCGCTTCGCGGCGGCGACCGTCGTGTGAACAACCCGCACGGCTCGCGGAGCGGGGTCCTTTTGTGGCGGATGGCCGAACGCGGGGTATGGACATCGAGGAGGGCGGTCTCACCGTCTCCGTTCCGGAGGCCCGCGACGGGGCCAGTGAGGGCACCGGCGGCGGGGTCTTCTTCAACCCCACGCAGGAGCTGAACCGCGACATCACCGTCGCGGTGCTGCGCGCGTACCGCGACCGCGAGCCGCGCGCGGCGTCGTACCTCGACGCGATGGCGGCGTCGGGGGTCCGCGGCGTCCGCGCCGCCGCCGAGGGATACGACGTCACCTGCGCCGACGTGGACCCGGACGCCGTCGATCTGGCCGGCGAGAACCTCGCCGCAAACGGTCTGGACGGCGAGGCCGTCCACCGCGACGTCAACGCGCTGCTGTACGACGAGGGGCCGTTCGACGTCGTCGACCTGGACCCGTACGGGACGCCGATCCCCTTCGCGGACGCCGCGCTCGCGAACGCGCGCAACCTCGTGTGCGTCACGGCGACCGACACCGCACCGCTGTGCGGCGCCCACCTCAACAGCGGGATTCGCAAGTACGGCGCGGTCCCGCGGAACACCGATTACCACCCCGAGATGGGGCTCCGGACGCTGATCTCCGCGCTGGTCCGGACCGCCGCGCGCTACGACAAGGCGGCCCGCCCGATCGTCTCGCACGTCTCCCGTCACTACGCGCGGACGTACCTCGAACTGGAGTCTGGCGCGCAGGACGCCGACGACTGCATCGACGAACTCGGGTACGTCGACAACTGCGAGGACTGCCTCTGGCGCGAGCCGACCCGCGGGCTGATCGCGGACCCCGTCGACGCCTGCCCCGCCTGCGGGAGCGATCGCGTCCTCACCGCCGGGCCGCTCTGGCTCGGTTCGGTGGCGGACCCCGACTTCGCGCGGGCGGTCCGCCGCGAGGTGACCGACGACATGGGCGAGGCGAAGCGCGCTCGCAAGCTCCTCGGAACCGTCGCACGCGAGATCGACACCCCCACGCACTACGACCAGCATCGCCTGTACAAGGGGTGGGGCGAACCCGCCATCGGGATGGACGAGTTCGTCGAGCGACTCCGCGGGGCCGGCCACGAGGCGAGCCGCGCGCACTACCGCGGCACGGCGGTCAAGAGCACGGCGTCGATCCCCGAGATGCGCGAGGCGGTCCTCGGCGACGGCGGCGCCTGACGCCCCGAATTCGCCGTCGCCCTCCTCTCTGCACCGATCCCGGAGCCGCTCGCATCCGCCCCGTTTTTGTCGCCGTCGACCGAAGCGAGAGCGTGTCCAGTCACTCGACCACCGCGATCGGAACGGCCCGCCGCGTCGTCGACACCGCGCTCGACCGCCAGGTGACGTTCCTCGCCGCCGCCATCGCCTACTACGCGTTCGTCTCGCTGATCCCCGCGCTGCTCCTGCTCGTCGTCGTCGCCAGCGCGGTGTTCGGGGAGGCGATCGCGGCCGAGCTCGTCGCCGCAACCGGCGAGTTCCTGACGCCGGCCGGCGAGGAGGCGGTCGCGGGCGCCGTCTCCTCCGCCGGCGGTCGGACGGGCGCGAGCCTGCTCGGGGCAGGGGTGTTGCTCTGGTCGACGCTGAAGGTGTTCCGCGGGCTCGACACGGCCTTCGTCGAGCTGTACGGCGTCGAAGGTGCCCCGGACTTCCTCAAGCAGGTCACCGACGCCGCGTCGGTCGTCCTCGGAGTCGGCGTCGGCATCGGGGTGATGGTCGCCGTCGGGGCGTTCGTCGCGGCCGCCGACGCGATCCCACTGGTGGAGGCCGCGAGCGTCCTCGCGTTGCCCGCCGTCCTCGCCGTCGTCTTCCTGCCGATGTACTACATCCTTCCCCAGCCCGCGATCGGGGTCCGGGAGGCGCTCCCCGGGGCCGTCTTCGCCGCGGTCGGCTGGACGCTGCTGCAGGCCGGCTTTCAGGTGTACGCCGCGAGCGCCGGGCAGTACCAGGTGTACGGCGTGATCGGCGGCATTCTGCTGCTCGTCACGTGGCTCTACCTCGCCGCCGTCGTCGTCGTGGTCGGCGGAGTCGTCAACGTCGTGTTGGCCGGACGGGGCGGGGCGGGCGCCCCGAGCGGCGCCGGCCTCGGAGGGGAGGCGACCCCGCCGGACCACGACGCGGACCGGCAGTTACAACACGACCGCGACCGACCCACGGGTATGAACGGTGAGTCGGACGGCGCGGGCGACGCCGGCGACGAGGAGCGCCCGGCGGGGGCGCCGGACGTGGCGGCGCTACAGGAGGAGGTGAGCCGGCTGCGGGCGGAGTTCGACGAGTTCGAAGACGACGTCGAGCGGCGCACCGTCGACAAGCCGGCCGTCGAGTCGGAGCTGAAGCGGTACGTCCGCTCGCGGATGCGGCGCGGCCACGCCCGCGGCTGGGGTCCGTACCTCGTGCTCCTGTACGGCACGGTGCTGACGCTCGGCGCGTTCTCGTTCCTCAACGGGGCCTACGCCATCGCCGCGATGCTCATCCTCGGACTGTCGACGCTCGGGCTGTACACCCTCTTTATCATCGTCGGAATCGGCCTCAACCTGCTCGAAACGCCCGGCAAGGCGCTCGATTACGCCCGCGATCGGGGAGACGACTGATCGGGTGATCGACGCGTGACCGGACTCGTCGCCGCGGAGCGCGGCATCGGCGAGGTGATCCTCGTCGACGCGCTCCCGGAGGTCGTCGTCGTCGTCTTCGCCGCCGTCACCCACCTCGCCGACCCGTGGTTCCTGTTCGGGCTGCTAGCGATCGGCTACTGGTTCGCGAGTGGCCGGTTCGCGGCCGCGCCGCGCCGCGCCGGCGCGACCGCGATCGCGGCCGTCACCTGCGCGTACGCCGCCACGGCGCTCGGGAAGGCGTGGTTCGCGGTCCCCCGCCCGCCCGGCGCGGTCGGTCCCGCGGACGTGCCGACGTGGCTCCCCGGCCTGCTGTCGGCGTGGTACGAGGCGCAGGTGCTCTCCGACGGCTTCGGCTTCCCGAGCGGCCACGCCACCGGCGGCGCGGCCGCGTACCTCGCGCTGGCGCTCGTGTACGACCGAGCGTGGACCGCGCCGAAACGGCTCGCCGCCGCCGTCGTCGTCGCCGTCGCCGTCGCGGCCTCGCGGGTCGTCATCGAGGTCCACTACCTCGTCGACGTGCTCGCGGGGCTGGCCGTCGGGACCGGCGTCGTGCTCGCCGCGCTGTGGCTCGCGGGCGACCCGCGGGTCCGGTGGGGTGCGTCTGGGAAGGCCGCGGACGGGTCCGCAGAGGGCGAGAGCGGGCCCGGTTCCCGCGGCGCCACCGCCGCGCTCGATCCCACCCTCGCGTTCCTGCTGGCGGCGGTCGTCTCGACCGGATCGCTGGCCGTCGCCGTCGCGAGCGGGCACACCGGCGAGGTGGTCGAGGCGGGGATCGGGATCGCCACCGGCGCCGGGGGCGCGATCGGCTGGCGGCTCGTCGACGGCGACGAGCCGGCGGTCCCGGTCCGGATCGCGGTCCCCGCGCTCGCCGTCACCGGCGCGCTCTGGGTGGGAGCGTACTCGCTCTCGGACTCGATCTGGGTCACGCTGGCCGCGACGACCGCCGCCGTGGTCGCCGTCGTCGCGCTGCCCGCGCTGCCGGAGCGGATCGGGCGGCCGTCGGACGCCGGGAACTGAGCGGTGTTTCCGGGACTCGTCTCGGTCCCCGCGCCGATCGATAGCGGGAGTGGGTGCTACAGATCGTCGGTTGCGAGTGCGTATTTAAAAGGAGATGAGCGACAGCGACGATCGCTTATAAGTGTCAGTCCGCGAGTGGGTCCGCCAGCGACTGAGTCCGTTACGCCTCTCGCACGTTCCGACCCACCGGCTCGCCGAACGACTCCGCGCCGGTGACCGGGTCCCGCTCGTAGACGACTTCGCCGCGGACCGTCGTCAGCTCCGGGAAGACGCCCCGCAATCCCTCGAAGGGCGTCCAGCCGGCGGCGCCGTGGAGCGCGCCGGCCTCGATCTCACGGGGATTCGTCAGATCGACCACGACGAGGTCGGCGTCGGCGCCGGGCTCGATGCGGCCCTTTCGATCGATCCCGAAGATCGACGCGGGGTTGGCGGCGACCACGTCGCGGACGCGCTCCAAGGAGAGGTTCCCCTTGCGGACCGACTCCAAGAGGAGCGGATAGAGGGTCTCGACGCCGGGAACCCCGCTCGGCGCGTCGACGAGCCCCTGTCGCTTCTCCGCGACCGTGTGCGGCGCGTGGTCGGTGGCGACCACGTCGACGTCGCCGTCGCGGAGCCGCTCGAAGACGCCCGCGCGACGCTCCTCGGAGCGGAGCGGCGGGTTCATGCGCCCGAACGTCCCGAGGCGCCGCGCGTCCTCGCGCGACAGGAAGAGGTGGTGGGGCGTCACCTCGCAGGTGGGCGGGGTGTCCCCGGTCGCGTCGTCTCGAGCCTCGCGCACCGCGTCGATCCCTTCCGGCGTCGACGTGTGCGCGATGTGGACCTGCGCGTCGCTCTCCGCGCCGGCGTCGAGGGCGCGTTCGATCGCCGCGGCCTCGGCCTCGGCGGTCCGGTAGGCCGACCACGCGTCGGCGTTCGCGGCGGTGCCGACGCCGCCGAGGTCACCGCCGAGCGCGCCCTCGTCGAACAGCGTCTCGTCCTCGGCGTGGACCGTGACGGGGACGTCGCGGGCGGCGGCCTCGGCGAGCGCCTCCTCGAACAGGTCCACGGCGATCCCCATGTCGCCGGTCGAGTCCGCGAGGAACACCTCGCCGAGCGCGAACAGGGGACGCTCGAAGAGGCTCTCGGGATCCCAGTCGCCGGTGACCCCGCCGTTGATCCCGTAGTCGACGAGCGACGGCGCGGCGAGGGCGGCCTTCTCGTCGAAGGCGCCGCCGTCGACGGTCGGCGGCGAGGTGTTCGGCTGGTCGACGACGGTCGTGACGCCGCCCGCGGCCGCGCCCCGCGACCCCGAGGTCCACGTCTCCTTGTGGCTCGCGCCCGGCTCCCGGAAGTGGACGTGGACGGCGACGGCGCCAGGGAGGAGGTGGCGGCCCCGCGCGTCGACGACGCGCTCGCCGGGGTCGGCGTCGAGTCCCGCGTTCGTCGGTTCGACCGCGTCGACGGTCCCGTCTCGGACCCGAACGTCGCGGACTCGCCCGTCGGCCAGCTCCGCGCCCGTGATGAGCATGGGTACGCGCTCGCGGCGCGCCGTTTAAACCGTGGCGGTTCGAGCCACCACAAAGCGTTTGTCGCGCCCGGTGAGAGACGGCGCATGGTCCTCGGTCTCGCCAGCGTCGCCGGCGAGGTGGCCGGCTGGCTCTTCACGCTCGCGCTGTCCCTCTTTCCCGGCCTCGTCGCCGCTGCCCTCTGGGCCCCGTTCCTGATCGCGACGCGGTTCCGAGCGCTGTTCGTCGCGCTGCCACCCGCGGGTCGGCTCGCGCCCTCGTACGTCGGCGTCGCGCTGGGGCTCTCGGTCCCGTATCTCGCCGGTCTCCTGCTCACGGTCGGATTCGTCGACTCGGTCGGGGCGGCATGGAGCGACGCGCTCGTGGAGACGGCGCTGGCCGGCGGGGTCCTCACGGCGGTCGCCGCCCCGACGGTCGCGGTCCTCGCGCTCCCCCGGCTCGGCGTCGACTGGGACCCGACCGGGTACGGTCCGGGGACGTGGGCGCTTCTGGTGGCCGCGGGGATCTGGTACGCGATCATCGCCGCGGTGCCGCTGTTCGCGCTCGCCGTGGTCTTCGGACTGCCGGGCGGGTACTGACGGCGACGCTCGCCCGGGACCGCTTCGGGATTCGGTGGAGGCGCGTGGTACCGTAAGATTTTGTTGATTGGCGTGGCCTACGCCCGGACATGCTCCCCGCACCCTTCCGGCTGTTCTTCGTCGCCGTCCCCCTCCTCGTCGCCGCCGGCGCGCTCGCGATGGCCGCGTTCCCCCGACGGATGATGAGTTGGCAGATGCGCGGTCCCGGGGGGACGACACAGCGGATCGAACCGAGCGAGACCCGGATCCTGATGATGCGCGTCATGGGCGTCGTCGTCGCCGGCCTCGCGCTCCTCATGGTGGTCGCGAACTTCGCGTTCATCCCCTGATCCCCGAGCCGGACCGATCGCCGGTCGGCTTCGCCCTGACCGATACCGACGCTCCGATACGGTTTTGGGGCGGCCGGCGGAACCACCGGTAAATGCTGTCTCGACAGTTCGTCCGGGAGAACCCCGAGGTCGTCCGTGAGGCGCTCGCCAACAAGGGCGTCGACGTCGACCTCGACCGGATACTCGACGTCGACGAGGAGTGGCGCGATCTGAAGAGCCGCGGCGACGACCTCAGACACGAGCGCAACGAGGTCTCCTCGACGATCGGCGAACTGAAGGCCGACGGAAAAGAGGAGGCGGCCCAGGAGGCGATCGAGCGCTCCCAAGAGCTCAAGTCGGAACTCCAGGAGATCGAGGAGCGCGCCGACGAGCTAGAGGCCGAACTGGAGGAGTCCCTGCTCGAACTCCCCCAGATCCCCCACGAATCGGTGCCGGTCGGCGAAGACGAGTCGGAGAACGTCGAGCGTCGCCGCGAGGGGTTCGACGACCTTCGGGAGCTCCCCGACGACGTGGAGCCGCACTACGACCTGGGCGAAGACCTCGAGATCCTCGACTTCGAGCGCGGCGCGAAGGTCGCCGGCGGCGGCTTCTACGTCGCGAAGGGCGACGGCGC
>ENA-ORCR01000685-ORCR01000685.1-marine-metagenome-genome-assembly--contig:-NODE-685-length-15032-cov-3.465597_pt1 | contig 15032 bp, 15 predicted proteins | sample MGYA00237782_ERZ508514 | MGnify/ENA primary metagenome ERZ508514 (study PRJEB26185, sample SAMN06268960) | marine metagenome | isolation source: Eden Landing Ponds, San Francisco, CA, USA | place...
CATGACGGTATAGCGTCTCGACTATATCCCGTCGACGCTCGAGGACGCTACCGCTCCCAGGGAGGTCAAGATCGTCTATGGCGTTGCAGAGGTTGGCCTCGGTGACGCTACTCTCGCCAACTGTGTCCGTCCCCTCCTCGCGTCCGCCCAGCTCCTCACCCTGGCTATCGGCGCGCTCTTCCACGCTCACCGGCGGCGCTGTGTCACTCTGGCCGACAAACCAGACGAGCGACGCACCGATTTTCTTTGACCGGACCCGTCCGGCGTCTTGCAACCTGCGAAGGCGGTAGTCGGCAGCTTGGCGTGTCACGCCGACCGCCTCAGCAACCTCACTCGTCGCTGCGGGTTCGTGGTCGCGGACGGCGGCGACGAAGTCGGAGTCGCGGATGGCGCCGAGCCAGAGCGGGCCGGCGGTGACCACCCGGTTGCTCCCGCAGGCCGGGCAGTCCTCGGGTGGGTGGGTGATCAACCCCCACTCCGCCTCGCGGGAGAGGCAGTCCTCGCAGTGGTGGACGTAGCCGAGTTCGTCGATGCACGCGTCGGCTTTCGTCGCTCGGCCGTCGAGTTCGAGGTAAGTCCGGGCGTAGTGACGGGAGACGTGTGAGCAGATGGGGCGAGCGGCGGTGTCGTAGCGGGCGGCGGTGCGGACGAGCGCGGAGAGGAGGACCCGGAGCCCCATCTCGGGGTGGTAATCCGTGTTTCGGGGGACGGCGCTGTAGGAGCGGACGCCGCTCTCGAAGTGGGCGCCACAGAGCGGGGCGGTGTCGGTGGCGGTGATACAGACCAGGCGGCTCGCCCCGCGGAAGGCGGCGTCGGCGAAGGGGATCGGCGTGCCGAACGGGTCCACGTCGACCACGTCGAACGTCTCCTCGTGCATGAGAGCGTTGGCGTCGCGGTGGACGACCCGTCCCTCGAGATCGTTGCGCGCCATGTTCTCGCGGGCTAGTTCGACCGCGTCGGGGTCCACGTCGCAGCAGGTGGCGTCGTAGCCCTCGGCGGCGGCGCGCACCCCGCGGATCCCCGAGGCGGCGGTGGCGTCGAGATACCGGGGGGTGCGGTCGCCGTCGCGGTCGGTGTCGGCCTCGATCGCGCGCAGGACGGCGACGGTGAGGTCGCGGTTCAGCTCCTGAACGGGGTTGAAAAAGACCGTGTCGCCCACCCCGGCGTCGGGCTGTTCGGGAACCTCGACCGTCACGTCGCCCTCGGTCACGCGCATACCCGCACCTATCCGGCGACGGCGAAAAGCCATGCGTTTGCCGGCGCTCGGTCGGGGCCGTCGGTCGGCGCGCGTCCCCGACGGGCCGCTCACTCACCGAGGTGCTCGGTGAGGCGTCGCTCGACGAGGTCGCAGACGGTCCGGCCCAGGGGCTTTCCGTTCCGCGCCAGCCCGTGGGCCTCCGCGACGCCGTCCGCGCCGGCCAGGGGGACGAGCCGGAGGGTCGTCCCATCGGGGCCGACCTCGACGTGGAGCGACGCCTGCGGGAACGAGCAGACGGCGGGCGCGAGCGCCTCGACGGTGTCACCGTGGGAGACGACGGCGGGCACGTGGTGGTGAGCCGAGAGCGCCAGGGGTACGTCGTGCTCGCGCAACAGCGCCGAGACGGCCTCGTCGTCGAACAGCCGGAAGTTCCGCCAGCGCGGACCGTCGGGACAGTCCGGTAGGCCGGCGGCGGGGTGGTGGAGCGCGACGACGGGACGGTCGTGTTCGGCCAGCTGCTCGGCCAGCCAGGCGCGTTGGGCGGGGCCGACGCGCCCGCCCCACGTCTCCCGCAGGTCCGTGGGTCCGTCCGTGTCGCCGTCGACCGAGCCCGCTCCCGTACCGTCCGGGCCGCTCGTCGCGGTGTCGACGCCGAGCAGCGTTATCTCGCCCACGCTCTCGGCGAACGGGAGCGGGCCGTAGCGCTCGGCGAACCGCTCGACCGGCGGGCTGGCGTGGTCGTCGAAGGCCTTCGGCACGTCGTGGTTGCCGGGGATCGCCCGCCAGGGGACCGAGAGACTCCCGAGCGCGTCGTCGACGGCGTCGAACTCCGCCGGGTGCCCGTCCCGGGTCAGATCGCCCGCGACCAGTGCGGCATCGGCGTGGGCGTTCGCGACCGCGACGGCCGTCCGCACCCGCGCTAGCGTCCGGTGGTACACCTTCCAGGTCCCTCGCTCGGCGAGCGCGACGTGGGGGTCGGCGATCACCGAAAGCGTCACCCCCGGGTCGCTGGTCGGCCGGTCGAGCCGCGCGAAGACGGGGCCGGGGGCGGCCTTCCGTTCCGTCGTGGGTTCGGCCCGTTTCTCGGTCACGACTCCGAGAGGACGTGGACGCGGTCGGTTTGGAGGGCGAGCGATACCTGCTCGCCGGCCGCCGGCGCCTCGGCGGGGTCGACCCGGAGAGTGACCGACTCGCCGTCGGGCAGGTCCGCCACCGCACGGACGTGCTCGCCGAGGTAGAACCGCTCGCGGACGGTCGCCTCGAACGGGCCATCACCGACGCGGAACGCTTCCGGGCGGGCGACGACGGTGACCTCGCCTTCGTGGCCGTTCGGCGCGGCTGTCGTGGCGTAGCCGAAGTCGAGGCGGCCGTCCCTGGCTGTCGCGGGCAGGCGGTTCGACGTGCCCACGAAGTCGGCGACGAACTCGTTGGCCGGCCGTTCGTACACCTCGTCGGGGCTCCCGACCTGCTCGACGCGGCCGTCGTTCATGACGGCGATGCGGTCGCACATCACCATCGCCTCGCTCTGGTCGTGGGTGACGTACAGCGCCGTCACGTCCAGGTCGTCGAGCAGGGCGCCGATCTCCTCCTGGAGACGAGTCTTGAGCTTCGCGTCGAGTCCCGTCATCGGCTCGTCGAGCAGGAGCACCTCCGGCTCGATGGCCAGCGCTCGGGCGAGGCCGACCCGCTGTTGCTGGCCGCCCGACAGCGTCGTCGGGTCGCGGTCGGCCAGCTCGGCGATGTCGAGCAGTTCGAGCAGCTCCCGCGCCCGCGCCGCGCGCTCGTCGGCGGCCACGTCGCGCATCTTCAGCCCGAACTCGACGTTCTCCCGGACGGACATGTTGTCGAACAGCGCGTACGACTGGAAGACGAGCCCGACCGACCGCCGCTCGGGCGGGACGTGAGTCACGTCCGTCCCGCCGATCGAGACGGTCCCGTCCGTGGGCGTCTCGAACCCGGCGGCGGTCCGCAGGGTGGTCGTCTTCCCGCAGCCCGACGGCCCCACGAGCCCCAGCGTCTCGCCCTGCTGGACCGTCAACGACACGTCGTCGACGGCGGTCGTCTGTCCGAACTCCTTGGTGACGTTCGCGAGTTGCACTGTCATTATCTGGCACCTCCGATCGAGAAGCCGCGCTGACCGGTCGCCTGCAGCAGCGCCGTCACCGCGACGACGATGCAGAAGTAGATCGAGACGGCGGCGGCCACCCGCAGGAAGGGGTTGTTCGAGATGTTCTCGAACAGGAACAGCGAGAAGGGCTTGGGGCCGCGCGAGTAGACGATGTAGGAGAAGTTGAACTCGGCGGCCGCGAGCGTCCAGCAGACGATGGCGCCGGAGACGATCCCCCGCTTCGCGTTGGGGAGGATCACCGTCAGGAACGTCCGCGGCCACGACGCCCCCAGCGAGCGGGCGCTCTCCTCGATCTGGCGCAGGTCCATCGACTCGAAGCTCGACTGGACCGCGAGCACCATGTACGGCGCCTTCAACAGCGAGTAGCCGATCACGAGCGCGACCGCGCTGGGCAGGTGCGAGTAGGTCCGCAGGAACGCGATCCCGAGGATGATCCCGGGGACGACCGGCAGGACCGCGACCGTGTTGAGCCAGCCCTGGCCGTAGAAGTCGTAGCGCGTGACCGCGTAGGCGATCGGGACGCCGACGACGAGGTTGATCGCAACCCCGCCCAGCGCGAGCGCCATGCTGAACACGAGCGTCGCGAACGGGATCGTCACGGAGAGTCCGAGCAGCGAGAGGGAGACCGACCCGAGCCCGCGCTGGGCGCCGAGGGTCTGGGCCAGCCCGAGCGCCTGTTTCCAGTTTTCGAGTGTGAACCCACCGCTGGGGAACAGCCCCGTCCACTCGCGGGCGAACGACGCGGCGACGGTGATCACCACCGGCGCGATGAGGAAGACCACCGTCGCCGCGATCAGTCCCGTGATCGCCGTCCGGCCGAGGCGCGCCGTGACGCGACTGAGCGCCCCCGGCCGTCGGTCGGGGACGCTCCCGTAGCCGGCCGGGCGACCGGGCGCGTCCGCGCCGTCGCCCGAGACGGTCGCGCCGCCGTCCGGCCGCGGCCTCGACGAGGGCTGTGCTCCGTCCTCGCCGCGTGACGGGTCGGTCATCCGGTCACCTCCGCGCTGGTGTAGCGCAGTCCGAGGAAGGTGAACGCGACGGTGAACGCGAAGAAGACGGTCGCCAGCGCGGAGGCCATCGCGAGGTCGAAGCCGACCTTGATCTCCTGGTCGAACCGGAAGGTGACCACGGAGAGCGCCTTCAGCACGAGCACGGTGCCGAAGATCGCAAGCGCGGTCCGGAAGGTGAGGATGAGCGCGCCGACGATCCCGGGGCGGATCTGCGGCAGGGTCACGTACCGGAACGTCTGCCAGGGCGTCGCGCCCAGCGACCGGGCGGCCTCCTCGGCGTCGGTGTTGACCTCGGCGTAGGTCCCCCGCAGGAGGAAGGTCGCCCGCGGGATCATCGAGTAGAGGTAGCCGAAAAAGAGCCCTAGCACGGCCAGGAGGGTCCCCGATGGCTGGCCGGTCAGCTGGAGCGCGCCGGGGTCGGCCCCCGACAGGAAGGCGAGGAAGTTCGTCAGCACCCCGGTCTTGCCGAACCAGACGATCATCATGAACGCTGCGACGATGCCCGGCAGGCTGATCGGGAACGAGATGAGCGTCACGAGCAGTCCTTCGGCGGGGAGGTCGTACTTCTCGAGGCCGTGGGCGATGGCGATGCCGACGACGACACTGGCGACGGTCGTCAGCACGCCGAACCACAGGGAGTTCCAGATGACCGACCCGTAGACGGCGTTGACCTCGATCCCGGAGCCGAGGACGGGGACGAACGCCAGTATCGACGCGAACAGCTCCCGGTAGGCGTCGAGCGCGACCCCCTCGATCCGGAAGTTCGAGGTCGAGAGGCTCATCCGAACCATCACGGCCACGGGGACGAACGCACCGAACGTCGCCAGCGCGAGGAACGGGACGGCCAGGACGGCGATGCGCCGGCGCGCCCGGTCGCGCTCCGTCTCGGGCACCAACACCGCGGCGGTCCCGGCCCGGAGCCGCTCGCGCAGCGACGGTCCGTCGAGCGTCGACATGGGCTCAGTAACCCGTCAGGCCGACACCCTGGCCGATCTCCTCGATGATGCTGTCCTGGTTCTCGACGAGCTGCTGGTAGTCGACCTGGAACTCGGCCTCCTCGTAGGCGCTCTGGGGCGGGAACTCGTCGGGCATCTCGAGCTCGGGTGCGCGGATCGGGCGGACGTAGGCGTCGAGGAAGCGCCGCTGGCCCTCCTTCGAGAGGACGTAGTCCATGAACAGCTTGCAGGCCTCCGGGTTCGGGGCGCCCTTCAGCATCCCGAACCCGTAGGGCTGGTTGAACGCGCCCTTCTGGCCGTCGGGACCGGTCAGTAGCTTCGTCTCGACTTTCTCCTCGGCGATGGAGTCGGCGTTGTACTTCAGGTCCAGCCCCGTGTAGTCGTACTCGACGAACGTCGTGATCTCGCCCTTGCTGAACTTCTGCTCGACGTTGCCCGCGAAGACGGCGCCTTTCTCCTTCATCTCCGTGTAGTAGTCGACGACGGGCTGGACGTCGTCGAGCGAGCCGCCGTAGGCGTTGTTGATCGAGAGCGCGCCCGCGAGCCCGACGGCCGCGTTGGGCGGCTGGAACTGCGTGTTGGCCGCGATCTCCTCGCGCTTGAGGTCCTCCCACGTCTCGGGCGGCTCGATACCCTCCTCCTCGTAGATGTCCGCGCGGTAGGTGACCGTCGTCGTCATCCGCCGCGTCGCGGTCATGTGGCCGTTGTCCGTCTTGAGCTTCTCGGGGACTTTCTCCCAGTTGGCCGGTTTGTACGCCTGGGTCAGGTCGTCCTGCATCGCCAGGATGCCGAACGTGTAGCCGCCGTTGTACGCCGAGTGCGTCGGGTCGCTGGCGTGCGAGCGCAGGTGCGACAGCGCCTCGCCCGAGGAGCGCTGGTCGTCGTTCATCTGGACGCCGTACTCCTCGTCGAACGCCTCCATCTGGGCGCCCCAGTTGGACCAGCCAGTCTGGACGGCGTAGACGTACAGTTTGTCCGGGAACGACGAGGCGTTCACGGTCGTCTCGTAGTCGCCGTGGCCGACCTCGTACGACTCGCCGTCACCGCCGCCGCCACCGCCGGAGACGCCGGCACAGCCGGCCAGTCCACTCGCCACTATCGCACCCGTACCTGTGAGGAATCGCCGCCGTGATCGCGTCATACGGATGAATCGCCGCGGACGACCTACATTCTGTTTTATATTTCCCGCCCGTTACGATACCGAACCGTACATTCAGAACTGTCTGATATTCGGTTCTATTGACTGCATCTTACCGGTATATATCGTCGGAGGATCGCCTCACGCCCGGTCGTCGACCGCCGCGACGACCGCCTCGGCCAGCGCCTCGAAGTCCGCGACCTCCGGGACCACGTCGACGCCGACGCCGGCGTCGGCCGCGGTCTCGGCCGTGGGATCGCCGATGACACCCACGACCGCCTCGCCCAGCCCGGCGACGGCGTCCTCGCGGACGCCGCGCTCCTCGGCGGCCCCGAGGAAGTTCCGGACCGTCAGCGAGGAGGTGAACACGGCGCCGTCCAGTCGGCCCTCGGCCGCCAGGGCGGCCGACTCGCCGGCGTCGGCGGGCCGTTCGAGGCGGTAGAGGACCGTCTCGTGGACGTACGCGCCCGCCGCTTCCAGTCCGTCGAGCAGGACCGCCGAGCCGTGGTCCGAGCGGGCGACCTCGACGCGGGCGCCGGCCACGTCGTCACCGAGTTCCGCGACCAGGCCCGACGAGGAGAACTCCGACGGGACCCGGTCGACGGCGTAGCCGTGCTCGCCCAGCGCGTCGGCGGTCGACTCGCCGATGGCACAGACCGTCGCCTCGCCGGGCTCCCACCGCTTGTCCGGTCCACCGTCGGAACCGCGCTCGCCCGCGGCCAACTCGACGCCGGTCTTGCTCGTGAACACGACGTAGTCGGCGTCGCTGCGGGGTCGAGCGCCGGTCGGATCGACGGTCAGCATCGGGTCGGCGACGGCCTCTGCCCCGAGCGATTCGAGCAGCTCCACGGCGGCGTCCAGCCGCTCGTCCGGCGGCCGGAACACGGCCACCCGCGGCCGGTCCGCTGCGCTCATCGGCGCACCCCGTTCATTCGTCTTCTGCCTCCTCTGCCGGCGCGTCGTCGCCGTACCCGCGGAGGAACTCCGCGAGTCGCTCGCGCTCGCCGGCCACGTCGCCGATCACGGTGATCGCCGGCGGCGAGATGCCGACCTCGTCGCGGGCGTCGACGATCGTATCGAGGGTGCCGGTCGCGACCTGCTGGTCCGGCCAGGTCGCCCGCTCGACCAGCGCCACCGGCGTCTCGGGGTCCATGCCCTCCCCGCGGAGCCGTTCGGTGTAGTCGGGAAGCTTGCCGACGCCCATCAGGACGACGATGGTACCGCCGGTGGCCGCCAGCGCCCCCCAGTCGACCGCCGATTCGTCCTTCGTGGGGTCCTCGTGGCCAGTGACGAACGACACCGAGGAGGCGTGGTCGCGGTGGGTGACTGGGATCCCGGCCACCGCTGGCCCGGCGATCGCCGAGGTGACCGCCGGGACGACCTCGAAGTCGATCCCGTGGTCGGCGAGGTAGGCGGCCTCTTCGCCGCCGCGGCCGAAGACGAACGGGTCGCCGCCCTTCAGCCGGACGACGGTCTCGCCCTCCTCGGCGAGTTCGACCAGCCGCTCGTTGGTCACCGACTGGGGCGTCCGGTCGCCCCCCGCTCGCTTCCCAACGTCCTCGCGTTTCTCCTCGGAGATCAACCCCAGAATTTCGGGCCCGGGCAGCTTGTCGTGCAACACCACGTCGGCCTCGTCGAGGAGGCGCCGCGCCTTGACGGTCAACAGGTCGGGGTCGCCCGGGCCGGATCCGACGAGGTAGACGGTCCCGGTCATTTCCCGTCACCCGCGCCGTCGTCGGGCGTGTCCGGCGAGGCGCTGGCGGCGCCGCTATCCTCGCCCGTCCGCCGTCGCGCCTGCTCGATCAGGTCGGCGGCCCCGGCGTCGGCCAGGTCCGCGGCGAACTCCCGGGCGGCCTCGGCGTGGTTCTGGACCGGCAGTTCTCGCGCCTCGCGCACCTCCTCGTCGCCCTCGCGGTCGAGCACGCGAACGCTCGCGCGCACGACCGACCCCTGGAGGACGGCGTAGATGCCGACGGGCGCGACGCAGCCGCCCCCGAGCTCGCCCAGGATGGTGCGCTCGACGGTCGCCTCGACCCGCGTCGGCGGGTGGTCGAGCACGCTGCGGAGGTCCTCCGCGAGTTCGCCGTCCCTCGCTGTGACCGCCAGCGTCCCCTGGCCCGGCGCCGGGACGAACCCGTCCGGCCCGAGCTGTCGGTGCTCGACGTGGTGGAGCAGTCCCGCCCGTTCGAGCCCCGCCTCCGCGAGGACGATGGCGTCGTACTCCACGTCGGGGTCCCGCTCGAGCGCCCGCCGCTGGAGCTCGGTCAGGTCCTCGAACCACTCGTCGACGGTGCGGTCGAACTCCGCATCGTCGTCCGCTTCGTCGCCGTCGTCACCGTCGCCCTCGTTCCCCTCGTCGGCGTCGCTCAGGTGTTTGTACTCCGCCAGGTCCTCGACCTCCTCGTCGGCCTCGGCGACGACGCGGCGCTCGTGCTCGGCCAGCAGCGGCGGCGCGAGCAGCTTCTGGATGCGCGTGTCGACGTTCCCGCGCAGCGGCTGCACGTCCAGGTCCTCGCGCTCGGCGAGCAACTGCGCGCCCCGCCGGAGGCTGGACGTGCCCACCGTCGCGCCCTCGGGCAGCCCCGACAGGGAGGCGCCGTTCCGGGTGACCAGCACGTCCCGCGGTGCGGCCCGCTCGGGGACGCCCGCGACGATCAGGTCCTCGGGCATCTCGGTGGGCATGTCCTTCATCGAGTGGACGGCGGCGTCGCAGTCGCCGTCCAGCACTTCCTCGTCGAGCGCGCGGACGAACGCGCCGGTCTTGCCGAGTTCGTGGATCGCCTCGTCGGTGATCTGGTCGCCCGTGGTCTCGACCTCGACGAGCTCCACGTCGAACCGTCGGTTCTCCAGCCGTTCCTTGATAGTGGCGGCCTGGCGCAGCGCCAGCGCCGACCCGCGCGTCCCCAGCCGCAGCGTCGTACTCATTACCTCTCAGTGGTCGGCCCGCCGTGAAAAGCACACCACTTCTGTGTGCGAGGCGTTGGAGTGACTGCGAGAGTCAGCAGACGACGAAAGCTCTCGACCCGCTCGCCTTGAATCGAAGTGGCTACCACCGACAGCAAGCGCTGAACGCCCTCGACCCGCTCGCGGTCGCTGAGCGACATACCCTCGTTACACTCGGGTAGGGGTCGCTCAGACGACTAAAGTGAACGCGAGCTCGCCTCGCCCGTTCAGTCCACCAGGACCGCAACCGCACCGCGACCAAACAGCACCGCAGACGGCCACATGCCCCCCCAACCGATTGCGATGCTCGCAGGCTGCGCTTCTCATCCCTCGCACGGCCTACGTCGCGCGCACGAGAGCGCGCGACAGCGCGCGCCACCGCACTTGCAGGTCCCCCTCCGTCGAGCATCCGCGCGCCGCAGGCGCGCGGTTCTACGCGGCGAGTGCGCGAAGCGCACGAGCCGCGCCTTTTTCACCCATGTTTTTGGCCCGGGGGTTCCCGCAGCGACCGCAGGGAGCGAGGAAACCCCCGAGCGAAAAAGATGGGGTCCTTACCAAGGCTCGTCTTTCGCGCCGATGAGGTAGGCGATGCCGTTGGTGGTGACGTGCAACAGCGGCGTCACGACGAGTACGGTCACCAACACCGGAACGGTGAACGTCGCGGTCACCCACCCGAAATCCAGGACGGCGGCCAGCGCGAGCGCGCCGACGACGAAATCCAGCTGGTCGAGGCCGGGGAAGGGGGCGCCCCGTTCGCGACCGCTCCGGCGCTTGATAAACGAGGCGCCGATGTCGCCGGCCATCGCGCCCAGAGCGAGACCGAACGCGGCGAGGAGCGGGAACTCCACCGCGGGGACGCCGAGCAGGTCGGCGACCGGGTCGGAGACGGCGTTGAGGCCGAGCGCGAGCGCGACGCCGGCGAGCGTGCCGGCGGCGGTGCCGCGCCAGGTCTTGCCGTCGCCGAGGAGGCGGCTGTCGCCCCAGGTTCGGCCCCCGTCGATGGGGCGGCCGCCGCCGGCCAGCACCGCCGCGTTGTTCGGCACGTACGCGGGCCCCATCGCCCACAGCGCCGTCACGAGAACCGTGACCAGATCCATACCGACGCCGACAGCCCCGTGGCTCTTAATTCGCCGTGGTTCGCGCCGCCGGTACCCCTTTCACAGTAGCGGCAATACTTACTAGCATGCTTCCGCCGATAGCGAGTCGCTTCGTCGCCGGTGAGACGACACCGGTCGCGCTGGAACACGCCCGCGAGACCAACGACCGCGGGGTCGGCGTCATCCTGAACCTCCTGGGCGAACACTACGACGAGCGCGAGCACGCCGACGCGGACGCCGAGACCTACTGCGATCTGATCGACGACCTGGCGCGGACGGACCTGCGGGCGTGTCTCTCGGTGAAACCCTCGCAGCTGGGCCTCGACGTGGGCGAGGAGGTGTTCCGGGAGAACCTCGCGAAAGTCGTCGAGCGGGCGGCCGACCACGGGGAGTTCGTCTGGATCGACATGGAGGACCACACGACGACCGACGCGACGCTCGACGCCTTCGAACACCACGCCCGGGAGACCGACGGGCAGGTCGGCGTCTGCGTCCAGGCGAATCTCAAGCGCACGCGCGAGGACCTCGAACGACTGGCGGGCCTGCCGGGGAAGGTCCGGCTGGTGAAGGGGGCCTACGACCCGCCGGTCGAGGTCGCCTACCGGGAGAAAGCGCGGGTGAACGACTCGTACCGGGACTGTCTCGAATACATGTTCGAGGCGTTCGACGACGGGGTGGCCGTGGGGAGCCACGACCCCGCGATGGTCGCGCTGGCCGAGCAGTTGCACGACGAGCACGGGACGCCCTACGAGGTGCAGATGCTGATGGGCGTCCGCGAGGACGCCCAGACCGAGTTGGCCGGGGACAGGGAGGTGTGGCAGTACGCGCCCTACGGCTCGAAGTGGCTCTCCTATTTCTACCGGCGAGTGCTCGAACGGAAGGAGAACCTCACCTTCGCGTTGCGGGCGGTCGTGAGCGGCTGATCGCCGGCGCTCTGTCGGCGACGCTCCGGTCGCACTCGGACCGGCGCGTTCCTGTTCGCGTCCTGAAGGAACACGCTTACTACGTTCCGGCGGGCAGATACCGGCAGATGAGTTCGGCATCCTGGAAGCGCGACTTCGCCAGCGGGCTCGTCATCCTGGTGCCGCTGCTGGTGACGTCGTACATCATCGTCTGGCTGTACCTGGCGCTGACGGCCGTCCCGCTGCCGGTCGACAGCCAGGAAGTCGACATCTGGACGCTCTCCTTTAACCTCCAGGAGCCGCTGCGCGTCGCGCTGACGCTCGTCATCTTCGTCCTCGTCGTGTTCTCGCTGGGCTACCTGATGCGCACCGCCTTCGGCGACGTGATCGAGAGCGGGATCGACCGCGTGATGAATCAGCTTCCGGGGCTGCGGGTGGTCTACAACGCCTCGAAGATGGCCGTCGAGACGGTCGTCTCCGGCGCCGACGAACTCCAGGAGCCGGTCAAGATCGAGACCTGGCAGGGGATGCGGATGACGGCGTTCAAGACCGGCCAGACCACGCCGGACGGCCGCGACGTGCTCTTTCTCCCCACCGCTCCGAACATCACGACCGGCTTCGTCGTCGAGGTCGAACCCGACTCCTACGAGGAGACGAACGAGCGCGTCGAGGAGGCGCTGACGCGAGTACTGAGCGCCGGCTTCGGGGAGGCCGAGCAGACCTCGATCCCGATGGCGGTCGAGACCGACGGCGAAGACGGCGAGACGCGAACGGATTGAGCGTCCCCAGCGGCGAGTGGGGCGGAAAACGAGCCGGGTGCTGGCGAACGGACTGCCGTGGACGAGCGCTTAGCTGATGTGCGAGGCGATGTCGGCTTCGGTGATGATACCGACGGTCTCGCCGCTCTCGACGACGAGAACGGCGTCGTTGTGGTTGAGGTAGTCGTTGATCTCGTCGATGGTCGCGGCGGGCTCGACGGTGGCGATCGCCTCGCGTTTGAGCTCGTCGACGGGGTAATCGCCGAGGCTGTCGGCCTCTGAGTCGCCCGACCGCTGGCGGATGTCCGAGTGGCCGATCAGGCCCGTCGGCGTCCCGTCGCGGACGACCGGCACCTGCGAGTAGCCGCCCTCGTCCATCAGTTGCTCCGTCTCGTGGACGGAGTCGTCGGGTTCGACGCTGACGACCGGCGTGTTCATCAGGTCCTCGGCGCGCAGGATGGCTCCCTCGGCCTCCTGCAGGGCGTTGACGATCCGCCGCAGCGTCGACAGCCGCGGGTCCACGTCCCCGCCCTCGATCCGCGCGATCAGCGGCTGGGACACGTCCGCCCGGTCGGCCAGGTCGCTCTGGGTCAACCCCAGCTCGTTCCGCCGCTCGCGCAGGTCCGCCGGCGTCGGTAAATCCATGCCGCCGAATAACCGTGGGTTATATAAAAAACCTCCGCCGGGGGCCGGGACGGAATCCGGCCGCTGGGCCCGTCGGACGTTCGTTCCTGGTCGCGCAGTCGGACGGCGCCTCCGGTTCGCGCGGGCGCTGTGGGTTCCCCAGGCGGTCGGTATAAACGCCTGGAGCGGCTATCCGGTGGTATGTCAGAGCACGAGGAACGACTGCCGAGTTCCGACGAGGAGTGGCGCGAGCGGCTGACCGACGAGGAGTACAAGATCCTGCGCGAGCAGGGGACAGAGCCGAAGTTCAGCGGCGAGTACCTCGACGTGGACGAGGAGGGGGAGTTCACCTGCGCGGGCTGCGGGACGGAGCTGTTCTCGACGGACCAGCAGTACGACGCCGGCCACGGTTGGCCGAGCTTCTTCGACGTGGTCGAGGACGGCAACGTCGAGACGAAACTGGACACCAGCCACGGGATGCGCCGGACCGAGGTCGTCTGTGCGACCTGCGGCGGGCACCTCGGGCACGTCTTCGACGACGGCCCCGACCCGACGGGCAAGCGCTACTGTATCAACTCGGCCGCGCTGGATTTCGAGGGCGAGGCGCGAACGGAGTGAGCGCCGCCGGACGAGCGAACGGCGAACGAAGTGACCCGCGAGCAGCGAGGGCGACCGGTAGGGAGCCCTCGGACAGCGAGCGGTGACCGCAGGGAACCGCGAGCAGCAGTCGGCCGGCTATCAGATCGATCGAAGCGGGCGGAAGCCTTTTTGAATTGCTGAGCGCTTGAGCAGGTGTGACATCCGAACACGCGGACGAGTCGGCGGGGGACGGGTCCGGCGACCGCACGGTGTCGGTCCTCGGCACCGAGGTCGTCCTGGAGGAGGCGTTCGTCTCGTTCCCGTGGCGAGCGGGGATGGCGCGGGCGCCGGGGGCCTTTCTGGCGGCCTTCGTGTTGACGGCCGGGCTCGCGGCGATCGGTGGCTTCGGCTCGGGCTCGCTCCCGCGGCGGTTCGCGCTACTGGGTATCGTCGTGTTCAACGGACACAACATCCCCGCGACGACCGGCACGATCCCGGCGTTGCTCGCGCCGGTCGCGAACCCGGTCGTGGGGGTTCCCGGGGTCGGGCGGCTCCTGCGCGGGCTGTTCACCGTCGGGACCAACCACGCGGCGCCGCTGTCGCACGTCGCCGGGATCGTCGGCGGAGAGGCCGCCGAGGTCAGTCATCTCAATCTCATCGCCCAGCAGGGGGAGACGGACGTGCCGGCGATCGTCTACTACCTGCTCGCGCCGGTGGCGCTGGTCGGCGCCGGCTACGAGTTCGCCGACAGCCACTGGGCGGAGACGACGACGGAGTCGTTCGCGGAGGTGGCGCGATTCGGCCTCGCGATCGCCGCCGGCTATCTGGTCGTCCTGCTGGTCGGGTCGGTGCTGTTCACGGCGGTGCTGGTCAGCCCGCTGACTGGCGAGGTGACGATCTTGCCCGACCGGTATCTGGTGGTCGTCTACGGATTCGCCTACCCGACGATCTTCGCGACGCTGGGGGCCGGGCTAGTGTACCTCGACAGAAACTGAGGCCTCAGGCGTAGCTGGCGTCGAGGTACTCGACGATCTTCGCCGACTCGGCCATGGTGACGCCGCGGTCGTCGTCGACGAGGACGGGGACGCCGCGCTGGCCGGAGACGCGCTTGACCTCGTTGCGCTGGGAGTGGAGCGCGTCGACCCACACCGTCTCGTAGTCCAGGTCCAGTTCGTCCATGCGGTCGGCGACCTTCTCGCAGTACGGACAGCCGTCGAGCTGGTAGAGCGTGAACGCCATACCCGGGCGTTCGGAAGCGACCGGCAAGTGCGTTGCGCCTACCGGTCGAGTTCGATGCCCTCGCGGGAACTCCCGGTCCCGTGACGCGGTGACCCGTCCGCGAGCACGCGCTCGGTTACTCGTTCATCAGGCCGTCTTCCTCGACGCGCATGACGGCCTCGCCGTCGGGGAGGTTCGGCGCGTCGACGAGCTTGACGATCCGCTTGTTGCCCTTGGACTTGCGGAGGTACATCCGGAAGGTCGAGGTGTGGCCCAGGATGTTGCCACCGATGGGCTGGGTCGGGTCGCCGAAAAAGGAGTCGGGGTTGGAGGCGACCTGGTTGGTGACGACGACGGCGGTGTTGTTGAGGTCGCCGACGCGCATCAGGTCGTGGAGGTGCTTGTTGAGTTTCTGCTGGCGCTCGGCGAGTTCGCCACGACCGACGTACTCGGCGCGGAAGTGCGCAGTGAGGGAGTCGAC
>ENA-ORCR01000686-ORCR01000686.1-marine-metagenome-genome-assembly--contig:-NODE-686-length-15026-cov-7.494281_pt1 | contig 15026 bp, 11 predicted proteins | sample MGYA00237782_ERZ508514 | MGnify/ENA primary metagenome ERZ508514 (study PRJEB26185, sample SAMN06268960) | marine metagenome | isolation source: Eden Landing Ponds, San Francisco, CA, USA | place...
CGAAGCACGACGACGCAAGCACTGGAAGGAGCGAACGAAGTGAGCGACTGAAGCGCACAGCGAGTCGCGCGAGTCCTCACGGCTGGGGCTTTGGAGATGTTCACCGCTAGAGCGCTGTCAGGTACTTGTGAGCGAACGGCTGGAGACTGAGAACGATTAACCACGACTCCAGCAGCGATCGCTTATAAACAAACCACAGAAACGCGCAATACGTCCGACCCAGCCTCAGCAACCACTTATAAACAACCCACCACACCGCAACGTCTACGACCGCTTGCCGATCTCCTCGCGCAGCACGTCGGAGACGACCTCGCCGTCGGCCTTCCCGCGGAGCGCGCCCATCGCCTCGCCCATCAGCCCGGAGAACGCGCCCATCCCCTCCGCTTCGATCTGGTCGGCGTTGCGCTCGACGACCGCCACCACGGCCTCGCGGACTTCGTCCTCGCTCACGCCCGAGAGCCCGGCCGCCTCGACCGCCTCGGCCGCCGACAGCTCGGGGTTCTCCGCGAGCGTCGTCAGCACTTCGGGGACGCCCTCCTTCGCGAGGTCGCCGTCCTCGACGAGGTCGAAGAGCGGGAGGAAGTGGTCGTCGGTGAGGTTCTCGACGGGAGCCCCCTCTCGGCGGATCTCCGTCGTCGTCGACTCCAGCGTCGACGCGGCGAAGGTGGGGTCGACGCCGCGGTCGACCGCGGTCTCGAACAGGGGGAACCGCTGGCCGAACGCGACCTGCTCGGCGAGGCCGGCGTCGAGTCCGAACTCCTCGGTGTATCGCGCGGCCTTCTCGTCGAGCAGTTCGGGCGTCTCGACGTCCGACGGGTCCGGTTCGACCGGGGGCACGTCCGTCTCGGGGTACATCCGCGCGGCGCCCGGTAGGGGCCGGAGGTACCGCGTCGTGCCGTCGTCGTTCGCGCCGCGGGTCTCCTCGGGGACGCCCTCGACCGCGGTCTCGGCGCGCTCGGCGGCGGCCTCGATCGCGAGGTCGGCGGTCTCCGGGTCGGCGGCGACGATGGCGACTGCGTCGCCCTCGCCCGCCCCGACCGCGTCGCGGAGGGCGTCGACCTCCTCGGCCGTGACACCGTAGGCCGGTAGCTCGTCGGTGTGGAAGATCCCGCCCGCCCCGTGACGCTTCGCGTGGTCCGACAGCTCCGTGCCGAGCCGGCGGTCCGGCTGGATCTCGCGCCCGACGAGCCCGTCGAAGCCGAACAGGGGGACCGCCGTGACCTTCCCCCCGGAGTCGAGCGCGCCGCGGATGACGCCCGACTCGGTGTCGGCGAAGGTGTCCGTCACGTCCCGCACGTCGCCCACGCTCGCGTCGCGCTCGCGGAGTTCGTCCCGAATGTCGAGCAGTTCGGCCTGCCGACCGACCTCGCTGCGCACGATGTCCTCGATGCCCTGCAGGTCCTGTACGCCCTTCACCTCGACGCGGGCGCCGTCCGCGATGGAGACGTTCACGTCCTGCCGGATCGTGCCGAGCCCGCGCTTGACCGCGCCCGTGGAGCGCAGCAGCATGCCGATGCGCTCGGCGGCCTCGCGGGCGCCCTCGGGGCTCCGGATATCCGGCCCCGTCCCGATCTCGACGAGGGGGACGCCGAGCCGGTCGAGCGAGTAGACGACGCCCTCGTCGGTCTCCTCGACGCGCTTCGCCGACTCCTCTTCGAGCATGAGGTCCGCGATCGAGACGCGCCCCTCGCTCGTCTCGATCTCGCCCGCCTGACCGAGCAGGATCGACCGCTGGAACCCGGAGGTGTTCGAGCCGTCGATGACGAGCTTCCGCATGACGTGGGCCTGGTCGACGACCGAGATGTCGAGCAGGTCGGCGATCTGGAGCGCCACGGAGAGGGCCTCCCCGTCGATGCGGCGAGGCGGCTCGTCGTCCTCCTCGACGAGGCAGGTGGTGTCGTACGCGAGGTAGGTGAACTCGCGGTCGACGCGACTCTCCTCCATCGCGGCGTCGTCGAGTTCGCCCAGTTCGCTCTTCGTCGGGTGGAGGCGACGGGTGATCGACCGCTCGGCCTCCTCGGGGTCGCGTTCGGCGGTCGGGGAGTCACAGAACAGCTTCGTCGCCGTGTCGAGCTGCTGGTGGATCTCCAGCCCGGCGACGAGCCCCAGCTCCTCGTAGTCGTACTCGGGGGTCGCGTCCGTACTCATTACGCCTCACTCCGACGGCGCGCGACTAAAAGGGTGGCAGTTCGCGCGAGCGGTGATCGACTGTGAGAGTGAGCGAGGAGATCGACGCCAGCGGCGTAGTTTATAAGCGAACGAGGCGGTGGCGTGCGCCGGTGAGCGGCCCGAAGGGCCGCGAACCGCACGCGCGAGGGAGTCGCGAACGACGTGGGCGACCGGAGGGAGCCCCGAGTGAGCGACGAGGCTGGAGAGGCGTGAGGTGCGGGAGGGACTCAAAGGGGCAGCCTGCGAGGCGGGCGCAGGGGACACAAGGACCGAGGGAGCGTAAGCGACCGACTGAGAACCACAGCGAGCGTGCGCCCGCCTCGCCGGCTGGGGCTTTGAAGGTGTTCGCCGCCGATCTGTTCGCAACCAGTTTAGCGACGCCGATGGAAGCTAACGCAGCCAGACGCCTATGAACGTCGCAACTACGCCAGCGATCAACGGTGAGGCGTTGACAACTACCCCCTCCGCCTCAGTCGGTACCATAATAGTGGGGAGAAGTTCGGTGACTAAGCCGATAGTTGGTGTTTCGAGGAACGGAGCAAAAAACGTGTAGAAGCCGAAGATACCGAGTCCAAACAGCGTGTAAGCGGCACCGTTGATGACAAAATCAGCAATACGCTGAGAAAGGCCGGTTTTGGCTGCGGGCGCTGTCTCAACACTGTCACTTCCTTGATCCATCTGCGATGTGTCAGTTGCTGTGCCCGCCTAGTGAATAAGTCCTCCGGCAATGCCCACAACAGAGCGGCCACGTAGTCACGATAGATCCAGCGCTCTTAGAGTAGCGTTCGAGAGGAATTATGCGTGGGTGCTGTCGTAGAGACAACACCGTGCATCGTGGGGGTGTACCCCGTGCGATGCGTGGGACCGGATTTGAACCGGCGGACCTCTACAGGACAGCGCCCTCAACGCTGCGCCGTTGGCCTGGCTTGGCTACCCACGCTCGCGGTGTTCTGTCGCAACTCCACGTACCCTTCCCCTAATTAAAAGCCCTTCCATTCGGCGGGAGCGTGTCGGAGGTTGCCACCGATCGGAACGACGGGTCAGATCGATCCGGCCCGCCGAAACCGGCACGCGTTTGGGAGTGGCGCCCGATCGATCGCCCATGTCCGAGTGGGCCCGCGAGAACGTCCCGTTGCTGACCGCCCTCCTGTCCGCCGTCGCGCTCGCGCTCGTGTTCGGCGCCGTCGGCGGCGCGATCCCGAGCGGCGTGCTCCCGCGCGCGAGCGACGCCGTCCTCAACGCGCTCCCGCACCTCAACGCCGCCATCTCTGCGACCGCGATCGCCACCATCATCCTCGGCTGGCGGGCGATCTCCCGGGGGAACGTCGGTCGCCACAAGGCGCTCATGCTCTCGTCGTTCGGGCTGTTCGCCGCGTTCCTCGCCAGTTACCTCTACCGACTGATCCTCGTGGGGACCGTCGAGTTCCCCGGGCCGGAGACCGTGTACACGTACGTCTACCTTCCATTCCTCGCGATCCACATCCTGCTCGCGATCGTCTGCGTCCCGTTCGTCTTCTACGCGCTGCTGCTCGCCGCGACCCGCCCGTACGAGGATCTGTACCACACTCGGCACGCGCAGGTCGGATCCGTCGCCGCGGTCCTCTGGCTGATCTCGTTCACGATGGGGATCGGCGTCTACCTCATGCTGTACCACGTGTTCTGAGAGAAACGGCGGAAAACCGAGCAAAAGAACGACCGGACCGCAGCGATCGAACGACCGCGCGCTACTCCTCGTTCGCCATCTTGTGGGCCGCGTAGAACAGCGGCACGAGCAGCGCGCCGGCGAAGCCGAAGCCGAGCGCGAGCGCGCCGATGTCGCTGCCGGTGAGATCGCGACCGCCGGACCCGCCGTCAGACGAGTTCCCGCCGTCGGTCGAGTTTCCGCCGTCAGTTTGGTTGCCGCCAGACCCGCCGTCGCCACCGTCGCCGCCGCCCTCACCGGGCGTCACGAGGTCGTCGTCGACCGATCCGATCGCGACCGCGCCCCGCATGCCGATCGCTCGGTGAGGGATGCAGGCGTAGTTGAACGTGTCGCCCTCCTCGACGTCGTCGAAGGTGAACTCGAAGGTAGTTCCTTCCTCGCCGACCGGATCGCCGCTCTCGAACGTCCCGTCCTCGGCGACGACGTTGTGGTTGCCGCCCGCGCCGGTCCACTCCCAGACGACCGTCGTCCCGGGGTCGATCAGGATCGCTGCGGGGCCGAACCGGAGGCCGTTCTCGCCCGCGCCGACGGCGACCGTGACCTCGTCCTGCCCGGTGTAGTCGTGCGTCCCGTCGTAGTTGCTGACATCGTCTAAGAACCCGTCGTACTGGGCCGCGACCGTCGTCGAGCCGGCAGCGAGCCCGGTCGCAGCGGCGGCGCCCGCGGCGCCGGCCCTGAATAGCCCGCGGCGACTCATCGTCGTCTCGTCGGCGTTGGATGTCATACGCGTATCTCCCGGCGTGGGCGTATTTAAATTCCCGATTCGACGGCAACGACGAGTGAGAACGAACGGGCGGAACTCGGCCCCGATCGATATTCGGGACCGGGCAGGGTCAGGAGCCGGAACCGAGTGCGGTCGAGAGTCGGGAGCGAGGACGGTCGAGAGTCCGAACGCGACCGGATCAGTCGTCCGCCGGGGTCGCACCGGGGGCGCTCCCCTCGATCTCGCGGTCCGTCTCCTCGCCGGCCACCTCGAACGGGTACTCACCGGTGACACACCCCAGACAGAGGTCGGCCCGGCTCTCGCCGAGCGCGTCGGCGACGGCGTCGATCGAGAGGTACGACAGCGAGTCCGCGCCGACCTCCTGGCAGATGTCCTCGGTGGAGGCGTCGGCGGCGATCAGCTCCTCGCGGGTCGCCATGTCGATACCGAAGTAGCAGGGCGCGACGATCGCCGGCGCGCCGATCCGGAGGTGGACCTCCTCGGCGCCCGCCTCGCGGACCAGTTCGACGAGCTGCGTCGAGGTGGTCCCCCGAACGATCGAGTCGTCGATGATGGTGACCGACTTCCCCTCGACGGTCGATTTGATCGGGTTGAGCTTCAGTCGGACGGCGCGCTCGCGCTCGTCCTGTGTCGGCATGATGAACGTCCGGCCGACGTAGCGGTTCTTCATCAGCCCCTCGGCGAACTCGATGCCGTTCTCGCCGTCCGGGCGGGGATCACCGTCCGCGGTCGTCTCGCCGGCGGCGTCGGCGTAGCCGGACGCGAAGGCCCGTCCGGAGTCCGGGACCGGCATCACGACGTCGGACTCGACGCCGGACTCCTCCCAGAGCTTCCGGCCGAGTTTGCGGCGCACCTCGTACACGAGGTTCTCGTCGATCACGGAGTCGGGGCGCGCGAAGTAGACGTGTTCGAAGAAGCAGTGGGCGGTCGACTCGCGCTCGACGAGCTGATACGTGTCGTAGCCGCTCCCGTCGGGGTCCAAGACGACCAGTTCGCCGGGGCGCACGTCGCGGATCAGCTCCCCGTCGAGGGTGTCGATGGCGGCGGACTCGCTGGCGAGCACGTAGCCGCCGTCGATCTTCCCGAGACACAGCGGGCGGTTCCCCAGCGGGTCGCGCACGCCGAGGACGGTGTCGTCGTGGGCGATCGTCAGCGAATAGGAGCCGTGGATGCGGTTCATCGTGTGTTTGACGGCGCGCACGAGGTCCTCTTCGAGGAGGTTTCGCGCGAGGTCGTGGGCGATCACCTCGGTGTCGCCGTCGGAGGTGAACGCGTGGCCCGCCGCGGCCAGCTCCTCGCGCACCTCGTCGGCGTTGACGAGGTTCCCGTTGTGCGAGAGCCCGAGCGACCCGGACTTGAACGAGACCGAGAAGGGCTGTGCGCAGCTCTTGTCGAGGCTGCCGGCCGTCGGGTACCGGACGTGGCCGATGCCGGTGCCGCCCGACAGCGACGCCAGGTCGCCCTCCTCGAACGCGTCGCCGACGAGTCCGCGCTCGACGTGGCTGTGCTGTTGGAACCCGTCGTGCGTGACGATCCCCGCGGACTCTTGTCCGCGGTGTTGGAGCGCGTACAGCGCGTAGTACAGCGGGCGCGCGGCCTCGCGGTCAGCGAGCGAGACGCCGACGACGCCGCACTTCTCTCGCGGCTCGTCAGCGGTGTTGTCCCCACCGGCTTGCATATACAGGTCGGTGGGGCGTGAGTCGATAAAAACCCTCGTGTTCGTGGCACAAAAGTCCGTTTAAATCCCAGAAGTATGCACGGAAGTGGATCGAACACGGACGATTCCCCCGACGTGACGACGCTCTCAGTCTCCGCCGACGTACTCGTCTAACCGCTCGAAGTACGCCTCTCGGGGCACCTGATAGGCCGCCCGGTAGTCCACGTCGCCGGCGCTGAACCGCTCCGCGACGTCGACGGCGGCGGCCGCGCCGGCCTCGCGGCTCTCGCGCGTCTCCGTGACGGCCTCGATCTCGGGTTCCAAGAAGAGGACAACGTGCCACTCGTCGGTGGCATACTGGCCCGAGCCGGGACGAGAGTTGCGCGCGCCGTTCGTCAGGTAGATGGTCGGGAGACACTCGGACGGGAGGTCGTCGCCGCCGAACACGTCGGGGCGGTACACGAGGATGGCTCGCCCGCTCGGCTCCTCGTTCCACACCCGCCAGCCGTCCGGCAGCGCCTCGAAGCTCATGGGCGGAGTCGGGGGCGGAGGCTTGAAAGGGTCGCGCTCCGGGCGGGAGAGGGCCGCCGGTCGGCGCTGCGGCCGACTCAGTCGACGATGTCGGAGCCGCCAGCCGGGATGAACTCCTGGAGCTGGTCGGCGCTCGCCACTTTCCGGACGAACGACTGGTCGGCGAAGCGTCCCTTCAGTTCGCGGTACACCATCATCGCGGCGTCGTTCTGCGCGTACATCCCCGGCTCCAGCGTGACGCTCGTCGCCGCGCGGTCGACGATCGCCGAGGGCGGCCCGCCGACGGCCTGCGTGACGGGTTCACACTGGACGCCGACGGCGATGCGGCAGGGCACGTCCTCGAAGTAGGTGCGGTCGCCGCGGATCACGAAACTCCCCTTCTCGATGTACTCGCCGCTCTCGGGCGTCTTCGACACCTGATCGGGCTCGACCATGTACGCGTCGCCCGCGCCGCGCCCGTCCTTCCAGTCCGACGAGTAGGAGACGGCGAACTGCGCGGCCTCCCGCAGCGTCTCCTCCGAGAAGTCGACCGGGTCTGCCGACTCCGAGGGACCCGCGGCCTTCAGCAGGGTCACCGGCCCCCCGTGCGCCTGCGTGTGGAAGAACCGGTCGTGTTTGCCCATGTACTTTTTCACCAGCTCCTCGTTCTGGTCGGCGTTGCGCCCGCCGATGACGAGGTACCCCGTCGAGGTGTGGAACCACCGGAAGCGGTCGTACCAGTCGTCGGGGCTCCGGATCGGGATGGAGGCGCGCGAGAGCCAGTCGGTCTCGTACTCCTCGTCGTCTTCCTCACTGTCGCCACCGTCTCCGGGGGTTTCGTCCGCGGCCGCTTCCTTCGCTTCCCACTCGGCCTTGCGCTCTTTGACCGCCTCCAGCTCCCGCCTAGTCGACTCGATCGCTTCCATCGCACCCTCCTTCTTCCCCTCGATCCGCTTGGCCTCCTGATAGAGGCGGTCGGCGTTGACCTCCACGCCCGCACTCGCGTCGAGTTCGATGCGGGCCGTCTCCCCGTCGTCGCCCTCGTCCTCATCGCCCTCGCTCGCAAGCTCGACCGTCACCGTCCCCTCGCCGCCGTCGACGTCGACGACGGCCTCCGCCGCGGGGATCCCCCGTTCCGCGCCGGCGTCGAGGGTCTCGGCGATCTCGTCCCACGGCACCTCGTTCTCGCGGGCCTCCTGCACCGTCGAGAGCACCTCGTCGACGAGGTCGTACCGGGCGTACAGCAGTTCGGCGCGCTCGCGCTCCGCCTCGGCCTGCTCCTCGAACCCCTCGATCGCCCCCCGCTGCTGTTCGATGATCCGCTCCTGTTTGGCGATCTCCTCCTCGAAGTCGGGGCGGGAGGCGCTGGCGTCTGCGGGGGCCTCGCCCGCGTCGGTCTCCTCGGCTTCGAGTCGGTAGAAGTACTCGTCGACGGCGGCGTTGAAGGAGTCGAAGCCGACGCTCGGGAGCCCCTCGTGCTCCGAGAGCGGGAAGGGCGTGACGTCGACGACGCGGGGGTCTCCGTCCGCGTCCTCGCCGTCGCCGCCGTCTCCCCCGTCCAGTTCCTCCTCGTACACCCGGGGATCGATGTCGCCGGAGCGCAGTCGCTCACCGATGCGTTCGAGCGCCTCGTGGAGCGCCCGGAGCTGGTCGTCGGTGGCCTCGTCGACGGGGAGCGTCTTCTCGACGCTCGCGCGGGTGCACACCTCCTCGGCGTAGAGTCCCCCGAGGTTGAGCTGCGTGGCGAGGGTCCGCACCACGTCGCTGTCGGACTCGCGCATGTGCCGTTTGAACCCGCCGAGGCTCACGTCGAGCGGGTTGAGTCGCGAGGCGGGGTACTCGTACTGCGACCCGGGCGCGACCGTTCTGGACTTGAGCCGGACGGTCTGCAGCGACCCGACGACCTCGCCGGTCTCGTCGAGCGCGGCGACGTTGCCCTGTCCGAACAGCTCGGCGACGATCGTCGTGTTCTCGTCCTCGCGCTCGAACTCGAAGGTGAGGATCCGGTCGAACTCGTACTGCTCGACGCCCGCGAAGTCGGCGCCCGACATCCGGTTTCGGAGCATCTTCGCGAAGTTCGGCGGGCGACCGGGGGCGTCCGCGACGTGCTCGGCGTCCGCGACGTGGGCGCGTTTGGTGTCCCCGACCTCGATCATGAGTTCGACGCGGCCGCGGTCGAAGTCGCGGAGCTTCAGCCGGAGCAGGTCGTCGTCGTAGAGGTACGCCTTGTCGACCTTCGCGCCCTCGTACCGATTGAGCTCGGTGACGAGGGCCGCGAGGTCGATGCTCGACAGCTCCCGCTTCTGGTCCATACGCGAAAGAGACAGCGGGCCCGGAAAAAGGCGTGTCGTTCGCCCGTTGTTGTGCGACCGACCTCAGCTCCAGACCGTCTCGTAGCCGGCGTCGGCGATCACGCCGTCGCTCGTGATGATCGCGTCCGTCTCCCGTACCGAGTGACTGGCGACGATCAGGGCGTCGTGAATACTCAATTCGTCGACTATCCGAGCGTACTCTGTCAGTTCGGCGTCGTCCACCGATGCGACTGTGATCGGTCCGTTACCAACCAGCGCCTGGCGAGCGTCGTCTGGCGTCCCGGTGAGAGTGACGCCTCGAACGTCTTTGTCTCTGGAGACCGCGTACAACACCTCGGCGATCGCCGTGCTCGGAGCCTGAAGGATCGTCTCTCCGGCCTCCGCTTCGGCGAAGAGCCGATCAGCCGCGTGCGGGAGCGCGTCGACCAGGTAGGAGAGGAGCGAGACCGCGTCGGCGGTGTACACCGACACGTCAGGCCTCCTCGTAGTTGCGGTCGCGGCGCTCGCGGACGCGCTCCGCCAACTCCTCGGCGACCGCCTCTCTCTCCTCTCGGGACGTGTCGTCCGGAACGAGCATCCCTCGACCACCGGTACGCGTGCGCTTTTTCACGACGATTCCCTCGTCGGTGTCCATCCAGATCACCTCGTCGCCGGGCGCCAAGTCGTACTTCTCGCGGAGGGATTTCGGGATCGTCGCCTGCCCCTTCTCCGTGATTCGTGTCGACTTGCTCATGTGCTGTAATACCCCTCGTAATACCTTAGTGTTGGGGGAGCTACGCGCTTGATTCTGTCAGAGTCGCTTCGACACGTACGGCCCGTCCTGGTGGTAGCCGAGTTTGGTCCGGTAGTACTCGCGGGCCCCGATACCCGAGATGATCGCCATCTTGCGGTAGCCGGTGTCGCGGGCCATCTCTTCGGCGTGTTCGAGCAGCTTCGTGCCGTACCCCTGATGCTGCCAGTCGCCGTCGCCGCCGATGGCGACCTCGCTGCCGTACACGTGCAGTTCGCGGATCAGCGCGGCGTCCGCTAGCTCCGGACGGATCGCGTCGTCCTCGGAGCCGGGCGCTCCGGGTTGGTCCGGGGCGAAGGAGGGGAATCGCAGGCGACAGAACCCGACGAGCAGGTCGCGGACGGGGTCCTCGAACGAGATGAAATGCTCCGTGCCGCCGCCGGCCTCGTAGGTGGTGACGTCGAGTTCGACGTCGTCCGGGTCCGGGTCGGCGTCGTTGTGACCGACCTCGCGGGCGCGGATGTCGCGCTGGACGATCCCCTTCTCCTCGGCCCGCTGATCGGCGAGCTGCCGGAGGTTCGACTTCCAGACGCCGCCCTCGATGAAGTCGGCCGGGATGTCGCGCTGGACGCGCTGGAGCCGGGTGTACTTCGGGATGTGGTCCATCGCCTCGGCGACCACGTCGGCGGCCTCCTCGTTCGACAGCGGCTCGAACGAGTCCCGCCGCCACCGGTCGTACACCCGAGTCCCCTCGACGACGAGGGTCGGGTAGATCTTGAGGTAGTCGGGCCGCCAGTCCGGGTTCTCGAAGATCTGTCGGAAGTCCTCGACGCACATCTCCCGCGTCATCCCGGGCTGCCCCGGCATCATGTGGAACCCCACCTTGAACGCGGCGTCGCGAAGGCGACGGTTGGCGCTGCGGGAGGCCTCGTTGCCGTGCCCGCGGTGCATCTCGCGGTTGATGCGCTCGTAGGTGGTCTGGACGCCGACCTCGACTTTCGTCCCGCCCAGATCGAGCATGCGGTCGATCTGCTCGGGGTCACACCAGTCCGGCTTCGTCTCGAAGGTGGTGCCGATGTTGCGGATCTCGTTGGTCTCGTTCTCGGCGATCACGTCCTCCAGATACTCGAACTCGGTCGCCTCGGGATCGGGCGCGAACGACTCCTCCTCGGCCGGCTCGGGCTCTTTGTCGAGGTCGTAGTCGTTCATCGCCTGCAGCGCGCGCTTGACGAACCACTCCTGGTAGTCGTGCGAGCGCGCGGTCATCGTCCCGCCCATCAGGATGAGCTCCACCTTGTCGACCGGGTGGCCGATCTTCCGGAGCTGTTCGAGCCGGAGCGTGACCTGTCCGTACGGGTCGTAGTCGTTCTGCTCGCCCCGGGCCGCCGCGGGCTCGTGGCCCGTGTACGACTGCGCCGAGGAGAACTCGGAGGCCGGCCCGCCGGGGCAGTAGAGACACTTCCCGTGCGGGCACAGCTTCGGCGAGGTCATGATCGCGACCGGCGAGACGCCGGAGGCGGTCCGGACCGGCTTGCGCTGCACGACCTCGATCACGTCGTCGCGGGCCTCGGTGGGCGCGTGGTCCAGAATCTCGGTGTTCTTCGGCACCTTCGGGGAGCCGAACTCCGAGCAGGCGTCGAGCTTGGCGGACTCCAGATCGTCGCGATCGATCTCGCCGGCGAGGATCCGGTCGACGAGGTGCTCGCAGGTCCGGACGAAGGCCTCGGGCTCGTCGCTCCCGGAACTCCCGCTCCCGTCCTCGCCGCCCTCGCCGCCGGCGTCCGCGTCACTCGCCGCGTCGGTACTCATTACCCTTCGATCGACGGGTTTCGGAGTTAAGCGTGTCGCACCCGCGTCCCGCGGGGGCTATCGGGCCGCCTATCCCAGAATATATTAACTAGTGGTATAACCTAGTAATCAATGCCGGAGACACAGATTCAGCGGGCCCGAGACGGGGAGGTCACGCCCGCGATGGAGCGCGTGGCAGAGCGCGAGAACCGCGAGCCGGAGTTCGTCCGTCGGCAGGTCGCCGACGGACAGGCGGTGATCCCGAACAACCACGCCCACGACGCGCTCGATCCGATGATCATCGGGAGGGAGTTCTCGACGAAAGTCAACGCCAACATCGGCAACAGCGAGTCGGAAAGCGACCTCGACGCGGAGCTCCGGAAGCTCCACGCCGCGGTTCACTACGGCGCCGACACCGTCATGGACCTCTCGACGGGCGAGCGCTTGGACGAGACCCGCGAGGCGAACGTCGCGTACTCGCCGGTTCCGATCGGCACGGTCCCGATATACGAGGCGGTCAAGCGAGCGGACGACCCCGCCGCGATCACCCACGAGCTACTGCTGGACGTGATCGAGAAACAGGCCGAGCAGGGCGTCGACTACATGACGATCCACGCGGGCGTGCTGCTGGAACACCTGCCGCTGACCGACGGCCGCAAGACCGGGATCGTCTCGCGCGGCGGCTCGATCCTCGCTCAGTGGATCGAGGAGAACGGGATGCAGAACCCCCTGTACGCGAAGTTCGAAGAGATCTGTGAGATCCTCGCGGCACACGACGTGACGATCTCGCTCGGTGACGGCCTCCGACCCGGCTGTCTCGCCGACGCGAGCGACGAGGCGCAGTTCGCCGAACTCGACACCCTCGGCGAGCTCACCCGCGTCGCGTGGGACCGCGGCGTGCAGGTGATGGTGGAGGGGCCCGGGCACGTCCCGATGGACGAGATCGCCGACAACGTCGACCGGCAACAGGACGTGTGCGACGGTGCACCCTTCTACGTGCTCGGGCCGCTCGTGACCGACATCGCTCCCGGATACGACCACATCACGAGCGCGATCGGCGCGACCGAGGCGGCGCGCGCGGGCGCGGCGATGCTCTGCTACGTCACGCCGAAAGAGCACCTCGGCCTCCCCGACGCGGAGGACGTGCGAGACGGCCTCGCGGCGTATCGGATCGCGGCCCACGCCGCCGACGTCGCCAACGGGCTTCCGGGCGCTCGCGACTGGGACGACGCCCTCTCGGAGGCGCGCTACGAGTTCGACTGGGTCCGGCAGTTCGACCTCGCGCTCGATCCCGAACGCGCGCGGTCCTTCCACGACCAAACCCTCCCCGGAGACAACTACAAGGAGGCCCGGTTCTGCTCGATGTGCGGCGCGGAGTTCTGCTCGATGCGTATCGATCAGGACGCCCGGGACGCGGACGGCGAGATGGCCGCCATCGACGGCGAGACCGACCTCGACGCGTCCGACGCCGCGGCGGTGAACGTCCCGCCGGTCGGCACGCACGACACCGGCCGCGTTCCGGACGAGATCGAGATCGGCGGCGTCACGTTCACGCCGGAAACGGGACACGCCGACGACTGATCCGCTCTCGGACGCCCTCGCAGTCGTCGACCGGATCCAGTCGTCTTGGGGCGACCGGATCCGCCCGTTTTACGTCGACCGGACCGAACCACGGGGCGTGCTACGGAAAGACCTCCTGCGCGTCTCCCGGGCCGGCGGCGGGTACCGCCCCCGCTTCGCGACCCGCGAGCACCGCCCGCTCGCGGCCCGCGTCCTCGGGACCTTCGAGTCCCACGTCGGGGAGCGGCGCGGCGACCTCGACGACGCGTTGGCGGCGCTGGAGGCCGACACCGCCGAGTCCGGCGGCGACTTCAAACTCGTCCGCGGCCTCGCCGCCCTGGTCGAGCGAGAGTGCGAGTTCGAGACGCGGGCGCCCGTCCCGCCGCGTCGCGTCCGGCGGGCCGCGTTCGAGGCCGCCGAGGCGGTGGGGGTCGCGAGCGAGGCCGAGCGCGGGGCCGCGGTCGACCGCGCCGCGGACGCGCTCGGGATCGACTCCGAGGCGGTGGAGGCGTCGCTGTACGCAGACCGCGACGTCAACGAGATTCTCGTCGACGCCGACGTGCGATGGGACCCCGACTCGCTCTTGGAGCAGTACGACCTCTCCCTGGCCCAGACCGCCCTCTTCGACGCCACCGAGGTCCGAGTTCGGTCGAACGACCCGAAGCGGCTCGTCTCCGCGGTGAAGCGGCTCCGACTGATGTACGAACTCGAAAAGACACCTGAGGGTCGCGAGCTGGTCGTCACCGGTCCCGACGCCTTGTTCTCGCGGACGCGGCGGTACGGCACCGCGTTCGCTCGACTGCTCCGGACCGTCGCGGAGTCGGCGGAGTGGGAGCTGTCGGCGACGATCGACGACCGCGGTCGCGAGCGCACCATGCGCCTCTCCGCCGGCGACGTGACGGTGCCGGGCGTCGAGCCGGTCGCGGAGCCCGACTTCGACAGCGGGGTCGAGGCCGACTTCGCGGGGCGGTTCCGCGGGCTCGACCTCGACTGGACGCTCGTCCGCGAACCGGAACCGCTCGAAACCGGAACGCGGGTGATGATCCCCGACTTCGCGTTCGACTACGACCACGCCGACTTCCGGCTGTTCTTCGAGGTGATGGGCTTCTGGACCCCCGAGTACGTCGAGAAGAAGCTCGGCCAGCTCGCGGACGTCGAGGACGTCGACCTCCTCGTCGCCGTCGACGAGAGCCTCGGCGTCGGCGAGGAGATCGCCGCCCGCGATCACCGCGTGGTGAGCTACTCGGGGACGGTGCGGGTGAAAACGATCGTCGACGTGCTCCGCGAGTACGAGGCCGAGTTCGTCGCCGACGCCGCCGCCGCCCTCCCCGAGTCGCTGTCGCCCGACGCCGACGCGATCGGGCTCGACGACCTCGCCGACGCGCACGGCGTGAGCGTCGAGGCGATCGAGGACAAGTCGTTTCCGGACCACGAACTCGTGGGGCGGACCCTCGTGCGACCCGCGGTTCTGGAGTCGGCGGGCGCAGAACTGGAGGCCGGCATGGCGCTTTCAGCGGCCGAATCGGTGCTCGACAATCGCGGGATCGACGACGCGAGCGCCGCTCTCTCTCGGCTCGGGTTCCGCGTCGAGTGGGAAGGGCTCGACGGCGGGACGTTGCGGGAGAAGGGCGAGTAGCATATTTAAATAGGTGCGGTGGCGCGTGCCTCCGAGCGCCCCTCAGGCGCGAGGAGCACGCGCGAGGTCGCCGGCGCTGCGCGCCGGCTGCCAGAGGGACCTTCGGTCCCTCGCTGGAGTCAGTCGCCGGAGCGAAGCGACGGCGACTGACGAGGCTGGGGAGGTGTGAGGCTGCGGTGCGGTTGCGGGCGGGCGGGACTCAAAGGGGCAGTCGCGAAGCCGCGGTAGGCGACGTAAG
>ENA-ORCR01000688-ORCR01000688.1-marine-metagenome-genome-assembly--contig:-NODE-688-length-14939-cov-3.220764_pt1 | contig 14939 bp, 17 predicted proteins | sample MGYA00237782_ERZ508514 | MGnify/ENA primary metagenome ERZ508514 (study PRJEB26185, sample SAMN06268960) | marine metagenome | isolation source: Eden Landing Ponds, San Francisco, CA, USA | place...
TCTGGTCGCGCATCGGCCGGAAGACCAGCCGGTCGAGGACGAGCGAGACGGCGATCGTCGCCGCGACGGCGACGACCAGACCGGCGAACACCGCCAGGGGGTTACCCACCGCGTTGACCGACAGGTCCGCGGGACTCGGGCCCGAAGGCCCGAACCCGACCGTCAGGAGATAGAGGGCGTTCCCGTCGAGGACGCCCGAGCCGAAGCCGGCGACGAGCCAGGCGACGGCCCACCCGGCGAACGCGCCGGTCGTGATGTAATCGCCGTGGGCGAAATTGGCGAAGCTCAGGATGCTGTAGGTCATCGACAGACCGATGCCCGCCAGTCCGATCCCCAGCCCGACGACGATCCCGTCCCAGACGAGCGTGATCAGGCGGCTCGCTTTCAGTGTCCCGCCGACGAGCGTGAGCGACCCGACGGTCACCTCGACGCCCAGGACTTTGAGCAGCAGGTCGCCCGCGAGTCCGAGCACGAACAGCCCGAACAGCGCGGTCTTGGGGCGCTCGCCGACCTCCAGTCGGAGGTCGGCGACGCGTTCAGTCGCCGCCATGGTTCGACGCCGGCGCCCGCGTCACGGCGGTCAGGGTCGGTCGAGCGACGCGGCGACCGTCGACCCGTGGCGAGCGCGGTCGCACCCCCCTCGGTCGGTGGCGCCGGTGGAGAGCCCCCCGCTCCCCGGTTGGTCCCGCCGGAAGTCTCCGCCCCGATCCCCGTGGTTGGATCGTGTGGTTCGTGAACATACCGTACTGGCAGTGGAGACGCCGAGGGGGTAAAACTCTTCGACGCCTGCCGGCCGAAAGGCTTAGTCGGTCGCCGCCTATCCCCCGGCAACCGGATGGAGATCGAACTCGCCACGGTGACACAGGCCGAGACGGTCACGGACCTGTGGGTCGCCCTCGCCGACGAGCAGACCCAGCACGACTCGCACGTCCTCTCGGAACGCAACCGCGGGTCCGTCGCCGACGAGCTCGCGCGCCACGCGGTGACCGACCGCCTCGCCGTCGCGACGGACGACGGCGAGGTCGTCGGGTTCGTCATGTTCACGCTCGACCGCGGCAGCTACGAGATGGACGTGACCCAGGGCGTCGTCGAGAACCTCTACGTCGTCCCCGACCGGCGCGAGGAGGGCATCGGCGCGGAACTGCTCGCGACCGCCGAACGGCGACTCGCCGCGTTGGGCGCGGACACGGTCACGCTGGAGGCGATGGCGGACAACCTCGCGGCCCGACGGTTCTACCGCCGCCACGGCTACGACACCCACCGCGTCCAGCTGGAGAAACCGCTCGAAACCGATACCCACTCAAAGGAGGGCCAGTAATCCACATCTGCGCCAGGGGAGCTTGGGCGGTTCAAGCACTCGACTTGTAATCGAGACTCCCGGGGTTCAAATCCCTGCCCTGGCTTCTCACCGGACTTGACCGCGACCGAGCAGGTCGGCGCCGCTCTCGCTCCCCTTCCGTCGGACTCACGCCGTGTAGCGAGCGAATTTTGCCCAGTACCACCGAACGATCTGAGCCAGGGCTCCGAAGTAGACCGCTGACACCAGGAAGAGGGAGAACGCCAGTTCCGAGAGGCCGGGCGTATCGGGCAGAGGAGTGGCGACGATAGCGAGCATCGCCTCCTGGAGCGTCCCCGGATCGCCCGATCCGAACACGCTCTGAAAGACCCCGACTGTCAGGATTACGTAACCCGACAGGCCGAGGGCGTACAGGGCTCCGATCCCCCATCCGAGCCACCGGATCTCGGCCGTCTCGAATGGCGGGCGTTCGGACAGACGATACAGGTAGAGGCCACGGTCAACGAACGCGGCGACTGCTCCGATCAAAAACGTGTTCCGGGGGAACGTCCGGAACCCGACGACGATAGTCGCCGCGACCGCCGCCCCCAGTAACGTCCCGGCAACGGCTCCGTACCGCTCGATAAATTCACGAACCATGTGTAATAATATTTACCTAAACTACGTAAATACTTTCCGGGCACAGAAGTGGCTCTCGTGTGGGCAGCCACCGCGGTCGGGAGACCGAGATGTCGAGGACGAAGAGTCGCGATCGATCGTCCGACGGGTTCGGACGCGGGCCGGATTCGTCGGTCGTTCAGGCGCCTTCTTCGAGCGGGTTGTACGCGCCGTTGATGTCCCACTCGTGGAGACAGAACGGGTCGCCGGCGAGTCGTTCGCCGTCCCGTTCGACGACGATCCAGGTGTCGGAGTCGTCGTCCCAGGTGTCGGTTCGGCCACAACGCTCGCACTCTCGTTCTCGCGGGGGGACGATGGTTGTCATACATCACCCTCTCTCACGGGGGGTAATTAATCTCGCGGGCTCGGGTCGGCGGCCCCAACGCTGAACGGCCGACCGGCCGTAGCGACGGGCATGCTCTCCAGACGGCGGCTGCTGGCCGCGAGCGGAGCGGCGCTGGTCGCGGGCTGTGGCTCCGGACCCGACGGACGGACGGCGATCGAAAGCGATGGCGGGGGCGAACCCCTCGTCGTTCGGCCGGACGCCTTCGAGGACGAGGGCACGATCCCACGGACGTACACCGGCGTCGGCGAGGACGTGTCCCCGCCGATAACCATCGTTCCCGGGCCCGAAGCGACCGAGACGTTCGCGGTCGTCCTCGACGATCCGAGCGCGAACGAGTTCGTTCACTGGCTGATCTGGAACGTTCCCGGCGACACCGAAGAGATCCCGGAGGGGGTCCCCCGGACCGAGACGGTCGACTCGCTCGGCGGCGCGCGCCAGGGCACCAACGACTTCGGCGAGGTCGGCTACCGCGGCCCGCTGCCGCCCGAGGGCGACGCCGCCCACACGTACCGGTTCACCACCTACGCCGTCGACACGACACTCGAACTCGCCGCGGGCGCGGGGCGCGGAGCGCTCGAATCGGCCCTCGAGGGCCACGTTCTCGACCGGTATCCGTTCGTCGGCACGTTCGCTCGCTGAGAAGTGGGCAATCCGGTTCGCATCTGGAAATATTATCCCTAGAAGATCCTTGAAGGAACGCTTTTCCTGACGAACGTTCACATGTGACGTATGCACAGCAAAGATCCGTACACAGCGACGAAATCGCGGTACGAGTGCGTGGAGTGTCTGCACAGGGTGACGACCGACGGGTCGCTCGGCGCGTGTCCCGAGTGCGGCGGACGGGTGAAGAACGTGGCAGTGCCGCGGGAGTAAGCGGCGTCGGCGGCCTCCGTCGGTCTACTCGCCGAAGTCGGGGAGGTCGTCGGGCGCCTCGTATTCGGTCTCCCACTCGATGTAGTCGTCTTTGAGCACGTCGCAGACCTCCTGACCGAGTTCGGTCAGCCCGGCGTTGATGGCCGAGACGGTCCCCCAGGAGTCGAGATCCGGGTGGATGTCCATCTGTTTCCAGTCCTCCGGGAGCCCGGGCGCGTGGTAGCCGACGCGCTCGGCGTAGGAATCCCAGAAGAAGTCGAACCGCTCCATCAGGTCGAGGTCGACGACGATGGCGTAGTCGTCGGGGCTCATCCCCGTGTCCTCGGCCCACGCTTCGAACGCGCGGTCCCAGGCGCCCTCGCGGAGGTACTGTTCGATCTCATCGCGGCGGTAGTCGGTGTCGTCGACGACCTGGGCGTCCTCGTACTCGTTGGGGTCGATCGTCTCCAGCTCGGGCGGGTCCGGCGGGTCGGCGTCGAGGGGCATATCCCGGGATAGGCGGGGTCGGCGGATAAGTCCACGTGCACCGGCCGCACGGTCGCGGCGTGGCCGCGCGGTCCACGGACCGACGGGCATGTCGTCCAGTCAGGCCGTGCTCTCCTTGTTGTCGCCGTCGAGGGCCGCCTGGCGGAGTCGATGACCCTCGTCGGTGGCGACGGTGAGTGGGGGAACCTCGACGGGGTCGCGGTCGTCGTCGATGGCGACGTAGACGGAGTAGGATTCGGTGGTGAGTTCGCGCTCGCCCGATCGGGGGTCCTCGCGGAACACGCGCAGGCGGACGCGGACGCTGGAGCGGCCGGTCTCGTAGACGTAGGCCTCGACGAGTGCGGTCTCGCCGACGGGGATGGGCTGTACGAAGTCGACCTGGTCCATTCGAGCGGTGACACAGTCGCGGCCGGCGAAGCGCATCGCGGCCATGGCGCCCACCTCGTCCATCCACTTGAGCACGTTCCCGCCGTGAGTGGTTCCCAGCGAGTTGGCGTGGTTGGGCTGGACCATCCAGCGGTTCTCCAGAAACGTCTCCATGAGGTCTGGCATCGACGGCGCTTGGACGGGGGCCCGGTTAGGTCTGGTCGTTCGGGCGGGCTCGTGGACGGACTCTGGAGACGCCGCGGTCCGCCGTAGTCCGCCGGCGCTGCCAGGGTCGCGTGGTTGCGCGATCCGTACCGGCTCGGGGCCGACTACTTTCACGGCCGAAAAACCACTTTCACCCGCGGGACGGCGAAGCGATTCCCCCCGAAAACCGCTCTTCACTTTCACTCCGGAGGTGCGGCTAACGGCTTTTGTGTCGGGGTCGCTGGTCCCCGATATGACGACGAGTGAGCGCGCGAGCGACGACGCGGCCGGCGACCGACGAGCGGCGTCGAGGCCGGGGTCGGAATCGAGCGACCGAACGGCGCCGTGGCACCGACGGCGCTGGACGACCATCGTGCTGGAGGAGTACGGCGGCGGCTGGCGGGCGACCCAGACCGGCGTGGCTGCCGAGGGCCACGGCGACACCGCCGCCGCCGCCGCTGCGGCGTACTGCCTGCGGATCGCCGAGACCGGAGACCGACGGCGCCGCGACGGGGGCGCGGACGCGGCCGAGGGGACCGACGCGACCGGCGAGGCGGTCGACCGGTCGGTGAACGGGCGGGGAGGGCGAGATGGCTGACGCGCGGCGGCCGGGCGCGCGGGTGGTCTACCGGTGTCGCGCCTGCGGGTTCGAGTTCGGGATCGGGGGCGCGGGGGCGGTCCCGTGCCCGCGCTGTGGCAGCATCGGCGACCACGACCGGACGGGTGTCTTCCCGGGGGTCACCGATGGTGGCCCCTGAGGCGCTCGAGGACCTGCTGGCCGACCCGTACCGGGTGGCCTGTCCGAGCGGCCACACGGCGCTCGACGCCGCCGAGACGACGGCCAGCGCCTACTGTCGGACGTGTCACGAGTCATACGACGCGAGCGAGCTGGTCGACAGGCGGTCCGAGCCCGACCGCTGCAAGCCCTACCGCAACAGGAAGGACTAAGTGTGCGTGGCATTAACATGCAGGTGGAGCCATACGGGGCTCCCGACGTGAACCAGCGTCGTGAACTCCCGGATCATTGGCACTGTGCACGAACAAGCGGGCGAACGGCGACGGGTCCTGGCCACCCCGTCGTCCCTCGAGGCTTTTATCGACGCAATTCGATGACAGTCATCACAGCCGCGTCCTCGTCGAACGGCCCGGAGTCGGTGCCGTGCGAGTCGGGACCGAGCGAACGCGTCGGCCAGTAACTCTATTGGGGAGGGCGGAAACGGGAGTGTGTGAACGGACGCTGGGGCGGCCGCGGGATCTCGGAGAACGCCATCCTCGTGGTGATGGCGCTTGCGGCGCTGTTGCTGGCGATGTCGGTCGTCACGTCCCTCTCGGGGGGGCCGGCCGAGCCCGACCGGCCCCGCGCGAGTTTCGTCTTCGGGACCAACGGGACGGACGTGGTCGTCACCCACTACGGCGGCGACCCCCTGAACGGTTCGCAGGTCTTCCTCGAGTCGGCGACCCGCGGGCCGCTGGGCAACTTCTCCGGCGCGGACGGCGCCTGCGCGAGCCCGGTCGAGAACGTCACCCGCGGCAGCGAGTGCCGCGTTCCGGGGGCGGTCTACGAACAGCTCTACGTCGTCTGGAACGGCTCGGGCGGCGACCGACTCGTCCTCGACCGCCGTCCCGCCGATCCGACGCCCTCGCCGACGCCGACCGCGACACCGACGCCCACCGCGACGCCGACGGTCACGCCGACGCCCACGCCGACTCCGACTCCGACGCCGACCCCCACCGCGACGCCCGGCAACGGAACGGTCACGCCGAACGGGAGTGTCACACCGGGCCCGAACGGCACAGTTACGCCTGGGGACACCCCGACACCGAACGGGACGGGGACACCGACTGGAACCGACGGCCCCCCGGCGACGCCGACTGCCACCCCCACTGGGGCCGACACGCCCACGAGTGCCCAGTCGGCGTCGCGACCGCCCGCGGAGGGATGACCGGCACAGTCGGCGAGGGGTTCTTGCCCCGCCGCGCTAGAGGGACCACCGGAGCGATGGCCGCCAGCCGACGCCGCGCCACGGCGCGGGGACCGACGCCGACGGGAGGCGCCCGATGAGCGGCGACCTCGGCAGTCTGGGGGCCGATGCGACGCCCGACCAGGTACTCTGTCACGTCGATATGGACTGTTTCTACGCGGCCTGTGAGCGCCTGCGCGAGCCCGCACTGGAGGGGCAACCGCTCGTCGTCGGGATGGGCTACGAGTCGGCCGAAACTCACGGTGCGGTCGCCACCGCGAGCTACGAGGCCCGCGAGTTCGGCGTCGAGAGTGCGATGGCGATCTCCGAGGCGCTCGAACGGCTCCCACGGAAGGTCGAGGCCGCAAGCGATCCGGATCTCGACGTCGAGGAGGCGGGCTTTTATCGCCCGGTCGACCTGGACTACTACGGCGAGGTGGCGGCCGAGGTGAAGGCGGTCCTCCGGGATTCCGCGGAGGTGGTGCGGGAGGTCAGCGTCGACGAAGCGTACCTCGACGTGACCGACCGGGTCGCGTGGGGGGAAGTCGAAGCGTTCGCAGCGGATCTCAAGCAGCGCATCGCCGAGGAAGTGGGCGTGGTGGCGAGCGTCGGCGTCGCGCCGACGATGAGCGCCGCGAAGATCGCCAGCGACTACGACAAACCGGACGGACTCGTCGTCGTCGAACCGGGGGAGGTCCGGGAGTTTCTCGCGCCGCTGGACGTGGCGGAGATCCACAACGTCGGCCCCGTCACCGCCCGAGAACTCCGTTCGATGGGTATCGAGACCGCGGGCGATCTGGCGGCGGCCGACCCCGAGCGGGTCCGCGAGGCGTTCGGCGAGCGCGGGCTGGCCGTCCGCCGCTACGCTCGCGGCGAAGACCCGCGCGAGGTGACGCCGGTCGGCGAGCCCAAGAGCCTCTCGCGGGAATCGGCGTTCACGGAGGCGACCGACGACACCGAGGCGAAACGGGAGAAAGTACGCGCGCTGGCCGCCGACGTGGCCGACAGCGCACAGCGCGAGGGCGCGCTCTACCGGACCATCGGCATCAAGGTCGTCGTGCCGCCCTACGACGTGAACACGCGCGCCGAGTCGCTCCCGGGCCCGGTCGACGACCCCGACCTGCTGGAGTCGACGGCGCTGGACCTGCTGGCTGAGTTCGAGGACGACGCCGTCCGCAAGCTCGGCGTCCGCGTCTCGAAGCTCGACTTCGCCGAGAGCGACCAGGCCAGCCTCGCCGGGTTCGAGGGCCAGGCCGGGTCGTCCGACGACGAGGCCGAACGCGAGGACGACGGCGGCGAGGGGAGTCCCGGACGCGACGACCGCGGCGGCGGACCCGACGACGGCCAGCGCTCGCTGTGGGAGTACGAGTAGCTGCGCCGGCGAGACGGGGGATTGTTGTCGGCGAGCGTCGAACTGCCACCATGCGACTGGCACGACTGCAGACACCCGACGGCGTGGTCGAGGGCCGCTACGAGAACGGGACCGTGATCGCAGACGACGGCGAGTACGTCGTCGGCCGCGACGGCGAGCTGACCTACCCCTGTTCGCCGTCGGCGCTGTACTGCGTCGGGCGCAACTACGCCGCGACGCTCGACCAGATGGACTACGAGCGCCCCGAGGAACCGGACTTCTTCATCAAACCGCCGGCCGCGCTCGTCGGACCGGAGGATCCGGTCTACTATCCGGCGTGGACCGACGAGCTCACCTACGCCGGCGAGCTGGTCGCCGTGATCGACGAGCGCTGTCGCGACGTGGACCCGGAAGACGTGCCCGAGGTCGTCCGCGGATACACCGTGATGAACGACGTGGACGCGCTCGACCAGCAGGGCCGAACCGCTCGAAAAGCGTTCGACACCTCGGCGCCGCTGGGGCCGTGGATCGAGACCGACGTGGACCCGACGGGGCTGGACATCGAGACCATCGTGGGCGGCGAGCAGCGACAGGACGCCAACACCGAGCTGATGCTGTTCGACCCCTTCGAGGTCGTCTCCTTTCTCTCGAAGCGGTTCACCTTCCGCCCCGGCGACTGCGTCGCGTTCGGCAGTCCCGCGAATCCGGGCACGGTCGAACCGGGCGAGACCGTCGAGATCACCTACGAGGGCGTCGGTACGCTGCGCAACGAGGTCGTCGCGGGGGAGTAGCTGGCGCCGTCGGTCGGGCGCTCGCGGGTACTGGGGGCTTCCGCGACCGTCGGCGTAAAGGCGTTCCGCGGGGTACGGCGGTGTAGTGAACGGCAACGACAGGGCGATCACGGGGATCGCGTCGCTGGCCCACGCGGCGGTCCACACCTACGAGATGGCGGTCCCGCTGTTCGTCGTCGTCTGGCTGACCGAGTTCGAGCTCATCTCGCTGGGCGTGGCGACGTTCGACGTGACGACTGCGACCGTCGGCGTCGTGGTGACGCTGGGCTACGGCCTGTTCGGCCTCGGCGCGCTCCCCGGTGGGGTTCTCGTCGACCGTCTCGGCTCCCGGCGACTCATCTCCGTCTGTCTGCTCGGGATGGGTCTCTCCTACATTCTGCTCGGCCTCGCACCCAACATGGTGGTCGTCGCCGCGGCGCTCGTGCTGTGGGGCGTCGCCGCGAGCGTCTATCATCCCGCCGGCCTCTCGCTCATCAGCAAGGGCGTCGAGGAACGCGGGACCGGCCTCGCCTACCACGGTATCGCCGGGAACCTCGGCATCGGCCTGGGACCCCTCCTCGCCGCAATTCTCATGCTGTTTGTGGACTGGCGGACCGTCGCACTGGTCCTGGGGGTCCCGGCGGTGCTCGCCGCCGTGTACGCCGCTCGCGCGAACTTCGACGAGACGGCCGCCGTCGCCGACAGCGGCGCGGCGACGGACGGTGGAACGGATACCGACGAGGCTGGCGAGTCGAAGGCCGAGAGCGGCGTCGACGACCTCGGCGAGTTACTCACCGAATCGCGCAGGCTCTTCGTGGGTGGGTTCGCCCTCGTCTTCGTCGTCGTGATGTGCTCTGGGCTGTACTACCGGGGAGTCCTCACCTTCCTCCCCGAGTTGCTGCGTGGGCTGCCAGGGTTCGAACCGATCCCCGTCGAGACGCTCCTGCCTGGTTCGGTCGCGGCTGCGCTGGGTGTCGAGTCCGGCAGCGGACAGACGATTCAGCCCCAGGACTACTTCTACTCCGGCCTGTTGCTGGTCGGCGTCGTCGGCCAGTACGTCGGCGGAAAACTCACCGACCGGATCCCCGTGGAATACGGTATCGCCGGTGCGTTCGGCACGCTCGCGGTGCTGGCGATGCTGTTCGTCCCCGTTTCGAACATGGGAATCGGGCCGCTGATGGTCCTCGGTGCGTTCCTCGGAGCCTTCCTCTTCGTCGTCCAGCCGATGTACCAGGCGACCGTCGCAGAGTACACGCCCTCTGGCACCCGAGGGCTCTCGTATGGGTTCACGTATCTCGGCGTCTTCGGCGTCGGTGCCCTCGGCGGGACCATCGCCGGATGGGTGCTCGCCGTCGCGGACACGACGGCGTTGTTCCTGGTGCTGGCCAGTATCGCGGCAGTCGGAACGCTCACCGGTGTCGTGCTCTCACGCCGAAACCGACCATCGTCGACCGCCTGAGCGCCTGCCCGGACTCAGTCGACGCCGTTCTCCAGGTTTTCGAGAAGTTTCCCGACGAACAGACCCATCCGCGGGGAGAGGTCGTCGTTCGCAGGAGTTTCAGTGGGGTGGGCGGCCATCGTCTCCACGAAGCGCTCGCTGAAGGTCATCGAATGCATCATGTCGACGACGTCGACGGTGAGGCCCTCGTCGGAGGTGTTCATCGTCGGATGGCGCTCTTTCTCTGCGGTCGTGTAGCTGATCGTCCAGGACGGACCGCCGACGGCGTCGAGCGCGACGTCGAGCGGGCCGATTTCGAGCGGGCCGTCGGGTGCACCGACGTAGACTGTCCCGTCCTCGACGTCGGTCTCGTACCGAGTCATCGTCCCATCCACTCCATCGATCACGACCACGCTATGCGTAGTTCGTGCTCCCTCGGTATATGGCTTCACCCTCTCGGTTGGAACGAATCGGTCTGCGGGAAATTGTGGGCATTGAAAGTTCTCGACAGGCTCACGCTGAATCGACCTCACTGAGAGTGTCGAGGAGCAATGGAAGCCCCCGACCCGCAAGCTATGAGTTACGTTCACCGCAGACCCAGGAGGGAGTCGAAAGCCCTCGACCCCCACGCTATGAGTTACTTTCAAAGCAGACCCAAGAGGGAGTCGAAAGCCCTCGGCCCGCTCGCGGATGCTGTGCGACATATCCTCGCTTCGCTCGGATAGGGGCCACACAGCATCCGCGACCGAGTCTCGCCCTTTCAGTCCGCCAGGAAGACCATCACCGCACAGCACCGCCGACAGCCACACACCTCCCCAGCCGATTCCTTCGCTCACTCCGTTCGCTCAGTCATCCCTCGCGCAGTTTTCGTCGCGACCGCTCGTCCGTTCTGGACTCGCGGTCGCGACAGCGCGCGCCCACACAGTTGCTCAGCCGTCGCAGATTCCTGGAACCGCAACACGGTATCTAACACCGACCGTGTCGTCAGGGGTTCGGACGGTGAATCGGACCGACTCCGTCGGCGTCAGACGGAGGTCTGACGGGACCTTATGGCGGTACCGCGGGTGCATTCCAGTAATGGCAGAGACAGAGTCGATCACCGTCGCGGACGTCAGCGACGGACCCTGTGGGTCGGGCGAGCCTGGTCGGTCGGTCGACCTGCCGGTCGTCGAGTTGTTGACCGGCCGTGGTTTCGTCACCGGGAAGTCCGGATCCGGGAAGTCCAACACCGCGAGCGTCGTCGTCGAGAAGTTACTCGACAACGGCTTCGGGATGCTCATCGTCGACATCGACGGCGAGTACTACGGCCTCAAGGAAGAGTACGAAATTCTCCACGCCGGCGCGGACGACGAGTGTGACATCCAGGTCACCGTCGAACACGCCGAGAAGATAGCCTCCCTCGCCCTCGAACAGAACGTCCCCATCATTCTCGACGTCTCGTCGTTCCTCGACGAAGACGAGGCGGCCGAACTCCTCACCGAAGTCTCCAAGCGCCTCTTCGCGAAGGCCAAGAAACTCAAACAGCCCTTCCTCATGCTCGTCGAGGAGTGCCACGAGTGGATCCCACAGAAGGGCAGCGTCGGCGAGTGCGGCAAGATGCTCATCAAGATCAGCAAGCGCGGCCGCAAGCACGGCCTGGGCATCGTCGGCATCAGCCAGCGCCCGGCCGACGTCAAGAAGGACTTCATCACCCAGTGTGACTGGCTCGTCTGGCACCGGCTCACCTGGAACAACGACACCAAAGTCGTGAGTCGCGTCCTCGACCGGGAGTACGCCGAGGCCGTCGAGGACCTGGACGACGGCGAGGCGTTCATGATGAACGACTGGGCCGAAGATATCCAGCGGGTCCAGTTCCATCGCAAGCAGACGTTCGACGCCGGTGCAACCCCTGGCCTCGACGACTTCGAACGCCCCGACCTCAAATCGGTCAGCGACGACCTGGTCTCCGAACTCGCGGAGATCAGCGAAGAGAAAGAACAGACCGAGGACCGCATCGCGGAACTGCGCGACCAGCTGGACGAGAAGAACTCCCGGATCGCAGAACTGGAGGCGGAACTCCAGGACGCCCGGGACATGCAGCGGATGGCCGACCAGTTCACGCAGGCGCTCGTCGACCACGTAAAGGGGGCGAACCCCGGTCGCACTGAACAAGAGCGAATGCGCCAGCGACGCGCGGCCGAAAACGGCGACCAGGCGTCGCTGAACGAGACTGCCGAGTGGACGGACCAGCCACCGGCTCGCGACCAGCCACCCGCGCCCGGTGAGCAACCGCTTCCGGACGAGACAGCCCGCGAAGCCGACGGTTACGAGGAGAACGTCATGACGTGGGCGGGCGAGGAACCCGCCGGTGCCAGCGACTCGGCCAGCGCTACTGGAGCGGCCAGTGCCACCAACGGCGCGACGAATGGCTCCGACGACGCGACGGCCGCCAGCGGTGGCGCGATGTTCGATATGGCCGCCGCGTTCGGTGACGACGGGTCGTCGAACGGCGCTGGAGCGAAGACAGACGGCGGGACCGCGAGTGGCGGAATCACGTCCGCCGGGAGCGCGGCCGACTCCTCGGCCATCGCCCGCGGATTCGACGCTCTCGAGGAGAACCCGCTCGGTGACCGGGCCACCGACGCGTTCGAAGCAGGCACCTCCACGCTCGTCGACCCGGATTCGGTGGCGAACGCGTCCGAATACGCCCGGAAACTCGCAGATGACCTGGCCGGCCTCGACGTCGAGACGCGACAGATGCTCCGGTACTACCGGGACCACGGCCCGGGCACGCCCATCGACGCGCTCTTTGCCGCGGGCGGGTCCGAAGACCGGACCGAGGCCTACGCGCGGAACCGTCGTCTGCGAATCCGCGGCCTCGTCGAACACGTCGGGCGCGGCCGCTACAACTACCGGGTCCCCGTCCTCATCTCCGAGCAGACCGACCGCACCGACATCGCACCGTTCGTCGACCAGGTCGAGAGCGTTCTCGAATCGGGCAACGACGACTCCTGATCCGTTTCGACTCGACACCGAACTGGCCGGCCCTTCGTTCGACGCCATCGCTCTGGAGCAACTGCTCCGTCGCGCCGGCAAATCGCTAGCCAGGGCGACCGACGAGTCGGGCCGTCGCCCCCGGCCGGAGGTCGCTCCGGCGTCCCCGAACCACGAGTGCTCGCCCTCTGTCGCGCGCGAACTTTTTGGGCGTCCGTGTGGTAGGCCGACACATGGCACGACAACACTCCGAGACCGGACACCACTACATCGACGGCGAGTGGACCGCGGGGACGAGCGAGGAGACGTTCGAGAGCGAGAACCCGGCGACTGGAGAGCCGCTGGGCTCGTTCTACCGCGGGACGCCCGAGGACGTCGACCGCGCCGTAACGGCCGCCGACGGGGCCTTCGAGGAGTGGCGCAGCATGTCCTACATCGACCGCGCCGAGGTCCTCTGGGACGTGTATCACGAACTGCGTGACCGGACGGACGAACTCGGTGAAATCGTCACCAAAGAGTGTGGCAAAGAGATCAGCGAGGGCCGCGCAGACGTGGTCGAGGCCGCCCACATGGTCGAGTGGGCCGCGGGGAACGCCCGACACCCACACGGAGACATCGTCCCCTCAGAGATTCCGGACAAAGACGCCTACATGCGCCGCAAGCCCCGCGGCGTCGTCGGCTGTATCACCCCCTGGAACTTCCCGGTCGCCATCCCGTTCTGGCACATGGCCGTCGCGCTCGTCGAGGGCAACACCGTCGTGTTCAAGCCCGCCGAGCAGACGCCGTGGTGCGCCCAGATCATCGCCGAGATGTTCGTCGACGCGGGCATCCCGGACGGTGTGTTCAACATGGTTCAGGGCTTCGGCGACGCCGGGGCCGAGCTCGTCGAGAACGAGCGAACGGACACCGTCCTGTTCACCGGCTCCGCCGAGGTCGGCCACAAGATAGACGAGAAACTCGGCGGCGTGCCCGGCCGCACCGCCGCCCTGGAGATGGGCGGCAAGAACGGCATCGTGATCACCGAGCACGCGGACCTGGACGTTGCACTCCACTCGGCGGTGATGTCGTCGTTCAAAACCACCGGCCAGCGCTGTGTCTCCAGCGAACGGCTCATCGTCCACGAGGAAGTCTACGACGAGTTCAAAGCGGAGTTCGTCGACCTCGCCGAATCTGTGGCCGTCGGTGACCCGCTCGACGAGGACACGTTCATGGGACCGGTCGTCGACGAGGGCCAGGTCGAAAAGTTCCACCGGTACAACGACCTCGCGCGCGAGGAAGGGGCGAACGTCCTCGTCGACCGCGCCGACCTCGGCGCTGAGGAAGTCCCGGACGGCCACGAGGACGGGACGGCTTCTGCCGCCGATGGTGAGCGTAGCGGAAGCTACGCGAACGGCTACTGGGTCGGCCCGTTCGTCTACGAAATCGACTACGACCCCGAACTCCGCTGTATCCACGAGGAGGTCTTCGGCCCGCACGTCGCGCTCATGGAGTACTCCGGCGACATCGAGCGCGCGGTCGAGATTCACAACGACACCGACTACGGCCTCGCGGGAGCCGTCATCTCCGAGGACTACCGCCAGATCAACTACTACCGCGACCACGCCGAAATCGGCCTCGCCTACGCCAACCTCCCGTGTATCGGCGCCGAGGTCCAGCTGCCCTTCGGCGGCGTGAAAAAGTCCGGCAACGGCTACCCCAGCGCCCGCGAAGTCATCGAAGCCGTGACCGACCGCACCGCCTGGACGCTCAACAACTCCAAAGAGATCGAGATGGCCCAGGGCCTCTCCGCCGACCTGATCACCGACGACTGAGTGAGTTCGGCGTTCAGCTTCGCGGTTCGATTTTCGGGATCGGTGTGCCTGCACCCGCAGGAGTAACGGTGAAAACAGCCTGAAAGCCCCGGCCGTCTCGGCTCGGGTGGCTCGCTGCGCTCCTCGCCTCGCTTCGCTCGGCTTCGGTGCTTTCGTCGCCAGCCGTCGCCGAGACGGCCGCCCCTTTCATTCCCGCCCACGTAGCTCGGCTGGTCAGTCTGGGCGGGCGGGAATGAAAGGGGCGGCCTGCTTCGGGAAGCCCGCCGCAGTAAGCACTGGAGCGACCGGAGGGAGCGAAGTCGTTCGAAAGGCGGCCTAGCCGTCTTTCGTGATGAGCGTGGGACTCTGCGAGTCCCACGAACCTGCGAACGGGCGGCTCCGCCGCCCGTGAGCAGACGGAGGGGTG
>ENA-ORCR01000689-ORCR01000689.1-marine-metagenome-genome-assembly--contig:-NODE-689-length-14898-cov-3.814587_pt1 | contig 14898 bp, 15 predicted proteins | sample MGYA00237782_ERZ508514 | MGnify/ENA primary metagenome ERZ508514 (study PRJEB26185, sample SAMN06268960) | marine metagenome | isolation source: Eden Landing Ponds, San Francisco, CA, USA | place...
GCACCGAGAAGGACGGCGAACTCCCCATCAACACCTCGGGCGGGCTGAAATCGAAGGGTCACCCCCTCGGAGCGAGCGGGGTCGCACAGGGCTACGAAATCTACAAGCAACTCGTCGGCGAGGCGGGGCCGCGCCAGGTCGAGGCCGACACCGGTCTCGCGTGTAACGTCGGTGGGTTCGGGAACTGCGTCATCACTACCATCATGGAGGCACGATAATGTCGTTCGACGCGCACGTCTGCGAGAACGGTCACGTCACGTATCCAGGCCACACGCTCTGTACGGAGTGTGGCGAGAAGCAAACAGAGACGCTCGATCTGACCGACCGCACCGCGGAAGTGGTCACGTGGACCCACAGCACGAAGACGCCGCCGGGCGTCCGTGCGCCGAACACGCTCGCCATCGTCGAGTTCGACCTCTCAGACGAGGACGTGAGTGACGAGTACGTGCGGGCTATCGGCCAGGTGACCACGGACGAGGTCCAGACTGGAGACCTGGTCGAACCGGTCTACGCCGAGGAACTCCGCGACCCAGAGGTCGGTATCAAGGTGCCCGAAAGCCAGGACTGGGACGGCTATCGGTTCGAACCGGTCTAACCGTCTCGCGAGGAATTGACGATTCTACAGTTTGGGGTTGCGTCGAGAGAATCCGTGGGCCGGGACCCGGTGGTCCGGCCTGCCCGGACAAGGACGGGGGCGGGCGCCGGTACCCGTCCGCCGTCACCGTGACCACGGGTCAGTGGTGGAGAGTCCGGAGTGGCGGCCCACTGTCTGCAACTGTCGAACGGTCCGGACTCAGTCGGCAGTCGTGACTGGGGTTTCGGGAGCGTCGTCGACGGACCCGCTCGTGTCAGTCTCCGCAATCGCGGTCAACCCATCCGCTACCGAGCGATAGGAATCGCCGTCTGCGTGCGGATAGACGGCGGCGAGGTCGCCGTCCTCGTAGACGGCGAGTGAGATCGCTGGGAAGACGATCCACTCTCCTTTTTCGCCAGTGTCCATGGCGTAGCATTCGCGCGTGCTGAACGACGGGTGCAGACTCACGCCCCTGTCGCGGGCCCACTGCGCGAACTCGAGGTATCTATCGCGGGCAGTTTCGTCAGTGGGGTTCTCGCACCGAATGCGCTTCGGGCAATCGGACACGTCGAATCCATCGACGCGGCCCTCGGCTTCGAACGTTCGAAGCCGCGTTCGGAGCGTATCTCGCTGACGCGCCGCCGGTGTCGGGAGCGTCTCCCTGACGTACAGCGCGACGCGCCTCCCCCCTGTGCGCTCGGTTGGCGTCATGGGTACACACATACTGGACCTGGTGCATAATAAATCATTATGTTTTCTCAGATACCGTTGTCTGACGGCCGACAGCGGAATTCCAGAACAGCGGTGAGACGAGTTCCCTGCTCGATATATTTGGGATTCGGATTCCTACGAAGGATCGTCGTCGTCAGAACTATCAGATTCGTCAGTTGTCGCGTCGCCGCCCTTCGGGTCCGATTTCCCGTCCGACGAGGACGTTCCCGCGGCTGTATCCTCGTCCCCGGTGGGTGCAGATTCGTCGTCGCTGGTTGAGCTATCAGGTTCCTGAGTGTCGGTCGTGCCGGGAGTGGGCTGGGACTCCTCGGCTGAACGACCATCGGTGGCACCCGGAAGGTCGTCGAGTTCGCGCTTTATCGATTCGAGTTCCGCGTCGACGTCGACCCCGACCGAGTCAGCGGCGGTACCGTCCTCGTCGTCGTCGTCCGAGCGATTCTCGTGCTGGTCCTCGGAATGAGACTCGTCAGTCGTCCCGGCCGCGCCGCCGTCGCGCTCGTCGGTGGTGGTCGCGGACTCCCGGAGTCGGGATTCGATGTCGGCGCGCAACGAGCGGGCCTCCTCCAGCAGGTCCGCAGCCTCGTCGTCTGGCGGACGGCCTTCGATGGCGTCCCCCAGTTCCACGAGCGCGTCGTCGAGTCGCGAGAGCGTCGATTCACTCGCGGACCTGGCCCGGTCGCGCAACTGCTCGGTCTCTTCGCGCGCTTCGTCCGCGCCCTCCGCAAGCCGGAGTGCCCGCTGGAGAAGCCTGAGTGCGCGGATGTTGGTTTCGAGGATGAGGATGATCCCCGGAATTGCGACTTCGCTGGTGAGCCTGCGCAGATCCCGCGGGGTCGGGAGCCGCAGCCCGTCGTCGGGCGGGCCTGGCTCCAGTTCCCGCTCCAGTTCGCGGAGCGTCCGGACGAGGTCGGCGACCAACCGCGCCAGGTCCTCGTCGGATGAGTCGTCTGCCATGTCCCGTCCTTCGGGGGCAGACGGAAAAAACGTGACCTCTCGCGTGGCTCCGCTCCGCGGATCCGATGGCCGCTCACGCGAGATGCCGACGCGTTTCATATCGACGTCCGGGATGCCGACGCGTCTCATCTCGACGTCCAGGATGCAGACGCGTCACACGTCGACGTCGGGGAACGAGCGCGGGAGCGGCGTCGGTCGCCCTGGGTCGGACTCGATAGTGGCGAAGGCGCTCTCCTCGGACGACGACCGGACGGCCGCCATGATTTCGAGGACGTGCGAGGCCAGGGCTCCGCTGGTCCGGTGGTCCCAGTCGCCACGGACGGCGTACGCGAGGTCCGCCAGGCCGGCCCCGCGACCGTCGGTGTAGTCGTGCGTCAGGGAAACCGTCTCCCAGGACTCGTCGTCGTGGCTCCGAACACGGACGGGGCCCTCGAAGTGATTGGGATCAGGGAGACTGAGCGTGGCCTCGGTGCCGTATATCTCGAAAGCCGGCCTCGGGAACGTCGACGCTTCGACGTCGAAACTCATCAGCAGATTCGCAGTCGCACCGGATTCGAAGTCGACGAGTCCGGCCTCGTGCGTCGGCACGTCGACGGGTATCTCTTCGCCGGCGCGGGGGTCGCTCTCGATGGTTCGGGTTTCGTGTGGACGGGAGACTGACCCTGCGACGCGCCTCGCGCTCCCCAGGAGAAAGACGAGGGCGGTGACGTAGTAGGGGCCCATGTCGAAGAGCGGACCCCCGCCCGCCTCGTAGTACAGGTCCGGGTTCGGATGCCACAGCTCGTGCCCGGGCGAGGTCCAGTGGGCAGTCGCGCCGACCGGGTCGCCGATGCGTCCCTCGTCGATGACTTGCCGTGCAGTCTGCAGGCCGGCCCCCAGGAAGGTGTCCGGGGCCGACCCGACGAGCAGGTCGTGCTCCGCAGCAGTCGCGACGACGTCCTGCGCGTCCGCGACCGTCGTGGCGAAGGGCTTCTCGGTGTAGACGTGCTTCCCGGCTTCCAGTGCGTCGGTGATGACTGCCGCATGGGCGTGGGGCGGCGTCAGGTTGACGACCGCCTCGACGGAGTCCTCGGCGAGCAGGTCCTCGACGGCCAGCGCGTCGATTTCGTGGTTCTCAGCGGTTTCCTCCGCCAGGTCAGCGTCCAGGTCAGCACAGGCGACGATGTCGAAGGCATCGAAGACGTCGTCCACGGCGATATATCTGTCGCTGATATTGCCACAGCCGACGAGTCCGACAGCGAGCGGGTCCATGTGCAATTCCCTCGCTACGAGCCCCCCTCAAACCTCGGAAAGCGGAAGCCGATTCCCGGATTGTCCCCAGGAATTCTGCGTGGCAGCGAGCGTCCCACCTCTGCTTCCCCGGGCCTCCCCCCAGCATACCCCTGTCAAATACAGGTACCAACCACAACCCTTATTTCTTTAGGCTTGCCTAAACCCAGATATGGAAGTAACGGACGAGTCCTCGGGCACGGATCCGGTGGCCGAGCGCGTCGCTGAGGAACGTGGTGGGTCCTGTCCAGACATCTCGGCCTATTCGACGACGCAGACGCGGACAGTGTTCACGGAATCGGACAACGGAGACGGCTGGATCGCGACCGACCTCACTGTCGACGTCCGAGAATAATATCGAATCGCTGCTGTTTTTTCCGCTCGTTACCGGTTCATCGCACCCTCGGTCACGAGGGTGTCGTCTTCGAGGTAGTGTTCGATGTGGTGGGCGTCTTCTTCGGTCTGGACGAGGATTTCGCGGAGAATCTCTGCCGTCGCGTGGTCTCCGAGGTCCGTCGCGAGTTCGACGTGTTCCCGGACACTCTCGATGATGTCGCCGTACATCTCAAGGTCGTTTTCGAGCGACGTTCGGATGTCGTAGACGTCGTCACCCTCGAATTCGACTGGCGCCGCTTCGGCCTGGTTGACGGGATTGGCGATCGGCGCTCCACCGAGTGCCTGCAGGCGTTCTGCGATCTCGTCGGCCGCGGCCTCCGTGTTCTCTGCGGCATCGCCGAGGAAGATGTGGAGGTCACGGAACTCGGCACCCTCGACGTTCCAGTGGTGTTTCCGTAGCTGATGGTACAGCATGTACGACGCGGCCAGGTCCGTGTTGAGCGCGTCGATGATCTGTTCGGCCTTGCCCTGCTCGAGTCGCAGGGAGTTCTCATCGACTGTACCGGCCTCTTGGAGGACGTTCTTCTGGGTGCTCATTGCAGCTAAATATGCGGTCGCTCATCCCTTAAAGATTGCTACTCGAAAAGATATTTTTCGGATCACCAAAATCAGATTTTCCCCAGAGCGTTCGTATTTCGTACCATCACCAGTTCACTCTATTCACTAACACGTTCGCGCACCAGTTCGTCAGGGCCGAACCAGCACGAGCGCGGTGTCGGTTTCGAGGCGGTCGAGTTCGACACCGGCGCCGTCTGCGTGGCGTGCTTGCCGCTCGTGAACGGCGAGGAGCGCCGCCCGTTCCGCGGACGAGAGCCCCATATCTTCGGCGAACTCGTCCCAGACGTGGGCCGGGAGCGCCAGATAGTAGGCGGCCTCGGTGCGGCCGACGAGCGGGTCCTGGTGGAAGTAGTTTCGCCACTCGTACACGATGTCTTCGACCCCAGGCAAGTCGCGGACGTTCGACTGGTGCGTGCGAACGAGGTCAGTCAGGGCTGCCGGAGCAATGTCGTGTTCGGCGGCCACAGTTTCGATCACCGAGTCGTCGAACTCGGCGAGTTCGTCCCGTGTCATGTCGGGCACTGAGGGCAGCAGTGCATTTAAACGCGGCTTCCGAACGGGCCCGTATGCATCCGCGAGCGGAGGCGTTCACCGAGCAAGCCGCCGAACTGGGAGTCGACGTCGACGTCCACGAATTCCCCGAAGGGACGAAGACGGCCGCAGACGCCGCCGAGGCAATCGGCTGTGACGTCGCGCAGATCGCGAGTTCCATCGCGATGGTCGCCGACGAACTCGTCGTCGTCGTGACCAGCGGTGCGAATCGTGTCAGTGAAAACCGAATCGCGACCCTGCGCGACGTTCCCGTCGACGAGGTTCGCCTGGCCGACGCCGACGAAATCAAGGCGACACTCGGCTGGTCTATCGGCGGCGTCCCGCCTTTTTGTCACGACGAACCGGTCCCGGTCTACCTCGACGAAGATCTCACGGCCTTCGAGACGGTGTGGGCCGCCGCCGGAACGCCTGAAGCCGTCTTCCCGATCGCGCCGGATCGCATCGTCGAGATCGCGAACGCAACAGTCGCCGAGGTGAGCGAAAATTGAGGTGCCGATCTGGTTCTCAGCGGTGATTCTGGGGCGAGAACAGGTTTGTATCGGTTCATCCATGTTCGGCCATGCCTGCAGATCACACGCGCCGCCAGCTACTCGCAGCCGTCGGTGCGGGAGCGGGCGTCGCAGTCGTCGGGCGCGCCGGCGCCACTCGCGGCGATTGTGAGACGCTCGAAACGCTCCGTGACCGACGAGCAGCGAAACGCGAGCGACGAGACGTGTTGACGGCCGAAGCAGACACACTGACAGACCGGGTAACGACGCTGGAGGAGGAAATCGAGCGAGCGCGCGAGCGGTATCGCGCCGAGCGACACTGGGCTGACGAAGCAACCCGTGAGACGGCCCTGGAAATCGGCCTGGAACTCAGAGAGAGCGTCGTCGCCATCGAGGTCATCTCGGACGTGGCGAGCGCGTCCGGGACGGGCTGGTTTCTGGAGGAGGACCTGGTCGTGACAAACAGCCACGTCGTCAGCGACGCGGCTGGGGCCGACGAGTTCTACGGGTGGACCGTCGACGGCGAGCGATTCGACCTCGAATACGTGAACCGCGTCGAGGGACTCTCACCCGACATCGGCCTGGCACGGACCGACTTCTCCGGCACACCTGTCACCACCGGTGACTCGACCGAACTCGACGACGACACCGACCTCCTCGCCGTCGGCCACCCCGGCAGCTACGGCAACTGGCAGATCACGCTGGGCGAGTTCACCGAGCGGCGCGACCGCTACGAGACGGACGAACTCGTCACGACAGTGCCGAGTCTCCAGGGCTCCAGTGGGTCGCCCACGGCGACCCTGGACGGCGAGGTGGTCGCAATGTTGAAAGGCGCGGACGGGTTCCCGACCCTCGACGGCGCTCCCGACCCTGTCGACCCTCGCCCGCAGACGCTTCCGTTCGCGGAGAAAGAGAACGTCCTCCACGATCCGATCGAGGCCGTTGTCGACCGCGTGGAGGGGTGGACGTGAGCGCGAGCGGGCCGGGTCGTGACCCCGAACAGCGGCCCGAGGGGTCCGCAGAGACGACCGACCTCGGGCTGGGAGCCCGGCGACTGCTCCGCGCTGGCGGCGCCGTCGCAGGACTCCTGAGCCTCGCCGGCTGTTCCGCCCTCGGCGGTGACGCCGACTCGGCGGCGGGCGACGCCGAAGCAACCCCCGCTGCACAGGAAGACGCTCCCGGCCCCAACCAGGGTAGCGCCACGGGATCAGATGGCTCGACGACGGCAGCACCCACGCAGACCGAGGGCCCGGCTACCGGACCACAGTCGACGGCGACGCCGGCCCCCACCGCGACGCCGTGCCCGGACCCGGATCCCATCGAGAGCGACATCAGGGCGCTCGACGCCGAAATCAGCGACCTCGAAACGACCATCGACGAAGACCGGCAGACGGTCGCGCGCAAACAGGGGATCCGCGGACAGCTACCGGGTGGCTGGGACGAGGCGGTCCTCGCGAGTGCGGAGTCCCTGGCCGAGTCCGTCCGGGAGCACGTCGTCGTGCTTGAGTCCGAGATGGGTGGCGGGACTGGCTGGTTCATCGACGAACGCCACATCGTCACGAACAGTCACGTCGTTGCCGGCGCCCCAGAACCGACCGTCTGGACGGTCGACGGGGAGGAAGGGTCGTCGAGCCTCGTCGGCCGAGTCGATAGCTGGCGGCCCGACCTGGCGCTCCTCGAGACGGATATCGACGGGAGTCCCCTTCCCCTCGGGGCCAGCGCCGACCTGGATCCCGGACAACCGGTCCTGCAGGTGGGCCATCCGCTCGGCTTCGGGTACTGGGTCCCCTCACTGGGTCGGTACCTTCGACACGAAGAGGCCTTCGGCAGGAACGCCGACTACGACGACATCTACACGTCGGTCGTCGGCCGGCAGGGCGTGAGCGGGTCGCCACTGCTGAATCTGGACGGCGAAGTCGTCGGCCTGACGTGGGGTGGCACCGATCGAACGGGGCCCCAGGACCCCGACGAACCACCTGCGCCCGCGCCGGAGCGGGTCGCCGATTATCCGATCGCACCGCGCGTCTGGGGACAGCACCTCCCAGTCGAAACCGTCGTGGAGTACTACGAGGCGTGGCGATGACGGGTCCACCGTCGTGGGCGGACGGCCGCGTTCGCTGGCGCTGTGTGGAGTGTGGACGGCAGAGCGATTCACGGCCCGAGCAGTGCCCGGACTGCGCCGGCGAGCGCTTCGAGCAGATCCGCCTCTACTGACGAGTGCTGCAGTCCTGCCCTCCGACGCACGCACAGTGGCAGCGGAGGGCGCTTCCTGAGACCTGAGAACCGGCCTAGCTTATATACCCCGTCGCGGACTACGACCGAGTAGATGGGCCAACTAACAACGTTGTTTCGCCCCGAGCGCATCGCAGTCGTGGGGGCGACCGAGCGCGAGGGGTCGGTCGGTCGCGCGATAACGGCGAACCTCCTCGAGGACTTCGAGGGAGCGGTCGTCGCCGTCAACCCCACGAAAGACGAAGTGTTGGGACTGGAGTCACACGACAGCATCGGCTCAGTCTCGGACGTCGACGTGGCGGTCATCGTCGTTCCGCCCAGTATCGTCCTTGACGCAATCCGCGAGGCTGGCGAGGCCGGCGTCCGCGACGTGGTCGTCATCACCGCTGGCTTCGGCGAGTCCGGTAGCGAAGGCGCTTCGCGCGAGCGCGAACTCCGGGCGGTCGCCGACGAGTACGACCTCAATCTCGTCGGGCCGAACAGCCTCGGGATCATGAACACCGCCGTCGGCCTCAACGCCACCTTCGGCCCGGACAACGCCCACCCTGGCTCCATCTCGTTCATGAGTCAGTCGGGCGCGTTCGTCACCGCAGTCGTCGACTGGGCCAACGACCGAAATCTCGGCTTCCACAACGTCGTCTCGCTGGGCAACAAGGCCGTGCTGGACGAGAGCGACTTCGTCGCCGAATGGGGCGAGGACCCCGACACGGACGTGATCCTCGGCTACCTCGAAGACGTCGTCGACGGGCGGGCGTTCGTCGAGGCGGCCCGTGCGGTGTCCAGCGACACGCCTATCGTCCTCGTCAAGTCGGGACGGACGGAGGCCGGTGCGTCCGCCGCAGCGTCTCACACGGGCGCTATCGCCGGCTCAGAGGAAGCCTACGAGGCCGCCCTCGACCAGGCAGGCGTCCTCCGTGTCGAGAGCGTCCAGGACCTCTTCGACTTCGGGAGCATCCTCGCGGGCCAGCCGCTCCCGGACGGCGAGGGCGTCGCCATCGTCACCAACGCCGGCGGCCCGGGCGTGATGACGACCGACGCAGTCGGCGATTCGGACCTCAAACTCGCCTCGTTTACCGACGAGACGCTCGAGTCGTTCCGGTCGGTCCTCCCCGAGGAAGCGAACGTCTACAACCCGGTGGACATCATCGGGGACGCGCCGGTCGAGCGATTCGAAGACGCGCTGGACATTGCCCTCGCCGATCCGAATGTCGGGGCCGCTGTCGTCCTCGCCTGTCCGACGGCGACGCTCTCCTACGAGGACCTCGCGGAAACGGTCGTCGACCTGCAGGCCGAGTACGAGACGCCCGTGGCGGCGACGCTCATGGGTGGCTCGTCGGCCCGAGCGGCGAACGAAACACTCTCGGCGGCTGGCATCCCGACGTACTTCGACCCCGCGAGGGCCGTCCACAGCCTCGACGCGCTCCGGGAGTACCAGACCATCAGTCAGCGGGAGTACGCCGAACCGGAGACCTTCGACGTGGATCGAGCGGCCGCGCGTGAGGTCCTGGAATCGGCCGCCCATCGGGATACGAACCGCCTCGGGGTCGAGGCCATGGGCCTACTCGACGCGTACGGGATCCCGACGCCGGCGGCCGAAATCGTCGAGAACCGGGCGGCGGCCGTCGACGCCGCCGACCGTATCGCCCCCGACGGCGAGGTCGTCATGAAGATCGTCAGCCCCGACATCCTCCACAAGTCGGACATCGGCGGGGTAGCGGTCGGCGTCGGCCCCGAAGACGTGGCCGACACCTACGAGGACCTCGTGACCCGCGCCCACAACTACCAACCTGACGCCACGGTCCTCGGCGTCCAGGTCCAGGAGATGCTCGACATGGACGACGGGGTCGAGACCATCGTCGGCACGAACCGCGACCCGCAGTTCGGCCCGCTCGTCCTCTTCGGCCTCGGCGGCATCTTCGTCGAGGTGTTCGAGGACACGACGCTACGCGTCGCACCGGTCAGCGAACCCTCGGCGCGCGAGATGCTCGACGAAATCGACGCGGCGCCACTCTTGCGGGGCGCTCGCGGCCGTGCGCCGGTCGACGAGGCCGGCATCGTCGAAACGATCCAGCGACTGTCACAGCTCGTCACCGACTTCCCAGCTATCGTCGAACTCGACGTCAACCCACTCGTCGCCACGCCCGACGGCGTCCAGGCCGTCGACGTCCGACTCACCATCGACCAGGAGCAATTATGAAACCCATATTCGTCACGTCCACCGGAGAAGGCACCGGCAAAACAGCGATCGCGATCGCGATCGGAACCATCGCCCAGGAAGCGGGCCTCGACGTCGGCTACTTCAAGCCGAAAGGAACCCGGCTGCAGAGTCCCGTCGGCAAGACGCGCGACGAGGACCCGATCCTCGCCATGGAGGTTCTCGGCATCGACGACGACCTCGCGGACGTCGAGCCGGTGGTCTACTCCCCGGCGTTCATCGAGGAGGCGATCCGCGGCAACCGCAACGGCGAAGTCCGAAGCCGGGTCCGCGAACACTTCGACGCGCTGGCAGACGAGTACGACCTCGTGGTGATCGAGGGCGGTGGACGCCTGACCACGGGCGGTATCGTCGGGCTGACCGACCCCGACGTTGCAGACCTGCTGGACGCCCGGACGATTCTCGTCGGTGGCTACGAGTCGCCCGCCGACGTCGACGAAGTCCTCGCGGCCGCCCGGCAGTTCGACGACCACCTCGCTGGCGTCCTCTTCAACGCAGTCGACGACGGCGCGTTCGACTCCCTGAACACGGACGTCGTCCCGTTCCTGGAGGCCCGGAACATCCCGGTCCTGGGCATCGTCCCCCGGATCCAGGAACTCGCCGGCATGACGGTCGCAGACCTGGCCGACTCGCTCGGCGCTGACCTCCTGACGCCCCAGACGAACACCGACGGCTTCGTCGAACGGTTCGCCGTCGGCGCGATGGGTGGTGACACGGCACTGCGTCACTTCAGGCGGATGCGCAATGCCGCGATGGTCACCGGCGGCGACCGGTCCGAGATTCAGGCCGCCGCACTCGAGGCACCCGGAATCGAGTGTATCGTCCTGACGGGCGGACTCAGACCATCGGACGCCATCCTCGGGAGCGCCGCCGATGCCGACGTCCCGGTCTTGCTCGTCCAGTCGGACACGAAAGTGACCGTCGACCGCATCGAAAACGTGCTCAGCACCGGCCGAACCCGCGACCCGGAGACGGTCGAACGGATGGCCGACCTGCTCGCGGCCCACGCTGACCTCGAGCACCTACTGGACGGATCACGTAACGAGTAGTTACCGGGGCTGCGCAGTCGAAACGCACCTCTCCGTATCGGGGGCGTGACCAGTTAGCGTTCTCAAACAGCAATAAAACCCTTCTTTAGCCAAGAACCAGTCAGAAATAAATAGAACGATCGCCAACACTTATATAGTGTAGAACCTACGTTTCCGATGGAGTCAGTTGGCTCCGTACTGTCACACGTTGGGGCATACGCCCCATCGTTCCCTTCGATACGCGTTCTACACCCCGACAGTGACGACGCTCGACTCCTGCTCAGTGGGTGGGAAACACGTCGAGCGGGAGATGCTCGCGAACCCCCGAGACGGCTTCTGTCGGGTCCGAAAGCGAGAGCCCCGGGAGCGTCCAGACGGGGACGCCTGTCATTTCGGTCAGGACCTCGGGATTCGTTCGCTCTGCGAGCGACGCACCCTCGTACTCGTTGAGGACGACTCCGTGGACCCGACACCCCCGACGTTCGAGTGCCTCGACAGTGAGCGCAGAGTGATTGAGGGTTCCCAGCCCCGAGCGAGCGACGACGACGACCGGCAGGTCTAGGTCCGCGACGAGGTCGACGACTTCCGCGTCCTCGGCGAGCGGGACGCGAAGCCCACCGATTCCCTCGACGACCCCAGGGCTGGACGCCGTCACTGCCTCCTCGACACCTGCGCGGATAGAATCGTAAGAGAGCGCTACTCCGTCCTGATCCGCGGCGACTGCGGGCGCGAGTGGCGGCGTCGGGCGATCCGCATGCCTCGGCCACGAATCCGGCGTCGTCGTCCGGCGGGTAGCCGGTCTGTAACGGTTTGATTCCGCGTGCACCGAATCCCTCGTCTCGGAGCCATCCGACTAGCCCGGCAGTCACGACCGTCTTTCCGACCCCCGTGTCGGTCCCGACGACCGCGAAATCAGCCAGGGCTGACTCGGAGCGCACGGTTGACAGGGGTCGCTCGGCCGAGTCAGTGGGCTCGGTGCGCTCGGTCACAGCAATCCGACCTCCCGACCGGCCGTCTCGAACGCATCCAGACACGCTGCCACCGCCTCGTCGGTGTGGGTCGCCATCGGCGCGACCCGAATACGCGAGGTCCCCTCGGGCACCGTCGGCGGGCGAATCGCGGGTGCGACGATGCCGGCATCGGCGAGTCGGTCGCCCAGTTCGACGGCGTCTCCGCGCTCGCCCACCACGACCGGCAGTATCTGCGTCTCGCCACGGACCTCGTAGCCCATCGATTCGAGCCCAGATCGGAGCGTCTCGACGGTGTCCCAGAGCCGCTCGGCCCGGTCAGTTTCCCGAGCGATCCGCAGCGACTCGCGGGCGGCGCCGACCGCAGGCGGTGCAAGTCCCGTCGAGAAGACGAACGACCGTGCGGCGTTGAGAAGATATTCGACGAGGACTTCGTCACCAGCGACGTACCCGCCCTGACTGGCCAGGGCCTTCGAGAGGGTTCCGAGCTGGACGTCGACGCGGTCGGCCAGCCCCTCCCGCTGGACGATGCCGCCGCCGTCGCCGAACAGACCGGTCGCGTGGGCTTCGTCGACCATCACCCACGCGCCGTACTCATCCGCGACGTCACAGATGGCCGCTAGCGGTGCCACGTCGCCGTCCATCGAGAACACGCTGTCGGTGACGACCAGCCAGTCCTCGTCGGCCGCGTCGGTCGCCGAGTCTGCGGCCCGCTCGCGCAGTTTCGCCCCCAGGTCGTCGGGGTCCGCGTGGTCGTAGACCACCGTTTCGTCGGCGCCGACGCGACAGCCGTCGACGATGCTCGCGTGGTTCAACTCGTCGGAGAAGACGACGTCGGGCGCGAGCGCCTCGATAGTCCCGACGTTCGCGGCGTAGCCCGAGGAGAAGACGAGGGCCCGTTCGGTTCCCTTGCAGTCGGCGATGTCACGTTCGAGCGCGCGGTGGAGGCCCGTATCGCCGGTGACCAGGCGGGAGGCGCCGGCACCGGTCCCGATGGCCCGCGCGGCGTTCTCTGCGGCCTGGAGGACGCGCCTGTCGTCTGTGAGCCCGAGGTAGTTGTTCGACGCGAACACGAGCGGTCCGCCCAGTGTCGACAGTACGACCGATTCCACGACCGATTCCGCTCCCGTCGGTCACTCGCCGACGTAGGAAACGAAGACCAGCCCGTCGGTCTTCAGTTCGTAGGCAACGTCGGTCTCCAGTTCGTTGTAGTTGAACGGGTCCGTGACGACGTGATAGCCGTTGGGCGTCTCTCTGACGAGCGAAACGGACGTGTGGTCCCGGAGCACAGAGATGAGCGCGTCCCGCTCGCCCGCCCCGGCGTCGTCGAGGTCGAAGACGAAGTTCGTCTCGTCGCGGCAGGTGTCCGACTGGAGCGTCGATTTGAACTCGCTGTCGACGCGTTTGAACTTGGCGCGAACGCCCTCGTCGCCGTGGATCCGCCCCTCCAGCCAGTCGTCCATCGCCCGCCGGAGTTCGAAGGTGGCTTTCAGCGCGTCGCGTGCGTTGGCCGTCAGATAGAGGCGAAACCGCTCGTCGAACCGCCGTGTCGCGTGGGCCAGTTCCGCCGCTTTGCGGTCCAGTTGGTCCTCGTCCTCGACGATGTTCCTGATCGCAGGCGCGGAATTGCTCGGCGTCCCCTCGTTTTCCTTGGCCCGGACGAGCGCGACGAGGAGGTAGACCCGGTCCTCGCCGAACTCGCAGTACTCGTGAAACGGCGCGAGTTCGTCCATGCGTCTCCTGGGCGGGGTCCGGACAAAAGCGTGATCGAACCCTGAAAACGGGCCGCAACCGCGGATCCCGCAGACTCCTCCGACACTCAGAAAGTCGGCATGATCTCTGCGGGGCCGTAGACGCCGTAGTCGCCGGCGCGGTTGCGCAGGACGGCGGCCTTCAGGTAGCCCAGCGCAGGGCCGTTGACGTTGGCCTCCATGCTCGTCGCGTCGTCTAGCTGGAACGTGTTCGTGCCGCGCTCCCCGTCGAACGTGGTCCCTGTGACACGCACCGTCGTCGTCGTCGGCTTCTCGTCCGAGCGCACGTCGAGAATGCCGCCGACCGACACGTCCTCGGCGTCGCAGATGCCGGCGCGTTCGAGCAACACGTCGTCGGCGTGTTCCATGTCGTGGAACTCCAGTTCGCCGTCGTGCTCGTCGATGAGTTCCTCGATTTCCTCCTCGCTCATGTCGCGGGCCGTCTCGATATCGTAGCCGTCGAGGTGGGCGATGTCTTCTCGGACTGTGCCGCGGTTGTCTTCGTAGCCGGATTTGAGGCCGACGCCCCACCAGATTTCGACGTCCTCGACCTCGACGAACGACTGTGCGGCCAGTGCGGCCGCACCAGTCAGGAAGCCAGGCGTCGCGCCCGCACCGCAGACGAAGGTGATGCCGCTCGCTTCCAGGGTGTCCGAGCGGTCGTCGAGCATCCCGATGACGCGCGAGCGCTTGAGCACGTCCACGAGGACGCCCTCGTACTCCGCCTCGGCGAAGCGCTCGCCGATACGCGGGATGAAGTCGTGTTCGAGGTTCGGGAGCGCGATGAGAACGGCGTCGATAGCGTCGCTCTCCGCGATGACGTCGTCGATAGGCGTCTCCGTCCGTTCACCCTGCTCGCTGGCGACGATGCCCGCGTCTTCGCCGGCCTGTTTCACGCCGCCGCTCGCGGTCCCCGCGTTACCGACGGACCCACCCTCGACGGCAGTTGCGCCGCCATCGGACGCGACATCGCTCTCCGGTGTGGCGGGCGTGTCACCGTCCGCTGAGTCGTCGGGGCCGGACGCGATGTTGCCCTCCGTCGCGTCGAGGAGTTCCTCGACGTCGAGGCCACCGTCGGACGCGCTCCGCGCGCCCGACGGGCCGCTGGAATCGCGCCGCGATTCCAGGACATCGTGGTCGATTGCGACGCCGTTCCGGTCGCAGGCCGCGACGGGCGTCAG
>ENA-ORCR01000690-ORCR01000690.1-marine-metagenome-genome-assembly--contig:-NODE-690-length-14891-cov-4.397867_pt1 | contig 14891 bp, 11 predicted proteins | sample MGYA00237782_ERZ508514 | MGnify/ENA primary metagenome ERZ508514 (study PRJEB26185, sample SAMN06268960) | marine metagenome | isolation source: Eden Landing Ponds, San Francisco, CA, USA | place...
CCAGGACTCGAACTTCAACGAGGAGTTCGACTTCCCGGCCGAGGACGGCGCGTACCTCGGTGACACCGGCGAGGCCGTCTCGACCAGTCTCGCGTACACGGTCGAGTCGACGGCCACGCCGACGGCCACCCCGTCGCCCACGCCGACCGCGACGGCGACCGCGACCCCGACCGACGCACCCGCCGACGGCGGTGACGGCGACGACTCGACGCCGACCGAGACGTCGAGCGACGGCGGCCCCGGCTTCGGTGTCGCCGCGACGCTCGTCGCGCTGCTCGCCGCGGCACTGCTCGCGCGCCGCCGCGACTGAACTACCCGCGACTCGATTTTTTCGACCGACGCTCGCCGACCAGTCGCGACACTCTCGTCCTGCAACACGTCGAATTCTCGACGAGTGCCCGCCCTTCGGGCCAGGCGCTCGCCGTTCCAGCTGTGTACGAGCGCGTTCGGACTGTGGGAATCGCCGTCGCTCGTCGCGGTCGGCGTTTCGCAGAATGGGACGGAAGCGGTCGGTTCGGCCGGGGGTGGGGAGCCGTCGGCCGGTCAGACCGACTCGACGGCGACGGTGAACTCGCGGAGCCACGCGCCGAGGTTCTCGTCCGGGACCGACAGTTCGCGGGTCGTCGGTTCCAGCTCGGGGTAGCCGCCCACTTCCCCCTGGCTGTCGATGGGGGAGCCGGTCCGGTCGCGCACGTCCGCGACGATGCGCCGGTCGTGGGCGGTCCGGTCGGCCGGGCGCGCGCCGACGCCGGCGAGGACGCTTTCGTAGGCGTCGCCAGGCCGCTGTGTCGTGAGGCCTTCGGGCCAGACCGGGCGCTCGGTCAGCGCCTCGATGGGGGCTCCCTGGTCGACCACGGGCATCGAGGGGTCGGTCTCGTTGTAGGCGACGTACGCCCGGACGGGGCCGTCGGCGTCGGTGAACGTCGCGCCGACGACCGGCTCGGACTCGTCGGTGATGGTCCCCGCGCGGTAGTAGTTGCCGACGATCGAGGCCGTGGTCTCGTCCGGAACCCCGCCGCCGAGGTTCGTCCCCCGGTCGAAGTCGTACATCACGTTGTTGACGACCGCGGTGCTGGTGCCGCCTTTCAGCCGGGGGTGGCGGCCGACGTTGTGCGCCCACAGGTTGCCGGCGAGGGTCACGTTGTCGCTGTTGTTCATCACGAGCGAGCCCATCGAGTGGGCGCCCTTGGGGTGGATGGAGTCGCGGAGACACTCGGCGACGAGGTTGTTGCTGAGCGTGACGTTCGGTGCCCCCGGTGAGTTCGTCGACATGCCCTCGTCGGTCCCCCAGCTCGCGGTGCAGTGGTCGATAATCACGTTCGACCCGTCGTCGTTGGTGATCGCGTCGACCGGCGCCGACAGCTCGTCGCCGGGGCGCGCACGGAGGTGCTGGAGGATCACGTTGTCGGTCGCGACGTGAATCCCGCCCCGGATCACCGTGATGCCCGGTGAGGGAGCGGTCTGACCGGCGACGAAGACGTTCGGGCGCGAGATCGACAGCGACTCGCCGCCGAGGTCGACCACCCCGCCGACTTCGAAGACGACGACCCGCGCGCCCGAGCGGTTCAGCGCCCAGCGCAGCGACCCCTCGCCCTCGGCGTCGAGGTTCGTGACCGTCACTACCTCGGGCATCGCGCCCGAGAGCCACGACGCGTCGGCGAAGCCGTCAGTCGGTGCGACGTGGGTGCTCGGCGAGCCGTCCAGAATCGACGCGTCGACCCCCGACGGGACGGCGGTCTGTGTCGCCGTCTCGCTGCGCGCCGTCGGCGTCGCCGTTGGCTCGGCGGTTGGTTCGTCGGTCGGCGCGGGCGTCGACTCGCTGTTCTCGTCGGGCTCATCGGTCGATCCCCCGCCGAGTGCGTTACAGCCGGCGACACCTGCCGCCGCGCCGACGCCGGCCAGCGCGAGGAGTCGACGCCGCGTCACGGGTAAACTGCGACTCCGATCACTGCCACTCCCGGAACCGTGCTCCTCAGACATACCACATCCGATGGGAGCGCACCCGTTAAAGTTGCCGGAGCCGGCTGTCCCGTCCACAGACCACCCCGGCTGTCGCCCCTGGCCTCGCTCCGGCGGGCCGGCGACGGGGGGTCGAACCCAGATTGCGACCCGGACAGACCGGAAATCAACTTCCAGTATAGTTAATTATATATAGGGCGATGTGCAAGGTCGGTGCATGCCAGACTTTGACAACTGGCGGGCAGAAGCGAGTACGAGACGCAACTTTCTCCGCGCCGGCGCGGCCGGGAGCGTTCTCATGCTCGCCGGGTGCTCGGGCAACGACAACGAGACAGACGCCCCGGGCGACGGCGGCGACGGGGGCAGCGACGGCGGCGACGGCGGGAGCAGTAGCGATGGCGGCGACGGGGGAATGTCCGGCGTCAACGACGCGCGGTTCCGGCTGTTCGACCACGCCAACACCGCGCCGCCCGAACGCCACCTGAACCCGTGGAACCCGGCACAGACTGGCGCGTGGTGGCCCGGCGCGGCGATCATGGACCGCCCGGCGGCCTACAGCCCGTCGGCCGACGAGATCATCCCCATCATGATCGAGGACTGGGAGATGACGGACGACACGACGCTGGAAGCCACGTTCCGCGACGACTACACGTGGCACAACGGCGACCAGTTCGTCGCCCAGGACTACGCGATGGAGCAGCAGATCGAGCTGGAGATACTCAAGGCCAGCGCCGAGGAGGGCGAGAACGCCCACGTCGCGATGGAGAGCATCGAGGCGGTCGACGACCAGCTCGTCCGCGTCAACCTCCACACACCGTACGCGCCGAAGTTCGCGATGCAGAACACCATCGCCGACTTCCACGGCAACCTCGCGCGCGGCGTCTTCACGAAACACGACGACGACCAGTGGAGCGACTGGCACGAGCGCCTGCGCAACAGCTCCGGCGACGACAAGACGGCCGTCATCGAGGAGATCACGACGACGAGCTACCCGAAGATCACGAACACCGAGCAGGCCATCGGGCACGGTCCCTTCCAGCTCTCGGACGTGGGCGACAACATCATCGTCTGCGAGCTCTACGAGGACCACCCCAACGCCGAGAACATCAACTTCCGGGAGTTCGCCATGCGGAACTTCCCGAACACGAACCAGCCGATCCAGCCGTACGCGAGCGACCAGATCGACGCCACAGCGGGCGGCTTCCCGGTCCAGAACGACCTCAAGGGCCAGCTGCCGGACACGCACTCGCTGTACCGCGAGGCGCGGTCGGCCAACAGCCTGTTCACGTTCAACTGCGGCGCCAAGAACGACTACGACACGCCGGTCAACGACCGCAACGTCCGGAAGGCCATCTGCCACGTCTTCGACCGGCAGTCCGTCGACCAGCTCCTCCAGGGCGTCAAGCGACGCTTCGAGTGGCCGCCGTGTCGCGTCCCCGGACGCATCCTGGAACTCGGCGAGCACGAGTCCACCGAGTGGGTCAAGGACTTCGAGATGTACGGGCAGAACGACACCGAACGCGCGGCGGAGTACCTGCGCGCCTCGGACTACGAACAGGACGGCAACGGCAACTGGCTCACCCCCGACGGTGAGCAGTTCGAGCTGAACTTCCTCAACGCCACCGAGCGCGTCGACTTCCAGGTGCTCCAGCAGAACCTCGAGAACTTCGGCATCACCGTCTCCCAGGAGTCGGTCGACACCGCGACCTTCGACGAGCGCCGACAGAACGGCGAGTACGAGATGATCCCCGACGGCTCCTCGGCCAACGGCATCACCGCGATGTGGGCGCCGGGTCTGGTCGTCGACTGGCTGTCGAGCCTCGCGCAGTTCTCGATGGAACAGACCATCCCGATGCCCATCGGCGACCCCGAGGGCTCCTCGGGAACCAAGGACATCAACGTCGCCGACCACATCCAGAGCTGGCAGACCACCGGCGACTCGCAGTACCACAAGGAGCTGATGTGGTGGTGGAACCAGCACGTCCCGGAGCACGAGAACATGTACGAGCCCGACGCCGGCGCGTTCAACACGGCCAACTGGGAGCTCAACGCTGACCCCCAGATCACCGAAGGTATCGACGACGCGCTGTTCATCGCGACGAAGGTCGGCGACGGCATCAGCTACACCGGTAACTGACCGGCCGCCGCCCGCATCGATTCCCGACCGCCGCGGCCCCGATTCACTCGCTTTCTCGGTTCGCCGCGCCCTCGCGAGCGAACGCTTATGTTTCCGGCCGCTCAGTCGGGAGATATGGGACTGCTGCGATCCGCCGCGAAGGTGATCCTCGGCGTCGACATCCTCTTTCTGCTCCTGCTGGCGTTCTCGTTTTACTACCTCGACCCGGGGACGGCCCCGTACGTCACCGCCCAGCTGACGCTCGTTCCGGTCGTGCTCTCGTTCGTCGCCGCCGCCGTCGTCATCCGAACGGGCTGGGAACCGTTCTGACACCGGCGGTGGGCGACGGTGCTCGGCGCGCCGTCGGACCCGCGGTCGCGGCCCCGAACGACGGCCGCGCTCACGTACGCGGAGGGATACATTCAAGAGGGTCGGAACCACTACCGTACGAGTAGTAGGATCATGGTAAACATAGACTGGCGTCTGCGCAGATTAGGGCAGACAGCGTTCACGGCGTGGGTCGTGATCTCGCTCTCGTTCGTGATCGTCCGGATGATGCCGGGCAATCCGATGGGGGCGATGATTCAGCAGCTGGAGCGGCGGGGGATGGACCCGGTCCGGGCGCGCGAGCTCGTCGAGCTCCGGTTGAGTATCGATCCGACGAAACCGATCCCTGCGGCGTACGTCGACTACATGATAAACATGGCCCAGGGGAACCTCGGTATGTCGACGTACTACCAGGAGACGGTCGTCGATATCATCGCCCAGGCGTTGCCCTGGACCCTGTTCGTGCTGAGTTGGGCGACGTTCATCAGCTTCTTCATCGGCATCTCCGTCGGCGCCCTGATGGCGTACTGGGAGGGTGGGAAACTTGACGTCGGGTTGACCTCGTGGGCGATCCTCATGGGGTCGATCCCGTTCTACGTGCTGGCGATCATGTTGCTCATCTTCATGGCGTACCGCTGGGGGTGGTTCCCGACGGGCGGCCGACGGCCGACGGGTATCGATCCGGGGCTGACCTGGCCGTACATATCGGGGGTGGTGAGACACGCGGCGCTGCCGATACTGTCGATGATCGTCGCCTCGGGGGTCGCCTCGCTGGGCATGCGTGGCAACGCGATCCGCGTGCTCGGTGAGGACTACCTGCGGGTCGCACGCCTGCGCGGGCTCTCGGACGTGACCATCTCGACGCAGTACGTCGCCCGTAACGCCATCCTCCCGATGTACACGACGCTTTTGATCGGTATCGGCGAGATGTTCGGCGGGTCGGTCATCCTCGAACAGGTGTTCCAGTACCGCGGGATCGGCTGGTACATGCTGTCGGCGACCTACCAGCGCGACTACCCGCTGATGATGGGCGGATTCGTCGTCATCACGCTCGCGGTCGTCTTCGCGCTGCTGCTGGCCGACCTCACGTACGGCTACCTCGACCCGCGAGCCAAGGGCCAGGAAAGTGAGGTCTACTGATACGATGTACCTACCACACTCACACTCCAGCGGAGGGACCGACCGATGACCGACGACACCGACCAGGACCGCACCGACCACGCCGAGGCGCTGGAGTCGATCCCTCCGCGCGACGGCGCGAACGACGACTCGGCCGACGGGAGCGTCCGGGCCGACGGCGGGAGCGTCGGCGTCGAATCGCCGTTCGAGGTCGTCTCCTCGGTCGAGGAGACGCGCGTCGACAAGCTGCGGAAGATCTACGACTCCTACATCCGCGCGCCCTTCTTCATCGTCTGGACGGACTGGCGCGCCCGGATCGGCTTCACGATCGTCTTCACGTACCTGTTCATGGGCATCGTGGGGCCGTACATCATCGAGCCGACGGAGGTCGGCGAGGCGGGCGCGCTCGGGCTCCCGACCGCGTACGGGATGGGGCTCGGCCTCTTCGCCTGCCGAGACGACTTCCTCCGGCAGGTGCCGGGACGGCTCGTCGGCGCCGGCGAGGACGCCGCGGGCGACCGCGCGTTCACGCTCACGCTCCAGACGCGCGAACAGCACATCCGGAAGGAGCGCGCGACCTCGAACATCTGCACGAACCAGGCGTGGGTCGCGCTCCGCGCCGCGATCCACGCGGCGACGCTCGGCCCGGACGGGCTCGTCGACCTCGCGAACGACTGCGTCACCGAGGCGGCCGCGCTCGCCGATCGGATCGACGGGGTAAAGGGCGCGACCGCGCCGGTCCACGACCGCCACCACGTCCGGGAGTTCGTCGTCCGGGTCGACCAGCCCGCGGCGGCCATCGCCGGTGATCTGGAGGCCGAGGGGTTCGCGGTTCACGCGATCGGTGAGCACCTCCTGCAGGTGTGCGTCACCGACCTGAACGCGGGGCGGACGGACGGCCTCGTCGCCGCCTTCGAGGAGGTGATCTGAGTGATCCACGACCAGGCCGACTACGCGCGCGATGACGACGACGTTCACGAGCCGCTGCTCTCGGAGAAGGGCGAGACGATCGTCGACGTGCGCGAGGCGTCGCCGCTGCCCGACGACCTAACGCGCGAGGAACTCACCCTGCCGGCGCCCTCGGAGCCGGAGATCGCTCGCCACTACACTCGGCTCTCGCAGATGACCTGGGCGATCGACTCGGGGCCGTACCCGCTCGGGAGCTGTACGATGAAGTACAACCCGAAGTTCACCGAGGACGTCGCCGCCGACCCGAAGGCGGCGATCCACCCGGACCGCTCCGAGCGCTCCGCGCAGGGGAACCTCGAACTGCAGTACCGGCTCCAGGAGTACCTCGGCGAGATCGGCGGAATGGACGCGGTGACGCTCCAGCCGCCCGCTGGCGCCGCCGGCGAGTTCACCGGTATCGCGGTCGCGAAGGCGTACCACGAGCACCACGGCAACGACCGGTCGGAGGTCGTGATCCCGGCCTCCGCGCACGGCACCAACTTCGCGACCGCCGCGATGGCGGGCTACGACGTGGTCGAACTCCCCTCCGGCGACGACGGGCGGGTCGACGTCGAGGCGCTGGAGGCGGCGGTCGGCGACGACACCGCCGCGCTCATGTTGACCAACCCGAACACGGTCGGGCTCTTCGAGCGCGATATCACGGAGATTGCCGATATCGTCCACGACGCGGGCGGGCTCCTCTACTACGACGGCGCGAACCTCAACGCCCTGCTCGGTCGCGGGCGTCCCGGCGACATGGGGTTCGACGTGATGCACTACAACGTCCACAAGACGTTCGCGACCCCGCACGGCGGCGGAGGTCCGGGCGCCGGTCCGGTCGGCGTCGTCGACGACCTCGCCGAGTTCCTCCCCGCTCCGCGGGTCCGCGAGCGAGAAGGCGGGAGCGGCTACGAGCCCTTCGAGCCCGACGAGACGATCGGGAAGGTCCACGGGTTCGGCGGCAACTGGCTCGTCCTCGTCAAGACGTACGCGTACATCGCTCGGCTCGGCGACGAGGGGCTCGCGGACGCCGCCGCGAAGGCGGTGCTCAACGCGAACTACCTCGCCGAGCGCCTCGACCTCGACGTGCCGTACGGCCCCTTCCACCACGAGTTCGCGGCGACCGCGGGCGACCGCGACGCCGCCGACGTGGCGAAGCGCATGCTCGACTTTGGCGTCCACCCGCCGACGACGAAGTGGCCGGAGATGGTGCCCGAGGCGATGCTGACGGAACCGACCGAGATCGAGGGGCAGTCGTCGCTCGACGACCTCGCGAAAGCTTTCAACCTCGCGTACGCTGACTCGGACGAGGCGCTCGACGCGGCCCCGAACCGCACCGCTGCGGGTCGGATCGACCAGGTGTCCGCCGCGCGGGACCCGCGCCTCTCGTGGCAGGCGCTCGACGACGCGTAGCGAGACCGCTACTCGGTCGCTATCTCGACCGACTCCGCTCTATCGCTCTCGCGTTCCGGCCCGGGGTCGTCGCTTTTCGCCGTCTCTCCGCTCTTCTCGCGATCGCCGCTGCCGAACTCGCCGTCATCAAACTCGCCGTCCACGAACTGACGGAGGACGCGCCCCTCGGCGCGGTGGAGCGTCTCGCTGCACGTCGACTTCGCAAGGCCACGTTCCTTGGCGAGTTCCGTGAGCGTACACTCCCGCGGGGTGTCGTAGTACCCGGAACCGACGGCGGCGAGGACGAGATCCCGCTGGGCGTCGGTGAGGACCGGCTCCCCGTCGGCGTCGCTCGCCTCGATCCCCACGGTGACTCCCTCTGCCGCGAGCCGTCGGCTGAAGGCCGTGAGACGGGACCGATCGCCGACGACCTCGACGGTCGCGCGCCCGGCGGTCACCGCGACCGGCCCCTCGATCGGGAGGCCGACCTCTCGCGCGGCCGCGACGTGCGATGGCGGCGCGGGCGCGACGGTCCGAACCCTCGTCGCCGGCCCTGTCTCGTCGACGACGTCGACCTCGTCGACCCGGTCGTGCTCGCGCAGCGCCGCCACCGTCGCCGCACGGTCGGTCCCGGCGACGCCGAGCGCTGTCACCGCGCCCTCCGCGGCGGCGACCGTCTCGGTCGCGCGGAGCGTCGCGTCCGGGTGGGCCCGCGACACGTCCCCGAGCCAGGAACCGCTCGGGAAGCCGAGTCGCAGCGACAGTCGGGTCATGCGGGAGGGTAGAACCCGGCGGCCCCTCGCCGTATCCCTTCATACATTTGGGGTTTATAAGGCGGCGCGCACCCCCGTCGATCGGGGAGAGACGGTGAGGGGCGAGCGGAAAGAGGCAGCGGAGGGGAAGCGAGCGACGACACCGCCTCGCGGGGGCCGCCGGTCTACATCTCCCAGTAGTCGACGGTGTCGTCGATCTCGTGATATCCCGACAGCGAGCGCTCCTCGCGGCCGCCCGGCGGCGACCCGACGTACACGCCGAACGTCTCGGAGTCCGGATACACCGTCACGTCCGGGTCGGTCATCGTGGACATCGCGAGGTAGCGGACCGGGTCGTCGCCCTCGTTGACGACCCGGTGGGCGCCCGACTCGTCCGCCGCGAACGCGACGTAGTCGCCCGCCTCGATCGCTACCGTCTCGCCGTCGTGTCGCAGCGTCGCCTCGCCAGCGAGGACGTAGATCGCCTCCTCGTTGGCGGTGTGGTAGTGGTACGGCCACGACTTCGACCCGGGCGGAAGCTCGTAGAGACTGCACCCGATTCGATCGCCGTCGGCGGCCTCCGCGAGTTGCTTTCGGCGGAACCGCGTCTCGCCGCGATCGGTGTCGGTCCAGTCGAGGTCTCCCTCGTTAACACGCGTCATGGACATGGAACGCACGCCGCGAGCAAAGCCGTTGGGGATCCCCGTCGAACGCCGCGATCCGAGGGCGGGAGGAGCCCCGAACCGGAACCACTACGGCGACCGGTCGCCACCCCTCGCGCATGGAACTCGGCGTCATCGGACTCGGACGGATGGGGCAGATCGTGGTGAATCGCTCGCTCGACGCGGGCCACGACGTGGTCGCGTTCGACCTCTCGGCGGAGGCGACCGCGACCGCGGCGGAGGCGGGCGCGACCGCCGCGGACTCGGTCGAAGACCTGTGCGATCGGCTGGGCGCGGACAAGCGCATCTGGCTCATGGTCCCCGCGGGCGACGCGGTCGACGCCACGCTCGCGGACCTGGAGCCCCACCTCGATGCCGACGACGTGGAGGACCGCGTGCCCCTCCACATCAAGGCGAACGAGACGAGTCTGGAACAGATTATTTCGACGATCGCCGAACCGCTGGGGATCGACCCCGAAGTGGACCAGGTGACCGAACTCGATGCCGGCAGCCTCGCCCGTGGTATCGTCGAGAGTATCAGGGCCAACCCCGGATCCACACTCCGCGACGTCGATCTGCAACCGCTTCTCGACCCCAACCAGGGAGATCTCGAGTCACTCCTCGAATCGAACATCGAGAACTATCAGCGAGGCCTCGAAGAGAGCGACGAGACGGAATTCGACCCGAACCTCATCTCGAACGACGATTACCGCGATCTCAGTCTCCAGTTAGGGACGGACTCGGTGTTTCACGAAAACAAACAGGTCCTTCGAAAGGCACTCAGAGACGAGATCCACCGGCACTTCTCACACCTGATCGGCGTCGACGACTTCCAGGGACAACTCCGGGAGTACTCCCAGCGGATCGTCGACGAAGAGGAGAAACGGCCGGTCATTATCTGTGAAGACGTGACGACGTTCTCGGTGCTCAAAGAGCAACTCCTCGACCAGATCATTCAGGTCGAGAGCGCCACCTACGACATCGTCCTCGGGTATACGACCGGGTTCGAACAGGACGACCTCCAGGACGCACTCGGTAGTCGTGGGTCGGACGACCCGCTCACGTATCTCAAAGACCGGGCCGAGGGCTACCTCAGCCTCACCGAGAACGGACAGGCGACGTTCCTCGACGACGCACCGTCCGTCGAACTCGTGAGGAAATATCTCGACGTGATCAAGGCCGAATCCGGCGGGGGGATCGACGAGGAACTCGAAGCCGGATTCGACGGTCTGTACCCCTTCAACAAGCCGTTCATCAGGCGGGTGTACGAGAACCTCCAGGAAGACGGCGAGCCTCGCCAGACGCCGCGCGTCCTCCTCCAGAAGGTCGTGCGCCGGTGCCTGCTATCGGACGACCCGCCGTTCGAGGTCGTCGAGAAGAGCCCGAGCGTCGACGACGTCGTTCCGACGATCAATCCCGCTACGTATTCCGATCGCGCCCAGCGCGTCGCGACGTGGTACGGCGCGCAAGCTGAGGATAGTGATAGGGTCCACGTCCCGACGACGATCCTGCGGACGTTCGACGTGGCGGCGGAGTCCGATGCTACCATCGAGATCGACGGCGCCAAACAGGGTCTCTTCGAGGCGAACTCCGCCGTCCAGAAGTTCCTGGCCCCGATGGTCGAAGAGAGCGGGTCGACAGACTCGGAAGACGGTGCGTCCACCACCGGAGATGAGGACGACGAGAGCCAGTCGAAAGACGACGAATCGGAGGGCGCTGACGACGAGCAGTCCCAGAGCACACAGTCCACCGGGACGTCTCCCTCACAGGAGGGCAGCGGTGGCGGTGACCGTGACCGGACCGAAAAACAACTGAAGGAGTTCTACGAGTGGGTATCGACCGGTGACCGGTACGACAGCTCCGATGTCCTCCAGTCTGGAGCCGAGGACCTGCTCAATATGTGGTACGATCCCACCCGATTAGCGAACCCGAACGCGTCAACGTCGGCGACGAAGGGGATCTACTACACCCGCGGCAAGGACGTCCCGGTTTCGATCCAGGGACCGGACGAGCGACAGGGACTGGACGTTCTGGTGCCGTTCGGTGACGAGCACATCGACCTCTACACCGACATCCTGCAGGTCGGGATGCACGGCGACCTCTCCGACGGCATGAACGCCGAACGACTGCGGTCGTGGACGACCGACCAGGTGGTGTCGTTCCGCCACGACATTCGCGACGCGGTCGAAGCGTGTCTCCCGCCGGAACTGACTATCGAACATACTATCCTGCTGGCAAAGTACCTTCTCCTCAACGCCGAGTTCGGCCGGACTGAGTTCGACGAAGCGGCGGTCTTCGCGGAGATCGACCTCGACAACCGGGAGTACGAGAACCCCATTACAGACGCGCTCGGGCGGAACCACGCCCTGAACGAGGCACTGGATGACCTCTACAGTCGAAAGGGGGATATCCAGGGACTCATCGATGGCTTCTTCTTGCTCAAATCGAATCTCGTCGATTACGAGCGGCTGACGCCGAGTCGCCAGGAAATAGCGGACGACCCAGAGCAGTATCTCGAGTTCGCGAAAGCGATCGAAACAGAGGAACTCGATTACCCATCGGCGTTCGAGATCGGTAACACCCGGAACAAAGCGAACATCAAGGTAACCACGTTCCTCAACGCCGTCTCGGATTTCGCGGTCGAACTGGAACGACTCGACGACGAGGACCTGACGGATCACTTCGAAACGAACCTCGAACCCGTCGAAACGTGGTACGACCCGTCGCATACCGCCGGCGAGCTCACCGACCTGTTCGAACGTCTCAACGAGTGTATGGGGACGTTCGAAGAGACACGGAAAGAACAGTGGGACACCGTCTATCAGACGATGACCGACGAGGACGTGAACCTGAAGCTGACGGAGTTCGAACAGAGTGTGGACGACTTCCTCGATCCCGACCCGGATTCGCCGTTCGAACGAGTCGCGATCCTCCATTCGTTCGCAAAAAGCCAACGTGAGCACCACGCCTGGGACATCTACATGACGTTCGACGAGATAGTGCAGGTCCTCGACGACCACGAGGTTGAGGAATCGACGGACCTGACGGAACGGTTCCGACAGTTGGACGGACTCGATACCTACGAATCAGCACGGAGTGACGTCCACAGCGCTCTCGAAAGCTACTGACGAAACCACCAACCACTACAATGAGTGATGCAACCACGCTCTCGGACGCGGTATCGAGCATCGAAGAGACGGCGAACCGAAAGACGAATCTGGAAACCGTCGACGAAAAGGTGAGTACAGCCGAACGGAGGGTCGAGCGACTCAGCAGTGACCTGGATGACCTCGCAGACGCGATCGAGGAACTCCAGTTCTATCGTCGGATCCTCGCCGACGCCTTCGACGGTGACGTGCCTGCCGCGGTTCACTCGGCACTCGAAGACGCCAAGAACGCCGCAGCGACTGACAGGGACGCCCTCGTCGAACAACTCCGCGACGAGTCGACGACGGCACTGCAAGCTGACATCGAAGACACGACCGATTCAGTCGAGCACGCAACGCGTCGCGTGAAAAAACGGCTCAACGACCAGTACTGGTCGAAGTGGGACGAACGGATCTCGTCAGCCCAGGAACTCCAGGAGATAATCGGCGTCCACAACACCGAGTTCGCGAACACGATCAAGGAGATTGAACGTTACATCAAGAAACACATGCGGGACCCCGAGGAGAACGCTTCGAACGTCGTCTCCGGCTGGCAGAAGGTCACCGAACAGTGGGAGCAACATCAGGACCTGCAGGGGATGTCGGCGTTTCAGGAGACGCACGGCCTCAGCGACGAAGCCGTCAGCGTCGTTCAGCAACTGAGTCAGGACTGGGTTACCCTCGCGGAAGTCGAGCTCAACGTCCTCGATGAACTGAAAGACATCCCTGACCTCGAGGCCGCCGTCACACTCGAAATCTGAGTCTCAGGGAGAGAATCAATCACCCGAGGAAGGTATGTATTCACCGTACGTGTTTACTCCGGAGTCTCGACGGCCGGCACAGCGTGAGCCCGTGAGATCATCTCATTGCTGCTGACGACTCGACGAAGCTCTTCGTATGGATTGCGTCCCTGCTGGCGCCACGTCGCCAGCAGGGACAAGACCGTCTCGTGAACAAACATTCCTCGGTCATTACGGAGCGTTCCGATGATTTTCCGGAGAACCACTGGCTCACGAAGCGCGTTCTCCGCGGCATTGTTCGTCGGAGAGACCGCTGGCTCACCGACGAAGGTGAGCCAGTGGTCGAGACCTCCTTCGATCTTCCCGAGCAGTGTTGCCACTGGTCCGTCGGGTACTGACCGTTCAATCAGCGATTCAAGCTCTCTTCGCGCTACCCGCTGGAGGTCTGCTCGTTCACGGACGGTCAAGTCGCTCTCCAGCCGCACCTGGAGAGCGACGTACACCTGTCTGAGAGCGTGGTAGATCGGTTCACCTTCTGCCTGCTTTTCGGCGGCGTCTTCAGCCTCTCGAAGAATATGTGCCCAACACCGCTGGAGGTTGCTGCTGAAAGCTGGGTACGCCGTCCACCCGTCACAGACGACCGTTCCCGCGAAGTCCTCGCCGAGGACTTCCGCGGGAACATCACTCCCACGACTCTCTCTGACCGCGTACAACGTGTGCTGGGCGGTCCGAAACGTCCAGATCCACGCTTGTTCACCGTCGCGTTTGATGCCTGTCTCGTCGATGTGAACCACGTCAGCATCTTGGATCTCTTGACGGATCTGCTCGTATTCACAGCGACCGGCGCGCGCAGCGCGCTCGGTCGCGTGCCACGCGGATGCGCCCGAGAGTTCGAGTCCATGCAGTTGCTCGAAGCGATCAGCGATCTTCCGGTAGGGAAGGCGGTGATCGTACCGTGAGAGTGCTGATTGCGCGATGACGTTCACCCCGAACTGCCCCTCATCGGGGCAGTCGGGGTGAGTCGCAACGGTCTCTGTTCCACAGGAGTCGCACTGGTAGCGGTGGCGGTTGTACTGGGTGACTTCTGGTGGCTGTGGATCAGGGATCTCCTCGACGAGTCGGGGGCTGACGCCCACCGACTCGTCGAAGTGTTCGCCACACTCAGGACAACAGTCACAGGTGACATCGACTTCTTCGTCGGGATCAGGCGGAGAGCGCCACTCTGGGTCGTGACCATCCTTTCGGCCAGGAGTGCCGCCATCAGTTCGGACATCGTCGTCTTCGTCGTCCTGCGAGGTCGGGGACCCGTCGGTCCCCGACCGTCGCTTACTGGGTGGAGTGTGTGGATTCTCGTACTTCCGGAGGCGTGTTTCGAGTTCTTCGATCCGCTCCTCTTTCTGGTCAAGTTTCTCCTCCAGCTCGTCGATCCGTTCCTCCATCTGGAGAAACCGTGAGAGAAGTTCGTCCTTGGTGAGCTCGTCCTCGTTCACCACTCCCACCTCTGAACGATGACAGCAGGGCCAACGGGATGGTCTCCGCTACTCGGAGACCATCCCTGAGAAAGCATACTCAATCCCTGCTGATGGACCATGTTTCACTCGCGTGTCGCCATCTATGAGACGGTGGCGAAATCAGCCGAGGCTAAACACGTACAAGATACGGACACTACCCGGCAACTGACTGGGACGCTGTATCGTCAGTATCACCAGAATTTTTATATGATGGTTCGG
>ENA-ORCR01000691-ORCR01000691.1-marine-metagenome-genome-assembly--contig:-NODE-691-length-14880-cov-3.820982_pt1 | contig 14880 bp, 14 predicted proteins | sample MGYA00237782_ERZ508514 | MGnify/ENA primary metagenome ERZ508514 (study PRJEB26185, sample SAMN06268960) | marine metagenome | isolation source: Eden Landing Ponds, San Francisco, CA, USA | place...
CCGGGAAGCGCGTGAACTTCTCGGCCCGGACCGTCATCTCGCCGGACCCCACGCTCAGCCTCAACGAGGTCGGGGTGCCCGACCGGGTCGCCAGCGAGATGACCCAGACGATGAACGTCAACGAGCGTAACCTCGCGGAGGCCCGCCAGTACGTCTCCAACGGACCGGAGGCCCATCCGGGCGCGAACTACGTCCGCCGGCCGGACGGTCGGCGGCTCAAGGTGACCGAGAAGAACTGCGAGGAGCTCGCCGAGAAGGTCGAGCCGGGCTGGGAAGTGGCTCGCCACCTGCTCGACGGCGACATCGTGATCTTCAACCGCCAGCCGAGTCTCCACCGGATGTCCATCATGGCCCACGAGGTCGTGGTGATGCCGTACAAGACGTTCCGACTGAATACCGTCGTCTGTCCGCCGTACAACGCCGACTTCGACGGCGACGAGATGAACATGCACGCCCTCCAGAACGAGGAGGCGCGTGCCGAGGCACGCGTCCTCATGCGTGTCCAGGAACAGATGCTCTCGCCGCGCTTCGGCGAGAACATCATCGGGGCGATCCAGGACCACATCACGTCGGTGTACCTGCTGACCCACCAGAACCCCCACTTCAACGAGACCCAGGCCCTGGACCTCCTGCGGGCGACGAACGTCGACGAGTTGCCCGAGCCGGATGGAGTGAGCGATGCGCCGGAGGCGCATCGAGGCGAAGACGGCGACGCCGTCGAAGCGGACGGCCGGGCCTACTGGACGGGTCGGTCGATCTTCTCGGAACTGTTGCCGGACGATCTCGACCTCGAATTCACGAGCGAGGCCGGCGACGACGTGGTCATCGAGGACGGCCAGTTGCTCGAAGGGACGATCGACGACAGCGCAGTCGGGGCCTTCGGCGGCGAGATCGTCGACACGATCGCGAAGGTCTACGACAAGACGCGGGCGCGGATCTTCATCAATGAGGTCTCGACGCTCGCGGTCCGGACGATCATGCACTTCGGGTTCTCGATCGGTATCGACGACGAGTCGATCCCGCCGGCAGCCCAGGAGCAGGTCGAGGAGGCAATCGGCAGCGCCTACGACCGCGTCCAGGAACTCATCGAGACCTACGAACAGGGCGATCTCGAATCGCTCCCGGGTCGGACGGTCGACGAGACCCTGGAGATGAAGATCATGCAGACGCTCGGCCAGGCCCGTGACAGCGCGGGTGACATCGCCGAGGACCACTTCGCCGAGGACAACCCGGCAGTGGTGATGGCCGACTCCGGTGCGCGTGGGTCGATGCTGAACCTGACCCAGATGGCCGGGTGTGTCGGCCAGCAGGCAGTCCGCGGCGAGCGGATCAACCGTGGCTACGAAGATCGGACGCTCAGCCACTTCGAAGAGAACGACCTCTCGGCGGAGGCCCACGGCTTCGTCGAGCACTCCTATCGTGAGGGCCTCGGCCCGAAGGAGTTCTTCTTCCACGCGATGGGTGGCCGCGAGGGGCTGGTCGACACGGCAGTCCGGACCTCCAAGTCCGGGTACCTCCAGCGTCGGCTGATCAACGCCCTCTCCGAACTGGAAACTCAGTACGACGGCACCGTTCGGGACACCAGCGACACCGTCGTCCAGTTCGAGTTCGGCGAGGACGGCACCTCGCCCGTGGATGTTTCCTCCAACGAGGACTTCGACATCGACGTCGAGGCGATCACCGAGCGGATCGTCGAGGCCGAGTTCGACGATGAAAGCGAGAAGGCGACGTTCCTCGAGCGCGAGGCGAGTCCGACCAACCTCTCGGAACACGCAGACGAGTGGTGGCACGCGGAGGCCGGAGACTGAGGTGGTTATCATGACAGACACGCCAACCGAATACGATCCGATGAACCGCTATGCGGCCGTCGACACGGACATCGCGGCCGTCGTCGAGGACACGGACCTGCCGCGCCGGCTGAAAACTCGCGTCTACGAGGCCATCGAGGACCGCGACGGCGTCACGGTCGAGCAGGCCGACGACATCGCCAAGGCCGTCGAGTCCCGCTATCTCGACACGCGCGTCGATCCGCTCGACCCCGTCGGGACGGTTTCGGCCCAGTCGATCGGGGAACCCGGCACGCAGATGTCGATTCCTGGTGACGAGAGGGTTATCGTCCGCCGGGATGGCGAGACCGACGTGACCGAGATCGGCTCGCTCGTCGACGGTCTCGCGTCCGTACGAGAATCCACGACTGTAGAGGGCCACGAGGTAGTCTCTGCGCCCGAAGAGATGGAAGTCCCGTCTCTCCGGGCTGACGAGCGCGTCGAGTGGAAGCCACTCGAACAGGTAAGTCGTCACGAAGCCCCCGACGAGCTCCTCCAGTTCGAACTCGAATCCGGCCGGACGATCCGGGCGACAAAAGCACACTCGTTTGTCACACGGGAAGACAACGAGGTCATCCCTGTCGAAGGGAGTGATCTCGAGGAAGGCGACTGGTTGCCCGTCGTCCGTTCGCTCGACAGTGACGGCCAGGATTCCGTCGACCTGCGGGAGTATCTCCCGGCGAGTGACTACGGGTACACCTCGACCCTGACCGACGGTGGGGCCACGACGCTCCCGGGCGGTGAAGACCAGATCCGGAACAAACGCCAGGCGCTCGAAGCCGGCGAGATCGAGGAACACGCTGTCTATCCCGTCCAGGGAACGGTCGGGCTGCCCGAACAGTTCCCGCTCGACGAGGGGACCGGATTCTTCGTCGGGGCGTTCCTCGCCGAGGGGAACCTGACGGATCACTACGTTTCCATCTCGAACGTCGACGAGACGTTCCAGAATCGGGTCCGTGCGTTCGCGGAGCGCTTCGATCTCTCCGTCAACGAGTACGAGAACGACAGCGGATTTGCCACTGGCTACGACGTTCGCGTCAATGGAACCGTTCTTGCCGACTTCCTGCGAGAAGTCTGCACCATGGACGGCGAGAAGGCTGTCCCGGACTTCGCGTTCGGAGCAACCTCCTCGTTCGTCCGTGGACTTCTCTCGGGCTACTTCAGCGGGGACGGAAACGTTGGCAAAAACGCCGTCCGCGCCAGCTCGACGTCCGAGGAACTGATCGACGGTGTCACGCTCCTGTTGGCACGGTTCGACATCTACGCGACGTTCGGCACGCAAGACGACTCGAAGACGCTTCGGGTGCCCAAGAAGTCCGTTCCGGCGTTCGCAGATCGCGTTGGAATGGTGGGTGAGCGCGGTGACGAACTCGAGGATCTGGCGACCGACGTCGACACCGACGGCCCGGATACGACGGATCAGATCCCGAACTTCGGGGATTCGCTGAAACAGGCGGCCAAAGCGGCGGGCATCCCATCACGCCAGGTCAATAGCGCCCACAAGCGCCAGCGAGTCGGTCGCAACCGTCTCCGTTCGCTCGTCGAGCAGATCGACGAAACGGCCGAGGAACGTCCCCCGCAACTGGGTGCACTCGAACGGGCAGTCGACGGCGATGTCGTCTGGGAACGGATCGAATCCATCCGGACCGTCGAACCCGAGAGCGGGTACGTATACGACTTCTCTGTGGCCGGTCTGGAGACGTTCACGACCGCGCAGGGCGTCGTGACTCACAACACGATGAACACCTTCCACTACGCGGGTGTCGCCGAGATCGACGTCACCCAGGGGCTACCGCGGCTCATCGAGCTGGTCGACGCCCGCAAGGAGCCCGACACGCCGATGATGACCGTCCATCTGGACGGCGAGTACGCCACCGAACGCGAGCGCGCCCACGAGGTCGTCTGGAAGATCGAGGCGACGCGCATCCTCGCGCTGGGGGACGTCTCGACGAACGTCGCGGACATGGCGGTCCAGGTCAACCTCAATCCCGACACGCTCGAGGAGCGCTGGCCGACGGCCGACAGCGTCGAGAGCGTCGCCGAGGAGATCGCCGCCACGATCGAGTCCCAGCTGGGCGTCGAAACCCAGCGCAAGGAGACGGTCATCCAGTTCGGCCCAGAGGAACCGTCCTACCGGGATCTCCTCCAGCTGGTCGAGGAGTTACGCGAGATCGTCTTCAAAGGGATCGAGGAAGTCTCCCGGGTCGTCATCCGCAAGGAGGAGATGGACGAGGACCACGAGAACGACGAGGAGTTCGTCCTCTACACCGAGGGGTCGGCCTTCGGCGATGTCCTCGGGATCGAGGGGGTCGACGCCTCCCGGACGACGTGTAACAACATCCACGAGATCTACCGCAACCTCGGCGTCGAGGCCGCCCGCGAGTCGATCATCGAGGAAACGATGAACACGCTCGAGGAACAGGGTCTCGACGACGTGAACGTCCGGCACCTGATGCTCGTCGCCGACATCATGACCAACAACGGGGTCATCGAGTCGATCGGTCGCCACGGCATCTCCGGCAGCAAGGACTCCGTGCTCGCGCGAGCGGCCTTCGAGGTCACCGTCTCACACCTGCTGGACGCCGCCATCCACGGCGAGATCGACGCGCTGAACGGCGTCACGGAGAACGTCATCGTCGGCAAGCCGATCAAGCTCGGCACCGGCGACGTCAACCTCCGGATGGGCAGTCACACCGGCGGCGGCGCGGCCGACTGACGGATGACGATCTCGCTGTCGGACGACGAGCGCCGGGCGATCGTCGTCGCCGAGGAGATCGCCGACGTCACGATCAGGGATTGTCTCATCGACGACGAGCACGACCGGATCGCCTTCGTCGTCAAGGCCGGCGAGGTCGGCAAGGCGATCGGTCGGGACGGCGAGACGGTCGCCCGGATCGAGGACCGCTTGGGTCGGGACGTCACGCTGGTCGAGGATGCCCCCACTCCGGAGGGGTTCGTCGCCAACGCACTCGCGCCGGCCGCGGTCTACGACGTCACGATCGAGGAGCGCGACGAGAAACGCGTCGCTTTCGCCGATGTCGACGAGGCGGACACCGGCGCAGCGATCGGCACAGAGGGGCGGACGATCGAACTCGCCCGCCGACTTGCTGGCCGTCACTTCGAGATCGACGACATCCAGCTTGCGTGACGGGCTGGATTGCATGGACGGTAGGACGTATCTGAAAGCGTTGCCACTACGGTGGTGGTTTGAATCACTTTCGAGACGAATGGCCTACGCCAGCTGTGCGAACGCCAGATGGCCGTTGATCGATTCGATATAGGCCGAAACGACGTCGCCCTCCTGTGCGCCGGGGACGAAAATAGTGTAGTTGCCCTTCTCGGCGACACCGTCTCCCTTTCGGCCGGTGCCAACGATCTCGACTTCGTAGGTTTTGCCTTCCTCGACCGTGGGACGGTCAGTGTGGGTATTGCTCGTCGTGGTGCCGGTCTCGACCGGCCGGAAGGCCCCGCAGGCCTGACACCGGAGCATCTCGATGCCGTCCTCGCTCGTCAGGACTGTATCCGGCAGGCCACACTCCGAACACGTGACGAACTCCGTGACGTAGCGGTCGACCGCGGCGCTGAAGTCACCGGCGTCGAACGACCCGTTGTATCGGGCGCGGTCCTCGTCGAACTGGCCGCTGGTTCCCAGATCACGCTGGATCGAGCGATGGAGGTGTTCGGCCTCCCGCGAGAGGGCATCGGCGATGTCCCGGAGGTTCGTGAGGCGAGTGAACGCCCCGTCAGTCTGGGCCTCGGGGTCTGGAACGGACAGCCGCTCGTCACCGTCTGCAGGCCGCTCAGGGAGCGATTCGTAGGCGCGATCGAGTGCCTGATCGTAGTTCATACCCACAATACGTTTTCCAGACGTAAGCCAACTCTGTGAGTCGTGATACACTCCAACACGCTCCCGGCTTGTTGTTCGCCGCCGAAGTTGTCAATAGAATTCAGTTCGACAGAACCTGCCGATAGAGGTCGACGAGATCGTCACCGATGGCGTCGAGTGTGAAGGCCTCGCTCCGCTCGGCGGCGCGTTGGCCAAGTCGCTCGCGCAGTTCCGGATCCCGCACTCGTTCGAGCGGTTCAGTGAAGTCCTCCGTGGCTTTCAGGCTGTCCTCGCCGTCCTTGAGCCACTCGAAGGTGGGGATGTCCCGGACGACCGGCGGGCGGCCACACGCCATCGCTTCGAGCAGTGCCATCCCTTCGTTCTCGTTTTTGGTCGGGAAAAAGAAGATGTCGCCGGCCGCAAACCCGCCGCGGATGTCCTCGACGTAGCCGGTAAAGGTGCAGTTCTCGGGGGCGTTCTCGACGAGCCGCGTGGTCTCACTGGACCGAAGGAGTCGATCCACGGGCCCGCCGCCGGTCGGGTTCAGATAGCCGAACCACGCGAAGTCGAGATCCGGCATGGCGCGGGCCGTCTCCACAAACGATTCTAACCCTTTCCGTGGGATGACGTGGCCGACGGTAAAGACGACCGGCGGGTCGAGGTCGTACCGATTCAGGTATTCTTCGCGAAGCGATTCGAAACCGGTCAGTCGGTCGGGGTCGAAGCCGTTCGAGAGGACCGTCGTCGGCGTGTCGGTGTAGGTCTCGATCACGTCCCGGTTGTGCTCGGAGGGACAGATCAGGTGATCTGCCAGTGAGTAGGCGTACTCGAGATAGGGGCGCATCGGTCGGGCCAGTGCGTTCGAGAAGGCGAAACTCTCCCGGAAGTCCTCGGCTGTCTGGTGGGCATGAACCACGACCGGGACGTCCGCGCGCTGGGCCCGCTTCGCGTAGTAGATCGATCGCGGCCCCATGTTGTTGAGGTGGAGGATGTCGGCGTCCAGGACGGGTTCTGTCGTGTACTCGATATCGCGGGCGTCGAGCATCTTCCGCTGGTTTTGGACCGACTGGGCGTGGCCGCCGGTAATGACGTCCGCCCACTCGAAGTAGTGGCTGATCAACACACGTACCGGGTTCTCACGTCCGATCGTCCAGTAGTTTCCGGAATCGACGCGGGCCCACGGTGGCGGTTCCGCCGCATGTCACACGATACCGGGAATCGCGGATCACTTAATCGTGCGCCGCTCGTAGGAACGGTATGAGTGAAAATTCAGGGCGACGGAACCTCCGTATGCCCGACAGCAACGAAGTGTTCGCGGTCGTAACCGAACACCTCGGTGGGAATCACGTCCGGTTGCGGTGTGCGGACGGCGAGACTCGCATGGGTCGGATCCCCGGTCGCATGAAGTACCGCGTCTGGATCGAAGAGGACGACGTCGTCATCGCCGAGCCGTGGGACTGGCAGGACGAGAAGGCGACCATCGAATGGCGCTACGACAACCAGGACGCCGACCAGCTGCGACGCGAAGGCCACATCGAGTGACCCGCTCGTCGGCGTGAGGGCGGGACGACGGTAGGGTTTTCTGCCACTTCTTCACCGGGGTAGCAGCGTCGAGACTCGCGCGTTCTCCTTGAGGCGGAGCCCTGTTCCACCGACCGTGAGCGGCATCCGCGGCAGTTCCGCGATCCGGAGCGTCGGATGACTCGCCCCACGTTCGACGATCTCACTCCGGGGCTGGAGGAGTGCCGTCTCCGAGAGGGATTCGTTGTACTCGATCAGGTAGGTTCCCGCGTCGAGATGCCACCACTGGTAGTCGTCATCCTCGTCGCGCCAAACTCGGGGATGAGGGTCCAGGTCCGCCGGTTGTAGTTCGCCACCGCCGAAGTCGACCCGTCCCGGGACGTCGACGGTGTAGATTTCCGTCACTGTGAGATCGACGCCCCCGTCCTCATGCACTTGCGTCGGTTCGTGGACGATGCCGTCGACCGCGTCGACGAGGTCGCTCATGTCTGGGGGTAGTGTCGGTAGAAACAAAAAGCATCGACCGTCGGCGAAGTGCCTTCCCGGGAACCGGAAAGCAATTCACCGAGGCAGAAACGCTTTGGCACTCCCTGAAGTATATGTCTCCTACATCATGGACGTCTTACTTCTCGGCGCAAGCGGGCAGATCGGACAACGAATCGCGACTGAACTGCTCGACCGCGGCCACGCCGTCACGGGTGTCTCCCGGAGCGGCGACACGGGAGGAATCGACGACCCGTCGTTCGTCGCCGTCGCGGGCGACGCGACCGATCTCGACGACGTTGCGAAACTCGCGACCGGCCACGACGTCGTCGCGTCCGCGCTCGGTCCCGATGAGGACACGCCACCGGATGTCCTCGTCGACATGATGGACGCCGTCGTCGACGGAATGGGACGCGCCTCAGTCGAGCGACTCGTCTGGACGGGTGGCGCTGGTGGGCTGCATGTCGGCCCGGAGACCCGCCTCGTCGAGACCGAGGAGTTCCCCGAGGAATGGGAACCCGTTGCCCGGGCAGCGATCGACGCCTACGAGGTGCTCGCGTCGGCCGAGGACCTCGCCTGGACCTACGTCGCACCCGCCGCGCTGATCGAACCCGGCGAGCGGACCGGCGAGTACCGCACCGCCGAGGGCGAACTCGTCGCCGACGAGGACGGCGACAGCTACATCTCGATGGAAGACTTCGCCGTCGCGTTCGTCGACGAACTCGAATCCAGCGACGCTGTCCACACTTATCTGGGGACCGGGTACTGAACGTTCGACGGGGACGCAGTACTGGCGAATGGAAAAGTAAGCCAGGGGTGGGATTTGAACCCACGCATTCTCGATTACAAGTCGAGTGCTTGAACCACCCAAGCTCCCCTGGCGCAGTCGGTAGTTATTCCTACCCCTTTGAAGGCGTATCGCTTTCGATCGACTTCTCGACGGTCACGCGGTGTGGGTCGTACCCACGGGCTCGGTAGAATTCCCGGGCGGCCTCGTTGTCGGCCAGGACGTCAAGCACGACGACAGTTGCGCCTTCCTCCCGTAGCGCTGTCTCGGCTTCCGCAAGGAGCTTCGTGCCGATGCCTTCATCGCGCCGGGCAGGTACGACGTAGAGATTCTCGATCAGCCCGCGCATTGCCGTGCGTTCGAGCGTGCCCGATTCGACGGTAAACATCACGAAGCCGATAGTGCGGTCGGCTTCACGGGCGACCCGAATCCGACTGGTCACGACGTGGCGACTGATCGACTCGCGGATCCGTCCTCGGTTCGGGGCTGTCGCGAGGTGGGAGCCGTACGCGCGCTGGCCCTCGGCGAGGTCCACCCACAGATCCGCGAGCGCGTCGACGGCACTCATCGACGGGGTTTCGATACGCACACCTGCAGTCAGGTCCCGACGAGTATGGATGTTGCGCCCGGTCGGACGCCGCCCGAAGTCACTGCCTCTCAGACCGTGTATTGCGACTCGGGTAGCTGAATGTATCGGTCACCGCGATACGACCAGCGTTTGCGTCGGTAGCGAAGATAGACGTCGATCCCGCTGATTCCCGCCGCAATCGCCTGTCGCTTACGTGAGCCCTTCCGCTCGAGCATCCGTCGAATCGTCCGGAAGTGCCGATCCCAGTCCGCCGGTCCCATCCCGCGAACCAGGTCAGCGAACGTGACGTTTCGGCGCATCTCCGGACCGAGCACGTCCTTCCAGGCCGCATTGTACTGTCCCAGATCGTCTGTGGCTGCGAGCTCCCCCGCGATCTTCCCTGTCCGGATCGCGACGTGATCGCCGCCTTCGTGGAACGCGGAGGTTGCCCCCATCGCGCCACCGACGACCGCCACGTTCGCGCCGGTCGGCGATTCGACAGGGCGAGTCGAGGAGATCGGGTAGGCTTCGGTGCCGGATTGTTTGCCCCGGTCTTCGACGATCGGGAAGTCATCGAGATCGTAGTCGGGGAACTCCCGTTCGAGGAGCCGACGGATGTAGACCCGGCCCGGCGGAATGCTCTCGTCATCAGGGTCGAGCAGCGCGTAGGAGTCCCGGTCGGCAACGTCGTCGATGTCCATGCCAATCGGCATCGTCAGGCCGATCCGGGCGACGGTGTCGTCGTTCGGGAAGATCCAGGGATAGGCAGTGTGGCCGGGCATGACCCCCCACCAGAACTCGATGTGATCGGGGTCGAACAGCTCTGCGGGCATGCGCCGGTGTTCCTGGTAGGCGATGTGATTCGCCCGGTCCGGCGAGAGGTACTGTCCGGCACTCTCCCCGGCGGGCAGGAACTGATCGAGGACATCAAGGGTTATGGTCCGCTGGGGGCCGTCTGCCAGCACCAGCGCGTCGGCCTCGACCGTCCCGTCGCCAGCCAGCGAGAGCGTATGCGTGGGGGATGATCCTGAGAGCTCAGTTTCTACGCCGGTGACACTCGTTCCGACCCGATAGTCGGCACCCGCGTCCTCGGCACGTTGCCGGAGCCAGTCGTCGAACCGGGCCCGATGGACCGTGAAGCCGAATCCGTCGTAGGATCCGTCGAGACCGGTGTCGGCGATCGTGACCGATTCTTTGGGGCCATGAAAGGTCGCGCCGTCGAGCTCGCTGAGGATGACGTCTTCGGGGATATCGGCCGGATCCTCGTCCATGATGTCGACCCAGTAGTCGAGAATGCCAGCAGCATCCGTCGAGTCCGGACCGAGTTCGTCGTTTCTGTCCGTCCGCGGGACTCCCTTCTCGAAAAGTGTGACGTCGGCACCAGCCATTGCCGCCGCTCGGGCGGCGGCGGCGCCGCCCGGACCACCGCCGACGACTGCGACGTCTGTCCGCTCCATACCGCAACCCTGACCCGGTGCATCTTAAAGGTCCTGTCCTCGGTTCGGACCAGCCGTCGCCGTTACTGTTGCACCCGGGCCGGGGTTTCGAGTGTCCGGCCACAGTCGACGACCGGTGACAGACACGCCTCGGCCATGGTCGATACCGCTGAGACGGTTGTCTCCTTTCGGACGGTCGCCCACTGGTCGTCGATCCGTCCTGTGAGTGCCTCGAACTCGTCGCTGTCGGCAAGGCGGCGGGTATCGAGCGTCGATTCCAGTCGGGCGCGCCGCGTGAGCAGTCCAAAGAGGGTCCGCACCGACTCGGGCACCTCACGACGCGCAGACAACCGGTCGACGACGGCCCGGAGCTCGGCGCGCTCGATCGGCTTCGTGACGTACTCGTCGATCGGGAACGTTGCGACGGCTGGCTCCGGGTCCCGACCAGTAACCATGGCAACCGTCCCCTGGAACCCCTCTGCTTGGAGGCGACGAGCGACGACCTTGCCATCTATGCCTGGCAAGTCACGGTCCAGCAACACGACGTCGACGGTCTCGTCCGCGCTCTGGACGGCTAATTCCCCACTTTCGACCGTCTTGACGTCGTCGTCCGCAAGCCAGACACGGAACAGACTCCGCAGATCCGGATCGTCTTCGACGACGAGAATCGACACTGGGCCAGCCATTTCGATTCACTCTCTGGGTGGAAAGACCGTATATACACTCGACTGTTCGAACCGTTCAGGACCGTTTAATCCCCGGACAGCACGCTTCTCGACTTCTATGCCACGAACGAGTGACCGACTCTCTGTCTGCTCCGGCCAGGGCGGAGAAGTGCGTCGAGCGGCCACCCGCGCGCCACGGGGGCGGTGGCGTCGAGCCCCGGACGCTTTTGCCGTTCGGGTCCCAGTCCTGAGGCATGCTTGACTCTGAGGAAAGCACTCAACGGAGGCGCGAGTGTGCGCACTGAGAGCCCCGACGTCCTCGTCTTCCGTGAGAAGCCCCACGGGATCCCGGGCGCAGAATACGCCGAGGCGCTCCGACAGCGACTGCCTGCGTCTGTGAGTGTCCGGATCGCTCAGACGCCGGCCGAGGAGCGGGCGGCGATCACCGACGCGTCGGTCGTCTCGGGCGGGCACTTCCGCGAAGAACTACTCGAGTGCGCCGACGCACTCGAACTCTTCGCTTGTATGTACGCCGGCTATGAACACCTCCCCTTGGAGACGCTTGCCGAGCGGGACGTCGCCGTCACCAACGCCGCCGGCGTCCACGGCCCCAACATCGCCGAGCACGTCATCGGCGCGTTTCTTTCCTTCGCCCGGAACTTCAATCGCGCCCGTCGCCAGCAGGACCGTCACGAGTGGCGGCATTTCCAGTCGACGGAACTCACCGGCAGTCGAGTCGCCATCGTCGGGATGGGCGCGATCGGGCGGACGATCGTCGAACGGCTGTCCGGCTTCGACGTGACGACGGTTGGCGTCCGGTACAGTCCCGAGAAGGGCGGGCCGACCGACGAAGTCTATGGACTCGACGAGATCCACGAGGCCCTCGTCGACGCTGAGTACGTCGCCGTCGCCAGCCCGCTGACCGAGGAGACGCGGGGGCTGATCGGCCAGGACGAACTCCAGACGCTCCCGCCGTCGGCGGTACTCGTCAACGTCGCCCGGGGACCGATCGTGGACACGGACGCACTCCTCTCCGCACTCCGTCAGAACCACCTCCGCGGCGCAGCCCTGGACGTGACTGACCCCGAACCACTGCCGAACGACCATCCGCTGTGGGACTTCGAGAACGTGCTCATCACGCCCCACGTCTCCGGTCATACGCCCGAATACTACGAGCGGCTGGCCGACATCGTCGCGCCGAACGTCGAGACAATCCTCGCTGGTGGCGATCACGACGCCCTCGAAAACCGGGTCGCCTGAGGGGCGTCGTCATTCGGCTAGGGTCGCTCTCTACGCAACTCGGTGCGTCGGCCGTCCACGTAGCGATCACGGACGGCCAATGCGCCGAAGACGACGAGGACGGCGAGTCCGAACCAGGCCAGGACAGCGTCGACGTCGGCCCCAGCGATCTGCCCGTTCGGGCCGAACCGGTTGAGCACACCAAGCCCGAGGAGCACGAGGAGTGCACCCAGGAACCGCACCCGTCCCGTGATCCGGACGGACTGTTCCTCGCGAAACCACAGATACAGGCTCGTCCCGCCGTAGATCGCGCCGAAATACGCGAGGACGACGGCACCCAACACGACGGGATCGTCCAGATCGGTGAACAGCGAGACCGCGACCAACCCGGCGGTCGCAATCGCCCCGATGACAAACCGGACGCGTTGACGATCGGCCATAGTCCACCTGCGGGCGGTGTCTACGAAGGCGTTGTGGTCCGGAGTCGCCGTTCGAGCCATCTCGCGTGTCAGGTGGGCCGACTGCTTCGGTAGCCGTCCTGTGCTTCCAGGATCCAGTAGCCGAGGAGGACGACGACACCCAGGCCGGCCATCACTGCATCAGTCGGAACGCCTTGGACAGTCCAATCGGGGCCCAACGCACCGACGACCCCGAGGACGATCCATGCGGCGAGTGCCCACAGGAATCGCCAGCGTGAGGGTACCGGCACGGTACCAGCCTCGCCACGCCAGGCAAAATATGCGTGGGCACCCCCGAAGATCAGTGCGTGATAGCACAGATACACGAAGACGAGCAGCGAACCGTCGAGTGCTGGGAACAGCCATCCTGAGACGACGAGTAGCGACAACGCCGCCAGGACAGAACCGAGGTGAACGAGCGTTTCACGGGAGACCATGCCCAGCATGTGCGGGGACGGGTGAAGTGTCTTCCCCCGTGGATTTCCGTTCCCGTCGTCCGCTGTCTCAAATGTAGCCTTTCTCGACGAGCAACTCGCCGTTGAGGATGCTCGCGCCGGCCGCGCCGCGGAGGGTGTTGTGCGCGAGGGTATTGAACTGGATTCCGGTCTCGGTTTCCTGGATCCCGCCGACGCTAATCTGCATCCCGTCCTCGCGGTTGCGATCGAGTCGGGGCTGCGGTCGGTCGGGTTCGTCAAAGACCTTGATCAGCGGACCAGGCGAACTGTGGAGGTCCGCGGAGGGGTACGCCGCCATCGCTTCGGCGGCTTCTTCGACGCTGACATCCCCGTCCAGGTCCGCCCAGACGTTCTCCAGATGGCCGTCGAGGGTCGGGATCCGGTTGCACGAAGCAGCGACGTCAGCATCCAACCACTCCACCTCGCTGCCGTCGAACTCGCCGAGGAGCTTCCGGGATTCGGTTTCCATCTTCGTTTCCTCGCCGCCGATGTGCGGGATGGCGTTGTCGATGATCTCCATCGAGGTGACCCCCGAGTAACCGGCCCCGGAGACAGCCTGCAGCGTCGAGACGTCGACGCGCTCGACGCCGAAGGCTTCATCCAGCGCAGCCAGCGGCGGGACCATCGTGATCGTCGAGCAGTTGGGGTTCTTCAGGAGTGCGCCGTCCCACCCGCGTTGCTCGCGCTGGACGTCGAGGAGTTCGACGTGATCGGGGTTGACCTCGGGGATCGTGAGCGGCACGTCCGGGTCCGTCCGGAAGTTCGAGGAGTTCGAGGAGACGACGTAGCCCGCCTCGGCGAAGTCAGGCTCGACCGCTTCGCCCACTGCGGAGGGCAACGACGAGAACAGCAGATCGATGTCGTCGGGAACGGCCGCGGGCTCGGTCGCCCGGACGGTCATCTCGCCGATGTGATCGGGGATCGGTGTGTCGATGCGCCATTTGGCAGCCTCGCGATACGACGTGCCGGCACTGTTTTCACTCGCAGTCAGTGCGGCGATCTCGAAGTCCGGATGCGGGTCGAGTAGCTGGACGAGTCGCTGACCCACAGCCCCTGTCGCACCCAGAATTCCGACGGTTACTGGCATGACTGGAGGATTGGGCGAGGACGAGTCAAAACTGTTTGGATCGCCGGTGGGCCGGTTGCCACCGGCCAGCCACATCCATCGGCCCGAACATACATCTATTTGCACGTTCCCTTGATTGGTCTCCGTATGACTGATCGTCCCCTCCAACGATCACGCGTGCTTTCGGCCCGTGCGTCACTCATCGAATACGGTAGTGTGGCACTCTTGCTGGCTGCCGTCGTCGTTGTGGGCACGGTGTTGCGGAGAGTACTCAGCCAGCTTATGCATGTCCCGCCGACCAACGATCCCATCATCGGTCCAGGAGGCGCGTTCACCGGACACATCCTCCTGGCGGTCGTCTACACCGTTCTCGTTCTCCTCGTGGTCGGCGTCAGCTACGTGCTGATCCGTGACTGGACTGATCGGCTCGATCGGGTAGCGAGTCCCGATCTACTCACCATCGCCGGGGCGATCGGCGCGGCCGCGTTCGTCATCGCGTACGTCGCGATCGACCCGATACAGCAGTCGGTCACGCCGATCGCCGTCTATC
>ENA-ORCR01000692-ORCR01000692.1-marine-metagenome-genome-assembly--contig:-NODE-692-length-14817-cov-8.266079_pt1 | contig 14817 bp, 10 predicted proteins | sample MGYA00237782_ERZ508514 | MGnify/ENA primary metagenome ERZ508514 (study PRJEB26185, sample SAMN06268960) | marine metagenome | isolation source: Eden Landing Ponds, San Francisco, CA, USA | place...
ACGACCTCGGCCTCCGGCGCGAACGTGTCGATCCCGCCCGTCAGCCGGTCGTCGAACCGGGTGCCGACCGCGATCAGACAGTCGGTGTGGGTGATCGCCATGTTGGCGTAGCCGGTGCCGTGCATCCCCGCCCACGAGAGGCAGAGGTCGTCGTCCTCGGGGAAGGATCCGATCCCGGGCATCGTCGTCGTCACCGGGATATCGTACGTCCGCGCGAAGGTGCGCGCGGCGTCGCTCGCGTCGGCCTTGATGACGCCGCCGCCGAACAGGCACACGGGTCGTTCGGCCGCCTCGATGGCGCGCGCGGCCTCCTCGACCGCGTCGGCGTCGGCGTTCGGGTCGGGGTCGGTGCCGGCCGGCGGCGTCGCCGGGCCGGGCGTCTCGTCCGTCTCGTCCTGCGTCACGTCCTTCGGCAGGTCGACGAGCGTCGGCCCGGGGCGGCCCGAGCGCGACAGCTCGAAGGCCTCGCCGACGGTGTCGCCGACGGTGTCCGCGCCGTGCGCGAAGTAGTTGTGCTTCGTGATCGGGCGGGTGACGCCGACCGTGTCCGTCTCCTGGAACGCGTCGTTGCCGACGAACTCCGTGGGCACCTGCCCCGTCAGCGCCAACATCGCGTCGGAGTCCATGTCGGCGTCGGCGATGCCGGTGACGAGGTTCGTCGCGCCCGGTCCCGATGTCGCCAGACAGAGGCCGGGTTCGCCGGCGACGACGCCGTACGCGTCGGCGGCGTGGGCGGCGCCCTGCTCGTGGGCCATCGTCACGTGGCGGATCGACGAGTCGTACAGCGCGTCGTACACGGGCATGATCGCGCCGCCCTGCACGCCGAATGCGGTCTCCGCGCCGGCGGCCTCCAGCGCGGCGACGACCGACTCCGCGCCGGTCGACACCGGTCCCGCGGCGGGACCGTCCGCGTCGGTCGGCTTGTCGGCGTCGGCCTCTGCGGATTCGGCCGCGTCCTCCGCGTCGTCCTCTCGTGGCTGTGCTGCTGTGTCGCTCATTGTCGTGGTGGTGTTCGGTGGTGCATCTCGAGGGTGTGAGAGTCGGTCGATCCGAACGCCGGGTCGCCGGACGAGAATCGGATCGCCCGTCGGCGTTCGTCGATGCGTGGCGTCGGTGAGGAAGGGGTGCTGTAGGGGATTATACCCCTACAATACTCGGCGCGACGGCTCCGGCGACGTCGGCTGTCGTCGGGATCGCGGTGTGCCGTCGCATCTCGCTTCCACCAACGCAGCCGAGGTATAAATCCCTGTCGGGAAGCGAGACCGGTCCGCCGGTTTCGGAAGGCGGACCGAGTCGGGCGATCGTCCCCCAGCGCCGCGGTCGACGGCGGTCGCTCGGCGGACTCCCCGTCCAGGGGGGCGGCCATCAGACCCGAACCTCCTCCTCGCGGTCGACGTCCGCCTCCTCGGCGAACCGCTCGACGTCGCCGGCGGTCACCTGGCGCTTGCCGGAGCCGTACTCCTTGACGCGCTTGGTGATGCGCCGGACCTCGCTGTCGCTCGGATCGAAGCCGGCCTCCTCCAGGTGCTTGCGCACGCTGTGCGTGCCGGTGTGTTTCCCGAGCACGAACTCGCGTTCGGCCCCGACCATCTCGGGAGTCATCACGCCGGTCTCGAACGTGTCGGCGTTCTCGATGACGCCCGCGGCGTGGATACCCGACTCGTGGGCGAACGCGTTCCGCCCGGTAACGGGCTTGTTCGCCGGCACCGGGATGTCCGAGGCCTCCTCGACGATCCGGGCCAGCTTGGTGATCTGGGTCGTGTCGATGCCGGTGTCGACGCCGTACACCGATTCGACCGCCATCACAACCTCCTCGTAGGCGGCGTTGCCGGCGCGCTCGCCGATCCCGTTGACCGACACCTGCGCCTGCTCCGCGCCGTTCTCGAAGCCGGTGACGGCGTTCCCCGCGGCCATCCCGAAGTCGTCGTGGGTGTGCACGTCGACGCGGGCGTCGGTCGCCTCGACGACGGCCTTCACCGTCTTCCCGAAGCTGGTCGGCATCGCCACGCCGCACGTGTCCGGGATGTTGATCCAGTCGGTGCCCGCGTCGCTGACCGCCTCGACGATCTCCCGCAGGTAGTCGGGGTCGGTCCGCGTCGCGTCCATCGGCGAGAACATGCACTCGACGCCGGCGTCCTTCACCTGCTCGACGGCGGCGACGGCGCGTTGTTTCGCCTCCTGCCGGGTCGCGTGCATCGAGTCCTCCAGCTGTACGTCGCTGGTGGAGACGAACACGTGGACCATCTCGACGCCGGAGTCGACGGCGGCGTCGATGTCGCCCTCGACGACCCGCGCCAGCCCGCAGACGGTCGTGTCCGTCGCGGCGGCGATGTCGCTCACGGCCTCGAACTCCGCGTCCGAGTTCACCGGGAACCCCGCCTCGATGACGTGGGTGTTCATGTCGTCCAGCGTCGCCGCTATGCGGCGTTTCTCGTCGTAGCTGAACGACGTTCGTGGTGACTGTTCACCGTCTCGTAACGTCGTGTCGAAGATCCGTACAGGACCGATATCGATGTTAGAAGCTATCGTGCCCTGGAAGAACTCGATCCGCCGGGGTGTCCGACGAATCCTCCGTGATGTCTGTCATCGGCTATCGAAAGCACGGTCGAGAACTTAACACTTGTGCCGATCGCAAAAACGACTCGCTGGGATCGCCGCATCGGCCAGCCGGCGATTGCGAAAACCGCCAGACACCAACGGGATCCCACATCCTTATACACATTATATAAACCACACATCGATCGATGCGATGTAGTTTCGGAACCCGATTGATAAGCCGAATCGACGTTCGTTTCGTTCCGAACCGGTCTGGCGCGCGGTCGGTGACGGAGAGCACGCGATCGGTCGCTCGCTTCAGACCCCCAGCGCGTCCGTGATCTCGCGACGGGCCGCGAGCAACGCCTCGTCGGTCCGGTCGCGCGGGCGCTCCGCCTCGATGTCGACGACGGTCTCGACGGTGCCGGGCTGCCCGCCGAGCACGACGACGCGGTCCGCGAGGTACGCTGCCTCCTCCACGTCGTGGGTGACCAAGGCGACCGTCGCCCCGCGCTCGCGCCACACGTCGAGGAGGTTGTCCTGCTGTTCGTACTTCGTCAACTGGTCGAGCGCGGAAAACGGCTCGTCTAACAGCAGCACCTCCGGCTCGTAGGCGAGCCCCCGCGCCAGCGAGACGCGCTGGGCCATCCCGCCCGAGAGCTGACCGGGGCGGCTCTCAGCGAACCCGTCGAGCCCGACGGTCTCGATCAGGTCGTCGACGCGGTCGCGTGCGGCGGGAGCGTCGGGGTCCACGTCGGTCGGGAGCCCGACCGCGACGTTCGCTCGCACGTCCGCCCACGCGAGCAGACGCGGCTCCTGAAACACCATCCCGACCGCGTCGCTGCCGCCGTCGCGCACGTCGACCCCGTCGACCGCGGCGCGTCCCTCGAACCGCTCCTCCAACCCCGAGAGCACGCGCAGCAGGGTCGATTTGCCACAGCCGGAGGGGCCGACGACCGCCACGAACTCCCCGTCGTCGACCGCGAGATCGACCTCGTCGAGCGCGACGGTGTCGCCGTACCGCTTCGTGAGCCCGCGGACGGCGAGGGCGGGGTCGCCCGTCGGGTCGCTTCCTCCGTCTCCTGCCGCGTCCACCTCCTCACCAGTCGACGACACGCTGTTCCACCTCCTTGACCGCGAGATCCGAGAGGTTTCCGAAGAAGGCGAAAAGCAGGATCGAGCCCACGATGATGTCCGGCCGGGCGAGCACCCGGCCGTCGCTCAGCAGGAACCCGATCCCCTGACTCGCCGCGATCAGTTCCGCGGCGACGACGAACATCCACGCCAGCCCGACGCCGCCGCGGATCCCGACGAGCAGGCTCGGCACCGCGGCCGGGAACACGACCCGCCGAAGCGACTCGATCCGACCGAGGTCGTACACCTCCGCGACTTCCAAGAGGTCCTCGCTCACGTTCCCGATCCCCGTAGAGAGGTTGAGGTAGACGGGGAAGAAGGCCCCGACGGCGATGAGCAGCACCTTCGCGCCCTCGCCGATGCCGAACCACAGCAGGAACAGCGGCACCCACGCCAGCGAGGGGATGTTCTTGAGGCTCTGGAAGAGCGGGTCGAGCAGATCCTGCGCAAGCCCGTACAGCCCCGTTATCGTTCCGAGAACGATCCCGACGCTCACGCCGAGGAGGGTCCCGAAGAACACGCGCTGGAGCGTGATGGCGATATGACCCCACAGCTCGCCGGTGGCCGCCATCCCGTAGAGCGTCTCGACCACGCGGAGCGGTTGCGGGAGCTGGTGGGCCGCGAACACGCCCGTCGCGACCAGCAGGTGCCAGACGACGACGAGGAGCGCGGGCACGACCAGCCCGAGCAGCCACCGGAACCGGTCGGCGTCGGGGAGCGCGGCGGCGAGGGCCGCTCCGACATCGCCGCTTTCCGTCTCCCGCGTGGTCGCCATCTCACTCGCCTCCCGCGGCGTCTGCCGCGAACTCCGAGTCGAGCAGCGCGTCGATGCTCCCCCGAGGGTCGGCGTCGTCGTTGACGAGGCCCTCCTGTTCGAGGATCGGCGCGAGGTTCGCGAGGAGGTCGCGGTGGGCGTCGCCGGGAATCGGCTCCGAGAGGTCGTTCCGCTGCGTGAACACGCGCTCCGCGACCGGTTGGGACATCTCCGACTCGCTCGCGAGGATCGACGCGGTCTCCTCGGGGTTGGCGATCGCCCACTCGCGGCCGCGCTCGTAGGCGTCGATCACGCGACGGGCGTCCTCCGGGTGGTCCGCGATGAACTCGTCGAGGAAGTTCAGGAACCCGTAGGTGTTGTACGCGGGCTCGCGGAAGAACAGCTCCGCGCCGTCGTGTTCCAGTTCTAGTTCGGCCATGTGGGGGTCGAGCCCCGCCCACGCGTCCACATTACCCTGCACCAGCGAGGACTGCCCCTCGGGGTGCTGGAGATGGACGACCTCCACGTCGTCCTCGCTCAGGCCCGCGTCGTCGAGCGCCTGCAAGAGGAAGAAGTACGGGTCGGTGCCCCGGGTCGCGGCGACCCGCTTGCCCTCTAGGTCGGCGACCGTCTCGATGCCGGTCTCCTCGAAGGTGACGAGCGCGGTCCACTCGGGCTCGGAGTAGACGTACGGCGTCGTGATCGGAACGCCGTTCGACCGGGCCATCAGCGCCGCGATCCCGGCAGTGGAGGCGACTTCGGCCTCGCCGCTCTGGGAGTACTCGTTGGCCTGGTTGCTACCGAGGCTCAGCACCCACTCGATCTCCGCGTCGGTGTCGGCGAACGCCTCCGCCATCCACCCCTTCTCGCGTAACACGAGGCTGATCGGGTTGTAGTAGGCGTAGTCGACCGTCACCGTCCGAGAGTCGTTCCCACCGACGCAGCCGGCGAGCAGCGAGCCGCCGATCGCCGCGCCGGTTCCGCTGAGGAACTGTCTTCGCTCCATCGTATCTCCTCGTACCGGCCCCACTCATAAACTAATATGGCTATAGATAATATTCAATTACATCTATGATGTTCTACAGTTATGAACTGTGGGGCGGGACGCAGACACACAGAGAGATCCGGTGGTACAGTCTCCTTACGCCGCTTCCACGTGTCGAAATCGGATATCGATCGGCAATACGGCCGAGAACCGTCGTGCGCGAATCCGGAACTGGTTGCCGGTATTTCGCACCCGTACCGACTCAGGGGTTCACTCGGCGTTCGTCCACGCGGAGAAGCCGCCCTCGATCAGCGTCTCGGCCTGTCGGTCGATGTACTCGCGTTGGGTGTCGTGGACGGCGGTCTCGAACTCCTCGCCGGCGTCGAGGCGCTCGCGGACGCGGTCCCGCTTCCAACTCGCCGGCGTCGTCCGGTTCGCCACCCGCCACCGGAGCGGAGCGAGCCACGCTGCGGCCTCCTCCTCGGGACAGCCCGCGGTCCGGAGGCCGGCCTCGGCGTGGTCGAGGAGGTCCGCGTACACCGCGTCGGTGTCGGTGACGCGCTCGCCGTCGAGTCCGATCCACTCGATCTCCGCGTCGAGCCCGTCGTCGACCGCGGCGTAGAAGTTCTCGCGGGCGGTCTCCCAGTCGAGTCCGATGACGGGATGCTCGCGCTGCGGGAGCGCCTGCATCAGCCCGGCGAACGCTCCCTGAAACGCGATCGAGTCGCGGACGGTCGGCTGGGCCGCGATCGGTCGGAACTCGATCCGAGCGTTCGCGCTCGACCGGCTCGCGCCCTCGAAGACGGGACGGACCCACCGCCAGTAGCTGCCGTGTTTCGTCCGGAACGTCGCGAACTCGTCGTCGAACCGGTCGGTCCCCTCGGGCTCCGGCATCGGGATGAGCGTCTCGTCGCCCGCGATCCGATCGACCGCCGTTTCGAGGTCGTGAACGTCCCGCGGGAAGCGGACCTTCCCCTCGTCGGTCCGCCCGTTGAGCACCGACTCGAACACGTGGACCCGGTTCTCCGTGGCGCCCTCCGCGAGGACCCGCTCGCCGTCCCAGCCCTCGTCGTACAGCTCCGGCGGGAAGAAGGGGGAGTTGACCCCGAGCGCGAGCAGCGGGCCGGCGACCCGGAGCGCGTACCGGAAGTGCCGCGGCAGGGTCTCGGCCTGGGCGACCTGGTAGTGCGGCTGGATCGAGGTGATGAGGCTCTCCGGCATCACCGTGTCCGCCGCGAGCGACACCCCCGGCGCCTCGACGACCGTCCCGCGCTTCGCGTCGTCGCCCGCGTTCGCCATGGCGTGGTACCGCACCGCGTCGCTCATGTTGACGGCGACGGTGACGTCGTCGACGTCGACGCTGTCGGTGAGGTACTCGCGGGCCGTCTCGCCCGCGGGCGGAATGGTCCAGAGGCCGTCGGAGACGAGCCGCATCCCCTCGACGCCGGCGGTGTTCTCCGCGGCCTCGAGGCGCGCCCGGACCTCGGCGAGCTGCGCTCGGAGTCCGTGGTCCGACAGCGGCTGCGGACTCGTCGACATCTCGGCGTTGTGGAGCCCGAGCTCCTTCTCGAACCCCATCAGCTCCAGCAGGCGACGGGGAACTCGCATCAGGGCGTACTCGCCCGCCCGCGACTCCTCGCTCCACCGCCCGTCGGCGACCGCGTAGAACTCGTACTCGAAGCCGACGATCGACTGCTGGTTGTCGAAGGCGCCGTCCCGGAGCGCCTGCTTGACGACCTCCGCCTCCTCCTCGGCGCGGGCGTCGAACTCGTCGGGGTCGACCGCGAGCGCCTCGCGAACTCCGTCGGCGAGGGCGGACTCGGTGCTCATGGGACGGTCGACGACCCCGGCCAGTAAAAAGGCCTACGCCCGATCGGCGACGTGAGAGCGATCGGCACGCGACGCGACGGCGTTCGCGAACGGTCGCGGTGCGTCCCCGACCGGCCGGCCCGGGTCGGATCGGACCGGGGCGCTTTTGCCGAGCGATCGCCGACTCCGCGCATGGAGTTCGCAGCGTTCGCCGACCGGGCGGAGCGTTTGGCCGCCGAGCCCGCCGACATCGAGACGACTCGGCTCGTCGCTGACCTGCTCGCGGCCGGGGATCGCGGCGGAAGCGACGGCGACGACCTCGCGACAGTCTCCCGATTCCTGCTCGGCCGGGTCTTCCCGGCGCACGACACCCGAACGCTGGACGTGGGACCGGCCCGCTGTCGCGAGGCGATCGCCCGCGCCGCCGGCCCCAACGTGACCGCGGACGACGTCGAGGAGCGACTGGCCGAGGAGGGAGAGATCGGTGCGGTCGCCGCCGGGTTCGAGTTCGGCGGCCAGCGCGGGCTCGCCGCCTTCGGCGAGGGGCGCGACCGGCTCACCGTCGCCGCGGTCGACGCGGAACTGCGCGAGTTGGCCGCCGCCGCCGGCGACGGCAGCGAGTCCCGCAAGCGGGACATCCTGTTTGGGCTGTTCAATCGGTGCGAGCCCGCGGAGGCGAAGATCCTCGCTCGGCTGGTGCTCGGCGAGATGCGGCTCGGCGTCGGCGAGGGAGCCGTTCGCGACGCGATCGCAGAGGCATTTCTCGCGGAGACACCGGCGGGCGACAACGGCGAGACGGAGACCGACGGTGACGGGGACACGGAGGCCGACGCCGACGATCCGACCCTCCACGCCGACGACGAGGCGGTCGAGGCGGTCGAGCGCGCGCTCCAGGTGACGAACGACTACGGACACGTCGCGGTCCTCGCCCGCGACGAGGGGCTTGCCGGCCTGCGCGCCGAGGGGCTGGAGGTCGGCCGGCCGGTACAGGCGATGCTCGCGCAGGCCGGAACGGCGACCGACGCGGTCGAGGCGTTCGGCGAGGTCGCCGTCGAGAGCAAGTTCGACGGGGCGCGGGTGCAGGTCCACTACGTGCCGGCGTCGACCGTCGACGGCGGAGACGTCAGCGACGAGACCGACGACAGCGACCACGAGACCGACGACAGCGACGACGACTCCGGACTCGGCCCGCGGATCTACTCGCGGAACATGGACGACGTGACCGACGCGCTCCCGGAGGTCGTCGAGTACGTGGAGGCGCGCGTCTCGGTCCCGGTCATCCTCGACGGGGAGGTCGTCGCGGTCGGCGACGACGGCGACCCGCTCCCGTTCCAGGAGGTACTGCGTCGCTTCCGGCGCAAACACGACGTGGACCGGATGCGCGAGGAAGTCGGGCTTCGACTCCACGCGTTCGACTGCCTCCACGCGGCCGGCGAGGACTTGCTCGACGAACCGCTCCGCACGCGCCACGACCAGCTCGCCGAGGTCCTCCCCGAGGCGGCCGCGAGCGTCGAGTTTGCGGTCGATCCGGCGGCGATCGAGGCGGCGGAGGCGGCGGCGCTCGACGCGGGCCACGAGGGCGTGATGCTGAAGAACCCCGAGGCGGCGTACACGCCCGGCGACCGCGGCCGAGACTGGCTGAAGCGCAAGCCCGACGTGGAGACGCTCGACGCCGTCGTGGTCGGCGCGGAGTGGGGCGAGGGGCGCCGCGCGGAGCTGTTCGGGACGTTCCTGCTCGGCGTGCGGGCGGGAGACGACGAGTTCGCCGCGATCGGCAAGGTCGCGACCGGCCTCACCGACGAGGAGATCGCCGCCCTCACCGAGCGACTGGAGCCTCACGTGGTGAGCGAGGACGGAACCGACATCGCGATCCGACCCGCGGTCGTCCTCGAAGTCGGGTACGAGGAGATCCAGACCTCGCCGACCTACTCGTCGGGCTACGCCCTCCGGTTCCCGCGGTTCGTCGGCGTGCGCGAGGACAAGTCGGTCGACGACGCCGACTCGCTGGAGCGCGTCGCGCGGCTCGCCGGGGATGGAGCGGAGTGAGGACGCGGGGGAGTAAGAACGCGGGGCGGAGTAGGGACACGGGGGCAGAGCGGAGTGAGAACGCGGGACAACCGAACGTCCATAGCCACTCTCAAGGCGCCCGCGGTCGGATCCCCGCCTATGACGGTTCGATACGACGACTTCACGGTGGAGTGGCTCGGCTACGCGACGGCGCGACTGGAGCCCGAAGACGGTCCCGTCGTCTACACGGATCCGGGTCGATACGGCGTCCTCGACGACTACTGGGCCCGGGACGGCGACCTCGTCGTCGTCACCCACGACCACCATTACGACTCCGACGGGATCCGGTCGGTGGCGCGGGAGGACGCGACGCTCGTGATCTACGAGGCGGTCGATCCCGCGGGGATCGACCGCGACGTGGAGTCGATCGAGTCGCTTGCCGACGACTACGACGTGATCCGGGTCGACGACGAGGCGCGCGTCGACGTGGCGACCCCGGCCGGCGAGGTCGCGCTCTGGTCGGTCGCCGCGCACAACGACCCCGAAGGCCCCAACGCCGGGCCGGACGGCTCGGTGATCCACCCGCCCGGATTCGGCTGCGGGTTCCTCCTCGGACTCGGCGACCGAACCGTCTTCTGGCCGGGCGACTCCGACGCGTTCGACGGGTTCGCGGAGCTCGACGTCTCCATCTTCCTCGCGAACATCGGCGGCGGCGGGCTCGTCTCCGACCGCCACGCCGCCGCGGACCTGGCCGAGGCGATGGATCCGGACCTCGTCGTCCCGATCCACTACGACACCTTCGACCAGTTGGAGGCCGACGGCGAGGCGTTCGCGGGCGACGTGGCCGCGCGCTCGATCCCCGTCGCGCTCGACGCGCGCTCGGCGAACCAGTAGCGCCGCCTCCGCTGAGACGCCCCTCAGTCGTCGCGTAGCCCGGGCACGATTCATACGTATCGTCAGTTCCGTCGGGGCCCCGAGGCGTTGCTTTCACATCCGTTCGATCGCTCAGTACGAACAGAGCGGCGATCAATTGCGGGAGTGAGTGTTGCAGATTGGTGGTGGCAGGAGCGTATTTAAAAATCCATGAGCGATAGCGTCGATCGCTTATAAATGACGGTGCGGTGGCGCGCCCCGGTGAGCGGCCCGCAGGGCCGCGAGCCGACGGCGCGAGGGACGCCGCGAGCGCAGCGAGCGGCGAGGCTGGGGAGGTGAGAGGTGCGGTTGCGGTGCGTGGTGGGACTCAAAGGGGCAGTCGGCGAGGCGGGCGCAGGCGTTCACGAGAGCGGAGCTCTCGTGAGCCAATCAGAACGCTGTGCGTTCTGATGACGACGTAAGCACCGCAACGAGGGAGCAACGCGACCGAGTGAGGAGCGCAGCGAGCGTGCGCCCGCCTCGCCGGCTGGGGCTTTGAAAGTGTTCTCCGCAGATCCACCAGCAACCATTTATAAACAGCCGACAGCAACATCACTCGCTCGCTTATAAACAACCGATCAACCGAATCAAGACACATACTCCCGCAGTCGATCAAGAAGCACTCCTCGGCGACTGACTGTTTCAGATGACAACATCTCGGAAGAAGAGGAGCTCGACGGAACTGCATCTTTATAACTAGAAGATCCGCCGCGAGCGTCTGCGCCGCCGTCTCGCACGGTTCGCTGTCTACCGAAGGGATCGCTGGGAGACCGCGCGAGTACCGACCCTCGTCGGAAGTCGCGGTCCGTCTACGGTCGCCGCGCGATCAGCGCCGCCGCGAGCGCCGCGATCAGGGCGGTAACGACGCCGAACCCGGGCGCTTGGCTCTCGGATCCGTCGTCGCCATCGGTCGTGCCCTCGTCTTCCGTCTGTAGCTCCTCGACCGCGGTCGCGAGCGTGTTCGTCGACTCGATCACGCTGCGCGGGGCGGGCTGATTGAGGTAGTTCACGTTCATCACGACGTAGTTATCCTCGACCCCGGCGGTCGTGCTGGCGTACGGCTCCTCGTCGAGGATCGTCGCCTCCGGGCCGGTAACGAGGATGAGTTCCGGGTCGGTCTGGAGGATGACCTCGTTCGAGAGCTGCGGGTAGCCGTCGCCCTCCGCGGCGGCGACGTTGTTCACGCCGCCGATCTCCATGATCGAGTTGATGAAGGTGTTGTTCGCGGCGACGTAGCCGTCGCCGAGCGGGTACAGCGCGTTCGGTCGGTCGAGGTCCGCGGTCCGGTTCTCGGCGTCCGCGACCGCCTGGTTCATCTCCGCGTTCGTCTCGGCGGCGGCCTCGCAGTTCCCGACGAGCCGCCCGGTGGTCTCCGTCTTCTCCGCGATGTCCTCGACCGAGGTCGCCGCGGCGAAGTGGAACACCGTCAGGTTCTGCTCTCGGAGGGTCTCAGCCGTGCTCGCCGACGACGCGTTCGGGACGAGCACGAGGTCCGGCTCGGTGCCGACGACGCGCTCGACGCTGACGCCGAACCCTTCCGCCGAGACGTTCGTCCGCTCGCTGGCCCCGTCGAGGTACGCGGCGTACTGGGTCACGCCGACGACGCGGTCTCGCGCACCGATCTCCCAGAGCGTCTGCGCCGATGACGGGTTGGTCGTCGTGATCCGCTCGGGCCGCTCGTCGAGCGTGACCGTCGTCCCCGTGGCGTCGGTTAGCTCCACGGGGAAGCCGCAGGTGTCCCCGTCACCGCCGTCCGCCTGCTGGATCCCGGACCCGGCGCCCGCGTCCGAGGCCGGCGTCGTTTCGGTCGACGTCGCCTCGATCGTCGGCTGTGCGCCCGCGGCCGAGCCCGCGACGCCGCCCACGAGGGCGGTCGTCACGAGCAGGGCCATCGCGATGACGTACCTGTCTCGCATTACATCGACGACGACGCTCGTCCAATAAGTACTTACCTACTACAAGTTTTGTTGGGGTACGAATGCACGCCTGGCGACGGTCGGCGGGCTGGTCCGCGGGGCTAGCGGCGACGCTGGCCCTCGTGGCGGTCGTGAGCGCCGCGATCGGCCCCGTCCGTATCCCGCCTACTGAGGTGGTGAAGGCGGTGTTGAACGCGCTTACCCTCCCGGCCGGGGTCGAGACGACCTCACAGGGCGTCGGACCGCTCACGGTCTCCGGTGTCAACATCGCGTATCGGTCGCCGTTCGCCTTCCCCGTCGATCGCGTTCACCAACAGATCGTCGTCGGCGTCCGGCTCCCGCGGATCCTCATGGCCGCGCTCGTGGGATTCGCGCTCGCGGCCGCCGGCACGGTGATGCAGGGGTTCTTCCGCAACCCGATGGCCGACCCGTCGATCATCGGCGTCTCCTCGGGCGCGGCGGTCGGCGCGGTCGCGTTCATCGTCTTCCCCGTCGCGCTGTCGACGACGCTGACGCTCCCGCTCGTCGGCGCGGTCGACGTGACGCTCTCGCACGGCGCGGGCGTGAGCCTCTTCGCGTTCGTCGGGTCGCTCGCCGCCGCCTTCGGCGTGTACGCCATCGCGACGCGGCACGGACGGACACCGGTCGCGACCCTCCTGCTCGCCGGCGTCGCCATCCAGACGTTCCTCGGCGCGGTCATCTCGTACCTCCAACTGCAGGCCGGCGAGTCGCTCCGCCGGATCGTCGCGTGGCTGATGGGTCACCTCTCCGGCGCCGCGTGGAGCGACGTCGCCGTCACCGCGGTCGTGGTCCCGCCGCTTTTCGTCGTCCTACTGGTGTACGCCCGCGATCTCAACGTCATGCTGCTCGGCGAGGAGGAGGCCCAGGGGCTCGGTATCGCGGTCGAGCGCACGAAGCGGATCTTGCTCGCCGCCTCGGCGCTGATCACGGCCGCGGGCGTCGCCTTCGCGGGCGTCATCGGCTTCGTCGGCCTGATCGTCCCGCACATGCTCCGGCTGGTCGTCGGCCCCGACCACCGCGTCCTGCTCCCGAGCGCCGCGCTCGCGGGCGGGTCGTTCCTCGTCGCCGCCGACACGGTCGCCCGGGCCGGGAGCACGGAGCTCCCCGTGGGAATCGTCACCGCCGCCGTGGGCGCGCCCTTCTTCATCTACCTGCTCATGAACAGGGAGGTGCACGAGCTGTGACCGCCGAATTGCCCGCGGTCGGCGAGGCGGGGTCCCCCACGCCCGATGGCGCCGACCCGCCGCCGATCGAGGTCAGCGACCTGTCGGTCTCCTTCGGCGACGTGCCGGTCGTCTCGGGGGTCGACCTCCGGGTCGAGCGCGGGTCGCTCGTGGGGCTCGTCGGGCCGAACGGCGCGGGGAAGACGACGGTCCTCCGGGCGATCAAGGGGACGCTCTCGCCCGACGCCGGTGCGGTCAGACTCGACGGCGACCCCGCCGAGTCGCTGTCCGCGCGCGAGGCCGGACGACGGGTCGCCAGCGTCCCGCAGGAGACGAGCCTCGCGTTCGACTTCCCAGTCCGACAGATCGTCGAGATGGGGCGGACGCCGCACCTCGGGCGGTTCGACGGTCACGGGCCCGACGACGAGCGCGCCGTCCGGGAGGCGATGGACGCCGCGGGCGTCGCGCGCTTCGCCGACCGGGCGATCACCGAGGTCTCCGGCGGCGAGCGCCAACGAGTCCTGTTGGCGCGGGCGCTGGCACAGGAGGCCCCGTCGCTGCTGCTCGACGAGCCGACGGCGAGCCTCGACGTGAACCACGCGGTCCGAACGCTCGAACTCGTCAGGGGTCTCGTCGACGACGGGCGCGCCGCGCTCGCGGCGATTCACGACCTCGACGTGGCCGCGCGGTACTGCGACGAACTCGTCGTCCTCGCGAACGGGGGCGTCCGGGCCGCCGGCCCGCCCGAGGACGTGTTGACGGCGGCGGCGCTCCGAGACGCGTTCGACGCCGAGACGTTCGTCGGCGAGAACCCGGCGACCGGGACGCCGACGGTCACCGCGTTCGACGCGATCGACGGGGGCGAACCGGACGACGGGGGTGCCGGAAGCGAACCGACGGACTCCGGAAGCGAACCGACGGACTCGGTCGAGCCGCGCCGCGTCCACGTCGTCGGACGCGGCCGATCGGCGGGGCGGGCCGTCGCGCGCCTGGCCGTGGCTGGCCACGCCGTCTCCGTCGGCGTCGTCCCCGAGGGCGACGCTGCCGCCGGCGTCGCCGCCGACGCGGACGCGAGGGCAGTGACGGCGCCCCCGTTCGCGGCGGTCCCCTCCGAGCGGCGGGACGAGGCGGTCGCCCTCGCTCGGGAGGCCGACGTGACGGTCGCGGTCGGGAAGGCGGGACGAGCGGGACGGACGGACCCAGAGACGGGTGACGAAGCCGGAGCGAACGCGGCGGTGCTGGCCGCGAGCGACCGGATCGTGCGCGTCGACGACAACTTCGGCGCTGACGACCTGCTCGACGCGGTCCGTGAGCGCGACGGAACCGACGCGTCGGACCGGTGAGATCGGCGTTAAAACCGCTCTGTTGAAATCTACTTGTTCAGCGATCTTTCACTCCGAAGTACTGGTCGAGAGGATTGTTTCTTGACTGAATGTTTAAGAGAGTGTTTCAGATCGGCGGCGGAGAGTGTATTTAAGTAGCCGTGAGTGGTGGCGCGATCGTTTATAAAGAACTGCGGTGGCGCGCCCCGGTGAGCGGCCCGCTGGGCCGCTCACCGACGGTGCGAGGGAGTCGGCGCGG
>ENA-ORCR01000693-ORCR01000693.1-marine-metagenome-genome-assembly--contig:-NODE-693-length-14723-cov-3.690974_pt1 | contig 14723 bp, 8 predicted proteins | sample MGYA00237782_ERZ508514 | MGnify/ENA primary metagenome ERZ508514 (study PRJEB26185, sample SAMN06268960) | marine metagenome | isolation source: Eden Landing Ponds, San Francisco, CA, USA | place...
GGGTCACTCCGTTCCCCGCTCACCCCTCGCGGCCTCTCTATGGTCGGCCGCGCACCGCTCGCCAGGACACCAGGAACAGCATCCCGACAGCACAGCACCGCAGACAGCCACACACCTCCCCAGCCGATTCGCTCGCTCCCGCTGGTCGCTCACTCATCCCTCGCACGGCAATGTCTCGCGGCCTCACTATCGTTCGGCACGCTCTACAGCGCGCGCCACTGAGTTTGATCGGTGGGCGTCGCGTCCAGGGGTGGGGAGACTGTGGATCCGATGACGTTTTCCCGGCGGTGGTCGTTCGTCGGGATATGACTGACCCGATTTCCGAACGCGTCGACAACCCCGAGGCGGCCCGCGAGTCCGGCCGCCGGAAGATGGAGTGGGCGCGCCAGCACATGCCGATCTGTGAATCCCTGCGCGAGGACTTCGAGGCCGACCAGCCCTTCGCGGGCGAAATCGTCGGGATGGCGATGCACGTCGAGGCCAAGACGGCCATCCTCGCCGAACTCCTCGCCGTCGGCGGTGCGGAAGTCGCAATCACCGGCTGTAACCCACTTTCGACGCACGACGACGTGAGCACCGCACTCGATAGCGTGGATGGCGTCACCTCCTACGCCGAGCGCGGCGTGGACGACGACGAGTACTACGCCGCCATCGAGGCCGTCATCGAGCACGAACCGACGATCACCGTGGACGACGGGATGGACCTCATCGCGGCCATCCACGAGGACTATCCCGAACTCATCGACACCATCGTCGGCGGCTGCGAGGAGACGACCACGGGCGTCCACCGCCTGCGCGCGATGGACGAGGACGGCGCGCTCGAATACCCCGTCTTCGCCGTCAACGACACGCCGATGAAGCGCCTGTTCGACAACGTCCACGGCACGGGCGAGTCGTCGCTCGCCTCCATCGCGATGACCACGAATCTCTCGTGGGCCGGCAAGACCGTCGTCGTCGCCGGCTACGGCTACTGCGGCAAGGGCGTCGCGAAGAAAGCCAGCGGCCAGAACGCGAACGTCATCGTCACGGAGGTCGAACCCCGCCGCGCGCTCGAAGCCCACATGGAGGGCTACGACGTGAAGCCGATGGACGAGGCCGCCGCGGTCGGTGACGTGTTCATCACGACGACGGGCAACCGCGACGTCATCGTCGAGGAGCACTTCGAGGTGATGCAGGACGGCGTCTTGCTCGCCAACGCGGGCCACTTCGACGTGGAGGTCGACCTCGACGCCCTATCGGACATGGCCGCCGAGAGCTACGAGGTGCGAGACGGCGTCCAGGCCTACGAGATGGACGACGGGCGACGCCTGAACGTGCTCGCCGAGGGCCGTCTGGTGAACCTCGCGACGCCGATTGCGCTCGGGCATCCGGTGGAAGTGATGGACCAGAGCTTCGGCGTGCAGGCTGTGTGTGTGCGAGAGCTGGTGGAGTCCGGAGACGAGTACGAGGCCGGTGTGCACGACGTGCCTGATGTATTGGACAAGGAGGTTGCGGAGATCAAGTTAGCGGCTGAGGGTGTGGCCTTCGATTCGCTGTCAGAGACCCAGGAGGAGTATATGGGCTCGTGGCAGCATGGGACGTAGCGTGGTTTGAACGACCGCAGGGAGTGAAAACCACGTTATTGCCAGCGGGAGCGAACGGAGTGAGCGACACGCGAGCAGTAGGGTGGTTCGAGCGTAGCGAGAACCACCTTCAGGCGAGCGGGGAACGAAGTGACCCGCGAGCAGTAGCGAGGCTGACCGAAGGGAGGCCTCGTACCAGTGCAGTGAGTCGGTTCAAACAGAGAATTCGCAGTCCTGATTGGGTGGCAGGGACAGTTCCCGCGGCAGCTGTTTGCAGGAGCGTGAGACGTGAATCGCCCGCTCAATCCGGGCTGCGAACGTATTTCGAGTTTCTGGGTGGGTTCGCCTGGAATGAAGTGGACTGATAGTGACCGCCGTTGGCGGTGAGAATTGATGCTTCTCGGGCCGCTCACTAGTTTTGGATTCTAGTGCAGACGCCATCAATGGATGAAAGCCCTCGGGCCGCTCGCGGATGCTGTGCGACATATCTTCAGTCGCTTCGCTCCCTCAGATAGGGGTCACACAGCATCCGCCACCGGACCTCGCCCTTTCAGTCCGCCAGGTCAGCACCCGCCCCGCTCAGCACCACATAGGGCCACACACCTCCCCAACCGATTCCCTCGGTCACTACGTTCCCTCGGTCATCCCTCGCACGACGCCGTCTCGCGACGAGACGCTCGACGGCGCGCGCCACCGTGGATTGTTCAGTCCATCACCTGAATTGAACGAATTGGAGGTGGAACGTACGGGTGTGAAAACCGATCGGTGACACCCGAAGAACGTAGCGACCGCTCGGAGAAGTAGGTTTCAAAACTGCGAGGACGGATGGCAGTTCGCGTTGGGGTGCCTATTCGTCGTCGTCGATGTCGCTGAGGCAGAGGATGAAGCTGCCGTCGTCGAGGCCGGCGATGCGGGTCTGTGCGGTGAAGCGGTCCCCGTCGTCGTCGACACAGCGACAGCCACCGGTCCACTGCCAGTCGTCGCGAATGGTCTGGAGTGCGGTGGCTTCGAGTCGTTCGACCTCGTCGTCGGGGAAGCAGGTCTGCCAGGGGCGACCGATCAGGTCGTCGGTTTCGGTCCCGAACTGGCTGGCGAACACGCGGTTGACGAAGGTGAACTGACCGTCGGCGTTGACGATAGCGATGCCGTCGCCGGCCGCTTCGACGGCGGTGAGCGTCCGGTTGGCCGTCCGAAGGGTGCGACTGTGACCGACCAGTCGCCGGATCCTGTTCGTGAGGACCGAGATTATCGTCTCGACGTCGCTTTTGCGCATGTACTCGGTCCAGGCTTCGTCGGGGACCTCGTCCGCGAGTTCCTCGCGACTGGAGCCGGTACAGAGCACGAACGGCATGTTCGGGTCGCGGTCTCGAAGCTCTGACAGGAGTTCGAGGCCGTTGATCCCGGGCATGTCGTAATCGCTGACGATGCAGTCGAGCTCGTCGACTCGGTCCAGCGCGCGCCGGGGGTCGGTCTCGGTGTGGACGGAGAAGTCGTCGTTGTCCGAGAGGTGTGCAGAGATGAGCTCGAGATAGTCCGGGTCGTCGTCGACGCAGAGGATCTCGATCGTCTCTTCACTCGGTTCCGGTACCGAGACTGTTTCGTTGGCGAGGTCGTTCATGCGTTGGATACCATGGTCGTGCGGAGCGTGTGGTTCCGAGGCGATACCGACTGACAGTCGTCGTCCCGGCCGGGTCGAGTCGATCGATGGTCACGCGTGCGCTCACCCGAGCGCCGCGAGCCCGGGGGTGTCGTGGTCACCCACCCGGGTCGACTCATTGCTCGATTGCGTCCGTGCGGTCCGACTGGATCCAGGCGTGTTCGTTCTCGGGGTCGGCGATCATCGCGAGGCGGGTGTCGCCGACGTCGTACTCCTCGTAGGTCTCCCGGATCGCGCCCTCGGCATCGTTAGTCGAGTAGGCCGACATCGTCAGGCCACCTCCCCGTCGACGGTGATGGTCCGGTCGGTGTCGATGTGGACCTCGTGGCCGTCGTATTCGAACGTCACGGAGACGTCGGCCCCGTTGCTGTAGAGCGTGTCCAGCGCGTCCGTGTCGATGATCTCGTACAGGGGCGGGTTCATCGTGAGGGGGTCGCTGTCGGTCACGCGTGCTATCGTCTCGATCACGTCGATACAGATCTGGTCGGTTTCTATGTGAACTGCCATTCCGTCCATCCTGTCTCGAACAACACCCACAAACGGTATCGGAGTGTTCGCTACGCACATACCCACCCCCGCCTGAACGGGGTAATATGTATAGCCTCCACCGCTGACGGGGAGTGAACTGGCCGTCATCGAACAGTTCGAGAACCTGGCCCAGATCCGCTACACCGTTCGAAAAATGGACTATTGGGAACCTGCCCTCGAGAACACGTGTCAGGCAGACGGAAACAACGATTAATTGTGCGTGCTAACAAGTACCGATGATGGACGCAGATTCACCTCGCGATGTGCGTGGCTGCTGGCGCATCGCGGAGCCGGGCCGCCGCACAGGGCGGGACAGCGATCCGGAGACGGGTCGCCATGTCCCGAGGAGTATCAGGGGGGTGGGGCGTAGTCGGGGCCAGGGGCTGCCGTTTGGGGCTGTCGCGTTGCTGGCCACTGCGCTCGTCGCGCTGGTCTCGGCGGTATTCGTCGTGGTCACTACAGGGGTGGCCCATGTGGGAAGTGGTGGCCTGGGGTCGCTCGGGGGATTCCTGGCGTTCGGCGTCGTCGGGCTGGCAGCGTCGAGCGATGGGGAGGACGCTATCACGACGCTGACGAACAAGGTCGAACGGGCGCGCGCAGGGGAACAGGTCGAGTTCGAGACCGACCGGGAAGACGGACTCGGGGACCTGGCGGCGGCCGTCGAGGGACTCGCCGATGAGTGTCGCACGGCCGAGCGTGAGCGGGACCTGCACGAACGAGTCATCGAGTCGGTCCCGGTCGGGGTTTCCATCGCCGATGCGACGGCCGAGGGGTTCCCGCTCATCTCGGTCAACGAACGGTTCGAGGAACTGACCGGCTACGACGAATCGGAGGTACTGGGTCGAAACTGTCGGTTCCTGCAGGGCGAGGAGACGGCGGAGGAACCGGTGGCAGAGATGCGTCGCGCGCTGGAGGCGGGGGAGGAGACGACGGTCGAACTGCGCAACTATCGGAAGGACGGGACGGCGTTCTGGAACCAGGTTCGGCTGGCGCCAATCGAAGACGACGACGGCGAGGTGACCCACTTCGTCGGGTTCCAGGAGGACGTGAGCGAGCGAGTCGAGCGACAGGCCGAACTCGAGCGTCGGAATTCGCTGTTCGAATCGCTGTTCGAGGAGTTACCGGTCCACATCTACGTCAAAGACGAGGAGGCCCGCCACGTGCGAGTCAGCAGTGAGTTCTTCGATATATCTGACGTCGAGCAAGACCCGTCGGACATGTACGGCCGGACGGACGTGGAGATATTCGACGCCGACTTCGCGAAAGAGAGTTACGCCGACGACCTGCACGTCATCGAGGAAGGCGAACCGATCGTCAACAGGGAAGAGTATCTCGAGCACGTCGACCAGTGGAACCTGACGACGAAGGTCCCCTGGCGCGGACCGGACGGTGAGGTACAGGGGTTACTCGGCATCTCTCGCGACATCACCGAGCGAAAAGAGCGCGAGCGCGAACTCGCACAGTATCGGGCGTACACGGACAGGGTGCTCGATTCCATCGACGACGTGCTCTACGTCCTCGAGGAGGATGGAACGCTCGACCGCTGGAACGAGACGCTCTCGGAGGTGACCGGCTACGACGACGAGGAAATCGAGTCGATGCACGCGACGGAGTTTATCGTCGAGGAGGACCGGCCGGCGATCCAGCATGCGATCGACAACATCGACGAAATCGGTGACGTGCCACTCGAGGCACGATTCGAGACCAAAGACGGCGAGACGATTCCCTACGAGTTCGTCGCGGCGCCGTTCGAGCCCCCGGATGGCGGAGAAGCCGTCGCCGGCATCGCTCGGGATATCTCCGAACGGAAAGAACGCGAGCGCGAACTCGAATCGATGACCGAACAGCTCTCGGCCATCGTCGAGGCGTCGCCAGATGCGGTCATGGCACTCGATACCGACGGGACGGTCGAACTCTGGAATCCAGCAGCCGAGCGTATCTTCGGCTGGAGCGAAGCGGAGGTCCTGGGCGAGGAACTGCCGATCACGCCCGAGGAGACGAGCGAAGAGACGGAAGCGTTACGTGAACGACTGCTGGCCGGGGAGTCGGTCTCGGCCCGCGAAGTCGAGCGAGTCACCAAGGACGGGTCGGTCATCGACGTGAGTCTCTCGGCGGCACCGATGCGGGACTCGGAGGGAGCGGTCATCGGCATCATGGGCGTGATGGAGGACATCACGGAGCGCAAGGAGCGCGAACGCAGATTAGAAGCGCTCGTCGAGAACACCGAAGACCCGATATATTTCAAAGATCGCGAGGGTCGGTATCAGTTCATCAACGAGGCCGGTTCGAGGGTGTTCGGCCTCGATCGGGAGGAAACCGTCGGCAAGACTGATCACGAATTAGTGGACGAGCAATCGGCTACGGCGGTCACCAGCGACGACCGGCAGGTGATCGAGACGGGCGAACCACTCTCGAACGAGATGACGTTTCAGTCCGAGGACGATGAGCGGACCTTTCTCGACCACAAGTATCCCTACCGAGACGACGACGGCGAGATCATCGGTGTGATGGGGATCAGTCGTGACATCACCCAGCGGAAAGAATCTGAGCGGGCATTGCGCGAACGCGAGGAACGACTGGAAGAGTACAAGGAGTACACTGAGGAAATCCTCGACGCTATCGACGACGTGTTCTACGCCGTCGACGAACGGGGGGACCTCCAGCGGTGGAACCAGGCCGTCGCCGACGTGACGGGGTACGACGAGGAGGAAATCGAGTCGATGCTGGCGACGGACTTTTTCGCAGAAGCGGATCAGCCCACGGTCGCTGCCGCGATAGCGCAAGCGGTCGAGACCGGAGATGCCCGCGTCGAGGTCCCGCTCCTGCGGGACGATGGGGAGCAGGTCCCCCACGAGTTCGTTGCCTCGCGGGTGCAGAATCCCGACGGCGAAACCATGGTGGTAGGGGTCGGCCGTGACATCACCGACCAGAAGCAGGCACGGGAGGAGTTACTGGAGCGTGAGCGACGCCTGGAGGAGTACCGTGAGTACACCGAAGATATCCTCGATGCCATCGACGACGTGTTCTACGTTCTCGACGAAAACGGGTCCCTGGAGCGGTGGAACCAGGCGCTCGTCGACGTAACCGGGTACGACGACGACGAAATCGATTCGATGCAGGCGACTGACTTTTTCGCCGAGGCGGATCAACCCGACGTCGCGGAGGCGATCCAACGAGCGGTCGAGACGGGTGACACGCGCGTCGAAGCCCCGTTCCTGACGAAAGATGGCGAGCAGATCCCCTACGAGTTCGAGGCCTCGCGGCTGGAGAATCCGGACGGCGAGACTGTGGTCGTGGGGATCGGTCGTGACATCACCGACCGGAAAGCGGCACAGTCTGAGTTACTGGAGCGTGAACAACGGTTGGAGGAGTACAAGGAGTACACGGAAGACATCCTCGACGCCATCGACGACGTGTTCTACGTGTTCGACGACACTGGCAGCATCCAGCGGTGGAACGACAGCCTCGTCGATGTGACGGGGTACACCGACGAGGATATCGAATCGATGCACGGGACGGACTTCTTCCCGGAGCACGTCCACGATACGGTACTCGAAGCCATCCCGGCAGTGTTCGCGTCGGGTGAGGACAGGCGAGTCGATGCGCCGGTCCTCACCAAAGACGGGGAGGAGGTTCCCTACGAGTTCGTCGCGACGCGCGTCGAGAACCCGGACGGTGAGCCAGTGCTGGTCGGCGTCGGCCGTGACATTTCAGAGCGGAAAGCCCGCGAGCGCGAACTCCGCCGGACCAAAGACAGACTTCAGCACTTCATCGAAATTTCGCCCGTCGGCATCGTCGCGACAGACCCAGGCGGGCGGGTCACGCTCTGGAACGACGCGATGGAAGAGATTTTCGGCTGGAGTGAACGCGAGGTGCTCGGCGAACCCTACCCGGCGATTCCGCCGGAGAGACGTGGCGAGGACGAGGTGCGCCAGCAGGTCCTCCATGGGGAGTCGTTCAAACGAGTCGAATGCAAGCGCGTCCGGAACGACGGCGAAGCAATCGACATCTCGCTGTCGACGGTCCCGATACGCGACGACGAGGGCGACATCTCCGAAATCGTCGGCTACATCGAGGACATCACCGAACGCAAAGAGCGCCAGCGGGAACTCGAACGGACGACGGACCTGCTCAGCCGAGCGGAATCGATGGCTGACGTCGGCGGGTGGACGACCCACATTTCGGCGGACGGGACCGAGTCGGCCCGGTGGACCGACAACGTCTACGAGATATTCGAGGTGCCACCGGAGGAGGGGCCACTGACCGACGACATCTTGGAGTACATCGACCCGGCACACCGCGAGGACCACGGCCAGGAAATCGAACGGGCGATCGAGCACGGAGAGCCCTGGGACAGCGAGCTTCGGATCACGACGGGTGAGGGCAATTCCCGCTGGGTCCACTCGCTCTGTGAACCGGTGGTCGAAGACGGCAGCACCGTCGAACTGCGGGGGTCGCTCCAGGACATCACGGAGCGCAAACAGCGCGAGCGGGAGATCGAACGGACGGCCGACCTGCTCTCGCGCGCCGAGGAGATGGCGGACGTCGGCGGGTGGACCCAGCCGGTGCGGAGCGACGGTCTCGGCCCGGTCGAGTGGACGGACAACGTCTACGACATCTTCGAGATACCACAGTCGGAGGGCCCGCTCGACGAGGACCTGTTCGAGTACATCCACCCGGACGACCGCGAGGCCCACCGCGCCGAGAACGAGCGGGCGGTCGAGGCGGGCGAGCCCTGGGACACGGAATACCGGATCACGACGGGTACGGGCACGGAGCGGTGGATCCACTCCATCTGCGAGCCGGTCGCCGAGGACGGCGAGGTGGTCGAACTCAGAGGGTCGATCCAGGACATCACGGAACGCAAACAGCGCGAGCGCGAACTCGAACGGACGAAGGACCTCCTCCAGCAGGCGGGGAGTATCGCAGCGGTCGGCGGCTGGGAACTCGACCTCACCGGCGACTCACCGGAGATGACCTGGAGTGACGAACTCTACCGGATCCACGGCGTCTCGCCGGACACTGACATCGACCTGGAGACGGCCGTCGAGTTCTATCACCCGCAGGACCAGCCGAAGATCCGCAAGTACTTCCAGCAAGCCGTCGAGGCGGGCGAGAGCTACGACATGGAGGTCCGACTCCAGCCCGCGGCGGAGTCGATGCGGTGGGTCCGGGCGATCGGCGAACCGGTGTACGAGGACGGCGAAGTCGTGCGGATTCGCGGCTCGATACAGGACATCACGCCGCAGAAAGAGCGCGAACTCGCCCTGGAGTCGCTCCACGAGGCCACCCGCGGACTGCTCGGCGTGGACAACGACACCGAGACGGCGAGACTGGTCGTGGACACGGCCCAGACTGTGCTCGACGTCGGCGGTGTCGCAGTCTACCTGCTGGACGAATCGACCAACATGCTCGACGCGGTCGCCTGCTCGAGTGGGTTCGAACGCCTCTGTGCGTCGGGCCCGGTCGGTGCCAGCGACTCCGATTCGCTGCTGTGGAACACGTACGTCACGGGTCGGCCGACCGTCTTCGACGACACGCAGGCGGTCGCCAACTCGCGGGTCTTCGGCGCGGAAGTCGGCGGCGGCCTCCTGGTCCCGCTGGGGGACCACGGGGTGTTCGTCGTCGCCACGGAAGATCGGGTCGTTGACCCGGAGACGCGGCAACTCGCCGAGACGCTCGTCGCGACGACCGAGGCGGCTTTCGACAGACTCGCGAGCGAGGCGACGCTCCGCGAGCGCGACGAGGAACTCGCCGAACAGAACCGGGCGCTCCGCCGCCAGATCCAGATCACGAACCTGCTCCGCCGGATCGACCAGTCGCTCATCCAGGCGGGCTCTCGCGAGGATGTCGAGGCCGCCGTCTGTGACGGACTGGTCGAGAGTGACGACATCGCCTTCGCGTGGATCGGTGCGCTCGACGTCACCGGCGAGCACGTCGAGCCCGGCGTCTGGGCAGGGGACGGGACGGGGTACCTGGATTCGGTGTCGCTCGCGACTGCTGGTGAGGCCGTCGAACCCTCGGCAGCGACGGCCATCTCCGAGTCGCCGACGGTCGTCAGAAACGTCGTCGAGGACCTCAAACGCGAGCCGTGGCGCAAGACCGCGCTCGGCGCGGAGTTCCAGTCGGTCCTGAGCGTCCCGCTCGCGTTCGAGGAGTACTTCTACGGGGTCCTCACGGTCTACGCGAACGAACCCGAGGTCTTCGGTGACCTCGAACGCGAGGTGTTCGCCGAACTCGGGGAGAACATCGCCCACTCGATCAACGCGGTCGAGACCCAGCGCGCGCTGCACACCGACCAGCGCGTCGAACTCACGCTCGACTTCGAGGCCGGGGACGACGTGCTCGGCCGCCTGGCGACCGAGGCCGGCTGTGAGATCGAGTTTGCGGGCCTGGCCGCCCAAAGCGAGACGGAGACCGATCTGTTCATCAGGGCGAGTGGTGCCCCGACAGCGCAGGTGGCTGGCGTCCTCGACGACCTGCATTCTGTCAGTGCGTACCGTATCATTACCGACGAGGCAGCCGAGGCGGAGGAAGCGGGCGAGGACCCGCCCGAAGACGCGAGCGTCCTGATCGAGATGGCTATCGACAGCGACACGCTCCCCGCACGGTTCGTCCGCCACGGCGCAGGCCCCAATTCGATCCGTGCGACCGCCGGGGGCATCGTGACAGTCGTCGACGTCCCGCCGGCGACCGACGTCCGGTCGTTCGTCGAGATGCTCCAGGAGACGCACCCGAGCGCCGACCTGGTCAGCCGCCAGACCGTCGAGCGAAGCGAGGAGAGCGGCGCCACGCTCGTCAACTCGCTGTTCGATGCCCTGACCGAGCGGCAACTCGAGGTGCTCAGAACGGCGTACTTCGCCGGCTTCTTCGAGTGGCCACGCACTTCGACCGGCGAAGACGTCGCGGAGATGCTGGGCGTCAGTCAGCCGACCGTCAATCGTCACCTCCGCCTCGGCCAGCAACGGCTGCTCGAACAGCTCTTCGAGGAACGGAGCGCCGAAGTCGTCGTCGAGGCGGATTGATCCCGTCGCAGCCCCTCGGGTCCCGCCATGCAGCCGCCGCCCCAGCACTCCTGGCACGCGGTGTCATCCATGGACAACCTTCAGGGACCGCCCCCCGGAACTCGGGGTATGACCGACGAGGCTTCGAACGAGTGGGACCCCGAGTCCTACGACAGCGATACCGGGTTCGTACACGACTACGGCGCCTCGGTCGTGGACCTGCTCGACCCGCGACCGGGCGAGCGGATTCTCGACCTCGGCTGTGGCACCGGGCACCTGACCGCCGACATCGCCGAGGCGGTCGGCCAGTCGGGCGACGTCCTCGGCGTCGACCAGTCCGCTGAGATGGTCGAGAGCGCGCGGGAGGCGTATCCCGCCCTCCAGTTCGAAGCCGCCGATGCCCGAACCTACGCACCCGACGGCGACTTCGACGCCGTCTTCTCGAACGCAGCACTGCACTGGATACCCGGAGACGATCAGCCGGCCGTCACCGAAGCCGTGGCCGAGGCGCTGGTGCCCGGCGGTCGGTTCGTCGCCGAGATGGGCGGGGTCGGAAACGTGTCGACCATCGTCGACGCCACCGTAGCGGAACTCGCGGCTCGCGGCTCCGACGTGAGTCATCCGTGGTACTTCCCGACCGTCGGCGAGCACGCCGCCGTCCTCGAAGCCGCCGGGTTCGAGGTCCGAGAGATGCGCCTGTTCGACCGGCCGACGGACCTCGAAGGGGGCAGGGAGGGCCTCTCGGACTGGCTGGACGTGTTCGGCGACTCGCTGTTTGCGGGCCTGGACGCGAGCGAGCGCGAGGCCGTCGTCACCGCCGTGGAGGACCGCGTCCGTGATGAACTGTTCGACGAGGACTCCGACACGTGGACCGCGGACTATCGACGACTGCGATTCCGTGCGGTCCTGGCGTGATTCGACGGGAGTGCGACCCCGGAGGTGTGGCCTGGCGGCGGCGTGCCGCCACTCCCCAGTTCAGTTGCTGATACTGCGACGACAGGAGCTAAATACGGTGCGTGGTCGATGTACAGAGAGACGAAATGAGCGACGACCGATTTCACTACCCGGCGGAACAGAGCGGGTGTTACCGGCGGGACCCACTGGCGTGCTGTCCGGTCTGCATGGCTCGACTCGCCATCGCTCCGATCCGACTCCTTCTCGGCCGCTCCTGGCTGGGTCGAACCAGCGCGGATCGACCGGCGCTCGTGAAGGCGGCGGTCTTCGTGGCGATGCTCGCGCTCGGCCTGCTCACGACGGCGGTACTGGGCGTCGTCTGAGTCCGCGCTCGGCTGCTGCGTTTCGGCACCACTCGCGCAACTCACGGAGTGACGTCCTCGTGCGCAGCGGTGGCGTCCTCAGCGCTGAGCCCCTCGTCGCTCCGGTCCTCACCGGGCGTGGTCGGTGAGCGAGTGGTGAGCATCACGGAACGGATCGAGTCTGGACCGTGCTCGCGGACGACCAGGACCATGTTGAGCGCGAAGAGGCTGAATCCGACGGTGGCGAGCGTGCCAGCGGCGGCGGTGACGAAACCGGGCAGGCCCGCCACGGCGGCCACAGCGAGTCCGAGAGCGCCACCCAGAATACAGCCGAAGTCGGCGGTGGCGATTCGGTCGTCGTACAGGTCGTCGATCATCGGCACCTGTTCGTAGCCGAGCAGGTCGCTGTAACTGTGGACCCAGACGATGAAGGGCACGACGTGATACAGCGTCCCGAGGACGACGAAGCCGACGACGCCGAACACGAGGAGGTGGACCGGCCCGCCGCCGAACAGGGCCGTCTGGGCGAGGGGGTCCGCGAGCCAGACCGGGAGGGTGCTGAGTGCCCAGGCGGCCATCGCGACTGCGACGACGGCGTAGCGCGAGAGCATGGGCGTCCACGCGACCTGGGTCTCGACCAGTCGACGCGCGAGGACGACGCTGAATCCCAGGAGCGCGAGCGCGACGAGGAGCCCACCGACACGAGCCAGTGGCGCCCAGCCGAGGAGGCGCCCGGTCGCGAGTGTGAGGACCCCCAGCGGGTAGCCGACTTCCTCGACGCGGCGGAGTTGCAGGTCCACGCCGTGTAACTCCGTCTGCGTGAACATCGTCGCGAGCTGGTAGAGCGCGCCGAGGACGGTCAGCAAAATGACACCGAACACGGCGAGGGTGGCGTGAGCCGCGAGGAGGCGCGGCCGCGAGAGCGCGGACTCGGCGAGGAACGGGACGGTGAAGTCCATCGCGAGCGCGAATCCCATGGCTGGCACGGCGAGCAAACAGGTGAGCGCGAGGGCGAAGTGGCGCTCGGTCACGTCCCAGGGGCGCGCCGCCAGGAGGGTGCGTCCGAGGTTGTAACAGAACGTCCAGAATCCGAGGACCGCGAGGCCACCGAAGGCGTGGACCCACCCGAGCGCACCGGTCGCAAATGCCGCCGCCATGCCGGCGACGCCGACGGTCACGAACCACAACTGGGCGGTGGCCAGCCGCCGCGAGTGGAGCGCGACGTTCGACCACACCGGGACGAACTGCGTCATCGCGCCCATGATAGTCACGCAGACCCACCCGGCCAGGAGGAGGTGGGTCTGTGCGAGGACACCGAGTCCCGGCACGTAACCGATTGCGTCGAGGACGCCGACCGTCCCGCCCGAGACGAGGAGGCCAACGCCGACGAGGAAGTGTCGGAGTGGGATCGTCATGGGCGGCTGCTGCTCCGTGTCGACGTCGCCCGGGATCGCGCTCATTGGTGCGTACTACGGCGTCCGCGACCCTCGGCCTGTGGCCGAACACGTTCGACTCGCGTGCACCCCCGAGTGGCCGCTCGGCTGGACCGAACGCATCCTCACGACGACCGAACGCACCGTCGACGACGACCGAACGCACCGTCGACGACGACCGAACGCACCCGTCGACGACCGAACGCCCCCACGACAGACCGCGCGGGACGAATCGCGCCGGAGAGGCGGCCCGTTCGTCCCATACAGACATATAAACCCCAGTGCTCGTCCGTCACACACGTTGGTAACACGTGACACACGCGAACCGGGTAGCGGCCCTCGATGTGGCGGTTATACGGCGGTATTCGGCGCCGCTCGTGCGACCCAGTGACAGCCTCGAACACCTACTTTTATATAGAAGCACTTTCATACTTTCGGATGAACATGAGTCAGCAGCGAATGCAGGGTCAGCCCATGATTATTCTGGGTGACGACTCCCAGCGGATGAAGGACAAGGACGCACAGAGCCACAACATCACCGCTGCGCGCGCGGTCGCGGAGTCGGTACGGTCCACACTCGGACCGAAGGGGATGGACAAGATGCTCGTCGACTCCCTCGGTGACGTAACCGTCACGAACGACGGCGTCACCATCCTCACCGAGATGGACATCGACAACCCGACGGCAGAGATGATCGTCGAGGTCGCCGAGGCCCAGGAGGACGAGGCCGGTGACGGCACCACGACCGCCGTCGCCATCGCGGGCGAACTCCTCAAGAACGCCGAGGACCTCCTCGAACAGGACATCCACCCGACCTCGATCATCCGCGGCTTCAACATGGCCAGCAAGAAGGCCAAATCGGAGATCAGCGAGATCGCCACGTCCGTCGACCCCAGCGACGAACAGATCCTCAAAAGCGTCGCCGAGACGTCCATGACCGGCAAGGGCGCGGAACTCAACAAAGACGTCCTCGTCGACCTCGTCGTCGAGGCCATCCAGCACGTCACCGTCGAGGCCGACGACGGCTCGCACGTCCCGGATCTGGAGTTCCTCAAACTCCACACCCAGACCGGCCGCGCCGTCTCCGAGTCCGACCTGCTGACCGGCGGCATCATCGACAAGGACGCCGTCCACAGCGACATGCCTTCCAGCGTCGAGGACGCCAACGTCCTCCTGCTGGACACCCCCATCGAGGTCGAGGAGACCGAGACCGACGCACAGCTGAACCTCGAGAGCCCGGACCAGCTCCAGGACTTCATCGAGCAGGAAGAACAGCGCCTCGA